>Ga0099799_10104_pt1 | contig 25101 bp, 15 predicted proteins | sample Uncmet6_SortLC_1_FD_89033 | JGI IMG/M metagenome (GOLD analysis project Ga0099799, IMG submission 89033) | Marine eukaryotic communities from CALCOFI LINE 67, Pacific Ocean - CN11_C50_N6_SortLC_1 | ecosystem: Environmental > Aquatic > Marine > Oceanic | place: Pacific Ocean: Monterey Bay...
ACCGAGGCTGCCAAGAGCAACGGCAGGAACTTCATCTCCAAAATGCCCTTCTTTAGGTGTTATTATTATGATGGATGAGGCGATTGCCGGTGCCCTCAGAAGGTTGGAAGGGTGGGAGCGTGGGTATGTCCTTGCGCCTTGCGCTTGATATTGTGTTGGCGGGGGGCTAAGAAAAAAATCCAATCCATTTAGTCGCTGGGGGGGGGGGAGGCAACGGCCCAAGCTAGGAGGCGACCTGCGTCTCCGATAGGTGGTAATCTGCAAGACGACGTGTCCACCACGCAGTACACACGTGTACATGGAATAATCATACTCTAGTATTACGCATACTCTAGCTAGTACAATAATTTTTTTTAATTGTATGCATATTATGTATATTATGCTTATTAATTACTCCTACTCTAGTACTGCAGGTACATGTGTATGTACTTACGAGTAGCAACATTATGAATGTACGTAGCGAGCATGCTCTAGAGTATATATTCATTTAGTATAAGCTCGTACTAATAGCTAGTATTACTTATGAGCTCGTAGATAAGGTACGAGGAATTCCTAAAGATAGTATTTACGTACATTGGATTGCCAAGATAATAATTAACTGGAAAGGAATAGGCGCATGCGCGAGACACGTCATCAATAATAATGGGAGGGAGGGAGGATAGCTCGTACTTTTTCTAGTACTGCTAGCTATTAGTCTACTACATACGAGCATACGAGTCTGACGTCGGTGAATAAAAATATTATACGTATCGGCAGCGAAAAATAAATTAATAAATGACGGGACAGCACCTCCATTTTGCTCCCAGCCTCTAAATTTAGACCCAAGACAGGTCCAAATTGCACGACGAGTAAAATGGCGAAGTACGGTTCCGTGGCATCGGAGCCGGAGCATCCGGATTTCGAGAAGGGCGAGGGAGGCGAGCAACGTGGACAGAAAATCGACTTCAATATGGGCGAAACATACTATCTCAAAGAGGACGGTTCGAAGTGGAGACGCAAGCTGCTCCTCGAGATGCCCACGATTGTAATTTTTATCCTCCTAATGGGTGGGTTTGCCTTTTTCTTCTTCCACGAGATAGTAACACCTCCGGGAACTGAAGGTGTCAAGGAAAATTCTACTTTCTCTTCTTCATCGTCATCGTCGTCGTCGTCGTCGTCGTCGTCGTCGTCGTCGTCGTCGTCGCCGTTACTTCCCGCCTCCCCAATCCACGCTCCGCCGGACAATGTGGAACCTGCCACAACCGATCAACCGCCCACCAAACCGATACAGCAGAAAAGCAGTCCCGTATCGAAATCTTGCTCAGCGCACCCAAAATGTGATTCAGGTGGATTGACAGGAACGTGCTGCCCGGCTCCCGGCGGGATAATGCTCGATTGCTGTGATGGCTGAATGGGTTGGAACCATTAGAGTGGGCACTTTGACGTGAACGTATTAGCTGCGTGGATGTCATCATGGTCTGACAAAGGGTTTGCAGTGGCATATTCAAGTACAGAGGGAGATTTTGATTGACCACTGCACTATACACGGATTCGTGCATTTCGGACCCTCCTTGAAAGGGAATAATTGCTTTAGGAGAGCCAGTAGTAGGGCAACAAGGCGTTTGCTACTCCCTGCAGTCAAAGTTAGGCGCCATTCTAACACATAGTCGTTCATTGCATCATGCGAAAGTACTACACCAGGGGAGTATATCGTTTTGCCCCCCAATCTTCTCCTTCCTCTCTAGCTACGTACGTAGCAAGCTTTTCATGAATGATTTTCATTCTACCGCGCCCGCGCACATTGACTCATTCACTTCGTTCCACCTTTTTGCTCCCATAATATTCACGAGTGACGAAAAGAATTCTCCTTTCTGCCCGACATTGAATTCAGCCAAGCAATGCTATCAGAGCGCAGATGGCAGCATTTCAAATCTCATCGTCACCTGCTTCGCCAAATGGTGCCGACACGCATCGGCAGCTACAGCAAAGGCGACCTGCGACCGGCTCGGAACGGAATGTTGATCGGAAGGACTTGCATTCGTCTCCCTCTTCAGAACCAAAAGTCATAACAAGATGGCTAAATATCTGTGGCTTATTCAAGTTTGACGCCATCAATCTCCCGTCCTCTCGCCGTCTCGCCGACAGGCTAGATGAAGGTTTTGAACAGCAAGGTCGGAAAATCTCGGAGAAAAGAGGAGAAAATCAACCTTACGAGCTGAGATACAAGCTCGGGCAAATTGTGTATTGGTCTCCGGACCACCATTACGAAGCTAATGAACTATCTCCCTACCGGCAAATAGCCGACGAGGAAATGGATACAATTCTCGAACTTTCTGCTCAAGAGAAAATTCCTGGAGCAGGCCGATTCGACGATATAGTTTCAGAATGTGTCAAGGCTGCTGATAGCAATCCCGTCACCAGTTCCCTTTGCGTGCAAGAGATGGCAAATTTTTATCGGCGATATTCGACTCCTCCTGAATTTGTCGATTGGCAACAGCTCCAACGTGGCATCAATGTCTTTCTTGCGTACGCTCCAGCTGCTGCAACCTCCCTGTATTACAGAAGTCTCATAGGCGGCTTCAGCATCCCAGTAATAACAGCAGTACTCTACCAGACCCGATATCTTGCTCCACCGTCGAGTTCAGAGAAGGTTCGTGAACGACTTATGGATACCGGAGGCTTCATTGCATCATGCATGTCACCAGATAGCGCTGATTCTGGTGACGGATTTCATGCGGCTGCCTCTCTTCGACCAGGTGGAAAGGGTTGGGAGGCAGCTCTTCGAGTCCGCGCCCTGCATGCTCGAGTTCGCCGCTCCATTCTGAATTCCCGATCGGCAAATTGGGACACAGCAAAATTGGGTGTTCCTATCAATGAGGAAGACATTGCGGCGACACTGTTGGCATTCAGCATTAATGTTACTTTGGGTATCGAATTTATTGCTGGGTCTTGTCTTTCAGAGACTGAACAAAGAGACTACCTTGCGCTTTGGCGTTACCTCGGATGGCTGCTCGGTGTTGGCACGGAGGTTTTGGTGGGAGGAAAGGATAGTTCTTTGCCCCCTCTTGATCCTTGTGGAGGTTGCAAGATCACCGGTACAACTGGCGTGGAGAAGGGGGATCCTATTTGTCATGCTTCCTCTACGCTTGAGAGCATCATTTTTCATCTGATGGCCCCGGACGATGCATCGAAGAGGGTGGTCGCCCACCTCCTCAATATTGGCAGGACCCCAAAGGGAGAAAGAATGGAAGGCAAGACAAAAACCGTGTATCAGACAGCTATCCGACCAAGCGACAGCTTTGCATACCGTTACCGAGCGTTCATGTGCCGCCGCTTTCTTGGGGAAACATTGTCTAATGAGCTCGACTTATTTGTGGCGGATGAGTATAGTCTTGAGTATGGGCTGATGCTGACGTTGTCGACAATACACCTCATGCTCATGCGCTTGTACACCCTGGCTGCGATGAAAATTCCATTTGTGAGAAAGAAGATGGTAAATTGGCATGCTGCCGGTATGAAGAAGTTTCTCTTTGGTTGGACCACGGCTCATGGCAAACGCATGGATAAGGCACATTCAGAACTTCAAATGAAGGGTAACAGCGACCCAAAACTTGCATCCTCCGCTTGTCCATTTTCGATGGTCATGTCAGGGGAGTAGAGTAAGAAGAATGTAAAAATAACTTCAGTATTATCTTTTTCACGTCATGTCTAATGTCGACCCAATACCTGTCCTCATGGCTTCCTTGTAGACTTCTTGTGCAGTGACAACGTCTTGGATAGCAGTTCCAACCGATTTGAATAGCGCACAATCAAGATTATTCACAACATTCTCCCCAACTAGATCTATGCTGACACGCCCACTGATTACATCCCCCAACAAGCCAACAAAATTTTCAGATCGATTCGATATCAACCTCAAATCTCCAACTTGAAGGGCCTCTATTGTGTCGGCCACTACCAGGCAGCGAGATTGAATAAATTTACTGTCGATTTCTTCCATGAATGCTGTGTACGATCCCACTCCACTTAGAAACGTTCCAGGTTTGACCCAAGCACCATCAAAGAGAGGAGTTGTGGTGTTGGTAGCGGTGCAAATGATGTCTGCTCTTCGCACGGCGTGTTGGACACTCTCTCTGTCACCTAACGCTACAACATCGATCTCTATAGGGTCCAATCGATTCTGGCCTTCTTTGGCTCGCATGAGTCGAACTAGATCGTTGGCCCGGGATGCAGATCGGTTGACGATGGTAATGCTGCCTATACTTTGACGAACGGCTCTCATGGCCTCGATGTGCATTTCACCCTGCAGACCAGCCCCAAACACTGTGAGATGAAGCGGGCGATCCAACTTGTTAGCAATACAAAAATCGGCCGCAACAGCACTACCAGCCGCTGTTCTGGCTGCAGTCAGGTATGTTCCTCCCATTAATGTCGACATTTGACCCGTCTCGCAATCCACCAACATGACGGACGCGGGAACGGTTGGAAGCCCAAGAGCTGGATTGCCACCACGAACTGAAACAAGTTTCATACCCATGATCGATTCATTGTCGTTACATTGCTCTCCGGCTTCACCAGAATAAGGGAGGGAGCGAGGATTATATGCTGCAGGCTTGAAGAGGGTCCAATCCTCCGCTGAATCACCGGGACCTCCGTTCCCTCCGCTCTTCATCTCTCGACGATATGGAATTCCAATGCGAGGTGGCACTGTTGCCCCGCCATCGCCAGCACTGCGTACCTCCCCCAACGCCTTGCGAGTGGCAGCGATGGCCAAATCTATCGGGAGGCATCGACGCACATCGGACTCGGAAAGAACAAGCATCCTCGAAAAGCTCGCGGCGGACCTGCGCATGGATGCCGACACTTTGATAAGTCTTATCAACGGTTGGCTAATAATTGACGGAATATAGTTCAGCCAGACTGCCTGCAAAACACGATAACGAAACATACAGTCACGACTGAATGAAAAAAGATACTCCGGGTACGGAGTACTATACGAGCTCGTAGTTCAAAAAAAAAATCTTTTTTGGAGATCTACGTACGTTGTACTATGCATAGTAACTAGCACAGCCGGTATATCTTTGCATGGGCTGAAGATATACGATCCACGTAAGGTTCGGGGCTGCTGCTGTAGTCAATTTGACCCTCTGCATACAAAGAAGAAAGATCTCGCTCTCGACAGCAAGCGCTTTCTTTGAAGAGAATAATCACCCATTTGTGAAGAGACTTGCATTCACTTCATTGCTCACAGAAAAGCGCTATCATGGTTGCCCACGAGTACTTCATGTGCGCCGACGTCGGCGGTACGAACTCCCGGATGCAGCTCTTCAAGATAAGTAGATCTGATTTGAGCAAGCCGGAGGTAAGGGGAGGTGGCAAACCTCCCGGTGACATTGTGCACGAGCACAAGTATCAAAACCAGGACTACCCGACGGGTTTTGACATGGTTTGCTACCAGTTTCTAAAAGAGTGCAAGGAGGTGGATCCTGCCGTGGAAACATGTGGTGTCGGCGCGGCTTGCTTCGCCATGGCGGGCCCGGTGCATAACAACACCGTCGAGTTCACGAACCGGAAGGAGTGGGTAGTCAATGGCGAAGAGCTGCAGACCGCTCTCAAAATCCCGTCGGTCCGGCTTATCAACGATTTCGTCGCGAACGGATACGGTATCCTGACACTTGACCCCAAGACAGACGTTCACACGCTCGTCGAAGCGGGAGCCACACCGAATGCACCGATCGCGTGCGTCGGTGCCGGCACAGGCCTAGGAATGACTTACGCCACCTGCCCACCCAATCCCGACGGGGAGTACGACGCGTACGCCTCCGAGGGTGGTCATACCGAATTCTCTCCTCGCACCACGCTCGAGATTGAGCTACTTGAATTCCTCAAGAAAGACTTCGGAGAGAATGCGAGGGTTTCTGCCGAGCGCATCGTCAGTGGAAAGGGAATGATGAACGTGTACAGATTCCTGAAAACGAAGTGGCCAAACAAGGTCCGTCAAGATATCGAGGACGAAATGAAGAAGCTTGGGGATGACGCAGGTTTTGCCATTGCCACGCACGGCCACGCCAAGCCTGGTACCCCCGAGTATGACCAGCTCTGCCAGACTTGTATGGAGATCTTTTGGAGCGCCTACGGCTGCGAAGTGGGTAGCGCCGGTCTCAAGTGGCTCCCATACGGAGGTCTCTACATTGCCGGTGGCATCGCGCAGAAGAACTTGGATCAAATGAAGTTCGTTCGTCCCAGCAAAAAGACGCCGAATCTGACTTGGGGCTTCCTCCCTGCTTACAGAGACAAGGGCAGAGTGGGAGGAGTTCTTGACCGCGTCCCGCTGCATGTGATTACCGCTGGTGACGTCGGGCAGAGGGGAGCACAGCTTGTGGCTCTCCGCGGGTTGAGGATGGTGAAGGGCATCAAGATGAGCGGAGGCAAATCGAAGAAACAAAGCATCATGAGCAAATTTCTCACTTCTCCTGCCCTATATGCTGCTGGTGTTGTGGCGCTGGCTGCATTCTTGCGGGGAAAGAAATGAGCTCAAGTTAGAGTCTCACTGACTATGACCCGGGGGTCAGAAAATAAATCCTGTGTATGTTGAGAAATACTAGCATGATCCTTTGGAATAATTATTTAATTCGCATTTGCTCATATGCTCATTGCGCTCGCTTGTCGTTGGGACGCAACGGACACCTCAGTGACGGCAATCCTCTTGAGCGGTTTGAACTGAGCGCATGTCGAGTCAGGTGCAGTGAAATCACAAGCCCTCGCGAAATTTGCGCCGAGCGGAGGCACATCTCCAATTTTGACGATGTCTTTCCTTGTCGGAATGGAGTTGATCGTGTTGAGAAAGGCCATATCACCTTCGGCAACGCGCCCAACCACAATTAAATCCTCCTTCTCTAGCGCTTTATTGTACTCGGGCGCCACCGTAAACTCGAAAGCACCACCACCGCGCTTCACCGACACAGCTCCTCGGGTCGACGCCTTCAGAGCAGAGTTTCGCTCTGCGGAGATGGTCGGCGGAATGCGAGAAGCAAACATGCTGTCGACACGGCCGAAATCGATGCGCTTGTTAGGCACAAGTCGCCAGACTTGCGATCCCTTATACCCTACATCCATGCCCCTGTATTCTTCGCATACCTCGAGATTAGCATCGTTAGCACACTCAGCCCGCAGCGTGCCAGAAGCGAGGCTCGAGAAGAATTTTGCGGATGCAGGCGACTCGTCTTCGAAAAGCTCTATTCGCAACGGTTTTGACGGTCCTCTCGCTATGGATAGGTCCAGCGTCACCAGCGACGTCACCTGCGGCATCATCTGCGGAGCCTCGTCTTCGGTCAAAGCGGTCGCCGCAGGAACCGAAACGACCCCCAGTGATGCTGCAGCTGCGCCGGCCAAAATTCCACGCCGAGTCTGACATTTGAGGGTGCCCGGCTGTCGAGGCGTTGACCCCAACTCAAGCGCCACAACAGTTGCGTGCAGCGCGATCACGCACAAGAAGATGGCATTGCGCATCATTATTAGCAAGGGATGAAATGCGCGAAGTTACAACGAGATCAGCGACAATAACGTTGTGATATGTCCAAGAGGACAAGTAAGTGGAAATTTAGAAACACCGTCAGCATCCGCTGATGCATGAATTTAATGTATTTTTATTTGCTACTGTACTAAAGCAGGCCGCATTCACCTAACCCAGCTAACATGTCCATGCTGGTCCGTCCATCATCCGTTTGCCAAAAATCGTTTTCTCCTTCATGGGATAACTGTCGATGTGTGTGTGTGTGGGGGGCTTCATGGCCGTCGTAAGTCTCATTTCCATCCGAGAAATATTTGTTTAGAAATGCTATGCGTCTCCGATGACGATCGATGTCGGTCGATATGTCGCGTACCGGGCGAAAAGTGACGGAAGGAGTCGCGGACTGCAAAGGGGAAAATCAAGCCCGTAGGCGTCACGTTGATATTCTGGCATCTACAAGCATCGCATTGTTTGATAGATGTAGCGTTGGTGCCTTTCGCCAAAATCTGCAGGCGTCCTTGAAGGCGGCAGTACAATTATCCCAATTGAGTCAAGGCAGGTTCGATGACAGCGATGGCGTCATTCGTCCTGGTCGAAGTAGGCACATCTTTGATGTTTCACCAAGGCCCTCACCCTCTTCGCTCAAACGATACAACTCAGAGACGCTGAAGAAATACCTGTGGAGTACGATGGATAATTTCCCTGACTTGTTCCAGCATCATGACCATACCGTATCCCGTCGAAGCGAATTGGCGAACGATCCTGCCTGTTTGCAACGATTTTCTGCTCTGGAGGAACTTGTCCGTGCGCTGCTGGACCCAACCATCATTCCTTGGGCCTGTGCAATGCAAGTTCTCAGCTTATTTTTCAAGGCATTTGTTGAGGACACGTCAATTTCTCAATGTCAAACCGGATCTACGCAGTATAAGGAATCCCCGCACGCAATAGTGTTGCAAAGGGCCATCTGCGTGATTGTACGCCGGTCTTCGCTCCTCTCCTTGGCCGACCAAACTATGCCCTACTTCAGGTCGACGATGAAATTTGATGTTTCAAGGGCGACAGACGGCACAACGTCAGCTTTGGAGGCACTTACAGCAAGCTACAATGTTGCCAGGACACGACGATGTTTATTACTGCTTGATTTTATCGTTGAGAACACCCCCCACGGGAGATTGGAGGAGAGCGCCGTTTCATTAATTATCGATACAATAGTGGAAATTGACAGTGCTGATGTTTTGTTAACCAAGATGAGAGGTGGTGCATCGAGAAAGGCACGGAAAGTGAGTACAGCTATGGATAACCCGCTTTGCTCACGGTGCCAAACAAAGGAACCAGATAATAGACTGGGTAATATGATCGAAACCCGCAAGCGCGGCCCAAAGGTGAGAAGCATAAGCGACCTTCATGATCGTGGCGAAGAAGGCGATAAACAGGTCGCCAGCGGTATCTTGATTCATACCGAACACAACGAGATTGGACCACAAGTCCATAAAGTATCTCTCTCTCGGAAGCTGCAGAATTATGGCGAGACAAGAAGGATATCGATGAAAAAAGTGATGGAAATTCTTCCTCAGAGGGCGTCCAGGGCTACGCCTTGTGCTTGTCTTTGCTACACAATCGGACAGCGAGAAGCCATGGTCAATGAAACGCCCGCAGAAGCGAACTCGAAGTGCACACTTCTATCGATCAAGATGGTGATGCTGCGCGGTCATCTCTATCGGGGGCTGTTATCTATCGTAAGGCGCCATGCGAACACCGTATCGTTACCACGAGAGGGTTCAGGGGCTTTCGCTTTCGCTGTTCAAAGAATGGTGCGATATCCTCTTTGCGCCGCAACGAGGCTCTGCGCAGTCCTTATTGCCGATGCCAAGGGAATCGAGGAGGGATTTTTGCCGTTGCTTAGGAGGTTGCTGGACGAAGGAAATCGCGGAAATGGGATGGCCTTGCACTCATACGCGGAACTAGCCGTGGAGCTGTCCTTCTGTGACGACGCGAGAAGATTCTGGCAAGTCACAGAGCCCTTGCTCGTGCACGCCTTGGAGAGCTCCAGGAGCCGAGAATATTCGCCCGCACTCAGGGCGATCTCCTACATATTCATTTACCGACGTCGAACCCTTGCAGCCGTCAGCAGGAACTATCTGCGAACGTACTTGGTCCAATTATCGCTGCACTTTGGCGAGGAGCGCTTCTGGGTGGACTCCGAAATGGACGCGGAGGAGCGGAACGAGGTCGTTCGAACCCTCCAGTCCTTGTCCATCCTGAGCTTCATCTGCGACGAACAAGAGGGTGAGGTAGCGCAGTCCAGGGAGGACGCCTCAGAGCCCTCGAGGCCGCGAGTCTTTCCGTTCCCCCCATCGTCCTCGCTAAGGGATGCGGTGGCGAGGATGGGGCCCAGAGTCGGGTGCAGCCGGTTCCTGTCCCGCCTTGACTCGAGGCGGATGCCCCCCTCTCCAGCGAACGCCGCCGGGTGGAGGGGGGAGGCGACCGGACCTTGCGTCCGGATGGCTGGGGCGGGGGGAGCGTCGAAGGAGGGGGGCGAGCCTCTGCCGCCGATGCCGTACCTGGACGGCGACGTCGTCCGGGAGATATTCGCGTTCCTCGGGTACCGCAGACTGGCTAGGTCGGCGGGGGTGTGCCGGATGTGGCGCTTTGTCGCGAGCGAGCCGGAGGCCTGGAGGGCGCGCTACAGGGCGCGCTTCAGGACGCGCGAGGAAGAGGGACGGAACGGGGAGGCTGGCACCACCACAACCGCCTCTGCCGCCGCCGGTGCGGACGGCCGGGACTGGTGGGGGCTCTTCGCGCGCAAGTGGGAGGCGGAGCGGCGCCTGCGCTCCAGCTACAGCCGGTGCGGGACGTTCAGGCACCGGACGTGCGACTTCGTTGGGTGCCTAGCGGTGCTGAGGAGCAGGCGGCAGTGCGAGAGGCACGCCGAGAGACACCGCGGCGACGCCGCCAGGGCGCTATCGCGGGCAGCCGCCGAGGAGGAGAGGGATCGCAGGAGGGAGGCCCTGCGGTGCAGGCGAGGGGCGGAGCGGCCGAAGGAGGGGCCGAGGAGGAGGAAGAAGGGGGGGAGGACCAGGAACGGGTTGGCGACGGATGCGTCGAAGGGGACGCCAGCAGAGAAGTAAAATGTTCTTAGACCTAGTTGCCCTTTTTTTTGTTTTGAGACCTAATAACGCTGGACTGCCGCCTCCACTCCGTCCCCGTCCCCGTCCCCGTCCCCGTCCCCGTCCTCAGCCCCGGCGTCCTCTACAGTAAGGAGGCGCCGGTCGGTGACGCAAACGACGCGGCTGACGGAGCGGACCCGGGCGCGGTACCCCGCGCCTTCCCCGTCCTCCCCAGCGACCAGGTCGATGTCCATCCCCCCCAGGAACGGCCCCACGATGGCCGGATCGACCAGCCCTCCCAGCTCCCCCACGGAGCCAGCGTACGCCCCACTGGCCTCGAGATGGGCCGCCTGCGCATAGTAAACGTTCATGGCCGCCAGCCTCGCCGGCCAGTCCGGATCCCTCACCTCGGGGGGGGGGGGGGGGGGGGCCCCCCCCCCCCCCCCCCCCCCCCCCCCCCCCCCCCTCGGGACCGGCGAAGACGACGTACCCCCAAGCGTCCGGGCGGTGCATGTCCACGTGGCCGGAGTGCCTCCCCGCCCCGGGATCCCACGTCCTCTGCGGCTGCCAGGTCCAGTTAACGCCCCCCCCCCTCCTCGACGCGGCTGAAGTTGATCCTCCACCTCCCCCCCACCTCCGGCCGCTCCCCCCACGGGTGCCGGGCGAGCGTGTCTGAGTGCGCGAGCGCGACCTCGGCCTCCCACACCACCCGGAACCCTCCGTCGGAGGGGGGAGGAGGAGGGGCGACGTTGGCCGTCCCCTCCACCACCCTGGCAGCGATGGCCTGCCCCCCCGCGTCCCAGTACCGGTTCCCGTCTCCCGGACTGGCCACCCTGCCGCTGTGCTCGGTGCCGCCATCCGCGTACGGCCGATCGAGGAGGAGATTCCACACGGTCCCCAGGGCGTTCACCTCCATCTCCTTGTACGAGGCATTCGATCCCGCCGGATCGACGAAGGCCTCGAAGTCGCTGTCCTCGTGGAAGATGGGGGAGTTGCGCTCGGTGTACGTGGCCCGGACCTCGCGATCGCTCTCCATCCTGGCCGCCAGGTACAGGTGGGTCCGGTCCCACATCATGCGGATCCTGGTGCGGCAGCGCGGTCCTGGACCGGAATCCGGGGGAGAGTCGGGAGGACCACCGCCCCGAATGTCGTCGAAGGGCACCGACCACGGAGCCCGGTCCCACTCGGGCTTGGCGACGTCCCCGTCGATTGTGGGGGGAGTGGGACAGAAGGGAGCGACGTACGCGCGGGGATGGAGGGACCAGTGCGGATCGAGCGGATCGGGGGACGGGACCGGGGACGGGACCGGGGGTGGGACCGGGGGTGGGACAGGGGCCGCCGCCGGGCCGAGCGCCGCGACGGCCGTCGCGGCCATGGCTGCGGGCATGAGGAGGAGGGACGGGGGGAACATTTGCCGCGCGGACACGCGATGGGGGAGGAGGGAGGAGGCGAGGGCGGCAGCCGTGCAATCCGGCTCCGGGCTCAGAGGGAAGGATCAGATATGAGATATATTAGATGATATACTAAAGAGTATGCATACTAAGGAGTATGTGTTCCGAAATTCCCGACATGAGATTTTATTTTACACAGCCAGGACTTTTTGCTTTTTCCTAGATCGCCGCAGTCGTCGTGGACAGAGGAACCACTACTCTAGTACGACTCGTAGTATACTACTCTCTAGTAGCTAGTATGCATACGGTAGACGAGTGAGTCGAGTGAGTCGGGAGTTCGGGAGGGTTGTGACGGACGGGGCAAGCCGGCAGCCACTCGCCGGGGCGGCCCAAACCCACAATTCCCACCACTATTAGAGTAGCTAGTAGTAAGTAGCCTCTCGTGGCGTACTTTGGCAAGCAGCCACCGTATGCATACTAAGCACAGATAGTACTATACATACTCTAGAGTAAGTATGCATACTAGCTAGTAGAGTATTACTACTTACGCATGTAGTACGGGGGGTAACGTAGTCGGCCGCCAGCCACACAGTCAATCAATCAACCACTCCGCCGATTGCCGATACCGCCGGCCCGACCAAGCCGCACATCCAGGTGGAGCCCCCTCGCCCCCCAAATTCCCGACCCGAGCGCAGCCGCATCGCCTCCCCTTTCCCAGATCCCCCGCAGACCCTTCAGCTGCCCTCCTCTCTTGCCCCCCAATATGGCGCGCCTCCGGTCAGGGAGGGATCATCCCCCCGCCGGGGCCAGGTTTGTCCTTCCCCTCCTCCCCCTCCTCCTCCTCCTCCGGAACGAGGCCCTGCCCTCCGCCCTGGCCCTCCGCCGCGGCCCGGGCGGCGGCGCGGCGGCCTCCTCGCCCCTCCGTCCCTCCCGCCACCGCCACCGCCGCCGCCAGCAGCCGCGCCGCGCCTCTGCCTCCGCCCTCGGGCCGCTGGGCCGCGTGGGCCGGGGAGGATCGGCCGCCTCCGCCGCCGCCTCTCCCGCGGCAGGGGCCACCCCTGTCGCAGCGGCAGCGGCAGCCGCAGCCGATCCGGCCACCCCCTACGACCCGACCAGCGCCGCCGTTGGGTGCGTCCCCACGGCCGACCTCCTGGCCACCCTCTCCGCCGACCCGTCCGATCCGAAGCCGGATCCGGATCCGGATCCGGATCCGGATCCGGATCCGGATCCGGAATCTCAGGCCCAGGCCTCCTCTTCCTCCTCCTCCTCCTCCTCCTCCTCGTCGTCGTCCCTGGCCCGGACGGGCCTCACCACGGCGCAGGCCCTGGCCAGGAGGGAGAGGTACGGTCCCAACGCCCTCGACCGGCCTCCTGCCAGGGCCCTCTGGAGGCTCGTGGCGGAGCAGTTCGAGGACCGCCTGGTCCAGATCCTGCTTGCGGTGGCGGCCCTGTCGGGGATCTTCTCGTACGTGGAGCTGCGGCAGGCCGCGGCGGAGGCGGCGGCATCGGCATCGGCATCCGCGGCGGCGGCGGGAGAAATGCTCCGGGCCTTCGTGGAGCCCCTGGTCATCCTCACCATCCTGGTCCTGAACGCCGCCGTGGGAGTGTGGCAGTCCCGCTCGGCAGAGGGATCGCTCGAGGCGCTCAAGCGCCTTCAGCCCGAGCTGGCCGAGGTCCTTAGGGACGGGCAGTGGAGGGACGGGACCGATGCCACCGAGCTGGTTCCGGGCGACGTAGTCTCCCTGAGGGTGGGCGACCGGGTCCCGGCCGATGCCAGGGTGCTGCGCCTCCGCACCTCGGCCCTAAGCGTCGACGAGGGCTCCCTCACTGGCGAGTCGGCCACGGTGCAGAAATTGCCCGGGGACGAGGGACTGGCCCCCGATGCTGGATCGCCCCTGCAGGACCTCAGGGCTGTGGTGTTCGGGGGGACCATGGTGACTTCCGGATCGGGCACGGCCCTAGTGGTCAGGACCGGGATGGCGACCGAGATGGGCAAGATCCAGAGGGGGGTGGCCGAGGCCAGGAGGGCGGAGCAGAAGACCCCCCTGGGCCAGAGGCTCGACGAGTTCGGGGACACCCTCACCGTCATCATAGGGGTCATCTGCCTCGCTGTCTGGGCCGTGTCGGTGCCCAAGTTCAGCGACCCCTCCTTCTCCTCCCGCCTCGAGGGGGCGGTGTACTACGCCAAGGTGGCGGTGGCCCTCGGCGTCGCGGCCATCCCCGAGGGCCTGCCGGCCGTCATCACGCTCTGCCTCAGCCTCGGAACCAGGAGGATGGCCCAGAGGCGCGTCATCGTCAGGAAGCTCCCCAGCGTGGAGACCCTGGGATGCACCTCGGTCATCTGCACCGACAAGACCGGAACGCTCACCACGAACGAGATGACGGCCGTGAGCCTGGTCCTGGTGGAGGGGGGGGGCGGCGGAGACGGAGGCGGCGCGAGGGTAGTGGAGCACGGGGTCGTGGGGCACTCGTATGATCCAGCAGGCTCCGTCGAGGGAGTGGGGAGGGACACCGAGGTCCGGTCCAGCCCGCTCGGGGCGGTCGCGGACGTGGCCCAAGTGGGGGCGCTCTGCAACGACGCCAGGATCGTGGGGAGGGGCGCCTCGGCCCCGGGAGGGAAGGAGGGACAGCAGCAGCAGCAGGAGCAGGAAGAGGGGAGGGAGTACGAGAGGGTGGGGGAACCCACCGAGGCCGCCCTCTGCGTCCTGGCGGAGAAGCTCGGGGGGGGGCGCCCCCGCTCCTGCCGCTGATGCCTTCGCCCCGTCCCCTGCGGACCTCGCCTCCGCGAACGTCGACGCGTGGAGGGAGGCCAACCCCCGGAGCGCGACGCTGGAGTTCAGCCGCGATCGCAAGTCCATGTCGGTCCTGTGCCGGGACGGGCGCGACGGAAGGGGGGGGGACCAACCGCCTCCTGGTCAAGGGGGCTCCCAATCTCCTTCTGGAGCGCTGCACGCACGTCAAGCTCCGCGACGGGTCCGTGGTTCCCCTGACCGGGCAGCTGAGGAGGAGCATCGAGGCCAAGACGACCGAGCTTGCCGTCCGTCCTCTCCGCTGCCTCGCGCTCGCCGTCAAGGAGGGGGAGGACCTGGACTCCAGCCTGGTGGACTATCATCCCGAAGCCGACGAGGAGGAGGGAGGGGAGGCCGTAGCCAGGGGCCACCCTCTGCTGTCGGACCCCTCCAACTACAGGGATATCGAAAGCGGCCTGACCCTGGTGGGCATCGTGGGCATCAAGGACCCTGCGAGGCCAGAGGTCGCCGACAGCATCCAGCTTTGCTCCCAGGCCGGCATCCGCATCATCATGATCACGGGGGACGCCAGGGACACCGCGGTCGCCATTGCCCGCGACGTCAACATCCTGACCCCCCCCTTGGAGGGCGGATCAGGAGACGAGGTCAAGGCGTACGAGGGGAGGGAGTTCTTCGAGAAACCAGAGGAGGAGCAGCTCGAGCTCATCAAGACGGGTAACATGGTGTTCTGCAGGGCCGAGCCTGCCGACAAGCAGAAGCTCGTCAAGATGCTGCAGAGCCAGGGAGAGATTCCTGCCATGACTGGGGACGGGGTCAATGATGCACCCGCCCTGCAGCAAGCCTCTATCGGGATTGCGATGGGCATAACGGGGACGGAAGTTGCCAAGGAGGCCGCAGATATGATCCTTGCGGACGACAACTTTGCCACGATCGTGTCTGCCGTCGAGGAAGGACGGTGCATCTACGCCAACATGCAGGCCTTCATTTGCTTTCTCATCAGCTGCAATATTGGCGAAATCTGCGCAATATTGATTGCAACGATTGCCGGTTTCCCCGAGCCCCTGACCGCTATGCATTTGCTGTGGGTGAATCTTGTCACTGATGGTCCTCCGGCAACAGCACTTGGGTTCAACCCGCCCGCTCCCGACCTTATGGAACAGCTCCCCCGTCCCAGCGACGAGCCCATCATGACGCGCTGGCTGCTCACACGGTATTGTGTGACTGGCTTATACGTGGGTCTAGCGACAGTTGGTGTCTTTGTGGGGCACTATTTGTCGCTAGGGGTATCTCTTTCGGAGTTGTCGTCGTGGAGCAAGTGTGATAATCAGTGGACTGTGGGCAATGGTCTTGTGTGCGAGGAATTGTTCCAAGGCAGAGGTAGGATGCTGCCCCAGACGCTCTCCCTGACGACTCTGGTACGTAGAATTGAATCTCATTTTTTCTGCGATATATTTGTTCTTCCTCTTCATAATATAATGTTTCTAACCTTACCCGGCCTGCCATTGTAAAATTATATTCTAACAGGTTATGATGGAGATGTTTAAGGCACTCTCTGCTGTATCTGTTGATAGCTCAATCCTTCGAGTGGGACCTCAAAAAAATCCTTGGCTCATGGCGGGGGTAACCCTACCTCTCCTTCTCCACTTCGCTGTAGTTTACAGTGAAATATTGGGCCTACCGGCCTTAGGGGAGAGTTTCGGTCTTATTCCCTTGTCGGCAAAAAATTGGATCACAGTGCTAAAGTGGTCAGCACCAATCCTGTTAGTCGACGAGGTGCTCAAACTAGTTGGACGGCGTGTGAACAAGGAGCGAGAAGACGAGCGCCTTACCGCATCGACGGATACGAGCTCTAAGTAGCTATGTATCTAGACTATAATAGCTGGAAGTAATATCATGCTAGAACTTTTGATATTTTCATTACATCGAATCGACAATAAGATGATCCAAAATGGGGTCACCGTAGCTCTTTACGGCAACATTAATGACACTGTAGGCCAGATGACCTGCAATAGCAAGGTTGTCACTAAATAACGAGAGAGCCTGCCTGTTCGCCTCTTTGGTTGCGTATGCTATAAACAGGCTCTTCGAGCAACCAGAAGTAGAATGCCTGCGCTCTTCTCCTTGAAGTAGGGTACGGCCAGTACGCATCACAATTGGCGATGCTGTGCTTGGCTGCCACTTGCAGACTAGACGGAAAAATTGTCTGACGCGATTATCAAGCAACTTAAGTACGGGATCTTCTCCTCTCAGCACAGCAGCCACGCAAGATCTTAGTGATGTTTCAGTCACAGTGCTCAAAGAACAGTTTCCAAGATTGCATGCGAATGACAAGGCAGCTGCCGTGACGGCAGCAATAAATTCCTGAGAATTTGAGAATTTGGATCGAAGAGTGGCGCTGAGCTTCTGTCTACTTCTTTCTATTGGGGCTGATAGGGGGATGTCAACGAAAGCAGACGGCCCAACTCGGGCGGCATTACAAATATGAATGCCAACGGCGCTTCCAATGACAGAATACCGCGCCTCATCTCGAATATGACCAATTCTGAGCCCGTCCTTTACCAGAATCTCTGGTATCGAAAGATGACTCGAGGTAAACAGAAGACAGTCCACAAATGCCCGGGATTTCAGGACTGCCAATCTCTTGGAGGTCGTTGTCGCCCGTGAAATCTCTGATTCAAACGTTGTATCTGTTAGCGCATGCTTTACCCAAGCAACTGTCGCTGGAAGTCCTTGTAATTTTTCAATGGTGGAGACAACGCCATTCAAGCCATAACGGGTAATGAAACGAGTCCGCTCGTACTCGTGTCCGACTTTGTGTATAATCGGCGCAATCTCCATAAGTTTGAAATTAGCAACATCGAGATGACAGATTTCAGTCTTTGATAGAAGATAAGTAAGTGCAGCCACAATATATTCTTCTTTTGTTTCAAAACCAAAGGGAAGTATAGTAGTTGGTCCAAATTGATTTGGAGCAGTCTCGAACAGGGACAAAGTTGATGTGGCACGAGAAGGCGCCTCGAGATTATGTGCAAGACATTTTCCGGCTGCGAGAAGCAATTTGTAGATATCATCACAGCTGACAGCGGCGACGACATCATCGTCTCTCAAATATGAATGCAAGTCGGTGCGATTTGGCACCAGATTTCTCATAGAGCCATGAAGATCTAGTAGCATGTCTTGAACAGGTTTAAAGTTTCCAACCTTCAACTCATCGACAACCACAAGAAAGAAAGCTTTTTTCATATTTCCTTCAATGGCCTTTTCAATATCGCCAGACTCACAAATAAGCTCGGCTTTAAGATTCTTTGTCCAATGGGTCATGAACTCGTCCAAGCTTTCACTTTCCGCTATCGCCTGGCCATTCCAGGTAAGCGATTGGAAATCTGATGGATCACAAAGAAGGATTCTGTGCACAAGCTCTTCGTTGTCAAGAACTGTGCTTGCAAAAGATGTGTCACGAATGCCGTCATCAGAACTTTCGTTGCATCTTTCAGTATTTGAGGTGTCATCATCAGAAACAATAGTTGTGGCACCTTCAAACGAATGTGCAGTATTAGCACTAATAGTACTATCAATGGATGACCGCATCAAACCATTGTAGCACTCATCGACCTCTTCTTTAATCGCAGGGACAATTTTGTCAATTTGGCCCATTGCCTCTGCCTTTGCTTTCTTGATGATTTCGCGACCCTTCTCTGCCCCAACAAGCTTGTTCAGCGATGTACGTAATCGTTTGATATGTGCCTTTGATCCCGCCTTTGAAGCGTCATGGCGGAGCCTTAATGGCATGAAAGGATCGTTGCTTTCATCAAAGTCAGTAGCACCTGTAAGCTCGGACATGTACGCAATGGCCTCGCAGGAGCTTAAGTATGCCACCCAGCTCTGTTCGGCACTCCTGGTCATGCTGTCGACGAGCTTGGAAAGATCATCAGATTTCCAAATGTGAAAAATTTCGTTGTAGGTAATGGCTCTCGAGTGAACTTTTCTCACACATTCTGTGTTTAATGATACTAGAAGTGCTTGCAATGCCTCGACAAGACGAATACTAGCCTTTACCAGCAGCATTGATCGGTTGTCCATGTCAGAGTTTTCGACACCCAGGACCTCACTGGAATGGGTCGAGATCAAAAAAGCAGACAACAAAGTTCGATCATTAAGCTCAATAGGTAGGTCAAGTGCAACCAAAAAGGAGCGGGCGGCCTGAATCATGGATCTATGTATCATTCTTGTTCTCAACGTTTCGAATGATGGCTTGTCTCCTTCCCTGTTATCGTCGAGGATATCAATCAGAGTCTTGAGGGCATCACGAGGCTCCGAACAAGCAGAATGGAAGCGCATGGAAACAATGCGCTCCTTCAAAAATGTCTGTATGAGAGTTGCGGCGTCATTATGGGACAATGACGAATGCTGAGCAGACACATGGCTTGACGCCTTCCCAGAGGATCCAGCTTCGAGTAACTTCCACCGAATTGAACGTTGAATAGTACGCGCGGCCCTGACCTTACGAGAAATAAGGCGAGCACGACGAATATCTTCAGCCGCGCGCTCCCTTCGGCGTCTAAGTGAAGAATCGCGAAGCGTGCAAGCTCGTTTCTCACGATGGTCGAGACTTGATAGGAGTGCAACACGGCGCTCGTAAATTTGAAGGGAGCGGCGAGCCCTGGCCAGAGACGCCCTTTCATCATTACGGGCACGCTCTTGCCTGGATTTGTGCATGACCTCAACACGAATGGCGGCACCTTGAATACGGGATTTGAGACTAACCTGTAGAGCCTCGAGCCGCTCCGCCTCGAGTGTGATACGTCGCTCCCGTACCTGGGTAATGCGCTCGATCGACTGCTTGGCACGTCTCCCCTCTCTTGCGGACTGTGCCCGCTTTAGGGCTCGAGTATTCCTCTGCTCGAAAGCATCGAGGGCGACCTTGCGCTGGTTATCTATGGACTTTTTCTTCTCTTGAGCAAGGGCTGCCCGCTCATCACATCTGCTGGCCTTGACAATCTTGGATTGAATATGCGACTCGGCCCTCTCGAGGGCGGCGGCCTCGCGGGCAAAGGTTTGCTCGGTCATTAGCTGAATTCGCGCCTCTTCCTGGCTATTCCGCTTCGCTCGAGCCCGCAGGATGCGCCCTTCAGTAGTAAGGGGCGAAGTTTTGAGGCAGGGAAACGGCTGAATCTCATTCTGATGTCTGATATTATCGTTCTCAGTGACATAATTGGACTGAGATGATTTGGGGGAACGGAATCGGGCCTTCTTCGGGCTCAAGAAGTTTGGTGATCGCCGGGGAGAACTCGACATATGCCGCTTACTTAAATCCTGGGGGGACGTAGGGGACGATGTCGAATCATCATCAGAGCTGTAGGCGGGTTCGATGAGATCAAAAATATCCATCGTTGCATCAAAGTGGATACTTGACGAGTGGTGATGGCTGAGAGGAAACGGCTTCTGTCGTAAATGCTCCTGCTCAGTGCCTACATGTACGAGCAATAACTGAATATCAGGTAAGCCGATTGATGGCAGAAGCAGAGATGTATGGCACCGAATTAACTTCCTTCCGTGCGGTAAGTTGATTTTGTCAGTCTGCGAATTGAAGTGGATTGACTGAAAGAAGAAAAAAGAAATGTCTAATTCCATCAGATGGGAACACGTACTGCAGAGTGCACGAACTAACTAGATCGAATAGCTTGGAGGGAGAAATTCTAGCAAAGAAATTCTCACTAAAGTGTAAATATCAATCAATCCAACAAGACATCGACGGCGTGCGTACGACAAATTCCGATTGTAGCTACGAGCTAGTAGTACTCTAGAGTAGTAGTATGTTAGATATTAGAGACGTACGAGCTCGTACATGATATTATTGATTTACTAGAGTATGCGTTGAAGCATGGCTGGCTTGAAATGGCTAATTACTACGAGAGTACTCTCGTAGTAGAGTAAGAGTAATAATAATATGCTAGCCACCCCGTGTTAGCTCATTGTCCATAATAGTAGTGGTGTACGAGCTCGTATCAAAATAATAGTAATACTACTACGAGCGTAGTACGAGTACTCTATTAGTAATACTAGGTACTAGAGTATAATGAATAATATTATCATGTATTGGCTAGCTAGTAGTAGTACTACTGTACTAGTAATAGTTCTGGATAGTACTAGCTACTAGCTATTTAGTAAAACAAAGAATTCCTAGTGGTCACCACTCCGATCACAATTCTATCTCGAAATAAATTAAGCGACGGTGGAAATAACCTCCTCGGTCGGTGCACCACAAGCCACCTGGATAAGCAGGTCGCTGATGGCGGGGATGGACGCAAGAATGGTGGCAAAAACAGCCACGAGGACCATATTGACTGCAGCGAACGGGAAGGCATCCTTCTCGTGCGAAAGTGAGGCCGCGCCAAGACTTTGGCCGGCGGCACCTAGTCCGAGACCACGTGAGACGGGGTCAGTGACGCCCCAGGCATCGAGAGTTTTGCCCCCAATCATAGCAGCAAACATGCCCGTGAGAACCACGAGCGACGCGGCGATGGAAATATCACCGCCGAGCATTTTAGCGATGACCATGGCTAGGGCCGTGGTGATATTGCGGGGAATGGTGGACAATCGGAGGAAGCAGCCGTCCGATCCCCCGAGCCTAATGGCCCGGACGAAGGCGGCCGTTCCAAAGAGACTTCCTGCACTTCCCATTGCCACACCAGTGAGGACAGTGGGTAGATTTGACGCCATCACACCCTTACGGCTGTACATAGCAATTGCAAATGAAATGACAGCGGGGCCGAGCAGGCTCAGGATCAGATCTCCGGCTCCGGCTTCAAGGGGAGCGAGCGAACCGCATTTGTACTCCTTCAGGATATTGATGAACGTAGATCCAGTAGCCATTCCAGTGAGATGAAGCGCAACAAAGGTAAGACCTGTGCTGGTTAGAATGGGATGGAGGAATTTGGTGACCCCTGGGGGGAATCGAGCGCCCCAGACGAAAGATGCGACGGTGGTGAAGCCGAGGAAGATTGTCTGCAGAGGAGTCCTGTAGGCGTTGTTGGACCTGGTAGCGGCGATGCTGACAGCGGCGCTGACGACGGTTCCCTTGACGAGGAAGGCGAGCATCTCATCAGAGAATGCCTTCGGGGCGGATCCGGAGGGAGCCACCTTCTTCACCGGCGCGGCGTCCGTGACGGCTCCCTGGAGCTTGCGGAGTCCGAGGACTGTGTATGTCGTGCTGCAGAGGGTAAAGTAGAATCCGAGGACTACGACACCAAGGACCTTGACGATCTGGAAACGAAGGAAGATAAAACAAAAAATTAGGAATTTGCAATACGTGGAACTCTGAAATCGCGCTGGAGGGAACAGAAATGGTATGAGTGCATCAGACAGCGGCCAAGAAGGCCGCGCCATATGGGTCTTGGCGGTCGAAGAGGCTCCCTGGAGGGTTATTCCGCTTTCGCGGTTCCTGGGACAACTCGCTCGGCACCAGTGCCTTATCTATCGACATAATTCATCACGTGCACATCCCAATCCACGCCCCCCCCCTGCAGAACTAATACACTAATACACGCAGGCCACACGCAGACCACTTGTACAGTCACGCAGATCATCATAAGCGCCAACAATATTCTCACCTCGACGGGAGATCCCATGGATGGGGCAAGAGGAAGCATGGCCAGGCCCGGGACAAAAAATACCGCGAGCCACTTGGCGAGGAGGTTGGCACCGGGGCTCAACAAGGCGAAGAGGGAATCGCCGGCGCCGGGACTAACGACGTCGGCGATGACCATCACGGCGAAGAGAATAATGCACCCTGCCAGCTGGGACGGGAAAGCGACGCCCTTGGCCCTGAACAGCTTGAGTAGACCTTTGTCCATGGCAAGAAAGTATGCTGCGCTGATTAGCTGTGTCGAGGTATCCGAGGCAGCAGCTCCGCCACGAGCGGCGAGGGACGTGGAGGAGGTGGAGGCAGCGACGGAGAGGATGTCAGAACGAGGCTGGACCTTCTTTCCGATGGAGACGGAGGCTCGCTTTTTGGGGGCGAAAGTGCTGCCGGAGGGACGGACCGCGGCATCTACGGATACCAGGGGAGCAGAAATTGCCGCGACGGCGGCCAGGGCCAGGCCCAGGGATTTGATCCACCTCATCTTGGGAGCTATGCGATGGGAACCGCAGAGAACATGAAATCAATGCAATCTCGATGAATATCGCGGTGACAGCTTCTACGAGCTAGGCCGACCGACGACCGCGATTGGCTGATCGGTGTTTATAGACCTCTAGTTAACGAGCGTACTGTCGCCCAAGGATACCATGCGATGACGATCGAGTTATGTAGCGAGAGGCTGACAATCGCGCGCACAGCGCACAGCGCACAGACCGGACGCGCGCGCGCAGATATTTGAACAGTGCGGCAATTAAATGAGAGGAGAGATATCTCAAAAACATCAGGTATCGTTGTGATGATCTACAATTCAACCCTGTTCCAAGCCAGAATTTCAAACACCATTCTGTTCGCTGCGAGCTGCTGCCATCACACTGCTATGATATTGGAAATGGCGGCAAATGCGTCCCAATCCACCGCCATAGTGGCCCTCGTCGCAATCGTCTTCGCTCTTAGGCCGGCTGATGGTTTTTCTTTCGTGTCATTCCTGCGTTCTTACCGGGCGCCTCCCATGAGCAACGTTAAAAGAAGCGGCAGCCCTTCAGAACCCCGACTCGGCACCGCGCTCCGTGGAGGCGCAAGCGACCCAACCCACCCCAGCACTGACAGCAGTCCATATCGTCTTGAGCTCACTGGGAGTGGTGATCTCATATTTCAACCAAGCACTCATGACTCGGACGTTGACCCGACGGTCCTGCTCTCTGGGCTTGCCCCGAATGCTTGGTCGGTCGATGACAATGACGACGTCCGGACGGACAGAGCTCACGGTGTGTTCCTGCGTACGGCACACCACGACTCAAAGTGCTCGCACGATACTGCCTTCGGCCAGCTGGCATCATGCGAACGCCTCCTGGCCAGCGCTCGGCTCACAAGGTACTGGATGGGCCCGAGATTTGGAACCACCGCACGGGACATTCCGCTTGATACCCAATTCCTGCTTATCGAGGTCAGCAAGGGGGGACCGTACGCTCTGATTCTTCCTCTGCTAGACGGTGGGTTCCGTTCGAGCTTGAAGCATGGGCGGGGGAAGTCGGGACTTACGGTGCACGAGGAGAGCGGGGACAACGCCGTGACCTCGTCGGGAACGCGCTCCGTCCACGTTTCGGTCGGAGACGACCCCTACGCTCTCTTGAAATCGAGCTTCGCCGATGTGGCGGACACCACGGGCACCTTCTCAACACTCGACTCGAAGGAGTTGCCACCCAGCGTTGATGACTTCGGCTGGTGTACTTGGGACGCCTTCTATTCCGAGGTAACTCCCGAGGGTGTCGTCGAGGGTGTTGAGTCCCTCAGGAAGGCGGGGGCCCAGCCCCGCTCTGTCATCCTAGACGATGGGTGGCAGCAGGTGGCGCCAAAAAAGATGAAGAAGGATACCGAAACGAAAGAACCTCAGAAAATCACCGCAAAACTTGCGAATGGGCTTCTCTCGGTGCTGGCCAAGGTCGTCTCGGCGCTTTACGAGAAATTTGTTCGGAAGGCGCCTCACGGATCAATTCCTAATCGTATCTGGAGGTTCCTCACAAGGACCGTCCTCAAGGGCCAACTTTTGCACTTCTTCGACTCTGAGACCGACTTTGCCAGGCAGCTGAGTGGCTTTGGTCCCAATGACAAATTTAGTGGAATATCTGAGGATGGGAGCAAACCGACCGGATTGAAAGAACTCGTGAACCGCCTAAAGTCCGACCTTGGAGTGAGGCGAATTTACTGCTGGCATGCACTGCACGGATACTGGAGGGGAGCAAGCCCAGAGCTTGGAAAAGCAAAGGGGTTCAATGCGACTAATATAGTTCCGCAGCTTTCCAATCATTTGCTTCAGGTTGAGCCCGTTCTGGCATGGGACTCGGTGTCACTGTTCGGGGTTGGCCTGGTGACTAATGAGCAAGACCTCAAAAGCTTCTACTCACAGCTGCACGCCCCCCTGGTCGAGGCCGGCGTCGATGGAATCAAGGTCGACGTCCAGTCTGGAGTGTCATCCCTGGGGGGAGGCTCGGGAGGGGGCGCCCGCATTGCACAACTATACACCGCAGCGCTTGAGGAGTCCGTGCGGGAACGCTTCTCGTCGTCGCCGGATGGAGCTCCTGCCTGCATCAACTGCATGTGCCACTCGACCGAGAATCTGTACCGGTACAAGACTACCTCAATGGCTCGAGCGTCGGACGATTTTTATCCAGATAGACGAAGCAGTCATACTGTCCACCTGGTCAACGTCGCGTACAACTCCCTCTTCA
>Ga0099799_10105_pt1 | contig 24933 bp, 16 predicted proteins | sample Uncmet6_SortLC_1_FD_89033 | JGI IMG/M metagenome (GOLD analysis project Ga0099799, IMG submission 89033) | Marine eukaryotic communities from CALCOFI LINE 67, Pacific Ocean - CN11_C50_N6_SortLC_1 | ecosystem: Environmental > Aquatic > Marine > Oceanic | place: Pacific Ocean: Monterey Bay...
TACCGTGACCTACATGCAACAAAAGGCCGTCACTGTATTATCTAGTCACGGTGCCTAGAGGCAACTAGATCTGCAACTAGGGCAAATCATTAACTTTATTTTCAAGTTTCAAGTTGTCTTATCATGATTTATTACTAGTAATTCATTTTTTTTTATTTGTCTCGAGCGCGTCGAAGGTCGCCTACGACGCGCTTCAAGTTCTCAGAGTGCCGGTGAACTTGAACTTGACTCGGAAGCGCTTAAAAAACAGAACCTCGACATCATCATGATCACCCCGGAACCCACGATGAAATAGACTCGAGAGCGGCGGCCCGGGCACGCGGAAGGACCCCGAGTTCTGACATTCAACTCACCAAGTTTATCCCCATTTATCCCCAGCCCCGGGCCGAGGGTACTACTCCCCGGGCCCATATTGAATAAACTAGCCTGAGCCTGCCAGTGAGTACTAGTACTAGTACTACTCCCTCATATCGATACTAACTAGAAAACCGTCACACGGTGACTGGCTCGGACCTCTCCCGAGTCACTGGCACTGGCAAGTCACGGTCAAGGTAAGGTTATTCAAGTTCATTCGTTTATCATGATTTATTTATTCTTACTACCGTGACCGTACCGTGACAAATACGAAATTTCAAGTTTTGGGGCAATTGCTTGATATTGCCCCTGGGAACTGGAAGCTTGGGGGCGCAGCCTGAGGGCCGCCGACTCGGCCCGGGGAGGCCGCGGCTAAGCCGGCCCGGGCGGCCAAGTGGGCGGCCCGGGCGCGTCACAGTCACCGTGACCGTGACTCGCCGGCCCGGCGGCCCGGGCACTTCGCCCTCCCCTATCATCCTGGCCTACCTAGAAAAGGCCGAATATACACTCGGCCACCCGCACGATGCGAGGATAGCCGCGCAATTGAGCCAAATCGTATACTTGAAGCAGGTGAATTTATTGGGCTGCCCGAGCGCCCGGAAATGCGAGATGCTCTGCTTTTCAGCATAAAAAAGACGCACGTAGCGCCAAGATCCAGCTACAGTCGAATCCCCCACCTTCGTATGCACAAACTCTCGCCGGGCGTGCGCAGTAGCTGCCCTCCGCGCGGCTGCTATCCTGGTACGACCGGGCGAAGCTACGGTCATCTTGGCTTATCGTAGTGGCCGTCTTAGCGTCGCGAGAGACCAATTCGAGGTTCTCGGCGTACGCGGCGACATAAATAAATCGACGACTTTCGGGACTGAGGACAAGTGCAATCCTTTAGAAGCCACAATTGGAGCTGCGCTACGATACCAAACCCTGCGGAGCCTCACTGCAACCGAAATCGGGGCGGGAACCGTAAATGTGGCCAAGATGGTAAGGGGGGGACTGCCAGTGACATGGAACTCCCGGCCGCTTTCAGATTTATTCATTTATTTATATTTATTCACTATATCGGGGGTTGCATCTGGGGGTCCCGAGTGTTTAATCTCCAGACTAAGCGCTTTGCAAAAGTCTCACCACTGGCATATCATTATATCTGCTGCTGTGTAGTAGCAGGTGCCACCGGCGGCGATTGCTGTACATTTAAAGATGACTATATCCTCTGTGTTTGTCATGGATCTTAAGGGAAAAGTTATAATTAGTCGCAACTATCGCGGCGATATTTCTATGAATGCATCAGACCGGTGCGTGTGGAGTAGTATGTATATTTAAACACCCACGCTCTTAGGTTCGCACGGTACATCCAAGAAAAGAATGAAATGGACCAGAGACCCATTTTTACAGATGATGGACTTACATTTGCTTTTATTAGGGTGAGAGTTCCCTATTCACCAGATCTCTATCATTATTTGGAACGCAGCACAATAATCTGTTCCTTATGTGTGTAACAAAACGAAACTCAAATATTGCCCTCCTTTTGATGTATCTGTATCGTCTTGCTAAGGTGGACATCATACCACCAGCGTGCTTGGATGGATGAAATCGACAAATAGGTATTTAAAGATTATTTTGGAGAGCTTGAAGAGGAGAACATCCGAGATAATTTTGTTGTCATATATGAATTGATGGATGAGACGTTGGATTTCGGCTATCCCCAGGCGATGGATTCGAAAATTCTGCGAGAGTGAGGATATTTAACATGCATGAATCTCATCGAGCTCTGTAGATTCATCACTCAAGAAAGCAATAAGTGTGATACAACACTAAGGCCCCCTGTTGCTGTTACCAATGCAGTTTCTTGGCGCAGCGACGGGATAAGACATAGAAAAAATGAAATATTTCTTGACGTCATTGAACGCTTGAGCCTCTTGGTTTCGAATGGTGGGGCAGTTTTGAGCTCCGAAATCATAGGGGCCGTAAAGATGAAATCGTTCCTAAGTGGCATGCCAGAGCTTAAATTAGGCTTAAACGACAAACTCATGTTCGAGGCAACGGGTAGACCAATGACACGTGGAAAGGCGGTTGAACTTGAAGACATTAAGTTTCATCAATGCGTCAGACTTGCTCGATTCGAAAATGATCGCACTATATCCTTCATTCCTCCTGATGGAGAATTTGATTTGATGACATATCGTCTCTCTACGCACGTCAAGCCTCTAATCTGGGTCGAAGCCGTTGTTGAACCTCACTCAAACAGTCGAATTGAATATATGATCAAGGCGAGAAGCCAATTCAAAAGCCGTTCCGTAGCGAATAATGTTGATGTAATCATCCCAGTCCCTCATGATGTCGATTCACCATCCTTCAAGTCTAGCATAGGCAATGTTACTTATTTACCAGATCGCAATGTAATAGTCTGGTCCATAAAGCAATTCAACGGTGCCAGGGAGTATTTAATGCGAGCGCATTTTGGTCTACCATCTGTTTCGAGCGAGGATCCGGAGCATTGGAAAGCACCCGTTGAGGTTAAATTTGAGATCCCTTATTTCACAGTATCCGGAATTCAAGTGCGGTACTTGAAGATAATAGAGAAGAGTGGCTACCAGGCACTGCCATGGGTTCGCTACATAACACAAAATGGAGATTATCAGCTTCGAATGATCTGAGCATTGTCGGGCGTTCTACATTAAAAATCCAAAACCTATTTCGGTAAGGTCGGGGCCGGTTGTGTCTGTCGAGGCCCGGCGCTCCTTCTATATGGGCGGTCTAGTAGTAGTATATGAGTTTCGGCCCATTTTACATCAAAACGAACGCTCACGGGAAAACCCGTTCGCTAATCGGCTAGATGTAAAATAGGCCGAAACTCAATTATATCGAGACCAAAATCCATGGTTCTGGGCGGTCGATTTTGGGGGTCTGATGATTTCTACTAGTATATCATAATGATTTTATGGCTAGGGCCCGGGGGGGCCCGGGTATTTCGAATACTAGTCCCACTAGGCCTTGCGATAAATAGGGCGAAATACCCCCCCTATCCTATACCCTCATATATACACTTACTTCACACACAACACGCAACACGCAATTAACACCGTCACCGTGACGGTAAAACCAAAACTACTTAGCCTCAGTGTAACTTGAATTTAGGTAGGGTAGCTCACCGGCAAACTATCTCAGCCGCCGTACTCTCAAAGGTGCGTACCCCTTTGGTCTTGCATCATTCGCAGGCCTACTTGTTGATTAAGGGTTAACGCGCTCTCCGTGCGCGCGCGGCACACCGCCGGCCCGGGGGCAGCCACCGGGCGCGTGTGGATGTCCTAGGAACTCATACGCGAGTGCCCCTTTACTCCCCCAGCTTCACTTCCCCCCCATCATGGGCATCAACCTCAAGTTGAGGTAGGGGTTACTTGTAACTTGAAGGAAAGTAGTAGTCATAGGTAGGTAGACCGGCAGACCCCCCCTCAGACCTCCCCGGGCCTCAAACTCACTCCTACTTCTACGGGCGAATTAGCGTCTAACTTAGTCACCAAGTAGTAGTCTTTTTTGGGTCTCTCAATGGTGTAAATTGGCACAACTATATCGTCCTCGATTACCCACCCTCCTCCGTGGGGGCCAGAGGGGGATGTCCCTCGCGTGGCGATAGACACTGGCACGAGGTGCCGGCTCGGTGTCTCACCCCTCTCATAATTTCACTGCCCTGTACTCGGATCTTCGGTGCGATCTTAGCTATTTTATTTCCCGTACTAGCGTGTGCATTAACAAGCATTTATGAGGTACAAATGTGAATTGTTTATGTATATTGAATTATGCCACCAATGCTGAAGCAGTCGCCGACTCGTACCTACGGCAGAAGTCAGCGCGAGTTAGAACCTAACTATGGGCACAGCAGTGGACTTCCATCCCGCGTGGAGCTTGCGCGTGGTGCGGTAGTAGCGGGCGAGGCGGTGAATACGCGACTCGATCAGGATTAAGCGAAACTTCGAGTCCTTGTCCGCGCGATTGCGCTCCATGTGCTTGCGGACGGACACTGCCTTTTTTATAAGCATATAAAGATCCTCAGGGATCTCCGGAGCAAGTCCGTTTTTCTTAAGTAGACGAAGAATCTTTGAACCCGTCACAGACTTAACCGCGGGTATCCCAGATGAGTCCCGTAAAATGACACCAATTTGAGACGGCGTCAGTCCTTTTTTCGCTAACTTGCACACATGTTCCTCTACGTCTGTTGAAGAAGTCTTTAGCCAAAGAGGCGGCGACCGTTTGTATGGATTTGCGGAACGCGAGATACCTTTCCCTTTGCTGTGAAGGCGGCCCATTGTCGTGGCGATGTTCGTCGCCGAAGCTAGTAAGAGTAGCTACCTCGGGGACGCTAAGTTAGACCTCGAAATGCGTCCCAGGCGTCCCCGTCAGAAGCGGGAATTTTTTGAGGTGTGAGAGGGGTTGGTGGCAAATATGCCGGCGTTTGCTGCGGGAGGTTGAAAGTAGCGTATACCCAGTGCTCCTGCGTGTGGCCCTCTAGGCTGCTTGTTAAAATGGCTAGGGTTAGCTGTGGCGTTATATTTGTTGCGATATCTATGGTTTGATACCCATTCAGACCTGCGCAAAACACTCGGAACCGCGACGTGCGCAATGTGTCCGTAACGGAAAATACAACTCGCGCAATGTGTCCGCGGCGCCGCGGCGAGCACCGGTTCAGCACTGGCCCCGCACTTTGCGCCGTGGCGCGTCTTAAGAGGACCACAGCGGCCCGGTGACTCGGGAGCGCCCGGCGTGAGCCCTCAAGAGGAGCGCCGCGTGGCGTGCCGTACGGCTCACGGAGCGACCGGTGACGCAACTTAAGAGGAGCCGTCTACGGCCGCGCGGTGCCCTTTTACGTCCGCCGCGCCATCACGAGTAGCCTATCTATCCGAGTCTACCGGTATCGGAGGTATCTATACTCTAACCACGGTATAAGACGCAACGACATGCTGAGCCGCCAGGAGAAAGCAACGCAAGACGTCCGTCTGCTGCAAGCAGCCAGACATGGGCTAGGCCGACGACTTCTAGATAATATTCGCAGGGATCGATATATCGAGCTATCTGTATTGTCGTCGTGTGGTGATTGGGTAATTCTGTTTCGCGGCCCTACTAAGCAGCTCGATCTCACGTGGATCATTTCGATGTCGCCAGCGCCTCTGTGCTTTCACACATACCGCTTGAGATCGGCGGCTGAATACATAGAGCCCCTTCTGAGGGATGTGACATGGCTGAGTAATCCTGTGGGCCCAGTTGTACTAGAAACTTCTCCGCGAGAAGTTGTGCTCGGGTGGCCAAACATTGAGGGGCATTGTAGTGGGCCAATTTCCCTCAATCGGGCACAAGGTGGCGCCGCTTTCCAGATTGAAGTGAGTGAGAGACATGAGTGGCAGCCAGTGCGTGTGCAAAATCAACGCTCGCACCTGTCCTCACAACCGAAAAGTAATTACGACGCCCCACATTCTGGAACTATAACATACATTACGCTCAAAGCAGTGAGTGGCGTAGGAGGTGTACACGTTGTAGACTTGCGACCAGCCACCTGGTATAACATGCGCTTACGTGTCGTCTATGATACGGACTCTATAGCCACGGGGCCGCCTGTTGCTGTAACCACAAGATGTGGACTTCCGGAGAGGCCAACATTGCGACCATGGATTGTGGAGCAGCTCACTCGTATGGGGACTGCAATCAAATCCAGCTCCTCGTCTTTTTCTGCTACAGCACGTAGCATGGCCAATCTGATGGAATTAAATGACCCTTCATTAAATCGTCATTTCTGCCTGCGCGTATCATGGACACGGCCAGCTTGTAATGGATATCCTATTCAACACTACGTCCTTCAACAACGTGAAAAGGTTGTCGACCAGCAACGTGCACGTTTGACATCAATTTCAAATGACTCTCTAGCCGTGGATATTTCGGCAAAGTGGACGCCGTGGCGAGAGGTATACACACAGTTAATACCAGGGTGTAGAATTCATGCCTTAGCGCGGTGTTCAGCATCGATCACTGCAGCGCAGCACACTCTCGGATTTGCCAATTTGAGCAGATTAACCACCCCTACCACAAATCACTCTCCGAGAGGGAGGCATTATGTGCCCGTGCCACAATTTATTGCCGTGCAGTTTCGTGTGGCTGCAGTAAATGCACTTGGTATATCACAGTTTTCTAGGATTTCTTCCGTAACAAAAGAAAACTGTCCGGACTTTTTTGCGGTTCCTTTGCAATGGCGGCATAGACCAGCTGAACTAATCAAAAAGAGCACAATTAAAACGCCAGAAGTCAGTGGCAATGCCGAGTTGGAAGCACTGGCTACAATGCTGGGCTTTCCTGTTTCTCTCGGTGTCTTCACTGCTGCGAGTTCTTCTGTGCATAGACCGACGTAAATACTATGAGGAAAACATCCTCTACGTCACACTGAGCTCCGTCCGTGTGTAGCACAGAAGATATCTACCGCCACCGTGTTGCTGCCTCGGAGGCGTTTGAATTCAGGACCGGGGGGACCTGAGCGACGGGGGCGTAAAACACCACCGTCCCTTCGCAATCCACTAGCCTGTCCGGCATCCGCTTTTTTCCTCGCGTCAATTGATGCGCACGTATGCAGGAATAGTCGCACTCCTCCTACTAGTAGGTTAGTGCGGCGGGGTAAATGACGCAGGCTTTGTTGTGTGTTAGGCTGGCACGCACCGTAATTTTTTTTACAGTACTAGAAGTACGATCCTAATTCCTGAGCGATCTTCCCTCAAAATCCTCCCCACTACTAGTCACACTGTCCTAGTAGGCTCCTACTCAGGCTGCTGCTGTACTCAGGCTTAGTACTGGTGGCTAGGCAGGGCCGGGGCCCGGGCCCGGTACAGCGATTGTGCTATGATCCCATAGTTACCTGCACCGTCGCCACCGACTCGGAGAGCTCTTCTCAGATTCTAGTGGGCACCAGAGGCTAGTGGCCTGTATCCTAGGATACCTCCCGGCCTTCTCCTTCTCAGGCTTAACTCCTTTATTCCAACTTTGTATTATCAAGGTTGAGGGCCCCGGGGCCCGGGGTTCCCACACTCTCGCGTCTTAGTGAGAGTCCTTCCTGTTGGTATCTCCGTGTCACATTGACACCCGAGAAACCTAGCTACCATAGCAGCATTGTGCACTTATTGCACAGGCACCCCGGGCCCGGGCCAGCTCCGAGTCATCAGATCCAAGCACATACCAAAGCTGATATCGCTGAATTCAAGTTGGCTGCGCGTTTCTCATGAGGGGTGAATTGCCAGTGCTGTGGCACGCCCGCGCGGCTGCCGCTAGAGCCTGAGGGTCACTGGCCCAGTGGCACGCCAGTGGACTTCTAGAGGCGCATCGCTGTGCGACCGTGTCAGCCGCTACTGGGAACCCACTACGCTCAGACTTCAATGCCCGATGCCCTGGGGTTTTGAGCTTTTAGTATCGTGCGGTACCGTAGGTACATATATTAAGAGTGGGCGCGCGATACAGACCTGCGGTACCTACGGTAGGTACCTACGGTACCGTAGGTACGTACCGTAGGTACCGTAGGTATGCTCCAAAAGTTTGACCACTCATGAATGTACCTGGTATTTCAAAAGCATTTCAAAAGCATGAAACGGAATCTAAACCTGTTTGGCGGCCACAAAAAGATTCGTTTCTTATTGATGCAGGCTCAGGACGGATTGAATAAGGGCGCTACTGCACTTGAGCTAGAGCATGCCATTATGGCCTTACGTTACCTTGGTGCAAGACCCGAGGATGACGCGATCTTTGATAAATGGCTTTACCAGGCCATAGGTTGCGCCGCTGAAATAGAGTCTATGTACCTAAGTGCGTTGGAGCTGGCAGATACTCTGGAAAAACGGCTGAAACGTCGCACAGATGCCGAGTCGCTTGCAGCAATTGCTCTTTGGGCAGGAGCCAGTGTGAATGCAGTGCGGCTTGAACTTCATGGCGTCTTGGTGGCCCCCAATCCCAACAGCGGAGATGCGTTGGCTACAAGAGGAGCACGGTGCGCGCTTGCGATTGATCGACTGGTTCGGGCCATGGTCCGGGATCAACGCAAGGTCTGGTCCATTTCTCCCAAGAGGTACGTAGACTCCCTCCGTGTAATGCTCTCTAAAGGTGCCTTGGCGCTTGAATCAGCATCACCCACCTTGGCGGATGTGGCGTGGACCTGTAGGCGCGCAGCTCTGGAGGCGCTGGTTGTTATAGCTCCCGAGGACATTGACATCGCTGCAAGTGATGCCCTCCGCGGACTATCTACTCACGCCAGATTCTATCCCACTGGCGCCACGTTTCGTTCTCAATGCTATATCTCACTCGAAAAAACTCTCAAGCCATGGCATGCAACCCCTTATATTATATGCGAATGGTTTCTACGACAGGCGGTGGTATTGGACACCGCTGATGAAGAGATTGATGCAAGAGCTTCGCGATGCAAGGGCCGACTACACGTAGGCCGTCACTGGCCACTTTATTGTGGGATCCTTTGCTGTGGAGATATAAAGGTCGAAAGAAATCCGTCGTGGTCACTTACCACTGTCGCCAGGTGCTTTCGTGTGGCGCTAGAGGATAATGCTTTTTATGCTGCTGTGGTGTGGCGTCGTGCGTGGGTGGCGCTTGCGGCTGCCACGGCATCATTTAGGCGCAGCAGAGATTGGACTGTACGAGGTTATTCGCCTGCTGAGGCAGCGTTGCTTAGTCTCGGTGATGTTGCCATCTATTGCAGGCAGAACGAGGGCACTGACGCCCATCATGCAAATGCATACTGGCATGCTGCTATTGTTGCAGCTGGGAGAGGTGCAATCCAAGATGCTGTCAGGCGATGTGACGTCGCCGAAAAAAAGTCCTCTTCGGCACGCTCTGCCGAGGGCTTTAAAAGGGTTGGTCTTGCTGCCCTTCAACGCGCAACTAATATTAAAGAGCTAACAATTACCGCAGCTATACTTCAACGCGCAGTCCGCCTTCCAGAAAGCAGTTCGGAGTCATGGATTGCACTTTCAGATTGTTTTGTGCGCCTTAAGCGACTTAAAGATGCTGCTGCTGCTGCTACGGAGGCAGCTTGTCGCTGTTTGGATGTGGAGTTGGTCCGTGAAGCTGTGATACACTATTCTCGTGCTGTGATGCATATGCAAAAGGCGCCATTCTCGCTTCTGATAGCACTGGAGCGTGCAAAGGCACCTTTTGCTGGTGACATGCTCAGAGAGCGCTTTCGTGCCTGCGAGGCTGGTAGCAGCACCTCGGCGATCATCACTGCCGCCGAGGAATTTTCTGTCTGGTACGAGATGAGTAGTGCCTTTGCTATATCTCGTGCAGGAAGCGCCCTTACGCTCCGCGGAGCTTACTCTGCTGGCACAGTGCTGTCGCAGTATGGCCTCAAAGCAGCCTGCTATAACATGGCAGCTTCTGCCACTGCCTGGAGCTCCCTGTTCCTTGCACATAGTATGACCTCTCGCATCAACTACGCGGATGAAACTTTCAACATATATTCCTCTGATGTCTCCGCGTTAGCCGGCCTTCAGGGAATCGAAAAAGTACATCCAACTATTGACCCCCTCATCACTACTACAATTGCATTACAAAGCACGTTTTTGGCGGCCAAGAACATTGCTGGCCTGTTCCCCTCGTATGCTATGCTTGCGTTCCTCGCACCACGCTTACAAGATTCAGCTCTGGCCTTGCTCATAGCGACACTTGCTCGTGTTGGATTCACGCAACTCCCGCGAGCAGTTGAACCTCCTTTACGTATTAATTGTGTCAGTCTATGTGCGGGCTTTAATCTAGTCACATCTGAGAAACGACACTACACGCTTTTTTCACGGGCAGAAACTGGTGGTTGCAACAGAAACTCGGATCTTAGCATCGGCCTTGACGAGGCGAGAGCTCGAGTACAACAAGCTGCTGTGGCAGAAATGGGGATAGAAATATTTGATGACTCCACACGCCACGGAAATGTCGCCGATGCCACCCATGCAGTAAGTATGTTAATGTATCCAAAGAGTCCTCCATGGCATCGCAACCAAGGTATCCTTCTCTACGATTTTTCACAGGCAAGTCATTCAACTAAAGGCAAAATTTGGCTACGCCTGTCCAAACTTTGGCTTAGACGCGGATTTAGCGCACGTGCCGAGAAGTATGCACGTCGTATGGCCAGCTCCACTCAGGCGAGTGCTGCCACTAAGCAGGCGGCCACAGCATTAGACATGCTTCTTTCTCTCTGGATGCGAAATTGGCCCCGAGCGGTCGTAGCGATTAATTCTCTTGGTAATCATGCAACCGCTCACTACCCTTCCTGTATCAGGCGCGTAGAAGAAGCACTCTGCGAAGGCGACTTGCTACGACGCCAGGGTAAATTTGAAGATGCCATAATTTGCTATGCATCAGCAAAGAACCTCCTTGTCGATATTGAATGTTTCGTCTTGGAGTCAAGGATTAGCACCCTCAAGGCCGCACCTGAGAATTGCCGATGTGTGGTCTTAGCTCGATACTATCAGCCCTTGTTGGGTCGTATGGCTCGTGTTGTGGACTTGCAGCAATGTAGTAGCCAGGAGCACCAAGAAAAAACTTACCGTGCCGCTCTTCGCGCGCCATTGTCCAATATGCTGGAATGTGCTTGCATACGCTACCGCTTGGGCCGCAAACTTTTGGACAAGGCGTTTGCTACGGTAGGTGCTGCATCTGAGGCCCTATATCAGTTACGCCGTGCATTTTTGTTAGCTTCACGCGTGAACCACTGGAAGCTTGCAAAAAATAGTGCCCGTGCGCTCATAGTGGCTGCCCTTCACTTTTTGCCTGGCGCTATGTCATCACCAGTTGTGGCACTACTCGCACATGTATCTGTGGGACATATGCCTCCCATCACTACTAAGACTGCACTTTCCGCGAGCCCAAGCAAAGTTTCAGAGCAGGTCGATAATCTCCTCGCTAATTTACTCTGCGGTGCAGATGGAATGACCGGGTGTCGTGATGCTAATGACGCTAGTGCGCTTGACACTCGCTCGACTGCTATGGCAGCCCTGAACAAAATTCTGGCTCCCCTACCTAAATCTTATGTGGTTGCCGCAACCTTCATCACTCCGACTGGACATCTCGTGATTGCTCGGGTCCAGCGTGACCGAGCTCCAATTACTCTTTGCACAGCACTCCCTCGGGGCTGGCGTGGAGACCCAACTTCAGCTGTTAGCAGGTGCCGCAGCGTCTTGAATGCTTCTTCTTTTGGCCTAGGGAACGCTCCTTTTTATGTGGCGTCTAAGGATGATGCCAAATGCGCAAAGCAAAGATGGTGGTGTCAACGTCACGCCCTTGATGCTGCTCTCAAGGCCAGTATTGATTTCTTTGATAAGACATGGATTGGTGCTTTGAGGGTGCTTTTAGGAACAACCCCCACATTGAGTGACTCCATCGGAATGAGTCCTATTTCCTTGTCCAGCACAGGACACACGGAGATGCGAAGGCTTTGCGCTAATGCTGCACCGTACCTCAGTAATGCAGAGTTTGAAGCTTTGTTTCGTGCCGTCCCAAGGGGCGCCGTCAATATGACCTCACTGGATACTAGAGACTCGCTCTTTGGAGGTGACCAGGCCTTCAAAGTACTAAGCATGTGGATTCAGGCGATCACTTCGCTCAGTGTTGCAGACCTAAAAGCCGCTCTGACTATGCTTGGACTATGCTCGGTGGGCCTGAAGAATGGCCTATCCAGGCGGCTCTGTCAGGTGCTCAGGAGCGCAGCATCAGTTCTCGGGCAGAATGTAAAGAGGACTTCGAGGTGGACGGTTGGGCGAGAGCCCCTGCTCTTGGCACTAGACGATCGCCTTCAATATTTGCCAATTGAGCACCTTGACATCACGCATTCTGCGCCAATATCACGTGTTCCATCCCTAGCTTTTGCACTGTTTCTTGCAGCTCAAATGCGATTTGGCAAATGCAACGCTACCAATGGTATTCGAATGCAGGCTTGTTGTGTAATTGATCCAGAAGCAAATTTACCTTCAACTCGTCACAGGGTAAAGTCATACTTACGCAATAGGGATAGCCAAATATGTGTCGATTGGTTCTGCGCCGCACTTGGCGCGGCCCCAACTGCACAAACTACTGCTCGGGTTGCTACAACTATGTCCACTTGCGCAGTCTACCTCTTCTGCGGTCACAATCACGGCGCCACTTACCTTGAATCAGTTGTTGAGTCAAATTTTATGTCTGCCATGCTCCTGATGGGCTGTTCCTCGGGTGCTCTATCGAATGAGGGCGATTCAGTATCAAGAGGCGTTGCTATTGAACTGTTAGCCAGAGGTGTACCCACTGTTGTTGCGATGCTGTGGGACGTCACTGACCGTGATGTGGACTGTGTCACACTTGAACTTGTCCAGTTGCTGGCAAAGAATCCAACCTGTCCGATTCCTGACCAGCTGTGTACTGCAAAGAAGGCGGCCAGACTCCTTGCGCTCAATGGTGCGGCAACTGTATGTTATGGCCTTCCAGTATCACTTGCAGAGATCGAAAGTTCGCGCCGCATAATTCAAACTTGGCAAGTATAGAAGCAACTTAGCGGTCGCAAGCAGTATCGATCGCAAGCGTTAACGGAAAGCCAGCACATACGTTTTATGGGACTCCTTTCCTTCACTTTCTTAGCAGAGGCAACCGCTCGAGGACTTAATTAAGGAAGACAAAAAGAACAAGGAACAAGCTCCTAAGAGCCTTCTCCCTGCTCGGTCAGGATACCCAACCGGAGCTTCGAAATAGCAAATAAATAAATAATTAAGGGAGGAATATCCTAAAGGAAAGGACATACTACTTAGTATCATCATGATTTCAAGTTCCTACATCCGGGGGGCTTCCCACGGCATAACTCCTCAGGAGTCGCGTTTGTGCCACTGCGGCTGCTCCGCGCGGAGAGCTTGCTCCACGACGCGCAGGGCCATGTAATGTGTAAACTTTGAAGGTTTTGGGCACCCACTCGTGTCATGCCCAAAACCGCTTTACTTCATAAATTATTTTATTTGACGATGAAGTTCTAAGGATATGGCCCGGCCAGCAGCTGACCCGGCTGGGCCACGAACGGTGTCTCTGTCATCGGTCACGGTCGTATCATTGATTTTAAATGGGTTATCGCTCCTGATCCAACAACATTTACCTTATGCAAGCGGTGACTATGTTCCAAAGCACCGAGCGCTGCCAATGCTTCGCGTCTAACATCCAAGTTAGCCGAGCTGGCTGTCGTCACTAGAGCATCTACACCGCCATTTGTGGACCTAACGATAATAGCGTGGGATACATTGCATGTTGAATATACTACTCTGCTAGCTACACAGCTTTGCGAGCATCTGTTGATGTGCAAATATTTGCTAGTGCAGCAGCTCCAAGCTGCTGCAGGCGAACTCCTTCAGCCCCGTAAGCATTTTCACTTATAGCTCTCACGAATGTTTTACATGCTCCTGAATTGTAATCCGATAGAACAACCCGCCTTACCCCTCGATATGTTGAAGTGATGCTAATGAGGCATCTGAGAGCAGGTTCGCGGACAATTGGTGGTTCGTAAGGCCCAGCCAGCACAACAAGTTTTTCTATACTATCGCACGAGCATATGAGTCGAGCTCTATTGGGCTCATTGAAGTAGAGAGCATTTGCCACCAGGCACAAAGTCCATGCCCGCTCAAGAACAATGTTGTTGTGCTTGACAGCAGATTTAGTCCACTTTTGCGGTTGTCGAAAGGTATGAGCACTTTTGTAAGCTGCTGAGACAGCTGACTCCAAGAACGGTCCACAACGCTCTTGGTTTGCACGGCTTGACCAAACAAGATTTGAAAGAGCCCACAAAGTAATATTGCACTGATCCTTGTCCGATGCTTGGACATAAGCTGACCACAAGGCTTCTATAGCACCCCCCTCCCCAAGTGCGACTCGCAACTCAGATTCAAGCGCAAGATTCCCAAGAAGCAAAGCAGCCGCCCGTCTTGCACTTTGAAGGCTGGCTGCGCACAGCGAAATGAGGGCCGGCGCCAGTGACTGGAGTTGTTTATTTGTTTCGTTGTCACGCAAACGTTTGCCAAAATGGCCATTTTGTAAGCACCCTTCTTCCCTCATCGCGGCAAGAACATTTGTAAGCACATTTGCTGCATTCCCTCGGATTCTTATTTCCTTGTCAAAGTCAAGCAAATCTACCAAGAAGTATGAATGGGAGTGAAATATTTTGAAAATAATTTCAAGCCCCCCCACAGCCAAGAGCCGGATAGTGTTTGGCGTGTGAAGGGAAAGCACATTGGCAAGGGCACATGTGGCCGAGTCTATGGCATCCAGGTCGCAGTCTTGCTTCTGTGTACGCGATTCCAAAAGAGAAAGTTTGCAGTCCACTTGTAGACAAGGGTCTATTGAAGTTGGGGGGAAAAAATTCTTAAGTTTTTCTATTAGAATCTCCACTAGTCCAGCTTTGCCTAGCATCTCTTGATTGCACTGGTGTTTAAAGGCTAGATTGGCTGCCGCCTAAGAAAGCACAACACAATAAACAATTCGATGATCAAGAGAGTGTTCAACTCAGTTCTGACATCGCAAGCCAAAGAAACTATTTCTGTGCGAGGGTGTTGCACCAGATTGACTAGAGAACTGATTAGCCCATGCTTCAATCCGAGGAATGAAGCATTATCTGCATTAAAGGATACGCTGGCAAGCCCCGTTACAGCAGAAAGTACACAGTCCTGATCACGATCATGTGAAAACAATAACAAAGTTCTGATAAAGGGTGTCGAGTTTTCTTGTGGCAGTACCCTCGCTAGTTCCAATCCAAAGTAGCCCTCGCTAGTTCTATTCCTGACGGCATGGTGCATGTTAGCATGATTAGGTTCCTCGAGAATCCTTCTGTGACGTAGCGCCCACTGTCGACGTGCAACAGTAACCCATCGAGGACTTCTGAGACACTGGGAGATTGGAATCGATGATGAGCTAAGCCGGCATGCCCAGCCTGCGCCGTCTCGGGCTAAAGACTGGCCAATATTAGACTTCATTTGCTCTCTGCGCCCGACTACTACGTCTACCCAAAGACGCCATTGTTCTTGCATGTCGGACCCAAGCTTGCGACTTTCTGTATGGCGATTCCAAGTTAGAGCTGCAAGAGCCTTAACACTCAAACGACGAAGCTCGCGACGAGGCGAACAGCATAGCGCTGCTAAGACCGGAACCACCCCATTCCCACCTGAAGTAAAAATGTCTATTGGTTAAATAAATACCCATTGATAGACACCGGCCGCATTACGCAGTGCATTGTTAAATGATTTGTGGGTGCCAGCTATATTTGCAATCCGCTGTGTGAAAAAAAGGAAAAGGGCCGAAGTGTCCATACCAAGCGCGTGCACTGCAGTCTTTTGCCGCCATAGATCCGAGCGCAAGGTACGTTGAACCTTCATGTTAATCATCTTCTGCCGATGAAGTAAAACTTCCCGATGCATAATACCTTTGCTTGTCTTCAGCAAAGTGGCTAGCATGGTGTGCACCCAAAGCTTGAGTCGCGTAGAATGCGCCCGTTCGTAGTATATCTCATCACAAGAACGTGCTCTTAATTTTGCAATTACTTGGGTCATTCTGTCAATCTTCGTTTCCCCCCTTTTTCTCTGAGCTTGCTCTAGGCTCAGAGCGTGCCGGAGAGTTTCGGAAAGGGCAGTGTGAAGGTCCAATTGTTTCCTGTAGTCCGCAATGTCGCGTTGGAGTTTCATCTCGATATCATCTCGCCTATATGCAAAGTTAGAGTCAGAACTACAATCAAATATACGCTGATTCAAGACTCCCGTGCTTCTTGAAGAGTATCCTGCTGTGACATGAGTCTTTCGCTAACCGCCCTATTGCGAAATTTCTGGGCAAGATGTTTAGCTGTGTTCGTAGATCGCAGTCCAGCAACAAGCGCGGCAGCGCGGAGGCGCCTGTGTGAATTTCGTTCATCCAAAAGCTGCTGGCACAATTCCGCGATGGCAAGGTGAGCGCGGTGATCCTGATGCAAGACGGCAGAAAATGTTGATCGAATTATCCGCCGTGATTTACTACGAAGATCCCTCTGTGGGACCTGATTGTATGCCAAATTACTCGAAGTAATATTACTCGAAGTAGTCATCACGTCGCCGGGCAACGGAACAAAACGTAGACTCACTGTCGAGTCCTGCACTTCAGAAACAGCAAGTGGATCGCTACTTGGTTCAAAAGCCGGCCGTGTGCGTGATGTTGAGCTTGACAAACATTCATTTCTTTGCCTCAGCTCACGAAACCGAGCTAAGCGCCGAGAGTTTTCGAGCAATGCTAGTTTTGCGTATGCCGCCGCAACTCGAGATTCCAATACCCTAAGATTCGAAACCAAGACAGAGGTTGTTTCTCTATGTCTGTAGACTCGCCATGTGGTGATTGCGGCGTGGAGGCCCAGCATAGCCTAAATGGGGTTTTCTGGTGATACTTTTTCTTTGCACAAAAGGAACACGGATTGGAACGTGATCACATTCTACACGCGCAATTGAGATTGACTCGAGTAGAGAAATGCGCTCCTTTTGCGACTCATGGTCGTTCAGTAGTCGCCGTATCTCTGAGCGAAAAAACAGGAGCTCCATTTCCTGTAAAGAGCGTCTATGTCGGCCTTCTCTACGGAGCTGTTCTAGAATATTCAAACATCTGAGTCTAGAAGCTATCACGCGATCAATAGGTGTGTTCTTGTTGAGCTTGTGTGCCAAGCAAGTGCGGTTATGCTCCGTACAGGCGACTTTAAGGCAATGCTGCAGCCAAACAAGTGCTCGAGCTTGGCGAGCGCGCTCTACTATCTGCGAAGCGCGTACTGTTGCAGAATAGCGAGCTCTTTTCAAGAGCCATTCTCCACGCCTGTACTCTGCCCTAGCCTCTACTTTTATTTGCGCCAGAGCCTCAATAGCACGGCAGCTATGCACTGTTTCGCGGGTAATATCCTCATATCGGTCCCCACACACAAGCTTGTGGTTCTCGATTACCGCTGATTGTTCGGAAGCACCTTCAAGTGCACTAAGCAGAGCTTGAGCATCTTGCGCATGCCTGTTCGCATCGCTAAGCTTATCTTTGTGACGTGTAACTGAACAACGGAGCCTTGTGATTTGAAGACTAAGTTTATTGGAACATGCTTTGTGATCAATCCATGCAGCCGCATTAAGCTGCGTGGACTGTGTAAGCAGTGAACCAAGAGCACCCTCGTGCGTGATTACGGATTCCATCAAGATCAAAGGTCCATTCTTTTTGAGGCTGGAAGTAAACTTGGAATTTAGTACTCGGCAATCAGACTCCTGAGATTTGGTAAAACCAAGTGGTGAACATCCAGGCTGCTGATTTGGCACATCAGCTAGAGCAAGCTGCACGATTGAGTCCCGTTGTCTTTTGCCTTTGTCGAGTAGCTGTGCAACCTACAAACACTCAACTCCGGATAAATACTCATTCTATGTAAGTGGACGACGCAACAAACTTCATTCAAGAAAAAGGTCGCGTCTTTAATGGAGAGCAGCGTTTTTTGGTGGGAAACCATGCTTAAGGGTAAAGTATTGCCACCAGAATCAAGAGAATTCGCCGATGTCCCTCCAGGGTGGCTTGCAGTCTCGATGAAGCTGCCATCCTTGTGATCAATATCAATGTTAGCATCAAGAGCTTGGACGAGGGGGCTAATATCTATTGCCACGGCCGGGTCGTAATTACCAGCAACACTGCATCGTGAGAGTACCGGTCTATCATCAAGTCCCGATAACACAAGTTCTGCAGCAAGAATCTGAAGCATGGTTTTCATTTTGCACGTATGCGTGGCGGACGGCGTCATATCCATCCAGCAAGATGAATACCCAACTTTAAATTCAGGAATGATTTCATTTGGAGGCTGTAACGTTGACCTCAGCAATGCCAGTTGACTATGCACCACGCAAAAATCTTCGGAGGCTAGAGGGAGTCGATCGAGGTGTGAGGTTGGTTTGTGGGCGAAGGGACTAGAAATGTCAAGATGCGACCTGTCCAGAGTAGAAAGCAGCCCATATGATATAGCTTCAACCCGGCGATGGACGCTTAGCAGCTGTGTAGAGAGATTGCTTTCGTGCAAAGCCTATATAGGGGGCTCTATATAGTCACCAGGGGGATAGCATGTGGTCAGACACAAGAACGCACTGTGGTTTCCAGGCACGAGCGCAGTTTATCAAGAGGTATGTTGCCATCAGATAGAATGGGTTTCGAAAGATGTTCAAGTGGAGGATGGAGTATTGTGGGCTCGATGCTCGTATTTGCGTGTTGATTGATTGAATCCTTTGAAGCTTGATGAAGCTGAGTATTTAAATGAGCTGGTAACTGATATTTCGTTGGACACCGCGAGGTTGCCGGTGTCTCGACCTTGCTTTGTGATCCAAAGGCAATCCTTGTTGCCTCTGCTCGAATCCTGCCCACTTTGCGTTCGCTTCGCGAAATATATCGCCAGCCATCATTCCCAGCTGCAAGTACACGAAGTGCATGTGCGTCAACAAATGCAGGCGCATCATTTTCTGCCTCATCACCGACAAGGTAAGCCTGTAGGCGCGCACGGTAGCCCAAAGCAGTCTCCTCCAAGAATGCAAGTGCAATCCGTGCGGCCATGGTGGCACGCCGTCTTTGCTGTTCCAGACGGCAACAGCGTTTTTCGCCAACATACAAAAAAGTAGCAGCGCTATCACATGCTATGGGTGCGCTCTCGTCGTCGCTCGATAAATTTGTTTCATTATGATCATCGCTTATCTGTGGAATCTCAAACTCTATATGGCCATCCGTCAAGCTACTTGCTTGCTGCTCTTCTGTAGCTGTCGTGGTGTTTTTGTCTAGTTCGGGTGGCTTAGTCCAGGTAACATTCCCGGTTGATTTGTCTTTCCACGATGTTTGGCCCCATTCATCCTCCATTTTCTCCCATAGTGGTAGCTTATGTCCTTCGATAGTCTTTTCCCTACAAGTATTGACGTTCTTGCTCTGATTGATTGAAGATGCACAGAGGTGCGCATTGTTGCATTGTTTCCTTCAATAGACTCACTCACCGCGCTAGATACTTTTGGCTGCATCCCTGTGGATGGATCAACACTAACACTATTGCCGAGTTCATCACGCCCAGGGGGCGGTTCATACCTGCAAGCGTGGCACTTAGTGGCGCAATCATTGTTGAGCTTTTGGCACAGACAAAACAGCATTGCAGAAGGTGGCTCCCACGCAGCCTCACCACTGTCAGAGTGCACAAAGTACTTACGACCATAATCATCTGCTTTCTGGCTCCACCTAGAGGCGTCCGCAACTCGTCGTCGGATTTCACGTTTGATCTCAGCGTCAGCTGCTGCAATGCACGCCGCATTAAGTAAGATCTGTCTCTTGCTGCCAGATGCATCAACATGAAGGCGAAGTGCCATTGGTGCTAAATGCCCCGAAGGCCAAAGTGCTGCAAACTGGCGCCGCTCTACCATGCGAGCCAAGCGCTCACGAGACAGTGCATCTCTAGCTTTACATATCTCAAGGCGAATAGGTTTAACCTCGGTTTCAACTGCACTTGTGAGCGAGTTACGCAGGCTGTCGAGCTCCTGCTGCGTATCTTTGAATGACACTTGGAGTTGATGGACCCTGGACTCTAGGCCTGCCTTGCTAGCTTCTGCGAGCTTAAGCGCGTCACGCAACTCTTTCAAGGAAGCTACTGCATGGTTCACTCTAAATAGACTTCGACGCAGCACGTTGTTTTTTTGGGCTAAAAATGCATCTTTCAGGTTAAGAGCACCACATGTAGAATTCAAGCAGGAGAGGTGTGAAGAAAATGATGCTTCTATTGTCTTCGCAGTGGACACCCAGTTGGCAAGAATTTCCCTTTGAGCACGTGCATCTGCTCGTGCTTCGTTGAGCTTGATATCAAGCTCGCGTCTCTTAGTTTCGCTTTGTTTAGCAAGCTTTTGAGACATCTTGGCAGTCTCTTCCTGGTTACCAAGGTCATCTATGCGCTGGACTGCACGGGCAAAAGCCAAAGCTTCAGGTATTGTCGTGACCCCAGTCTCACCAGTTTCTATATTGGAAAATGTGCCATTTTTATTTTCTTCCCAACCGCAAGAATCACCACTTGCAGCACGCCGGAGCTGTTCTAGCTCTCTGCGAATTGTCTCAACTTTGTGACTGGCTTCGGCTCTAGCTTGCGCAATCCTAGTCTCAAAGCTTTCCTCCATTTGTGTTAGCTTCGCGTCCGCGACTGAATGCACGCGTCGTTCAATGGCATCTTTTTCATCTATTAATCGTTCATTCTCCAGTATGACCCTATTTGACTCTTCGCGGGCCTAATAATCAGACTGGATGGTATCATCGGTGGGTTGGCCATTGAACGCACCTGATCGAGTTCTGCACGAAGTGCTGCGACTTCACCCATTATACAACGGTACAGCTTGGATACTTACCGTACCGTAGGTACCTACGGTACCGTAGGTACCGTAGTAGCAAGAGTATGTCGCAGCGTTATGTAAAGTAGCAGGGTCCTAGCTCACCAGCCGAGGGCTGGGCCAACCTAACTACGAGAGTGTTTTATAGCAAATTGTTGTTACACCGTAGCGTAAATAGACACTCAATGTATAGACTCAAATTTATAGAGTGGGAGATACATATCTAGGGTAGGAAGGGCTAGTAGGTTTCTCTCTCTACGTAGGTACCTACGGTACCTACGATACCGTAGGTAGTACCGGTACCGTACCTACGGTAGGTACAAGCCGGTACCACGGTACCTACGGTACCGTACCGTAGGTACCTACGGTACCGCAGTACCTATACTAGTACGGTACCTACGGTAACGTAGGTGCCAGCTTGTACCTGCCGAGTACCACGGTACCATGCTACGGTATGGCACAGCACCGTAGGTACCGTAACTACGGTAGGTACCGTAGGTACCACGGTACCATATCTCTCCTACCATATCGGACGAAATTGGTACCTACGGTACTCCCCCAAACTCTACTGGTAACCCAACGGACATTATAGGGGCGGCAGAGCCCAGGGCCCTCCGCCCCCCTCACTGGCGGCCTGAGGCTGCCGCCAGTATGCTGCTCAGGCTAGTCGCACTGCCAGTGCCTTAGACCAGTCACGGTGCCTCTGAACGTAAGTGATATTTGTCACAGGGCACTGCCCCCTGGGAGAGCCGGGGCAGTGGCTGGCGTCGGCCCGGAAGAGTGCGATTGCCCTCCTTTACCCCTCCGCAAGCCACTACAGGAGGGCCTTCTCGAAAAGTCAGCAAAATCATGATGTGCCGGTGGCTGCTAGTTTTTTTCAAACGTCACATACAATTGCCGTTCAAGTACAAGCCGACTTGTGCGCTAATCGGCTGAGCAAGAGAGAGAGACACGAACCGGCCGGTTAGTCAGGTCCATGGCTGTACAATCTCCGCTGCAACCCAGCGCTCCGCCGGCAATCCAGCCCCCAGATTTGCGCTTCCAGGGATACTTATCAAGCTGGGCGGTTTCCCATTCGCGGCAAGGTCGGAGGTGGAAGTGCAGACACATAGGGAGTCCGCCATTTGCTAGTTTTGTATGCATTTTTTCGCACGTTTGCGGCTCCGACGCTGTCATCATCGTTGATAGGGCTTTTCAAAAACCCATCACATGAGAGACATTGCTGAGGCACTGGCAGGAGTTTTTTCAAACTAGGCCCGCAAAGGTCCTGATAGCCAACTGGTACATGGAGTTGCTTCGGACTTACTCTGGCAGCTCCCTTAGATTTTGTGCAGCCTGTCTTGGGGGAATCTCTGTTTTTGTCTGATGCCAGCGACTCTAGTGCGCCACTGCATGATAAATTGGGCATCGGTCTCACTGGAGTATCACTTTTTTGTAAGTCTGCGAAGGAGACCTTGCTCGCTAATAACTTGTGAACTTCGGAGCGTTTGGGCCTGAGTTCAAGCTCCTCCGCAAGAGCATTAATTTCGATGGCCTCGAGCGCTTTACTTTCTTGAGAGGCAACTTGTGAACGAAGCTGAGCAAGATCACCGCGATCTGCTTTGGACATGCGCACCTCATTCAGTGCATTTTGAAGCGCGTTTGTCTCGCGTCGAAGATCCTTTTCATCAACCTCAGTGACGTGCAAACTTGACTGGAGATAGGATAGGATCTCTACATATCTTTTCTCAATACCGCTGTCCAGGTCATCATAGGAGACCTTGCATTGTAATCTATCTAAGATGCTTTTAATTTGTTCCTCTGCTTGTTTCAAGTCAGCTAGCATACCAGGTATATCACAATCAGCATCCGCATTTATCTTTGCTTGGACACGGTCGAGCAGAGCACTATGGGCACGTACAATTTCTTCGAGGTCAATTTTTGCCTTGCCAGCGATGGCTATGGCATGCTCATCGATTCTTGCATTGTGAAATTCAACGCTAGTTTCGTGGCTTTCGAGTTGGTCTTGGAAAGTCCCCAACAAGTGAGTCAGCAAGTGGACCTTTTTATCATGTGGGCTGTCCCCAACAAACCTTTGTGCATGAAGCTCTAGTGGTAGCGTGATGTTACACGCTGGCAAAAAAAGCTCCTCTTTGAGCCTATCAACACGCGTCTCCAACCTAGACGTCATGGTCTCGGCATTCCTTAATCGCGTTTCCACTGTTAATAATATTTGCTTGTTTGCTTCAAACCGCTCTGATGATTGCAATTGGATTCCATCTACTACCTCCTGCAGTGCTACGATCTGCTCGCCTTGTCTGCTTACCATGCCCTCCAATTCTCCTAGGCCAGATAATTTCCCTTGCAAAGCCTGAATTGTATTCTCCACGACACGCAGTCGGCTATCTACATCGCAAAGTCCTGCACCTTGTGTCACAAGCAATTGCTCTGCTTTTTTCGAGGATGTTTTTAGTAGCTTCAGCTCGTCATGCTCTGCCTGCAGCTTCACTTCGTTGCGTTCCATGTCTTGTCGCGTCACCAGCATGACTGCATTGTGCTTCTGGAGCGTCTGGAGAATAACTTCATCCGAGATATACGGCAGCTTATGCTCCTTCGATCCGATCAATAAAATCCGCGCTTTCTCAATCCCTGCCGAGATATGTCTGAAGAAAGCGCTGCGAGACGTCGAATTGTCCATCCTCAGGCCTGCAGATAACAGCATCAATTTTGCACTGATACACCCGGATACAGTGACTATAGGTATTAGTATGATTAAACTTGAAACAAATCAATCAGGTACCAGGTAAATAATAAAGGACGGAATATTACTACTCTACCCAGGCCGGTGTTTGCCGGCTGATCTCCTTGCGCAGGGAAAATAGTTTCCTGGCGACTATCCAGCGACTCAGGCCGGGCTATCCAGCCTGAGCGACTATCCGAGTCCTATACCCTTCCTGACCGTGACTCTGAGGCACATACACGCTTAGACACACCACACACGCAGTGCGTAATTAAACACCGCAAACCACACTGGCGTAGTTTATCATATCAACGTGCCCGGGCCGGCCGCGGCGGCGACTCGGACGCCGTCCGAACCTCTGAGTCCGCCGACTCGGATCACCGCCCCGTGACCGCCGTGACGTTCGTCGTCACGGTCACGGTTTATTTTGGTTATTATAATGATTATGGACTCAGGCTCGGACAATAGTGCTAGATAATACTTCAAGTTCAAGTTTACCCTAGCCGGACATCGGTTCAGTCTTTGGAATAACATTCTGCCTTATCTTCCCTTAGCTCTAATTAGAGTGAATTAGCCTGCGACGCTTAAGACTCGCCGAGTCCGTTAGACGAGTCCGTGCCAGTGGAGACCTCGAAATTTATAGGGTAGTCGAGCGCTCAGCCTGTTAGGTTAGCGTAACGTTGTTTTTTTTGGCGCGGTGCAGCCACGCGCCGGCCAAATGACGGGGAGTTTTTGCTGAGGCGCAGGTTCCGTATGATAAAATAATGGGCTGTGCAAAGTTTGGTGCAGTGCGGGCGCCTCGCGCTGGAAAATCAGCTGCGACGCTGCCGGGTACGATGGTCCGAGATAAAACCCGCGGGCCCGAAACCCAATCGCTCCAGCGGACGAGGAAAATCGTCTTCAAATTCCCTACTAGTAATTATTTCCGATCGCTCCATATATATATAGGACTCAGGACTAGGGAATACTCGATGCCCGGCTCCGCTTAGATAATACTATTCTAGCTGTTGGGTGTCATTCGTTAGCATGTGTTTCCTCCGAGTCCGCTCGTGACGTTAAGTCGCGAAGGTATCTTGAAGACGACGCCGCCGCTAGGCCGTAGGCCTGGAAGCAGGCAAGTAGCCCAAGGCACCCATGCCTCTTGACAGGACGGAGAATTTGACCTTGATTATTCCTTTGGACTCAACACGTGTTACCTCGCGATTCCTCCCTTGGGCAACAAACTTTGAGTCGTAGAATTCAGCATAAGTGCCCGTAAACCACGAGATAAAACGTTGCCAGAGCGACGATGGAACGGGGGTAAAAGTGTGAATAAACCTTTCGTAGTCGCCAGTGAACCTAAGGCAATCACAAATAATTTAACCTCCTGTGTTACATAGCTCATATCATTGGCACTGAGCTTGCACGTTGGTACCAGGACGCTCCCATAACCACGAACGACATCTCGCCCAAGAGCGTCAACACCATACACAGAGACACTCATCC
>Ga0099799_10106_pt1 | contig 24897 bp, 14 predicted proteins | sample Uncmet6_SortLC_1_FD_89033 | JGI IMG/M metagenome (GOLD analysis project Ga0099799, IMG submission 89033) | Marine eukaryotic communities from CALCOFI LINE 67, Pacific Ocean - CN11_C50_N6_SortLC_1 | ecosystem: Environmental > Aquatic > Marine > Oceanic | place: Pacific Ocean: Monterey Bay...
ATCCACGTCGTCGACGTCAATTTGGCTACTGCGATGAATCTTGCGAGAAAAATGCGCAGCATGGTTCTTCTTGACAGCGCTTATCCACTGATTTGCTCGGGTGTGCATAGTCTCGACGGAATCAAGCAATGCATTGGCGGTCTTGGCATATATTGAGTCAGATGGATTGAAGATGAGAGCATTCCTGCAGAGGAGACGAACATCTCCGAAGAATGCACTTAGTGAATGGTATTTTTTGCGCAATGTTCGCTTTCGAATGATTCCGAAGTCAATCGGAGTAGTTATGAGCTGACGATAACCAACGACGCTATCGGGTACAGGCTGGGCGAAGAGGCGAAGAGGATCTCGTCGTATTAATGCGAGCAAACTGCCTCTTATCGCAATCTTTACGCACTTGCGATGCAATTCCTCGGTTTCTTGCTTGTGGGCCACTATTGCATCCTCGCCACTTGATGATTCGTCATGCATGATTTTATTAACCTTTCCGCGTCCGGTCCGTTGCCGCAGACCGCGCCTTGAAGGTGATTGGGTGCTTGACGCGGTCCTTTCATCTCCATGACTTGTCACTGGCATGTCCTCTGCGGACGCAGACATATTATCTTTCTTTCCGATTTTGCCGGATTCTTGCGTGATGTCTGGATTCTCTCCCTCTTTTGAACAATTAGAGGTCTCGTGGCTTGATTGGTTGTCAATGCTCATCGCATCGCTGTCGTCCTCGCTGTCACTTGAGCTTACATCGTCAATTTGTTCTTGCTTTATTGATGGCAAAATGACATTGTCGAGAGGCATAATGACGTTTGGCTTCCAGGCCTTGTCAGCTAGGACGGCAGCAATAGCCTTTTCTCCATTGGTCTGCTTATTGAAGTTGCTAATCCTCAGTGACGTTCGGGCAGACATTACAGACGGCACCACGAGAAGAAACCCTGCTTTCGTCCTGTTGTTTCCACGCTTTGTCATTTGCGCAACTAACTTTGATCCTCGGCATGATACGCAACCAACACTAGAAGCGTCTAACTTCCCGCAGCCTCCACACAAGAATAGCGATGGTGGAGCCTTGGAAGCCTTGTCTGCCATATACGATTTCTCCTCACGAGGCTTCCTTACCTTCGCTGTAGGGAGAATTCCTCTCGAAAGCACTTTGGTCGCCATCGAGCGAGGAGAAGCACTTTCGTTTGATTTCATTTCGCCAGGCAATTCTTGTAGCTTGTAAGACCTAATAGCAATGGCCTCCTCAATAAATTGTCCTACCTCGTCGTTTCTTAAGCTTGGGTCTGAGAGAGAAAAGCCTGCAACTGGTGTGTAACGGTTCTCTCGATTCTTATCTCGCATCTCCTTTACAGATTTTGGAGCATTCTCGACTAACTCTCGTGACTCTCCTTCAGCTCGAATACCGAGACCAATTCGTGTTGCCATAAGCGAGCTCATAGGAGGCTGAAGTTTTGCCCTAATTTCAACAGCAGGGAATCGCCTTTTCAACACGGGACAATAATGGGCCCATCCCCTCGTGCATCCTAGGCATGCATCACCCACGCTCGTCGCGAGCGGCCCCTCGACATTGTAGTAGGGCAGGACTACTCTTTCTTTTCCCGGTACAGTATTCAGATCCGAGGCATCGGCTTCACTTCTGGAAGTGTCGACAATAGGGAGAGGGTGGAATCTGGAATCTTGCAGCAATTCGAGAAGAACACGATTTCGGGTAGGTTTCACGCGATTATCTTGCTCGGCACGAACGCAGCGCATCTGGTTCGGGACCGAAAGTTCTCGGTGCCTTCGGTGCCAGTATTCCTCATCTTGTATAATGGCCGGATCTTGGTCAATTCCATCTCTTTCGTCCTCGTTATCGGGGACCGTTGCATACATTACCCGGAGAGCTTCGTCCTCCTTCCAAGCAATGATACGATTCTCGAAGTCGTCCAGCGACATATCTGTATATCTTTTATGCTCTCTCGCGCTTAAGGTCAGCCACAGTGCGGCGCCTTCTTTCGCTATGATGGTGTTCTGCTCCAAACCTTTCTTCATCGACTTGAACTGCAAGTCTTTCTTCGACAGGCTTTTTTTCGATCCGATTGCGTTGCTCGTTAAGGAAGAAATGGAAAGCGGGTGTCGCAGAGGCAGGACGTTCAGCATCGAGATTACCTGGCGAATAGGGCGAGCCGTCATCTTCCTCGCTATTAGCATCCTCAAAGAGTTCGTCTTCGTCTTCTTCAGAAGTCATCTCCTCCAACTTGGTCACGGAAGCTGATGTGGGCTTCTTGGTACTTATCCTGTGCTTCCTTTCTGCTTCGCCTGCCTCATCGTGCAGCATACGCTCTAGCTCCCGTATTCGCTTGCGTTCTGCTTTCTCTGCTTGGGTCAAACGTGGCCTCCCTGGACCTCTTCTCGTGGACGAGCTCATGTCTGTTGAATCACCGCGCACAGAAGGATTTCCTTTTCCACGACCTTGTCCCCTTCCTCGGCCACCTCGGCCACTGCCCCTTCCCCGTCCCCTCCCTCGACCACCTCGACCACCGGATAAAAAAAGGCGATCCTTGGCTGCAGCCATTTCGTTCTCAATGTCTTCATCAGATGTATCTGGCGAAGGGTCGTCGTCTTGGTTTCCAGCACTGCCTTTTCTCTTGGTACGCGGCTGTCTCTTGTTGCTTGCTCCAGAAACGGACGACGCAGTTCTGTCGGTCCTCTTTCGCTTGGTCGTAGAGCGACCGCTGTCTTGTGCTGTATTCTCGCTACTTTCGTGGGTTTCACCCCGACATTTAGGGCAGTACCAAGGATCTTCGTCAGCTTCCAGGCTTTTCCTGCTTGTGCCTTCTGGTACACACCATGGATGGTACACTTCAGGGCATCCATCACAACAGACAACGTCGCCAACATCACGGCAGCGGCTGCAATGGAAGAGATTGCCATCATCACCCATGAAATTACTCGCAATTGGAGGTTTTGTCAAAATCTCGGTGGTGGTGTCATCGATGATGCCCGTACGAGGAGAGCGTCCTCTGCCCCTTCCTCGACCACCTGAACATGTTATTGAGAAAGCGACAGAACGTTACAAATTAGGTTGGTAAATGAACCGCAGAGAGTTAGCGACGAATCGATAAAATCGAGGATAATCAAATGATGAATGAGGAGAAAATCAACATATACGTACGTCCAGTTGCTGTACGACTACTTCTCCCACCACGCGCTCCGCGAGCGGGAGATGGAGTCGTCTTAGAATTGATGCGGGAAGCTAGGCGCGAGACTCGAGGGATTTCTTCGAAGTATTTTGCGACAGATGGACAGAATATCCACACTTTGATCTCATCTCCTTCTGGAGATGAAGCGAATGCGGGACTGTTCATTTCCTTCACATTATCGGCGCCTGATTGTGCCCGGCGGCGCGCTGGATACCTCGGTGCGACGTCATTATCGCCAGACTCATTAGGTTTTGATGTATCGCTGCCGTCGTTGTCGCCATCATGATTGTGTTCTTCGTCTTCAATTTGGCTGTTACCTTCATCACCATCAGCATCTTCAACCGCTTCGCTTTCATTTTCCTGTCCCTCTTCGCCTTCACTCTGACTTCTTCTCCTTGTGGAAGCAGCACCAACAACCCCGCCCGGACGCGGCGGCGGTCGAAGAAGGCTTCCTCTCGCGCGGCCTCTGCCTCTCCCGCGGCCTCTTCCAGGAGACCGACCCCGAGCCCTCCCGAGGGGCGGATGCTCCAAATAAATGGAGGTAAGAGAAGGCATTGCGCCCTGTGGAAAATGGGGCGCTTTTCTCCCCGAAGCACTGTATTACGGAAGACCGGTTTTTTTTTTTTGCAAAAACAGATATACAAGACACAAGGTTCACAAAAAGATAAATATTGACACCCACGGCCTTCCACTACTTGACTTCAATCTAGCAGTATTGTATACCTGATGGGGTCGGGGGAGCGGGGGGTGTCCGCTGCGCCGAAGGGATGTCACCTGCGAGTGAGTATCCGTGGTGCCCTGCCTGCTGCTTGCTTCTGCTTGCTGCTGCTGCTTGCTGCTGCTTTGTTTTGTTCACACGTGCACGTTTTGCTGCTGTGCCCCGTAAATTTGCTTTTGTGAGCGTGAGTGAAGAGCAAGCCATGCTTTCGTGTCTCTTCGGGTTGGGTTGTTTTAGCGAACATGTGAAGCAGGATGACGAGAAACATAGTGTAAGCAAAAGAATAATCTGCTGTGCTAAGGCCTCTTCGCCGGGGCTTGCATCGTACTACCCTATGTATTTACAAGAAGAAAGAACATGACATGAATCTGCTCCTCTGGACTATTTATTTCGTTGGCAACGATGCCACATGATGGATGATGACAGTATGGATACAATGTAACATTGCCTATATGGTATACGAGAGTAGTATTATTCGTACTCGATTACGTAGTACAAAGAAGCACCGCCAAAGACATACTAGCTAGAGTATATATATTATGTCGTAATATACTAGAGTACGCGAGTAACATTCATAGTATACATACGCTCGAAATAATAATATACGAGCTCGTTTTATGTATGCATACTAGCTAGTAGAGTGAATTCCATTCCGGTCTGGAGTCATTTCTGATATGCATATACTAGCTAGTATCAGCCAGTAGAGTAGTACACACGTGTATGCATAGTATGCATATTACTAGTCTGTGCTTAGTATTGATACATGAACAAGAGTATCTCCTACACTGTAGATAAATAATGAACAAACAGTAGCATATTATATTATTATACTATGCATAGCTAATGTGCATACAACTGAACTATTCTAGCTGATATGCATACTGTACTTCTTTACGTTCATGTCATGCATAGTACACATAGAATACTAGAGGAGGAATCTCAATGTATTTTATGTAATTGTACACTACTGCCAACCATAGGCCGACAAGCGCCCGCTGTCCCCTCTTTACTTCTCCGTAGAGGCGGTGACGTCCATCGTAAAATCATAGCTGATGGTGGGGATAATGGAGCTGACAAACTTGAGAAAGATGAAGATGTACATTTCTACACTTGGGGCCTTCGGAGCACCGGCTTCGGAGTCGCCAGAGGCAGCCTTGGTAAGGTTGCGAACAATTGTTTTCATCACGGCCCCATGCTGACAGGGATGAACGGATGCGTGTGGCCCTGAAACGTGCGGATGGGTTTCTATCGTAACAGTCCTATTGGCGTAATCGGACATAACGTCCTCCATCATTTCGTCTCCCGTTAGGGGCTGCGCGGTATCAGCCGAATACCCCATCATCCAAACCCTCGGTGTCTGATAATATTTGTCGTACGTAATGCTCAAATCATATGTGCGGACCTTCATGATATTATCTTCGTCTCCTTTGCCACCAGCTCGATCATCGTCCGCCACCACCGCGACTGCTGCAGCTGCAGCCTCGTCTTCGATGACATTGTCATCCTCAAAGTCCGCCATGTCCGCATATTCATCCCCGCCATCGTCGTCATCGACGGCATCGTTTTGTGTGACATCCAATGCCGCCATTCCCGACTCCATGCCCTTCATTTCCATGATCTCACCCTCCTCGTCGAGGATGTCAAACTCATCTTCAATCTCCTGATCGCGAATCTTGTTCTGTTCCTCTGCCGAGACGATGCGAGAAACGAGCCAATCCTCGCCTTCGCCGTCCATCATCTGAGCAGTCTCTTCCGCTGTGCCTGTGGCAATTGAATTCTCTAGCGAGGACACTCGGGTCGGGCACGGAACGTTGCGCGTCACAAGATACTGTGTGTGGAAAGCAAAAATGTTTAAAAATGTTTCGTGTCAGACTACAGCGCGAGGAACCTTAAGATAACAAAAGTGAAAGCATCCACCGCCCCCTACCACGGCTCACCTGCTTGCTCTGCGGAAGGTAATCCTTCGCCTTCTTAGGATCGCCTCCCTCCCATGACCAAGTCGGGCACTTGTACACCAACTCATCCCCGGCGTTGACAAATTCTTCCGGCGTCAGAACACCTCGAGAAAGAAAGGCCGACGTCTTGAGGGTCGGCGTCAAGTGCTCGCGGTACTCTTTCAGTTTAGACATATAGGAAGTCATGGTGGGGAGGCTGGTGGGCTGGCTGGCGGGCTGTCAGTGTACGGGGGCAGTTGCCAGAGGCGATAATTCTGGAATGTTTTTGTCTTTGATGTTTGTTCGCGTTCCCATTCCTCAAGCGTCAAAGCGACTGAGCGTCGAGTCGAGTTGTATAAATACGATCTAGCTAGTACTACTACTAAGAGTAGTAGGAATTCCTAGTCGAGCTCGTAACTCTAGCAAATAGTGTTGTATTCATAATATATACTACCACCTAGTATGCATACTATGCATATTATGTAGTACACCATGTATAGTACGAGTTATCGATACCGATGCCAACCGTTAAAAAAGAAAAGAGGTACATCAACCTTGCATGTAGCTTTGGACGAAAATTTGCGCCGCGACGTGGAATATGCAAGCTCACCAATTACTGCCTTACTTACTCAGTTCTATTCGGGATAGGGCCGATCAACGGATCTCTATTGTCTAGCTCCCTTCCTGCTCTGCTCTTTTTCCGATCGTCCCGCTACCCCTCTCCTACCTCTTCTCATCTCACGTTGACTGAAGAGATCCAGAAAAGACTAGCAACATGGTGGGTAAATCGGGAGCTTCCCCCCCCTTTCCAATGTTTATACGGCGCAGGAGGGCTGATCAGGAGCCATTCGCAATTATGAAAGTGGCGGTGCTGTTCGGCAGCGACCATGGAGCGAGCGGCGACCATGGAGGATTGGCGTCCAATGGGTTATGTGCCAGGTACTTTTGGGTCGGCAGGACGAGGTGGTATGGGAGGACGAGGCGATATGGCGGTCGAGGCGAGACCGCATTTTGATATCGAGCAAAAGCGAACAAACCAACCGATTCTTTGGTTGTTGCGTCACTTTCAATATGGTGTGATTTAGAGCAACGCTTCGGCAGCTTTCTACCTCTTCCTGTCTGGAGTCGCCACTATGGCCAAGCGGCGGTCCTGTTTGCTGCGCTCCACAGGGAGCTGAAAGCTGTGCCTCCTGATTTGTTTACGGCCTGCCTTAATCTGCATCCGTCTTTGCGCGTCGGACAAGCACAACTGCTAACTTTTCTGAGATCATGAGCTATCTCTCCGTCCTGTACATCTACAGTTTGTTCTCACTTTTTTATCTCTCTACTCTACTGAATCAATAATAACTTTAGGGTATCACACGCGAGGGAATGCACAAGCGCCGCAACACGGGCGGCCGTCGCTCGAAGTTCCGTATGAAGCGGAAGTTCGAGCTCGGCCGTCCCGCCGCCATGACCAAGATTGGCGAGCGCAAGGTCCAGTCCGTCCGCGCCCGCGGTGGCAACCTCAAGTTCCGCGCCCTCCGTCTCGACTCAGGCAACTTTTCTTGGGGCACTGAGGTCTGCACCCGCAAGGTCCGTGTCCTTGATGTCACCTACAACGCCTCCAATAACGAGCTTGTCCGTACCAAGACCCTCGTCAAGGGAGCCATCGTTCTCGTCGATGCCCATCCCTTCAAGGACTGGTACGAGGCCCACTACGGTGTTAAGATCGGCGTCAAGAAGAGCGCCGCTAAGGCCGAGGCTGAGGAGAGCACCAAGAAGTCTGACCACGTTCAGAGGAAGCTCGCCGCCCGGCAGAAGAATCGCACCCTTGAGTCTGCCCTCGACCATCAGTTCGCATCAGGACGTCTCCTCGCTAAGGTTAGCAGCCGGCCCGGCCAGAGCGGACGCTGCGACGGTGTCATCCTCGAGGGAGCCGAGCTCCATTTCTACCAAAAGCAGATGGCTAAGAAATAAGCCTCCGCAACAAAAAATTAAAACTAAGTAAATTGAATTATTTTAGAATGCAGAATGGTTATGAATGCTGTGCTGAATTTTGGGGATGGAGCGGAGAGCAAGGTGGAATGATGTTCCAATTTTTTCCTGACATACCAGGTTGCTACTTAGGCCGTCACCGTACGAACTGGTAGCTAGTATAACCTAACAGGTTATTACGTAATTAAGTCATGGCGCACACACACCATCTCGTCATCTTGCTCTGTGGCCCGCTTGTGTATCATAAAAAGCACGAAGAGAGCACCCCACCAAATCAGGAACGCCACTACCTGAATAGAGGATAGAAACGGAACTGCCACATTGTTACCATGCCGAAACCCAAGGGTAAGTGCGATCGTCTCGAACTTCTCTCGTGGAGAGAGGACTCTTTGTTTCGCCAAATTTCTGGCCGTTGGTCGTGACGCATTTCGTTTGTCAAATCCCCAACCTTGGCCAATATGCATACACGAAGCACACGGCACCATGTTTGCTTACCTCCTGGCCTCACCTTATCGACCCCCTCCCCATTCCACGCCCGAACATTTCGACAGGAAAAGGAGGAAAAAATCGGCGTAGGGGAAAGGGAGATGGAGAGGAGACGAAGCGTGAACTCGAATTCAAGGAGGAAGGACAGGAGTACGCCCAGGTCGTCAGGATGCTTGGCAACGGTCGCTGTGAATGCTTCTGCTTCGACGGAGTGACCCGCCTCGGTCACATTCGCGGCAAGATGAGGAAAAAGGTTTGGGTGACCGCTGGAGACATCGTTCTCGTTGGAAAGCGTGACTTTCAGGACGAGAAGGTGGACATTATCCATAAATACTCTGCCGACGAGGCGCGTAACTTGAAGCAGTATGGAGAGCTGCCGGAGACAGCGAGGATTAACGAGACCGCAGTCGATCTGGCGATGACAGCTGATGGTGAGGACGACGACATCGGTATTGACTTCGATGACATCTAATCAAAACGCTCTATGGCGAGCTGCTGGAGATAGCGGGAATAACGAGGCATCTACTAGCAACGCACGACTTGCTTGTCGGTGCCATATTGAAATAAGTTAAAGTAAAGCCAGGCATTCTCAAAGCGAAAGTATATAAGTGAAAAGGACGGATAGGCACTATATTCAGAGGTTGTCAATCTTCACTTCAACGGCGTTCGGGACGGAAATGCCATAGATTTTGCCGTAAAAGGCCAGCTCACTGTCGAGTGCATCTTCAATGTTAATCGCCTTGCGGAAACCATGCTGTTCGCCCTCATACATTTTGAGACAAGTCGGAATTCCTTTTTTCAGCAGAGCCTGGTGCATGCTCTCGGCTTGATTCGGAGGCACAACCTTGTCTTCATCTCCTTGAAGAAGCAAAATTGGGCAGTTCAATGTTTCTACGCTCTCGATGGGCGAGCGCTCCTTGTAGATCGCTTCATCCTTTGGATACTCTCCCACAAGGCCGTCAAGATAGCGCGATTCAAATTTGTGCGTGTCGCCTGCAAGCATCGAGAGATCTCCGACGCCATACAGAGATGTCCCGGCAGTGAAGACGTCGCGGAAGGCAAGAGCTCCAAGGGTGGTGTATCCTCCAGCTGACCCGCCGTCAATACACAGTCGCTTGGCATCGGCCAAGCCTTGCTCAACTAGATACTTTGCTCCAGCGCAAACGTCGTCCACGTCAACTATACCCCACGCGCCTCTCAATCGCCGTCTGTAATCGCGACCGTATCCTGTACTTCCTCCATAGTCAACATCCAGAACCGCGAAGCCGCGGGAAGTCCAGAATTGAATACCTGTCAGGCATGAAAAAGGACGACACATTTGAGTGGATTAGGTGAAATTTTCTCAGACATAAAATCATTGCAGGCTTTAGAATATCAAACCCAATCATTCTTACCTGCGTTGAAAGAAGTCCCTGTGCAAGAAGTTGGTCCTCCGTGCGCCTTGACAAGAAGAGGAGGGGCGGAATCTGTAGTGCACGTGAATCTGCCATTCTTAGGAGCGTAGTAGTAGCCAAAGGCTGTTCCGAGCTTCGTTGGAAATTCAATCTGCTTCGGAACGGATACGGTATCATCCGAGAAGCTCAAGGTTGAAGAACAAGCAAGCTGTTCTGCTTCTCCTCGTTTATCGAGCGACCATTTGAAGACGCTAGGCGGAGTGCTGGGAGAGCCGCCAAGGAAATAGAGATCGTCGCCTGAAGCGATAACGCCACCGAATTGCATGGGAAGGCCATCTTCCTCAGAATATTCCTCTACCGATTTTGCTGGCCCGTCTGAACGCACGTCTGCAATAATCAATCGAGTTGATCCGTCCTTTTTGTACGTCGCGGCAAGCCGGCCATCAGGCAAGAAGGTATAACCTTGCTGGCCAAACACCCATCCTGGCGAAGCACCGCCAAAATCAAAGTCCATGGGCAAGACAGATGTCTTCTTTCCATCGGAGTCCGTGCGATAGATGTTATAATATCCTGTCTCGTCGCTAATGTAGAATAAGTCGCCAGATGGATGGAACATAGGTTGAATCACTGATGTGTCTCCATCCTCCCCAGCAATGAGTTGATGAGAGGAGGTTTCCGCTGAGAAAGAGTCATCCATTGTCGCCACTCTGAGCTCAGTCGAATCCCAAGGCATATTGGGGTGCTGCCACGTGATGTATGCCAACTTGGTTCCATCCGAGGAAAGACGAGGATTAGAATAGAAGTCATTTCCCTTTGCGACAACCTTGATATCATCCGAACTATTAGGATTGATGTAAACAATCTCATTCACAACATCTTTAGGGGCGGGGTCCGTGTGATCTTCACGAACCATGTATAGACGTGACTCCTGAGCGTCAAAAAAACCGTCTGCAAAGCGGTATCGAGCATCTTCGTTATCTGGAGTGATCGCAACTGGATCTTCGCCACCCTTGGCTAACTTCATTACACGCTGGTCAGCGAAGTCGGAGTAAAAGACTTCCCCATCGGAACCGAGAGTTACCGCGCCGCCCCCATATTCATGGACTCGTGTTCTGACGTTACTGTCCTTGGGAGTGATATCAACTGCATTTCGATCGCTCTTCGAAGAAGAAGAAGGGTCGTAACGGCAAAGGGCGTAACGGCCACCCTCTTGTGGGCGTCCCTCGAGCCACAACAGATTTCCCGCCGTATCAAGCTTGAGCGATCCGATACCGACACTACCGGATGTGATGGCCTTTGAAGTGATGGGCGATTCCCAGGCCCCGAAGGGTGCATCGATGACGCCTGCAGCTAGTTTTACCATGCTGCCACTACGATGAGAAGGGTGAATAAATCCTTTTGAAGCTGTCGCCAAACAAGCGAAGATTGCGTATCTCATGGAAATGAATGAAGAAAATGGGTCTATATCCACTGCCTGTCAATTCAATTCTCTTAAGTGCGGTCAAATTGATCACCAACGTTACAGTTATTCCTATGCGAGAGACTTGTCTCCAGTTAAGCCAAAAAAGTTTGGAGGTTTTTCTCAAACCCCAGTACTAGGGTAGTACGCATACTAGCTAGTACATTTCTAACTACCTTGTAGGAATGCATGCATACTAGCTAGCACTCTGGAATGTATACGTACTCTAATAATAATATTATGTAAATAAATGCATACATACAACATGTATGTATGTATGTTTTGTCTACTGACGAAGCAAACTGACACCTCAGCGATAGAAATTCCTACCTAGGTAGTCCATGTGTACGAGACTCGCATGTGGTGATGTGGTGATGTATGTAAATCACGATTCTTCTTTCCACCGGCCCAACACAAACTCCCCTCATTCCGAAACTCTTTCAATCTTATCTCCGTCGATGAATTTCGACGGTTCTATCATTCTCTTTGCCAGCGTCGCAGTTGCCTGTGACGCTTTCGTCCCAGCCTCGCCGAACACCCCTTTTCGTGCTAAGACGACTTGTGTGTATAATATCTTTGACGATCTCAAACTAATCTTCAGTGAAGAGGGAAAGGAGAACCGGGCCGCATACGATGCTAGAGAAAAAGAAGAAATGATGAGTGCCCAGCAGGAGATCATGCAAAGACGGCGAAACCCCGAAAAGATGGAACAGTACAATGCCGAGATAGAGGCCCGCCGATCCAAGCTGAAGGAGGAGAAAGACGTTTGGAAATTCCAACAGAAAACTGATGGGGATCCATTGCAGGATTGGACGCGCCTGAGGGCAGAGGGGAAGATAAAGGCGGGGTCAGATCTTGAACGAGACGAGAGTACTAGACGGTTCGGAAGCGAGGGCCTCAACGAAATCCGGACGGACGAGCTGTTGCCTTACATTGACCAGGGATACGTGGACGATGATGCCGACTTTATGGGAAACCTCATGGGTATGTTTGGAGGTTCGAAGAAGAAGGATTAAGATTTTTTACAAGATTTTAGTTCTTAATTAATGATTCTAAAATTGCTTTTCCATTCTGCCCGCATATTCACACGTCAAAGCATTCTTCCCCTCGTTTTCCGTTGAGTACGCCTCGTCGGGGCAGTAGTTTCTCAATTCAGCGATGGACTGATTGAATGCGGCCTCGTCGAGGTTGGGCGCCTGTTTGATGAGAACCTTATAAATTTGGATCTCGCGGCAGAGAGCCTTGCAAAGGTTGCGTGCACCAGTGTCACTTAGCGTGCTATTTTGAACGAAAAGGCGTTCGTCCACACCCGATCCGACAATTGAGGTCAGAAGATCGCTAGGTAGGGTCTTCCCATCGCCACCCAACATTCGATCGAGGTTGGCCCAGTCCTCGTCTAAGTGCTCTGCCCTCACCACGAATACATCGATGCCTTTCCGTATAACTGGTCGTGTTTTGTGTTCCTCCTCAACTAGTAGTGGTCTGAGATACCACTCATAATTGAATGCTTTTGAAGGATTGAGATAGTAGGATGGTGTAGACAGTAAGGTAAGCAAAACGCTGCGAGCAGACAAATGTTTGTGTGGTTTCGGACGTCCCGAATAATCTTACCATTATGATATGAGGCAGGTATGTTTCCTTGGACAGCAGACCAGGCCCAGTGAGCACATTCGTCCGGAGTCAGCTCCTTATGAATTTCAAGCCTCGAATCCACCTCTCTTCGCCCCGACAATCCGATTGACGCCAGCCGATCAAAGTCTGGATAGCAGGTTCCAAGCATCAGCGCCCCGCAGTGCAGAGTGTTCTCGGAAAATTCAGGATGCGTAATGGGTTCGTTCAGAAAATGTTCCTGGACGTACCACGACTTCAACCGATCTATCGGATTCCGCACATTGATGAGGAACGCTTTGTTGTCCGTCAGACACTTGCCGTTGTAGTTGTAGTGCGAATAGCAGTTGACCCTCTTGCTAAGGGCCGACTCGGCGTAGGTCTCGTCGTTGAAACCCGCTCTGGCGGTCCGGCCACACCTCTTCCGCACCCCATACTTGCGCGCCTCTCGGAGGCTGCAAGCGAGGGCAGCGCCCCCAGCCCTGCCCACGTGAAGATATGTGATGTTCCGCGCTGGCCATTTCGTTTTTCCACCGCCGGCGCCACCGATACCGTCTGCTGGCGGCAAGTCCCGCCCGGCAAACTTCTCAACCAGGCCGTGTACGCCCTCCTTGTACAAGTCGCGAATCACGGAGCGCCAGTGCGTCTCCACCCCCCCTGGGCCGCTGGGGGAGAGCGGTATGTCCTGGTACTTCATGTTGCGGTAGTAGAACTTGGGAAAGCGGCAGGTGGACATGGGAATCCTATCGAACATGCGGTCCCGGGCATCGGCCCAGCCGGGGGGATGCTGAAGACCGGCGGAGGCGGCGGTTGCCTCCTCCTCCCCCGTGGCCTGCCCATTCAGAATGCGGGGCCGCCGGCGCCGGCGCGCGCGGGGTGGATCCCGCCGGAGGACACCGGCGGATCCAATTGGGAGGGGCGGCATCGCCGCCGGGCCACCCTTAAACACGAGCAGGGCCGCGGCCAGGGCTGCTGCCGCAGCGACTGAGGCGGCCAGGGCTCTAGCGGCCCCGCGCGGGACCCGCTGCCGCCTGCGCGGCCAATGACGATGGTCCTGTTTTTCCAGTCCAAATCCTGTGGGAGGCATCTTTGCGCGAAATGCGATGCTGGAGAGAGTTACGGCGGAGTCCCGCGATGAGGGCGGGATGGCAAGGGCGTCGACGGACCAAACAACGCGAGTGGGAGGTGGTGTTGAGGAGTGGCTAGGGGGAATCTGGCGAACTGAGGCAGAACTCAACTGACCTTTTTGAACTGGTCTCTGGCATCAGTTCAGTCAAGACTACTACTAGTACGAGCTCGTACTCGTGCTACTAGCTAGTAGTATTACTACATACTAGCTAGAGTATGTGCATACTAGCTAGTAGTATAATAGCTGCAGACGCACGGCACGTATTTCAATAGCTAGAGCGACGGGGATTTTAAGTGCAAGGTGTGTCGCCTCTCGCCTCCACCTCAACTACATATTACTAGATAGTATTAATACATACATGCATGTATATACTCTTGGATCTTCCGGCCGGTAAATTAATTGCTTGAAGGCAACGGGTTATGGGCATACGAGCGTAGAAAATTTATTAGAGTAGAGTAATATACTAGCTAGGGAGTAGTATATTAATATACTTAGTATGCATATTGTAAGCATATCATAATCCTACTCCTCTACGATAGTACTAGGAGCTAGTATGATTCCTATGCATAGCTACATGATGTACTCGCGTACATACTACCCTCTAGTATACTAGAGTACTTGGAGTATATACTCTAGAGTATGCATACTACGAGCGTATGCATAGTATAATTTAGCAGTTACTTTATGCATACATACCGATGTGCGTACATATTATATTACGTAGTACTACACCACGTCTACTCTAGCTAGAGTATGGATATTCCTTGCTACAGTAGTAGTATGCATACTCTAGTCGTACTAGCTAGTACTCTAGTCTAGTAGTAGTTATCTTTGGAGCGGCGCAAGCGCGGTATCCTTTTGGCTGTGTGCACGGGAAGAGATACGTCGTACATGAGACTTTCACACATGAGACATGAGATACGAGCTCGTTTACAAATTGCCATTACCCACTCTTTGACTTGCTTACGACATACCATCCAGTCAGAGCCCCGCCGGCAACCATGGCTAACCAGATGCAGGCGGATCTGACCCTCCTGGACCTTCCCCTGAAGCGGTCGGGGGCGATCATCGCGTCTGCCATGGGGGAGTTCACGGCCCCGGGCGCGCAGGAGATTGTCGTCCTCCGGCCGGGGGGGCTGATCGAGCTGCTGCGGATCGAGACCGAGGAGGCGGCCCGGCCCGCAGGCGACGACAGCGACGAGGAGGAGGAGCTGTCGACCGGGATCAAGCTGGTGAACCGGACCGAGACGCAATCTGTCCTGCGGAGTCTCGAGGCAGTGAGGCTCAGCGGGAGCAAGAGAGACGTCCTCGCCGTGGGGGCCGACGGGGGGCGTCTGACCGTCCTGGACTTCGAGCCGTGCGGGAGCGGCGGGCAACCGTCCCTGCTGCACTGCCCCGCCTTCGGCCGCACGGGGTGCCACCGGGGAACACCGGGGCAGTACCTGGCCGTGGATCCCAAGGGGCGGGCCGTCCTCGTGGGGGCCGCCGAGAAACGCAAGCTCGTGTACGTCCTCAACCGAGATGCGTCGGGCAGGCCCACCATCGCCAGTCCCCTCGAGGCCCACCGCTCCCGCACGATCTGCTTCGGGACCGTGGGGCTTGACAATGGCTATGACAACCCCATCTTTGCATCGCTGGAGTACCAGTACCCGGAGATTGAAGATGGGGCCGCTGGGGCAGGCCCCTCTACCATAATGGAGAAACAGCTCGCATATTACGAGCTCGATCTGGGCCTGAACCACGTCAGCCGGAGGTGGGCAGTCCCAGCGCAGCGGACGGCGGCGTGCCTCGCGGCCCTCCCGGGGGGGACCGACGGTCCTGGTGGCGTCCTTGTTGGCGGCGAGGACTGGATCGAGTACCTGCACGAGGGGATGACGGGAGGCTCCTCGCCTCACGATGGCATGGACGTGGACGGGGACCGCAAGGCCGGGAAGGTCATCTGCGCCCTCCCTCGCCGGGCCCTCCACCCCGCCGGGAAGGGAGTGCTCGTCACACAGATCACTGTCCACCGCCAGAAGAAGAAGTACAAGTTCTTCGCGCTGGCCCAGACTGAGTACGGGGATGTGTACAAGGTGACGGTCCGGCTCGACGCGAAGGACAAGACGCGCGTCGTGGGGCTGACGGTCAGCCTGTTTGACACCCTCCCCGTCGCCAACGGCCTCAACGTGTCCAAGCTGGGTATGCTGTTCGTGCCCGCCGAGTTCGGCGACCATGCTCTGTACCAATTCCTCCGCATTGACGTTGACGATTCCGCGCCCACGTGTACGTCCGAGGAGGCGACGGCAGCCTTCCTGGGGCAAGAGGAGGTGACCGACGAGGCGACGTACTTCGCCGACCCGGCCCACGCCACCGCGGCAGCGGCCGGTGCCGCCTTTACCCCTACCTCGCTGCGTAATCTGAGGCGTCTTGTCTCGGCCGACAGTCTCGCCCCCATCACCGACGTCATCGTCGGCGAGCTGGCTGGGAATGAGGTCAGCCCTCAGATCTACGCCCTCTGCGGCCGGGGGCCGCGTTCGTCTCTCCGCACCCTCCGTCACGGAGCTGCTGTGACCGAGCTTGCCGTCAGCGACCTACCTGGCGTCCCCGGCGCGATCTTTACTGTAGCCGATAACTCCGAAAGCGCCGCCGGGACCGGGCGGCGGATGGACAAGTACATCGTAGTGTCCTTCGCGGACGCCTCCCTCGTCCTGGCCATCGGGGACACAGTGGAGGAGATCGGTGAGGGGTCGGGTTTTGTCACCAACGTTCCCACCCTCGCCTGCTCGGCCCTTTCCGGCGGTGGCATCGTCCAGGTCCATCCCGGCGGTGTCCGGCACATTAACGTCGAGAAGGGTCAGGCCAAGCAGTGGCACTGTCCAGGACTGAAGCGGATCGAGACGGCGTCGGCCAACGAATCCCAGGTCATAATTGCCTTCGCCGGTGGTGAAGTCATCTACTTCGAGCTTGATCCCCAGAGCGGAAATCTAACCGAGGCGGCGACCAAGGACATGGGGGCCGATGTCTGCTGCCTCGACGTGGGAACCATCCAGAAGGGTCGTTCAAGGGGGCTCTTTGCTGCCGTAGGCTTCCGCGATCAGACTGTGAGGATCGTCAGCCTTGCTCCTGGCAGTCTCCTCGCACAGAAATCGTCCTCGGCCCTGCGGGCACTCCCGCACGGAACAACGCTACAGTACGTTGGCGGAGAAGACAACGCCGCAATTTCTGATCTTATTCTCTCCGTTGGCCTTGACGATGGATCGTCCCTCCGCGTCGGGGTTGACCCGGTGACGGGGTCCATCTCGGGCTCACCTGCTCGCCGCTTCCTTGGAGCCAGGCCTGTATCCGTGTCGCGTGTCACAGTGGGTTCGAGCCCGGCATCACTTCTCCTCTCGAGCCGGCCATGGATTAGCCGGCCAGACCCAGCCACGGGCCGTCATGTCATGGCACCACTGAGCTACCTTCCGCTCGATCACGGATGTGCCTTCTCTAGCGCTACGATCCGAGAAGGTATCGTCGCCACTGCTGGGAGCACGCTCCGGATCCTGTCTGTGGAGGCCGAGGGGTCCGGGCTCGGTACTGAGGACGAGGCCTTCAATGCCAAGTCTGCCGATCTTCGGTACACTCCTCGTCAAATGTGCCTCCTTTCGACTGGCGGGGGTGCTGCGCCTCAGAAGCAGGAAGACCGCAAGATCGTTCTGGCTGTCGTTGAAAGTGATTACAACGACTATGGCTTGGAAGAAAAGTCTGCGATGGGATTTGATGCCACTGGAGGACTGGGCAAAATGATGAAGAAGGAATCGAAGAAGGAAGACGGCGACGCGATGGACATGGACGAGTCGGATGATGAGGAGGGCAAGGAAGAAAAGAAGCAGGATGACGGAGATGATGACGACGAAGAGAGATAAAAAAGTGAGAACAAACTGTAGATGTACAGGACGGAGAGATAGCTCATGATCTCAGAAAAGTTAGCAGTTGTGCTTGTCCGACGCGCAAAGACGGATGCAGATTAAGGCAGGCCGTAAACAAATCAGGAGGCACAGCTTTCAGCTCCCTGTGGAGCGCAGCAAACAGGACCGCCGCTTGGCCATAGTGGCGACTCCAGACAGGAAGAGGTAGAAAGCTGCCGAAGCGTTGCTCTAAATCACACCATATTGAAAGTGACGCAACAACCAAAGAATCGGTTGGTTTGTTCGCTTTTGCTCGATATCAAAATGCGGTCTCGCCTCGACCGCCATATCGCCTCGTCCTCCCATACCACCTCGTCCTGCCGACCCAAAAGTACCTGGCACATAACCCATTGGACGCCAATCCTCCATGGTCGCCGCTCGCTCCATGGTCGCTGCCGAACAGCACCGCCACTTTCATAATTGCGAATGGCTCCTGATCAGCCCTCCTGCGCCGTATAAACATTGGAAAGGGGGGGGAAGCTCCCGATTTACCCACCATGTTGCTAGTCTTTTCTGGATCTCTTCAGTCAACGTGAGATGAGAAGAGGTAGGAGAGGGGTAGCGGGACGATCGGAAAAAGAGCAGAGCAGGAAGGGAGCTAGACAATAGAGATCCGTTGATCGGCCCTATCCCGAATAGAACTGAGTAAGTAAGGCAGTAATTGGTGAGCTTGCATATTCCACGTCGCGGCGCAAATTTTCGTCCAAAGCTACATGCAAGGTTGATGTACCTCTTTTCTTTTTTAACGGTTGGCATCGGTATCGATAACTCGTACTATACATGGTGTACTACATAATATGCATAGTATGCATACTAGGTGGTAGTATATATTATGAATACAACACTATTTGCTAGAGTTACGAGCTCGACTAGGAATTCCTACTACTCTTAGTAGTAGTACTAGCTAGATCGTATTTATACAACTCGACTCGACGCTCAGTCGCTTTGACGCTTGAGGAATGGGAACGCGAACAAACATCAAAGACAAAAACATTCCAGAATTATCGCCTCTGGCAACTGCCCCCGTACACTGACAGCCCGCCAGCCAGCCCACCAGCCTCCCCACCATGACTTCCTATATGTCTAAACTGAAAGAGTACCGCGAGCACTTGACGCCGACCCTCAAGACGTCGGCCTTTCTTTCTCGAGGTGTTCTGACGCCGGAAGAATTTGTCAACGCCGGGGATGAGTTGGTGTACAAGTGCCCGACTTGGTCATGGGAGGGAGGCGATCCTAAGAAGGCGAAGGATTACCTTCCGCAGAGCAAGCAGGTGAGCCGTGGTAGGGGGCGGTGGATGCTTTCACTTTTGTTATCTTAAGGTTCCTCGCGCTGTAGTCTGACACGAAACATTTTTAAACATTTTTGCTTTCCACACACAGTATCTTGTGACGCGCAACGTTCCGTGCCCGACCCGAGTGTCCTCGCTAGAGAATTCAATTGCCACAGGCACAGCGGAAGAGACTGCTCAGATGATGGACGGCGAAGGCGAGGATTGGCTCGTTTCTCGCATCGTCTCGGCAGAGGAACAGAACAAGATTCGCGATCAGGAGATTGAAGATGAGTTTGACATCCTCGACGAGGAGGGTGAGATCATGGAAATGAAGGGCATGGAGTCGGGAATGGCGGCATTGGATGTCACACAAAACGATGCCGTCGATGACGACGATGGCGGGGATGAATATGCGGACATGGCGGACTTTGAGGATGACAATGTCATCGAAGACGAGGCTGCAGCTGCAGCAGTCGCGGTGGTGGCGGACGATGATCGAGCTGGTGGCAAAGGAGACGAAGATAATATCATGAAGGTCCGCACATATGATTTGAGCATTACGTACGACAAATATTATCAGACACCGAGGGTTTGGATGATGGGGTATTCGGCTGATACCGCGCAGCCCCTAACGGGAGACGAAATGATGGAGGACGTTATGTCCGATTACGCCAATAGGACTGTTACGATAGAAACCCATCCGCACGTTTCAGGGCCACACGCATCCGTTCATCCCTGTCAGCATGGGGCCGTGATGAAAACAATTGTTCGCAACCTTACCAAGGCTGCCTCTGGCGACTCCGAAGCCGGTGCTCCGAAGGCCCCAAGTGTAGAAATGTACATCTTCATCTTTCTCAAGTTTGTCAGCTCCATTATCCCCACCATCAGCTATGATTTTACGATGGACGTCACCGCCTCTACGGAGAAGTAAAGAGGGGACAGCGGGCGCTTGTCGGCCTATGGTTGGCAGTAGTGTACAATTACATAAAATACATTGAGATTCCTCCTCTAGTATTCTATGTGTACTATGCATGACATGAACGTAAAGAAGTACAGTATGCATATCAGCTAGAATAGTTCAGTTGTATGCACATTAGCTATGCATAGTATAATAATATAATATGCTACTGTTTGTTCATTATTTATCTACAGTGTAGGAGATACTCTTGTTCATGTATCAATACTAAGCACAGACTAGTAATATGCATACTATGCATACACGTGTGTACTACTCTACTGGCTGATACTAGCTAGTATATGCATATCAGAAATGACTCCAGACCGGAATGGAATTCACTCTACTAGCTAGTATGCATACATAAAACGAGCTCGTATATTATTATTTCGAGCGTATGTATACTATGAATGTTACTCGCGTACTCTAGTATATTACGACATAATATATATACTCTAGCTAGTATGTCTTTGGCGGTGCTTCTTTGTACTACGTAATCGAGTACGAATAATACTACTCTCGTATACCATATAGGCAATGTTACATTGTATCCATACTGTCATCATCCATCATGTGGCATCGTTGCCAACGAAATAAATAGTCCAGAGGAGCAGATTCATGTCATGTTCTTTCTTCTTGTAAATACATAGGGTAGTACGATGCAAGCCCCGGCGAAGAGGCCTTAGCACAGCAGATTATTCTTTTGCTTACACTATGTTTCTCGTCATCCTGCTTCACATGTTCGCTAAAACAACCCAACCCGAAGAGACACGAAAGCATGGCTTGCTCTTCACTCACGCTCACAAAAGCAAATTTACGGGGCACAGCAGCAAAACGTGCACGTGTGAACAAAACAAAGCAGCAGCAAGCAGCAGCAGCAAGCAGAAGCAAGCAGCAGGCAGGGCACCACGGATACTCACTCGCAGGTGACATCCCTTCGGCGCAGCGGACACCCCCCGCTCCCCCGACCCCATCAGGTATACAATACTGCTAGATTGAAGTCAAGTAGTGGAAGGCCGTGGGTGTCAATATTTATCTTTTTGTGAACCTTGTGTCTTGTATATCTGTTTTTGCAAAAAAAAAAAACCGGTCTTCCGTAATACAGTGCTTCGGGGAGAAAAGCGCCCCATTTTCCACAGGGCGCAATGCCTTCTCTTACCTCCATTTATTTGGAGCATCCGCCCCTCGGGAGGGCTCGGGGTCGGTCTCCTGGAAGAGGCCGCGGGAGAGGCAGAGGCCGCGCGAGAGGAAGCCTTCTTCGACCGCCGCCGCGTCCGGGCGGGGTTGTTGGTGCTGCTTCCACAAGGAGAAGAAGTCAGAGTGAAGGCGAAGAGGGACAGGAAAATGAAAGCGAAGCGGTTGAAGATGCTGATGGTGATGAAGGTAACAGCCAAATTGAAGACGAAGAACACAATCATGATGGCGACAACGACGGCAGCGATACATCAAAACCTAATGAGTCTGGCGATAATGACGTCGCACCGAGGTATCCAGCGCGCCGCCGGGCACAATCAGGCGCCGATAATGTGAAGGAAATGAACAGTCCCGCATTCGCTTCATCTCCAGAAGGAGATGAGATCAAAGTGTGGATATTCTGTCCATCTGTCGCAAAATACTTCGAAGAAATCCCTCGAGTCTCGCGCCTAGCTTCCCGCATCAATTCTAAGACGACTCCATCTCCCGCTCGCGGAGCGCGTGGTGGGAGAAGTAGTCGTACAGCAACTGGACGTACGTATATGTTGATTTTCTCCTCATTCATCATTTGATTATCCTCGATTTTATCGATTCGTCGCTAACTCTCTGCGGTTCATTTACCAACCTAATTTGTAACGTTCTGTCGCTTTCTCAATAACATGTTCAGGTGGTCGAGGAAGGGGCAGAGGACGCTCTCCTCGTACGGGCATCATCGATGACACCACCACCGAGATTTTGACAAAACCTCCAATTGCGAGTAATTTCATGGGTGATGATGGCAATCTCTTCCATTGCAGCCGCTGCCGTGATGTTGGCGACGTTGTCTGTTGTGATGGATGCCCTGAAGTGTACCATCCATGGTGTGTACCAGAAGGCACAAGCAGGAAAAGCCTGGAAGCTGACGAAGATCCTTGGTACTGCCCTAAATGTCGGGGTGAAACCCACGAAAGTAGCGAGAATACAGCACAAGACAGCGGTCGCTCTACGACCAAGCGAAAGAGGACCGACAGAACTGCGTCGTCCGTTTCTGGAGCAAGCAACAAGAGACAGCCGCGTACCAAGAGAAAAGGCAGTGCTGGAAACCAAGACGACGACCCTTCGCCAGATACATCTGATGAAGACATTGAGAACGAAATGGCTGCAGCCAAGGATCGCCTTTTTTTATCCGGTGGTCGAGGTGGTCGAGGGAGGGGACGGGGAAGGGGCAGTGGCCGAGGTGGCCGAGGAAGGGGACAAGGTCGTGGAAAAGGAAATCCTTCTGTGCGCGGTGATTCAACAGACATGAGCTCGTCCACGAGAAGAGGTCCAGGGAGGCCACGTTTGACCCAAGCAGAGAAAGCAGAACGCAAGCGAATACGGGAGCTAGAGCGTATGCTGCACGATGAGGCAGGCGAAGCAGAAAGGAAGCACAGGATAAGTACCAAGAAGCCCACATCAGCTTCCGTGACCAAGTTGGAGGAGATGACTTCTGAAGAAGACGAAGACGAACTCTTTGAGGATGCTAATAGCGAGGAAGATGACGGCTCGCCCTATTCGCCAGGTAATCTCGATGCTGAACGTCCTGCCTCTGCGACACCCGCTTTCCATTTCTTCCTTAACGAGCAACGCAATCGGATCGAAAAAAAGCCTGTCGAAGAAAGACTTGCAGTTCAAGTCGATGAAGAAAGGTTTGGAGCAGAACACCATCATAGCGAAAGAAGGCGCCGCACTGTGGCTGACCTTAAGCGCGAGAGAGCATAAAAGATATACAGATATGTCGCTGGACGACTTCGAGAATCGTATCATTGCTTGGAAGGAGGACGAAGCTCTCCGGGTAATGTATGCAACGGTCCCCGATAACGAGGACGAAAGAGATGGAATTGACCAAGATCCGGCCATTATACAAGATGAGGAATACTGGCACCGAAGGCACCGAGAACTTTCGGTCCCGAACCAGATGCGCTGCGTTCGTGCCGAGCAAGATAATCGCGTGAAACCTACCCGAAATCGTGTTCTTCTCGAATTGCTGCAAGATTCCAGATTCCACCCTCTCCCTATTGTCGACACTTCCAGAAGTGAAGCCGATGCCTCGGATCTGAATACTGTACCGGGAAAAGAAAGAGTAGTCCTGCCCTACTACAATGTCGAGGGGCCGCTCGCGACGAGCGTGGGTGATGCATGCCTAGGATGCACGAGGGGATGGGCCCATTATTGTCCCGTGTTGAAAAGGCGATTCCCTGCTGTTGAAATTAGGGCAAAACTTCAGCCTCCTATGAGCTCGCTTATGGCAACACGAATTGGTCTCGGTATTCGAGCTGAAGGAGAGTCACGAGAGTTAGTCGAGAATGCTCCAAAATCTGTAAAGGAGATGCGAGATAAGAATCGAGAGAACCGTTACACACCAGTTGCAGGCTTTTCTCTCTCAGACCCAAGCTTAAGAAACGACGAGGTAGGACAATTTATTGAGGAGGCCATTGCTATTAGGTCTTACAAGCTACAAGAATTGCCTGGCGAAATGAAATCAAACGAAAGTGCTTCTCCTCGCTCGATGGCGACCAAAGTGCTTTCGAGAGGAATTCTCCCTACAGCGAAGGTAAGGAAGCCTCGTGAGGAGAAATCGTATATGGCAGACAAGGCTTCCAAGGCTCCACCATCGCTATTCTTGTGTGGAGGCTGCGGGAAGTTAGACGCTTCTAGTGTTGGTTGCGTATCATGCCGAGGATCAAAGTTAGTTGCGCAAATGACAAAGCGTGGAAACAACAGGACGAAAGCAGGGTTTCTTCTCGTGGTGCCGTCTGTAATGTCTGCCCGAACGTCACTGAGGATTAGCAACTTCAATAAGCAGACCAATGGAGAAAAGGCTATTGCTGCCGTCCTAGCTGACAAGGCCTGGAAGCCAAACGTCATTATGCCTCTCGACAATGTCATTTTGCCATCAATAAAGCAAGAACAAATTGACGATGTAAGCTCAAGTGACAGCGAGGACGACAGCGATGCGATGAGCATTGACAACCAATCAAGCCACGAGACCTCTAATTGTTCAAAAGAGGGAGAGAATCCAGACATCACGCAAGAATCCGGCAAAATCGGAAAGAAAGATAATATGTCTGCGTCCGCAGAGGACATGCCAGTGACAAGTCATGGAGATGAAAGGACCGCGTCAAGCACCCAATCACCTTCAAGGCGCGGTCTGCGGCAACGGACCGGACGCGGAAAGGTTAATAAAATCATGCATGACGAATCATCAAGTGGCGAGGATGCAATAGTGGCCCACAAGCAAGAAACCGAGGAATTGCATCGCAAGTGCGTAAAGATTGCGATAAGAGGCAGTTTGCTCGCATTAATACGACGAGATCCTCTTCGCCTCTTCGCCCAGCCTGTACCCGATAGCGTCGTTGGTTATCGTCAGCTCATAACTACTCCGATTGACTTCGGAATCATTCGAAAGCGAACATTGCGCAAAAAATACCATTCACTAAGTGCATTCTTCGGAGATGTTCGTCTCCTCTGCAGGAATGCTCTCATCTTCAATCCATCTGACTCAATATATGCCAAGACCGCCAATGCATTGCTTGATTCCGTCGAGACTATGCACACCCGAGCAAATCAGTGGATAAGCGCTGTCAAGAAGAACCATGCTGCGCATTTTTCTCGCAAGATTCATCGCAGTAGCCAAATTGACGTCGACGACGTGGAT
>Ga0099799_10107_pt1 | contig 24866 bp, 19 predicted proteins | sample Uncmet6_SortLC_1_FD_89033 | JGI IMG/M metagenome (GOLD analysis project Ga0099799, IMG submission 89033) | Marine eukaryotic communities from CALCOFI LINE 67, Pacific Ocean - CN11_C50_N6_SortLC_1 | ecosystem: Environmental > Aquatic > Marine > Oceanic | place: Pacific Ocean: Monterey Bay...
GGGGGAAGTGTCACTGCACATTGAAGATATATCATCCGTGGACGGAGGACCTCTATGGGGACCTCCCGTCGGGCGACCGCCGATGAATAATTAATAATAATTCCTATGGCCGCGTCCATCCCTATGGTTGTTTCGCGCACTGCAATGCGTACCCTCAACAGATGTGTCGAAGTGCGTTTCGCGGATATATCTTTAGATATGTGCCTTTTTGCGAAACGTTTTCGTTGCGAGCTTAGCAACGCCGCATCGTAAAGTCAGTCATCCGCTCTTCATCACTGTCGAGTTGAGAAATGACTTCGCCTACTGGGGGCGAGGTAGTGAATATAGTCGGGGGTGGCCAATTCCCAAAAATTACGGCGAAGTCGACCGATGACTTCGAGGTCGGTGTCACTCTTGGGACTGGCTCATTCGGTCGAGTACGCTTTGCGACGCACAAGGTGCCCGCATTCCCCGTCACACCGCTCATCGACCCTCTATAGGACACAACGACTCAATGGGCGATCAAGATTTTGAAGAAGAGTGAGGTCATTCGTTTACAACAGGTTCCCTGTGAGTCCACCATCGGATCAGCTGAAAAGTTTTGCAGGTGGAGCACATTATGTCCGAGAAGACGATCCTTGATCAGTGTAAGCATCCCTTCATTGTGCATTTGGCGTGCACCTTCCAAGGTAATCATCTCAAATAGGATCTCCTGTAATACTTCCTTCTCGCAGATAAGCGGCACCTATACATGGTGCTCGAGTATGTCATTGGTGGCGAGTTTTTTACACACCTTCGGAACGCTGGACGCCTCGACACTATCTCCTCTAAGTTTTATTCCGCGCAAGTTGCGTTAATATTTGAATACCTCCATACTCACGACTTTATTTACCGCGATCTCAAACCGGAGAATCTTTTGTTGGACAAAGATGGATATATTAAAATCACCGATTTTGGTTTTGCTAAGCGGGTTGTGTTTAAAACGTCTACTCCCGGGCCCCCATTAAAAAATGATTCATGAGCTTTCCGCGCATGGCCCTTGTAGGTACACTCTCTGTGGCACACCTGAATACATCGCCCCAGAGGTATTACTCAACAAGGGCCACGGCAAAGGCGTAGATTGGTGGACCTTGGGGATCCTCATGTACGAAATGATGGTCGGGCAGCCTCCGTTTGTTGATGATGATCCAATGGGCATATACCAGCAGATCTTAAATGGAAAGTTGAATTTTCCGCGCTTCATAGAGCGAAGTGCCAAGTCATTGATCAAGAAAATGCTGGTTGCTGACTTGACAAAAAGGTATGGCTGTCTCAAGGGTGGAGCTGCAGATATCAAGAAACACAAATTCTTCCAGGGTCTAATCTTTGACGACATGCTTTCGAAGCAGCTTGCTGCGCCTGTACTCCCCCTTGTGAAAGACGAGTATGACACCTCCAACTACGACGCATATCCAGATTCGGTGGAGCAGCCTCCAATTCCTGTGTACGCTGGCGCTGACCTATTTGTCACCTTCTAGTCACCACATGCGCATGTCGTCATCTTTTCTCTCATCCCCAGACGCACATAACTCCAAGTTATCATAAATCATTACATCTTGATAAATCCTTTACTTCAATGTTGAGCCGCCGCGCAATTATGAGTGTCATCAGAACCGCCTGTGGTTCAATTCTGAGGTACGAATGACTGAATAATTATCCTCATGCCAGGAATCAAGTTGCATACGTGAGGGTGAGTATCTAATTAATGGCTCTATCCTATAATGGCCCTACCCTGCCACTCATTGGCTGATATCAGTATCGCACTAACAGCGCCATACCGGCAAATTTGAAAGCCGCGTCTTCCTTTTGCAAGTGCCCCGTGTTGGCACGGTAGCCGGATTTCTAGCGGCCACCCCGGGGGACGAGCCACACGCCCAGGTGGGCCTCCACCGCTGCGCCTAATGAAGGGTGGGGGTGCGCGAATAGCCCATATGCCCGCCCTAGTGGTATGTTCTTTGGTTGTGGCGCCTTCTCAGGTAGGGGGGCATATAGGAAATGAGCCGTAGTGATTATAATTGCCCAACGTATATATCATAAACGATGCGGGCAATTCGTTTTAAAGTTTGCATCTTCTTCAATATTGGCTGTGCACTCACAGCCATTCATATCCCAAAGTTCATCGAGCCCAGTGAAGTTTATTCCGCCAAGGGTTAGTTTTGCTTATGGGTCATTGAACTCCGGCCCCGCTGCCGCCTGGTTTTGGAGGCGTCGCTGGAGCGACTTCCCGGTTTAGTGGGGGCGCGAAAATTGGGGGAGCTGCCGGGGTTGGTAGCAAAGTTCCAGTGAAGTGTTTCGCTGGCTAGAATGATGGAGTTGTGATAAGAGGGGCTAGATACGACACATGGTCAATTCATTCGAAATCCTCTACAATTCAGGAGGGTTTATTGGCGCTATTATATTGTAATGCGCTCAAGACATGACTTCTCACGACTTCGTTTTGGATGACCGGCTGGTATTCTCTCTGGACCCGAGAACTGTTTACCAATATGACCTGCGCACGGTGACGAGCACGCGGCGTAGTAAACCGCGGCGCATCTCGCCGCTGGACCGGACGAGATCTAGTCCGGGCATCGTGGATGGGGGTTTGAATACTCCAAGCCAGGCAGCACGGGCGCTACCGGCTGATGGCTCGGAACCGCTCACCTTGCGGGCACGCCTAAGGCCCTTGTTAGCACAGTCGCTGCCAAACCTAACGCCAAGTGAGCCTCAGATGATGCGGCGCCGCTCAAGCACTGTCCAAGCATTGTTGGATGTGGCAGCAGCCAACGAGACGGGTGAAAATCCTAATTATGCGGCAATCAGGTTGGCAAACGCACCAGTTCAGCCATCTGCAGCCTTGGATGAAGAGGACTTGAAGATTGCACAATTAGGTCTTGAGACTGGTGAAGATGCAGTGAACTACTTCACAGCTGCCACGAAAGACTCTCGCGTCAAGTTTGTGCATCTGGTGCCTGCAGATACGGGCATGGAGTTCAAACCTTATACATTGGATGTGGTTCCATCCGGTATTGCGGTTGCCCGGGGCGAGTATTTTACCATGTCTCGATCGGGGCTTGTGCATTGCGTTCTGCGCAAGGGGACCAATGCGACAGAGTGTATCTCGATGAATGAATGGGTGCGACATAGCACGTTTTTTAATCTGCTCAGAAGCATTTCTTACTTCAAGTATTTCATTCCTTTCAAGATGTTTCGGCAGTGGCGATCTAACGTGCGTCAGCACCTTTTTGCGCAGCAACGGCAGAGACTCACAGCTCGTCTCTTCTTGGCACGCGCGTCATTTTGTCAGCCCATGATTGAGCTGAAACGAGAGATCTTTGAGCTGAAGAAAGCGAGCTTCATCATGACGCCTAGACCTAGAGTTCAGTCAGACCCCCTGGAGGTCTTCATGGAACAGCAAATTGTCACTAGGAAAGAAGCCATGGCGATGTGTGAGGCCGCGATGAAACGAGTCGTTGAAATCGCAAGTAAGGCTTGTGAAACCGTGCAGACCCTGGACAAGAACAAGGCCGAAAGTGAGGACCCTCGGAAGCGGCTCGATGCCCTGATGGCCGCCAAGCTAGAGGGGAAAAACGTCAAGGCTAGGAGCATGAATGCGGCTGTAGAGGAGAGGCGGGCCAGAAAGCGCCTAGCGGCACGCGCTGCTGAGGATCGGGGTCTTTTGAGCGATTTCGTGAGGCTTGCAGATTGCATGATGGTTGAAACCGTCGTCGCGCATGTCTTACAATCGTTCAATGGCGAACTTCTTGCGGACTTCATGGACACGCAACACAAGGTGGGACTCTTCGAAGTCATGGTTGGCTTTGACGAGACTGGTACAATCTTCACGCCCACTTTGGATGACTTCTTTGGAATGTCACATCGGATTGCGGACGAAATCATCGCCTTGGTGTCTCGTATTCCAAGGGTCTTGGATGCGCGTGGCTGTGCAGAGCATTGCACATCTGCGGCTTTTGCTTCCAAGTTTGACGAAGTCATTCGCAGTTTGCCGCTCTTTGACAGGTTCATGGATTCATTGCACGACAAGTTTCGCGATGACTTTGGACAAGCGATGCACAATAGTACCGCCTTTGATCCCATCAGGCCCGTCTATGAAGAGTCTAAGGCGTTTGACCCAGATGAGTACCGCGCAGTGACGCGATCATTCACTGAATCTCGTAAGGAATTCGAGCAGGTTTGCGTCTGGCAAAAGGAGCTCGACAAGATGCGAACACGGGAAAGCATTGGGACCATTGAAGTCACATCACGGCAGCTCAAACAGACTTTGTCACCCTTCATTGAAGCCAAGCAAGACCTTCTCAAAGGTATCATCCGAGATGAGGCCCGTGTTCAGTGTGCAGAAGTGCTGAAAACTCTCACTCGACGAGTTAAGATCTTGGAAGCAACTCCACAGAACTTGAAGGAATATGCAACTTACGTGGAGCAGACAGCCGAGTACGACGAGAGGGAGATGCGTCGTATTAAAGGTCCCGTCGATCAAATGTATGCTCTGCTTCAAATGAATGATGTGAAGATACCACCAGATGACTTGGTAGCGTTGGATGAGATGCACTCCTACGCCACCCAATACAGCGAGCAGCTGATGGCCGCCAAGACTCTCAAGGAAGGCGAGCTCACGGCCCAGTCTGAGCAACTTGATAAAGATATTGTAACGTTGAATTCCAATCTCTCTGAATTTACTTCGGCTATCATGGCGGGAAATTTTATCGATGTTGCACACTTCGAAGATCCAGAAATACCTGTTGTGAGGAAAGATCTAGCTATGATGCACCATCGCCTCGAGCAACTGACCTCTCTGGCGCGCACTTATGCCGGCTATAAGGAGTTGTTTGGATATCATGCGGACGAATTCCCTCAACTCAAGAAAGCAACTGACCAACTAAAATTGGTTGACAAGCTATGGGCGTCTGTCGCTGACTGGCATGCACAGCATGATAGTTGGATTTTGGGCGACCTCACGAAGCTTAACGCTGAGGAAGTGGACCAAAAGATGCAGCTCTTTGCGGCGGACATCTTTTCCCTCAACCGGAAGATTAACTCACCCGTCACGGAGAAGCTAATGGAAGTCGTCGAAGTCTTCAAGCCAACAATGCCTCTCGTGATGGACCTGGGCAATCCAGCAATGCTTCCCAGGCATTGGGAACGCCTTTTCAAGGCAATGGGTAAGAGCTACGACCCGTCGAAGTCTTTCAACTTGGATGACTTCATCAAATGGGGTATTGCCGATCATGCGGAGCTCGTCTCAGAGATCGGCGGCACTGCATCGGGGGAATCTCGAGCACGCATTTCTAATTGAGGATGAGAAAACTTTGGTGGTCTCGATCGTAGATCTTAATTGGGTTGATTTATTCTCTGCAGAGTATTATCTCAAGCGCGCAACTCGTGAGCAAGTTGTTTTGCATGGGGATGCAATAAAAGCACAGAAGGACGACAGCCGGAAGGGGTCGCAGTCGGTTCCAAGTCTGACCTCCGAACCTGCGCAGATACATGGACCGCAGCCTTATCCGCCGTGGATGTCACTGTCGCTATTTGCAGGATGCCCGTCGGGGTCTCACTTTCCCAATGAGCTCAACACCGTGCTGAATGACTCCAGCTGCAGTGAACCACGACCGTCCTTGGCTGAAACATCCGACGCTCGGCTTAGTTCAGATACAGAAAAGGACGGGTCGCCTAGCACCCTGAACCTGGCTGCTGCCATAAGTAATAAAAAGGCCATGTCTGTCTGTCTCAAACCGTCGTCTTTTGAACGCGAGGGGCTATCATTTCAATGCTCGCTGGAGGACTATGTCAATCGAAAGGCTTTCGTGCGCACAGACATCAACGACTTTGCCCCTTCAAAAAGCGCCGCAAGCTCCGGCGGCATGGCACGATTCAGGCGGAAGAAAGTCCACAGGAGCGCAAACACGTTCTTCGAGGGCCTATCCTCACACGATCAGATAACTGGGTTGGAGGACGTCATCGGTCATGAACATCCAAGTATCTTGGCTTGGAGGTCGCCGCTTGCCTCTGCGCTGTCGGATCAAGGGATGAGACCACTGCGTGGCCCGTTTCGTAGACCCGGTCGAGCTCACGTGCAGATCTGGGAGGCCATGGAACAGCCTGCTCGCGAGGGGAGATCCACGAAAGGGCTCTTCTGGTGGGCGCTCCATCTAAACAAAAAATGCGCTCGTTCCATCATTTTAGGTCGCCAACGTGCAGATGGACCTAATGAAGCAACACGACAACCCGCAATTTTGACATCATCTATTCGTCTTCGCGATCAACTTATGCACCTGATGTTCCATGCCGGATACAGTGCACACTTCTTACCAAGAAAGGCACACTGTTGGTATCATGGTGCCAACTTGTATCAGAATCCAGATGAAACGCTCGAGACTTCTTCAAGCTGCTCGTGCTGGGAGGTGCGCTTCTTTGATGGAAAACAGTGTCAGCCCATGTTGCGTGCTGGGAAAGATATTCGCAAAGTGTGGTACGCTGGACATACCTGGTGCGCCCAGATGCCATCGGGCTTCGTTATCGTTCGCCGCGTTCGTCGCGAGAATGGTGTCGTCACAAAGGCGTCGCTCCCGTCCATCCAAGGAAATTGTCGGGCACACAGCGTCTTTTAAAAAGCGTCATGGACTTCTTCTTTTAGGTGCAATAGACTGGTTTACAGCCTGGCCTGGTGATGCACTCGTTGCCGTCGCAAAGAAGTTTTTAAGTGACGTTGAGCTCGAGGAGTCGATACGACCAGCGATCACTTCGACTTGTCAGCATTTTCATGATGCCGTGCGCGCTCTTTCCGCGAGGTTCCAGGCCAAAGCGGGTCGGATCAATTACGTCACTCCAACTAGCTACCTCGAATTGATATTGGCATTCAAAGCCGCGCTTGGCAAACGCCGTTTGGCGGTCAAGAAGGAAAAAGATCGCTATCAGAATGGACTCGAGCAGCTCGCGGCCGCAGAAGAATCAGTCGGCGGGATGCAAAAAGAACTGACTGATCTGCAGCCGGTCCTCAGGCAATCACAGAAGGATACTGATGCTCTGATGTCGGAGATTGAAGACAAGCTTCCTGGTGTACGAAAAGAGGAGGAAACCGTTGGAAAGGAAGCGGCCGTTGCCCAGAAGGAGGCGGACAAAGTCCAGAAGCAAGTCGACGAGGTGCAGGCAGACCTGGACGAGGCAATTCCGGCCCTCAATGATGCCTTGAAGGCGCTGGACACTATCAAGCCAGCAGATATCGATGAAGTCCGCAAGCTGGCCAAGCCGCCGGCTACTGTCAAGCTGGTTGCTGAGGCCATCTGTGTCATGCTTGGTGAGAAGCCAGTAAAGGTTCCAGACCCTGATGACCCGACGAAAAAGGTTTGGGACTTCTGGCCAACTTCGCAGAAGATGCTAAATGACAAGGGATTCATTCCTAAGTTAAAAAACTACGACAAGGACAACATCCCTATCAAGGTCATGAAGGAAATTCGCACCAAGTACAAACAAGATCCAGCTTTCACACCTGAAAATGCGAAAAAGGCTTCGTCAGCAGCGGCAGGCCTGTGCAAGTGGTGCTATGCGATGGATACGTACGACCGCGTTGCCAAGGTCGTCGGCCCCAAAAAGGAAGCGCTAGAGTTGGCTCAAAAGTCGCTGGCAGTCACCATGGCCGCTCTCAATAAAAAAAAGGCGAGCCTGCAGCAGACTCAAGACAACTTATCGGCACTGCAGGCCAAACTAGCTCAAAGCAAACGCAAAAAGGAAGAGCTTGCCGCCCAGGTCGACCTCTGTGGGAAAAAGCTAGTCAGGGCAAAACAGCTAATCGGCGATTTGGGAGGTGAGAAGCTGAAATGGACCGGATTTACTCGTCCCCTTGGAGCCGCATATGAGAATCTTACCGGTGATGTTTTGGTGTCTGCTGGGCTCATGGCTTATTTGGGTCCTTTCACTTCGACCTACCGGGACTCCCAAATGCAGGAGTGGGTTGCACACTGCCTCGCGCAGTCAATTCCCTGCTCTGGGACCCCGACACTCGCGGGTACACTTGGGAATCCAGTGCAAATCCGCCAATGGAATATTGAAGGCCTTCCAACGGACAATTTTTCAATTGACAATGGAATCATCATCTTTAACTCTAGAAGGTGGCCCCTCATGATCGATCCACAAGGTCAGGCAAATAAATGGGTGCGAAATATGGAGAAGCAAAATGGTGTTCATGTCCTCAAGCTGACAGACGACTACATGCGCACGCTCGAAAATGCAATCAATTTTGGACAGCCTGTCTTACTTGAAAACGTTGGCGAGGAGCTAGACCCGACTCTCGAGCCTCTTCTCCTGAAGCAGGTCTTCAAGTCGGGAGGTCTCGACATGATACGACTCGGCGATTCCACGGTCCAATACAGCGACCAGTTCCGTTTCTACATGACAACGAAATTGCGGAATCCACATTACTTACCAGAGACTTCCGTGAAGGTGACTCTACTCAATTTTATGATTACTCCCGTTGGCTTATCTGACCAGTTATTGGGCGTTGTAGTCTCCCAAGAACGAGCAGATTTAGAGAAAAGAAAGAACGAGCTCGTCCTCGAAGGTGCGTCAAACGCGAGAAAGCTAAAAGACATAGAAGATCAAATCCTGGAAATTCTGAGCTCGGAAGGGAACATACTCGAAGACGAGAAGGCTATTACTACCCTGGGTAAATCTAAAGTGACCTCAGACGAGATCAAGCAGAAGCAAGCGGTCGCGGAGAAGACAGAGAAGGAAATTGATGAAGTCAGATCAGGCTATCGGTCTGTCGCGTATGACACGCAAGTTTTGTTCTTTTGTATCTCCGATTTAAATAATATCGAGCCGACCTATTCGTACTCGCTGCCGTGGTTCATCAACCTGTTTGTGTCCAGCATCCAGAAGTCAGAGCCCTCGAACGACATCGCATCTCGCCTCAGAAATCTGAGCATTCATTTCGAATATTCTCTTTACAAGAATGTGTGTCGATCTCTTCTAGAGAAAGACAAGTTGCTGTTTTCTTTCGTTCTGACGATTCGCAAACTTGCATCGAAGAGAGGAGGCAGCTTTGATTCCGCCGAATGGCTATTTTTGTTGACTGGCGGTGTCGCCCTAGATAATCCGCATGCAAACCCCTGTCCCGATTGGCTCTTGCAGAAGCAATGGAATGAGGTCTGTCTTTTGTCGGAGTTGCCTGCCTTCTCGGACCTTCGTGATAAGTTCAAAATTCAACGAGGGTCTTGGCAAGCAATATACGATTCGGTTAGTCCACACGAGATGCCCCTTCCTGGCCAATGGGATGCCAAGCTTAAGGGATTGCGTAGACTGTGCGCGCTAAGGTGCATCCGCCCGGACAAAGTAGTTCTTGCAGTTCAGAAATTTGTCATCGAGACCATGGGAGAAATTTTCGTGCGTCCGCCTCCATTTGACCTCCAGGCATGCTACGACGAATCCGTTTGCACGACTCCCTTAGTCTTTGTGCTCTCACCTGGGTCGGACCCGATGGGTGCAGTCCTCCAGGCGGCGCAACAGCTGAACCGTCGTGTATCGCCCATGTCTTTGGGCCAAGGTCAAGGACCGCTTGCTGACAAGCTGATTGCAAATTCGACAAAAGATGGATCCTGGGTTGTTTTGCAAAACTGTGCGTCGAGCGGCGTTTCGCACGGTTCTCCCCTCCCGAGTGAATCTTTCCACGAATCTTGGTCCCATCGAACACCTCGAACCCGCGCTTTCGTAGGTCACTTGGCGCCAAGCTTCATGTCACGTCTCGAGCAGATCTGCGAATCACTCAAGCCCGATTCGACGGACAAGGACTTCCGACTGTGGTGCACGACATACCCGTCACCGATCTTCCCTGTCTCGGTTCTGCAGAATGGAATCAAAATGACTATCGAACCTCCCAAAGGGCTAAGGGCCAACCTAATTGGCTCGTATTCAAACGCACCTCTTTCAGACGCCAACTATCTTGACACGTGCAATAAGCCGGGGCCTTTCCGAAAGCTCTCTTATGCCCTGTGTGTATTTCATGCGCTTCTTCAAGAGCGGCGATTGTTTGGCCCTCTTGGGTGGAACATTGCCTATGGATTTAACGAGTCTGATCTGCTCATTTCAATGCAGCAACTTGCTATGTTTCTCGATGAGAACGAAGAGGTCCCCTTTAAGGCACTCAAGTACTGCATCGGCGAGTGCAATTACGGGGGCCGTGTTACCGACGGCAAGGACCGTAGGACACTCAACTGCATTCTTGATCGTTTTTTTTGTGACGAAGTTCTGGAAACTGGTGCCAACCTAAGCGATAGTGGCATTTATAGGATGCCCGGCGCGTCTACACACCCGGAATTCCTCAGTGTCATAAGCGATCTACCTTTGGTTGCAGAACCAGAGATTTTTGGTTTTCACGAGAACGCGATGATAACAAAGGATACGAAAGAAACTAGTGACCTTTTTACGGCTATCCTTCTGACCGAGGGAGGTGGTGAAGGTGGCGGCGAGGGTACCTCGACGGATGACCAAATATTATCCACGGCTAACGACATCTTACACAAACTCCCAGACGCTTTCGACATGGAAGCGGCCCAGGTCAAATACCCAGTCACATGGTCTGAGTCTATGAATACTGTGCTCTGTCAGGAGCTCGCGAAATTTAACAATCTGACAAATCTCATTAAATCCTCACTGAGGTCAGTCCTTAAAGCCGTTAAGGGAATTGTGGTGATGTCCTCGGCTCTCGAGAAACTCGGCGAGTCCTTGATATACGGCACGATTCCCATCCTATGGAAGTCCAAATCCTATCCATCCTTCAAACCGCTCGCGGGCTATGTTCAGGACCTTCTTGCTCGACTGTCCTTTGCTGGCAACTGGGTCCACGACAAACCACCTCCAACTTATTGGCTTTCTGCCTTCTTTTTCCAGCACGCCTTCATGACTGCATCAAAACAAAACTATGCGCGTAGTAAAACAATTCCAATTGATGCTATAGGGCTTCAATTCGAGATGCTACCGAAACCGAAGTACTCCAATCCGCCAAGCCTCGGCGTCTACTGCTACGGGCTTTTCTTTGAAGGTGCTCGCTGGTGTCACCAGACCAGCCTACTGGCAGAATCGGAGCCCAAGGTGCTATATTCGCCAGCACCGCTCATCTGGTTCCAACCGAAGAAGTCTGTTGATATCGATCATCCGCCGGGCTACAAGTGTCCCGTCTACAAGACTGCAGACCGCCGCGGCATTCTAGCGACGACTGGCCGCGATCCGCGTCGAGAATCAAAACTTGACTGACTAGGGGGTCAGCGCGTTTAGCCACACAGGGTTTGACTTCTGAGTGTTTCTATCGTAGGCCACTCTACCAACTTCATCCTGGACATCCTCGTTCCGTCCGCCATTCCCGAGGCGCATTGGGTACAACGTGGGGTGGCCATGCTCTCCCAGCTCGACGACTGAGGCCGATATCATACCGTCACATTCATGTTTCCGGGTGTGCCGTACATGGTGGGTGACACGCTTGCGTACACAGTTGCCTGGCCCGGGTTGCTTTTTGTAACAGAGGGCTGTCGGCGACACTGCGGGTACTGACCTCGTGTGGCGGTCGGTACCAATACCGCAGTGTGGTGATGGGCTCGTGCTTGGAGACTGCCTGTACCGCCAACGCGACACTCCATCTCGCGTGATCTTGGGCCGGGGGTTGTGGGTCCGGCCCTCGGCCATGCCCTTCGGTGAACTCTTCGGTGAGTCTTCGGTACACCCCCTCTTTTGATAGCTCAGGCTTAGTCAGCGCGGCTCGATTTTACCATGAAGAATTTTACCTTGATTTTCTGACAAAGAAGCTGTAGCACAAAGCCGCAAAGAGATTTTCCTAGCCATGTCTCCTGAGGCGGCTCCAAAGTGGTTCTCTGGGAGGGAGACTCGTAGAAGGCCCAAGAGCCCGGACGACAGGCACGAAGTAGTCTCCTCCGCAGCGGAGACCCCGCCTCCTGGTGCAGGCGCTTGCAAAGTATGTATCCTCGACTCTACCTTAAGATACTACAACCAGCCCAGTGCGCTACTCTACCTAGATACCCCGCATTGAAGCAAACCCTCGATGTCCTGGGTGTCCCCCCCTGTCCCCCCTCTTGGAATAACGTTTATGGCCCACATATAACAAGACACCCTACCTAGCCACAGCCACTGTAGCACCCTGCTATCTACGGTCCCGGGCCCGCCTACTTCACCTGTGCGCTGCCGTGCCGAGTCTCACTAGAGTAGCCTCCTTCTTAAGTCTGCTCCAGCACCCACCAAGACTGCCCTTGGCCTGTTATTACAGGTCATGGGCCCACATCAGCAAGGTGGGTGGTTCTGAGAGTTCTTCTCTTCCCAGACCCCCGGTGCTCAGTTCAGATCCTTCGGCGCGTCATTTTCCGGATTCAGTGATTGGGACATCAAGTAAAAAAGTGCTTGATTTCTGTAATACTAGTAGCGCGAGAGATGTCGTCGTCCCCGAGCTTTTCGTTTGGCGGTCGGGGTGTAAGTCGCGATCCTATTCGCTGCGCGAAGACTCTTTTCGTTCCAGGCCCCGGGGCGTACAGTGCCCGGGGTTCTACGGGCAGGCAATTGAATTCTCGGCACAAATCCGCAGCTATATCGAAGTTTCCGGTCACAGACCGCTCGCAGGCGTCGAGGGTGTTCGCGGGCACGGCGACTCTCGATTTTGTTTGTTCGCAATACCCCAGCGTATTATTGCCTCTTTGCACTTCCTTATGAATCAGGTTATCCAGGCCAGGACCAGGATGCTATAACATCAAGAGCACAATTGGGAATACCCCAACATTTGGTCAGACCTCAAGCTTTGCCCGAGTCGGCGTTCGAATATCTGGGTATCATGCGAGCCTCACTAATGATACTTGTCAAGTAGGCTTTCGGGAAGCAACGTGGCATTCAACAAACAGGACGTCGAGTTCCTCGTATTGCGTCCTCACCTGGCCCTGGTGAATACGATCACTGCTCGACAAAGACGCTACGATACTCGTCATTTGGATCTTCCCAGCGTAAACCGCAGTACCTTGATCGTCAATATCCGGGCCCTGGCATGCCGATTTATCCTCCCGCGGATGGACATTTCCCACAATATACGAGCCCTGTGTCATCACTCGGCAATGCTGCTACAAGACCGTCCTCTGCGGCATTCTCTTTTGGGGCTGGCGATCGAGGCTCATCCGCACGCCTGCATCGTGGTCAAACCTTCAAGCACGCACAGCAAAGTCAACATCCAATAGCCCAAGATCGGCCACAGACATCTGATGTCGGAGACTTCATTTTCAAGTCAATGCAACAACTTTGTGGTGCATAGGTTCATGCGCGAGAAGCTGCAGGGAACTCCAGCGAATCCCGGCCACAGACGACTCCCCCGCCCAAGCCATTGAAGTATACGTGGTTGCACGGTCATGTCAGTCTCGGCGCTTCTTTCCTTGAAATGACAGTTCCTCATTGTAGGTGCATTCCACCCCCATGCAAATGGCTATTTATCAGCCGACTCTAGACGGGGCCGACATGCCACGAGCAAACGAATTTGTTAAGGTATCATCGGCTTCTTTTGATCTTTACGACGATAGCTACTTAGGCCCCGACATTCTCATTTGGTCGTGATGGCAGATTTTCTGAACGCGTTTACATTCCCCACAAGCCTATGGTGCGCTCTTCGGCAACACCAGGACCCGTGTATGATATTCCGGAGACACTTGGCACCACAGTGAGTCATGACACATGTGTACCTCTGCTAAGATTCTCAGTAGGCTCCAGCATACTCCTTTCCACGCGTAAGCGACCAACTAGCGGCGAAACTCTCTCAGGAGAAACACCCCGGCCCTGGATCTTATAACATCCGGCTTGAACATCGTATGGAGGCTTTGCTGTCGGAGACAGCCTTCGGTCGACTGGACAGTTTGGAAGCCAGTCCAGGGGTGGACGCGTCGAGTGAATCACCTCAAAGCGGGCGCATTCGCTCACCGGCAACTTCTACGATCGGATTAGCCGAAGGTTTTGGTTTGAAGTTTGGTGATGTCCCGACACGTTCTACGGCACCAGCCTTTAGTTTTGGCTCTGGAAACAGACAGACTCGTGCGAAGTGTTACTATACCGGGGATCTCAATAAGGAAATGTCTGGTCGAAGTTCGCCAGGGCCCGTTACGGCACTTCAAGACATGGCTAAGGACGCAGTCTCAAATTGGGACGCGCCTCCTAACTTCAGTTTTGGAGGCAAGAATGTTGGGCGAAACAAGCTCCTGCAGCAGTCATGCATGGTGGGACCAGCACAATATGGGGGGGTTGATGCTGTTGGCGAGCAAGCTTCGTCAATGTGTGCAACCGCCCCAATAATTGGCTTTGGAAGCGCTGAACGCCGGCACATTGATTTTCAGCGAGCAGCATTGTGTCTAATTGAAGTTTGGTGCCATGGCAATATGCAACGCCCAGGTACGTTCCAAATGACATCCCCCCGCACATTCCGTACAACACGCCCAAGGCCAATGAAACGCCTGGTCCAGTCTATTTTGAAAACTCAGATCTGGGAATCGCGGCTGTTGGGCGCCAGCTTTCCTCCACGAAAAAGAATGCTCCAAAGTTTCGTTTTGGTACATCGATTCGTGATAAAGAGTCAAAGATGTATATGCCACGATCAGGTATTGCCAAGGACGCCCCAGCAGCGCAGTACTGACTAGCATATGAACAAGCGAAGTCTTAGGGCTGCGATGAAGGGAAATCAGAGCAGATGCTGCTGAGAGACTTAGGGGTTAATATCATCCGCCCCTACTAGTATCTAGCATCATCCGTTCCGTCAGGGCCACCCACTGGCAGAGGTAATTGCCATCAACCACCTTAAACTTCCAGCCACCGCCCTTGACTGATCCTAAACCCTGCGTTATGACAGCCTCAAGCGCCTCTATCGCAGCGTCGCATTGGCGTTTGTCCCCTATATGCCTCTCCTGGATCTGCCAAACCACTAACATTCTCAAGTGCAACAGGCACAGCTTCATTCTCTCGGTGGGAAGAGAATCATCACTCCTAAGGGCCCCCTGCGCGACGGTGCGTGCCGCGGTCCCCGGCCACGTCCCCGGCCCGCCCGGCAACCCCCCCCTGGGCCGGACGGGACCAGCGGACGGGACCCCAATGAACCCGAAGCGCCCCCGAGAGTTTTGGGTCGGCAGCTGGGGGCTTTACTTGCGGGCTTTACTCCAGCTTTACTCAGGCGCCGGGGGGGCGGGCGGGGCCCGAACTAGAAAGCGTCGAATTTCCCGCGTTCGGGGAAATCGAGGCGCGGGGCACTTAAGGGCGACTAAGAGGTGGGCGGTCGCAAACTCAGCTTCGTTGGGTTTCTCGTGTCCGGGTTTCTCATGTCCACAAGGAACCCACAACGTCCCCGAACGACGCCAAGAGCCAGGGGGTTTACCTAGGCGCCGGAACCAAGCCAGGTCGCATCGAATTTCCCGCTTCGATCTTGGCGCACGTTAAACGTGCCATGCGCCATTTGGAACCGGCAGGCGCATGAAGCCCGCGCCATATTTGCAGGCTACACTCCCGCCCGATTCCTGCCACACACGCCTGCAGCAATATTTTTATGGCTGTGCAAACTGCTCAATTGGTGCGCGACTCACATTCAACCATGAGGCAAAAGCATATCGACGGGGCCATCAAGCGGCTTGCGCCCTGGGTGAGTCCTGAGCCAAAATCCAACAGCAGCAAAGATGATGATGGCTTCCCTCGGTTTCAGATCCTGGAGAACGTCCGCGGCTACAAGCGGCAGGGGAATTAAGATGCGAACAGCAACCGGAGCCATCGCATAGAGGCCGATCAGAATGCCAAAGAAGGCAATAGACCCCGAGGTGATGAATTTGCCACGGCGAGTCAATGACCAAGTCTCCGGCTTTTTGGGCGTTTCATTTAGTACATGTGGCACATCCGGAATTTTCTCCAGCGCGACGGTGGTGGTTGAGTTGCCGCTGCTGAAGGCACCACCGCGCTCAAAATCGTACATGACTTTCTTCCCCGGGTCTACAACAAGCATAAGCCGCCAAGTGACGATGAATGCATGGGCGTGAAGCTTGCGCAGTGAGTAAAATGCAACTTCGGCATCGACAAGCGGGCCAGTAATTTGCGCAACTTTGCATCTCATTTCATAAGCTTCCCCTTCGAGAAGCTCGGCATCGAAACGCGCTTCCAGACGGCTAGCAAAAAACATCACTCTGAAGTAGTGTTCGAGATGTGCGAGACCCGTTTCGTGAACGAGATTGTAGAAGCCACGTTCCGAGTCACGGATGATCTCACGGACTGTAAAGTGGCGATTATAGTCGGTTTGTTGGAAATGAACACGAGTACCGGGCACGACAACTGTGCGCTCTAGGTCGATCACCGTGGGCGTGTTTAATAAGAAGCGAAAAAGGCCATCGCGGTGCTGAATGCGCAGATACTTGAAAAAACCTCGACGGATCATGTAGATCACACCCCGTGCTGCTTCCGCAAGTGCGGACCTCTGGCGCTGAGATGCGATGCCCGGCGCCTCGGCGCCTGTTAGTCTTGAATTCACAATGTGCTGCAACGCTTCATGGTCTACGTGGGCAAAACGGATCGTTTCTGTGCCAGCAGAATTGCGTGCATCGATCGCTGCACGGAGAGCGACAACAATTGCAGAAAAACTGTCATCTCCGGATGCAAGTTGGGCGACGCCCATGGTAACGCTGTAGGCTTGATTGACCTTGCCAATAAGCTCGACAGCACGAAGGGAGTGTAGCCCATTTTCGAAGAGAGACTTTTCTGCGTCAATCGTGCCTCCAACGAGGTCTGAACTTAGGCTGATGACATTCCGCAGTAGCGATGCGTTATCGCTCGGGCTTACATCGCCCGGTGCTATTGGCAAGCCGCCCACTTCTACCTTCGCGGGTTTCATCTCCCGAGATCGCCGAAGTCGCCTTTTATTGTCGACCTTGGCAAACTTGACTCCTTTGAGCGTCGCAATGAGTCTAGTAGGATCCGGTTCGCTCAAGAGCGTGGATGTGGCAGCACCATCGACAGAGTAAAAGGCGGCATCGCATTCTAGCCGTGCCTCCTCACGCGCAGTGATTTCTCCCACGATTAAACAATACGCAGGCCTCGCGAGATTAAGATGCGGGACTGCCTCAAAGCACCCAATGTAAAACGGAATAAAAGTCGCACCCCGACCAAACGCATCGAGAGAGCAAACGACCTGCAGAGCCGCATCGAGTAGTGCTGGCGCTGTTGTTACAGTCACAAACGCTCGGAAACTCCAATCATCGCGCCAAGCTACACGATCAACACATTTAAAAGGCCCGCTATATCTCAGCGCGACGGCAGTGCAACGTCGGTAGTGCTTCAGCCCATCCAAATCCTCGAATATGGCGGCAGCACCGTCGACCCAGCCTTCTGTATCTAGATCAGGAAGGGGGACCAATGCAGACTCTCGGACCTCGCACTTGACAATGGGGAGTCCGTCGGCATCTTCTACCGTGCTCATCAACCCGTTGCGCAATAACAGAGATTGATGCGCATCACGCACACCACGTAGAAGCTGTACCTTGTGAAGCCCGACGGGCGAGCTCGAGCTAGCATCGGAAAGGATGCAGAGCCAACCGGTCGCTGGAAGCAAAGGAGATCCACTAACATTGTGGCCGTCGAAGCGCATACGTGCCCAATAGTTCGTGATTCCCGCAAGAGGCACAACAATTGATGTTGCTTTATGGGCGCGCCAGCGTTGGGCTGCTGCGTAGCAATCTTCGTACGCATCGACGTTACGCACAACGCGAGCTGCCGCTGCTGGTGGCAAAGCTTCGTCACCGCGTAGTGCTGCTTGAAGCAGCCCTCGTTGGGTCTTGCCTGTGATTGTCTTCGGAAGAGCAGTAACAGCAACAATCGCGCTCGGTTCTGCATGGGAACCGATGATATCAAAGAGGGCTTTCCGCCAGATTGCAAGGATGTCATAGTCTATTTTGAAGCCCTCAGAGAGGACTACCCATCCAATAGGTACCTGGCCTTTCAAAGAATCAGGTGCGCCAACTATAGCCAGATCATGCAGGATTCCATCTGAGGCAGACCATGCTACTTTTTCGAGCTCTTCGAGTCCCAACCGGACACCCATCACATTTATGACCTCGTCACGGCGCCCGTGGAATGTGAAAGCGCCGTCAGCCTCGCGCGCAGCGTCTCCCTGCACAAATCCAAAACCATCCCCAGATGCACGAGGGGGAAAATAGGCCGCCTCGAAGCGTGCAAGATCACCACGCCAGTGGGGCTTGCCATACGCTGCCGTGTCTCCGAAGACGGTTCTGGCGAGGCCTGCGTATGGTGCATCAAGGACAATATCACCCAGCTCATCATCATCAAGCTGCAGCAGCGAGGCCCGCACCCAAGGCACTGGCCAACATCTGGTATCGGGCTGAAAGTTTCCACTCGGATCACGGCTCAAAACAATGGATCCGTGCTCGGTGGCCCAGTATGAATTCAGAAACGTAGCGACTATTCGAGATGATGCCCATCCTTGCACCTCAGCTGACACAGGTTCTGCACAAAAGGTGCCCAATCGCAATGAAGTGTTCGGTAAGTCCAACGCCTCAACGGCCGCTCGTCGTACTTGGTTGCCCATGGCGTGGCGCACGAATGCTGAAGCACACTTGAGGATCGTCGCACGACGCGCCTTTGCGATACGTGCCCATCGTAGCCCGTCAGCACCAAGGGGCGAGCCCTCGACGAGCAGACTCTTACATCGTGCAAGTACGGGCCCATAGAGCATGTAACTTTGCCCAGTGATCCACGCAAATGTCGCCAGCGTCAGGAAGACGTCAGCGCCTGCGCGTGCATCAAAAACATATGACATTGAGCGTGCAACACAACTCCCATAGCCACCGTGCCCGTGTACGAGGCCTTTGGGTTTCCCCGTTGACCCTGACGTGAATACCACAATCAAGGCAACCGCATCTCCAACAGCCAGAGGACTCAAGTACTGCGGAGCAGAAGCTGCCCATGTCCGCGCATCGCCATGCGCTATCTCGTAGCGTTGCTTCGATCCGAAGAGACGAGTCGCACGTGAGGCCGCCATTTCATGGATCGGTCCACTCGGAGCATCCAGAGAAGCGACAACTAGTGCCGGTGCGAACTCCAGAAACCGATGTTTCAAGGATTCATCTGTGGCATCCAGCGCTGTACAAGTGTAACAGACAGCACTCCGAGCACAGGCATGGCATACGACGGCTTGCTCGAGCCCTGTTGCTGCGTGTGCGTACATTCGCATTGGAGATGCCAGGAGAGTACCGAGGCATACTTCCAGTTCGACACAGCACGTAAGCACTGCTCGCAGCAGCTCCGAACGAGTCAGTTGTTCTGAGGGCTGAGCCTCAACCTCCTCGCCTGCTTTCACCGCCTCGTATGCCACTTGTTCGCCATCACGTCCATCATGCGAGTCCAACGCAGGCACGTCCACCGCGCTGAATGCTATATTTGTTGTTGCCTCCGAAAACCATGTTACATACCTGAGTGACATACTTTCTGAAATGGTGATGAAGATCTAACCTCAAACACTGTTCCTTGCGGATGTGCTGACGTGTCGATGAGACGAGTCCAAGGCCTCCAACTCGCATCACGTGCGTCAGGAGCGGCGGAGTGAACTAGGCCGCTAGGAGCGACCCGCAAGCAGCGCCACTTGGTACCTCTCAGTTGGCACCAGGTACCATCTTCACACGCCCAATATAACGCGGACGCGTACGCCACCGACTCCACATCGTCATCTTTCATGGGCGTGATACGCAACGCCCAGCGAATGCGCTATAGCAGTGTTTATTTCGGCACATGTTGGGAGCGACTGCGAATCGGACTAATACGGCTGTAGCTCCTTATTCTCGTGTGTCCTCCGTCCAAGAAATCTCTCACTGCCATTCTCCTCATCCAATACGTCTCCCCAAGCTTCTGAATACAGCTTGATTGCACCGCAACCCTGGCTCTCGAGCCACTCGCTAACGCCTGCTAAGGCCATGTGCACTGGACTCTCTGGATACATTGGTCTGCAGTGCCCCTGGTCTAACAGAAGATAGTGCACCTGCGACTCCTCAGTCACTTCACCGACATGGACTATGTCCAGCTGAACCGGAAACCTGGCCGACATAGCGTGCTCTTTGACGCTACTATGGGCTTTTGCCAGGGGTGCCTTTCTTGGCAGCATGATGTCGGACCTGTCCGCTGGACTTGTCTGGTATGCCGAATTTTACGAAGGGGGCTGGACCAATTTTGGTAATCGATTAGAATGCTGCGACGTGGCGTCCGCAAGCTGGCTCAGTTCTGACGAGCTGCGCCGCGTATACAGCCCCGTGCGAATAGCCACCTCAGTGCTTAGAATCGAAATAACAACCGGAGTCTACGCTAGTGTGCACTCCTCGATGCGGGGCGCGTCGAATTCCGCGTGGGCATCAGACGAGGATAACGGCAGTACGTGGACCTATGTGTAACGCAGCCGATGCCAAGAAAAGCGAAGGGAATATGTGTAACCTGGACTGAAGGGAGGAGCCATCAGTCGTATCCAAGTTTGCCTTGTGTTGTTTTGTACCAACAATAGTCTCCAGTGACTCCTCATCGACCAAACTTTGAGTGGGTGGGTAGGTATCACAGGGTTCTGCCAGCGTCCTGCAAGTTGCATCCAACACGTTGTTCCCATGAGGCAAGTTTGGAAGCTTATTCCACATCTGCAAAGACATATTAATCAGGGCATGCATGTGAGTTTATGGCGCGGCCTCGTTGCAGTTGGTGTGTTCAGCTCGTGACTGCTCTTCTTGGAATCTGCCGAGCTGAAAGTTGCTTTGCTTAATGGTCTATCGCAGCACAAGCAGCGGAAGTTTGGAACTTGGAGTTTGGCTGCAACCTAGGATTTCTGTTTGCTTGGGAGTCATAAAAATTCTCGACGCAGGAGTTCTGCGGCAGGATTTATACCTTCAAGTTCCCCGTTCGCAATGAGTGCTGCGATGCGACCCAAATCTTGGCGATCGAGCTTCGAGCTTAAGCTGGCGCTGAGTTGATTCCTGCCGACCAACTCGAAACTTCTCCAGTTCCTCCGGCCAATCACCGGCCAATACGGTGGGTTGTCGTGCATACCCCAAGAGGCGGAATCAGGCAGCACCGTCTGTGCCCAACCTTCCTAAGATGCCACGACGCAATAATTTTGTTGACCTACGGGAATATCGAATCCGAGACTACCAGAAGGAGGGCAGTATTCCCGGTATTCTTGACCCAGCTGGGTCATTCACTTGGAAGTAACCTCATCGAATGCTCGTCTCCTCGGCATAAGTCCTGTATCGTCGAATGAGAAGGATTAAACCGCAGAGACCCTCTGGAAGAAGGCGTGTGGCAAGCTGCAGGATTCGCCTCCGCAGTGACGATGAGCATCGGACCGGCCGATCAATCAGCAGGCAAAGAGTAGGGCAGAGACGAAGCTTCCGGTACCGGGGGCCTTCCCCGGGCAAAAGGGCGCAATAAGCGGCGATGAGGATTGAAGCTGCATGATCGACCACCAACGACTTAAGCCCATATCTAAACAAAAATAGAGGCATGATAAGGGCTAGCTGAAAATTCCTGCTCCGATTCACCTGCCGCTCTCTGAGGAATGCATACATGTGATGCTCCATAGTCTCGCATGCCATCCCTGTAGACCGAACATTCAAATCCGCCTTGGCCTTAGAAGTGCGTATCTGGTCTATGATATCGAGAAGTGATTGTAAGCTCAGCTTTTTTATTATGCTAGAGGTTGTTGTCAGCTGCTTGTGGTCGCCCCGCCCACCCTGGTTAGCTTGAGAAAAAAAATGCCTTGCTGTATATAGTTGACGCCGGAGCTCGAGCATTTCGGTGTGATGCTGTATTGCCTCGAATTCGAGCTCACGTGCAGCTCCAAGAAGCTCAACAGTCTCAGCATCTGCTTGGTCTGCTCTCAGGCGGTGGAACTTTTCCTTCTCCTCTGCTACTTGCAGCTGCTCAAGCAACTCCTTTTCCCCATCCCGTGCCACAAGAGCCAGGTCTTGGAGTAGTCTAGCATTCGCAGCACACAAATCCTTCAAGGACTCTCCTATGAGGTCCGTCTTGGGCAGCATTTCGATAACCTACGAATTTTTTTTCTGTGTCCTTTTCTCAGAAAATGCAAAGCGAGTCACCCCCTGAAAGCATACATCGAACGCGCCATGCTCTGCGAGACAACTTTCAGCCCGGCGAGCCACGACCGCCTCCGGAGGTACAGCTAAAAGCCGCTTGTCCAAGAGGGACATTACACACCCTGGCGCCTTCGGTAATTTTGATTAGCATAGCTGGGATAACACGCACCAATGTGCGCATCGAAAGTTTGAGTCATCTGCGCGTCCTCTTCCTTCGATAGAGAACGGGTTGCCTTGATGTCGCTGTACAGGTTTGCCACCGCCCGCAGCTCTTCCCGTCCGACTCGCATCTTGCTTGTCAAATGGAAAAAAATAGTATTTTTTTTTCATGCCGAAAAGAGGAAAAAAGAGAGAAAAAAAAAGAAAAAAAAACGGCGCCGAAGGCGCCGGAGCGGCGCCGGAGGCGCCGGAGGCGTAAAAGAAAAAAGGCAGGGACCTTGCTACGTCTCTCGAACTCACTTTCGGCAGAGCGCGTCGATCAACATACGGTGGGCGTGTGTGGGGCGCGGGTACGGCCTAGAGAGATTGAGAGTTTTGTATCTCCCTCGTGGCTCGCTGGTACAGAGCCACCCAATTTCCTTCCCCTCCTTAATACTTTCTAACCCTGTTATAGTTGCTTCCCGCACTGTAATAGACGGAGAGTCTTCCTGGACCTAGTGAGGCAGGTCCTCTATGGGAGGTTGTCCTCGCTCCAGAGCAGGCAGATCCTCTGCCCGTTCGTCCAGTAGCCCCAGCCCCCGTACACTACGGCAGCTGAGGTGACGTGAGGATAACAGAGACGCCGGTGTACCGCCACTGCGTAACCTCGATAGTTCACCCTCACACGGCAGGGCAGCCCCACTAGGCTGCCTCCCCGTGTCGGAGTTTACTATCTCGTTACGGCCCACGGCGTCGGCGGGCGCCGCTCTGGCCCCGACGCCACGCTCGGTCCGAAACCTTTGCGGCTCGGCGCCGCCGGCACCAAACTGCAGCTCGCCGCGGGTCAGCGGCGTCCATATGAACCCCTAGGGGACCGGCTTGACCGCCGGTGGGCCTCCAGGGGGCGCACACATCGCAAGACTTGGCCTGCACGAAATAGGTGCCCGGCGCCGGCGTGTCCAACCCTGTGTCCAACAGGGTACGCCGCGTCCGGGGGCCGCCCCCCCAGGTGCCTGTAACAAATAATGGGCAACCAATAGATATCCTAACTGGGATTACATGCCCTTGTGGTACTCTCCTCCCTTCCCCGTAGCCGAGCCAACTGCCCAGGCGAGTGTTTAATGTTGGATATGAAGGTCAAGTGTTTTGTGGCCGGTGTCTAGGAACACTTTCACGCCATCTTGGCTACGTAACACCCGCTGCCGGCTGCCCCATTCCTTTAGCTACAAGTGGGACACTAGTGGGAGATACAAAAGGCCAAGTGAGCGGAAACTGCGAAAAAGCCAGCTGGGGCCAGCCACTTGGCCAGCCTCTGGATATGTAAGCAGGGTGCGATCGAGGAACTTAGACACGTGAGTCGAGCGCTTGTGGTTATCATTGATTTGTTCTTTCGTGGGGAAAACAGGCCGCTAGTTAACGCCGTTCGTCTGGACTCTCTTCTTTCTGGTCCCCTGTGCCAAGTTTCTTCCCGGTGATGGCACAATACACAATTATCTACGACGAAATTAGTAACGGACATTAGTGTATCTGGACACGGTACTACTAGCTCCAACCAAGGCGCACATGTTAACAAATGCAAAACACAGGATGAGTTTATCCGTCATCATGCGCTTAGTAAAGTTCCGAATCAGCTTGTCGGCACGCAATAGATTATCTTCTATGAGCATGACATCAGTTGATATATCCTTCACCTGTTCTTGTTGATGCTCGAGCCTGAGAGAGGCCAGCATCACTCGCTTTGTAGGTATGATCGACACAGTAAGATAGTGTGCTCGTTTATCGTCGAATTTCCAACTTCTTTAGAGGCTTCTACAAGATTTATGGTTCTGGAAAGTGCATCCTGGGTCTGATCTTGGAGGATAGCTGCATCATTCAGGCAGGATTTATTGTCGTCGCAACCAGCGTGGTCCACAGATGATGACGTGAGCAATTCACGTCTCGCCCTCCCCCCGCGCACGAACTCAATCTCAAGCTCCAGCTCTGCGCATCGCCTATCCAGCTCCTTCAGTTTGCAGTTATGCACCCCCTTAATTTTCTGGTCCCTTAAAAGTCGCATTTCCAGGCAGTATGATTTCTTGATAGATTTAGCTCGGCTCAACTTTGTATCACATTCAGCCGCCTGAAGGCGTCAGATAAAATAGCCAGGTGGATTCAGGAATTCACACAGCGCGCACGATATCCCTGAAGTCGCAGCCGGATAGCTCTCGGATAGACGACACTCGCACTGCTAATTCGTCAACGGCACCTATACACATTTGATTGCCAGAGCGGCGCCCAGGACGCCCACCTGCGTACGAGTCGCTCCAGTACTCAACGTCGGAACCCATACTAGCATCCCCCGAGAGTGGATATAGGGTTCGTGGGCTCGCCCAGTGGGCAGGTGGAGGATTATCGAATTCAAAACTTCATACTTGCATGTTCGCCCGCGGTGTCGGATGCCGAATCCGAGGTTGTGATCGTGTCCGTCCACTTGGCCTTTCGTATCTCCCACTAGCCTGAGCTAAAGGAAGCAAGTAAAATCCTCCCTCAAGGGGGGGTTGAGCTCAGTTTCAATTAAAGATGCCAGAATGAAGGCCGACGGACCGCGCT
>Ga0099799_10108_pt1 | contig 24815 bp, 18 predicted proteins | sample Uncmet6_SortLC_1_FD_89033 | JGI IMG/M metagenome (GOLD analysis project Ga0099799, IMG submission 89033) | Marine eukaryotic communities from CALCOFI LINE 67, Pacific Ocean - CN11_C50_N6_SortLC_1 | ecosystem: Environmental > Aquatic > Marine > Oceanic | place: Pacific Ocean: Monterey Bay...
CTGGTGCTATGTCGATCATATGCTTTTTTTTGGTCGTTTTCTTTGCCGGTACTTTGTCCCCATTCTTCTTCCCCAAAGAAGTGTCCATCGCATCTGGTAAATCGGAGAAAGAACTATGAGGGACATCTTCACCGCCAGTCATAGCGGAAGGGGCAGCAGGCTCTGTGTCGAGCATGGTCGACAGACGATCGAATGAATTCATGGCTCCCTTGTCAGCGCACTCCTGAAGTTTGCCTTGAATAACGGACCTTTGCTTCTCGATATAATCCTTGCCATGAGTCTGACGGAACAAAGTCCGATTAGCCCGCTTGCTCTTCGAGCGGATTGATTTGCCCATTGTCACCTAATACCACAATCCAATAAGTATTATGCATAACAGAATACTCTAGTAGAGAGAGAAAGCTTGATCGTTCTTACCTGTCAAACAAGGACGAAAACAGGAAGAAATTGACCCTCTACCTAGCTACGAGGAGTAGTACAGTTAATTCCTAGTTACTACATAATAATAATATATTTACCATCGTGCATCTACATCTAATGTCACGTATGGACTACTAGCTACTCTAGTACGAACTCGCACATGTGAGTAAAACGCATGGTTCCGCAGTCGATGTCGGTTGAGGGACAGACGTGAAAACTACATCATAGTAATGAATACGAATGAGCAAAACAAAGCGCAACAAAAACGTGATTTGTTGCGCTTTGACAACGAGGTACTAACTCGAGTATGCATACTACGAGCGTAGATTAGTACTATGCATACAGAATGCGTACTACTATGCATACTGTATGCATACTACTAGAGTACACAATGTAGTATTCGTATCCATACTAGCTAGCTATTTTATAGAGTACTACTACTCTAGAGTACTTCTACTCTATGCATAGTACTACTAGAGTAGTAGTTATGCACACTACTACTAGAGTACGAGGCGTAGATTAGAACTACGGTACAGCACCTGCACTGTTGCGCGATGCTTCTGCTGCACATACATGCATGTACGCCTCTATCCGATCTGCTCTGAGCTGGCGACAAAACTTGAACGCTGGCTGGACGCAGCAGCCCCAACACCAACCCCACCCATCACCCATATCACGCGTCTCTACCGCTTGTCCGTAAATTAGGAAGCAGCAGCAGGGTCAAGACTCTTTCGTTGCCACTGTTCACGTTCTGCCTACAATGGATTTTGGCACGCCGCGTTCAATGTCAAACCCCAGCCAAAACGACCCCGCAATCGCGGCCAAGATTTACAGAGACACCAATCCAGAGCCTGACCAGCATAATTACGGTCAGCCAATAGTGCCCGACATCGACGATTACGGCAAGCAGAGGAGCAAGTTCGTGACAGACTGCAAGAAAGAGCAGCAGGCATCATTGCAATGTATCATGGATAATTACGAGAACAAAGGTGTGTGCAACCCATTTTATGATGCCTACAAGACATGCAGGAAGGCCGAGCATGATCGCCGCTTGGAGGAGAATTATAGGATGTCAGGCGGAGGAAACGAAGGCGCATGCTGTATAATGTAAAAGAGTCGCTGGAAACTCAAGTATGCATGCATGCCAACATGCGTCTATGCATAAAATGGAACAGTTTTCAGTGATACTGTGATATGATACTACTTATTATCTATCTATCGACCATACAGTCTCATCTATTTTCCTACTTTTAATCGTATGAGTATTATATTATGTCTCCATGTTCCTGAGCAAATGCCTGATTAACATATCGAAACACAGCATTGCTTCAAATTTACTTTTGAAAAGTACCATCACAGAATGGATTCCGTCGATAATCAATCTTACTCCTACGAGCTCGTACCAGAGGGGTTTTCATAGTAAATACTCTAGTGGGGGCTCTTTCCCCATGTGCTCTACGAGTCGTACCTCTCTAGAGTAAATCTGATGCACCATGTCACCAATCACAGAAGTCGTACATTAGCTACGAAGCTACCGACCTACTGGTGGTACTTCGCTAGTATGCATACGAGAGTATGGATAGTACTACTACTGTATGCATTCTACGAGCTCCGTACTAGCTAGAGTATATTATGCATATTTTGTACTAACGAGCGTTACATAGTATGCAAATGCGGCAACGAAGAAAAGAAATAAAAAATACATATTCATGAAAGAAGGCTCAGTCAAGATGGCAGCGCGATCGCTGATCCAGGACCCATCTCTCCACCGACCACCGCCTCGGGGCTTTCAGTGCTGGGAGAGCGTAGATGATGAGGGGGAAGTGGGTTCTGTGGTGTTCCTCTGCGCGCGACCTTGCGGCCCGATCGCCTCCAATCCACCTCCCGATGGAAAAAAACTGCCTCCCTCGCTGCTGCGGTTCAGCTGCCGCAAGCGTTCCGTCGGTGTCCTCGCTCGGGACGAGAAGGCCGTACGGGATGAGGACATCGAAGAGGCGGCCTACGAGGCAGTTGACGCCAATTTCTTTGACCAGGGCTACACCCTCGCGGGCGCAACTGGATTTCAGATATGGGCCGGGTCGAGACTGCTCGTTGAGTCGCTCGCGTGGCCACGGGACTTCGGGGCCGACCCCAAGGACCTTGTCGGGTGGAGGAATCGCATATTCGGGGGAGCGAGGGTGCTGGAGCTCGGGGCTGGGATCGGCCTTGCGGGTGCGTCACTCGCCGCCGCAGGCGCGGAGGTCCTACTTACCGACCTGCCAACACTTGTTGAGAACGCCACCCACCCCAACCTGCTTCTCAACGAGTATGAGGATGCTGAGCGGGTTCTCGGCGGAGAAGCGGCATTCATTGGCGGTAGTGAGAATAGAACGCAGCCAGAGTGGCTTAGTCCAGCGAACGCCGTCCCGATCGGCAGGGGCTGGGGGGGCACAATGGCACTCGATTGGATGCACCCAGTCGAGGAGCAGCTCTCTTCCGAGCAGCGCAAAGGGATCGATATCATAGTGGCATCAGACTGCGTGTGGCTTGTCCAGATGCTCACGACGCTGCTGGACACAGTTGCCTCCATCTTTGAGTCGTCGAGCAAACGATCTCCCTCGCTGCTTATGAGCTTCCAGCGCCGTGACGCAGGAGATGGGGACGACAGCCCCACATTTACAACGGTAACGCGCGTGTTGGAGGCGGTCGCAGCAAGGAACTGGTCCATTACGTCGCTTGCCTGGCGGACAGTCAATGTAGATGGGCAGGATTGCGAAAAAGAGGTTTTTCTGTTTGAAATAAAACCAGAGCGGCAGTTTGAGGAGGCATAACAAGGGACTTAATGCCGCATCGACACTTAATAAAAGAAGACAGCATCATTCTATTAACAAGAGCACTTCACTTAAGTGGTTTGCTTCTTATCTGCCTTCCGCCGCTGCTCAGGAGCTGCACGTTTCTTCGAGACCTTGTTGGCCATTTTTGAGTCCTTCATCCAATCAACACGCTGGGCAGGTTTGATAATGAGATCGTTGTCCATCCCAACATCGTATCGATAGTCAAAGAAGAGCTCGCTCTGCGCCTCGATGTCGCACTTGGCATAAAGACCGATTCGCGGATCGCCATTTACCGTCACCATCTTCGTCTCACAGTTAGGTTTGCTGCTATGGTTGAAAAATCTTGTCTTGTTTCCTTTTCGAGATGCATCCACAACATAGTCGGACGCCAGGTTAAAGAGGTAACTTCGGTTCACTTTGTCGTAAATGCAGCCCCGGCGTTCCGCTTCCTCTTGCGAAATGACCTCCCCGAGGTACTCGTGCACGAAATCTCCTTTCTTCAGGGCGTGCTTCGTATAAATACCGAAGCCGGCATCCTTTATGCTGGATTCCGCAAGAAGGAGGTGGCGGTGCCTCCTCATTGATATGTTGTCGTTCCGACACATTTGCTTCGTGGCAGGCCTGTTCGGTGGATCACAGCAAGCGCCACAATTCCTGCAAAGGTCCGGATCGCACTCCCTCTTCGCGGCGAAGCAGGGGCAGGACTTGGTGCGGCAGTTTTTTGTGCACGCGCATCCGCGAAAGAAGTTTCGCGATCGCTCCCCCATGACGCAGTGCTTGGTGCAAAAGAAGGCATTCTTCACGCACGAGCACGTGTCCTCGTCGCAGGGCCCATCATGGTCGCAGGGAAGGAAGAAGGGGTGGATCTCGGCATTTTGGATGCGCTGCAACCACTCGACCTTGTAGTTCCGCATGGAGACGTAAAGGTTCTTGTTTTTTCCACCCGACCAAATTCCAGAGCTGCCCAGGTCGGTGTAGGATGTGTCGACGCGCAGCCTTCTCTCGTCGACAAAGCGCCGCACCGCGTCGAGATCGGCTCCCATGGCCTGCGCCATCCTAACGGCGTCGCCCTGGAATATGACGAATGCCCTCCTGCACACCGAAGCTTGCAAGGGAGTCAGCCCGGCGCCAGCCGTCTTGTCCGGGATTCTGGACCTTGGCGGGGACGCGCGCATCCGCTTCCAACCGAGGCCCGCGATCGACCGTCTCCTCCGCTTCAGCGCGGCCATCTCCTTCTCGGGCAAGAGCGGGTCCAACCGTTCCCAGTAGCCCTCCCGCTCCCTGCTCCCCGCGAGGTTGCACTGTAGCTGGGCGTCGGCCTTGGGGAGGTTTCCGTGCATGTTGCAGTCGTAAGTGAAGCACCTGCGGCAGAAGAGGTTGCGGTACGAGTCCATTGCCTCAAGGTAGGGCGTCCAAATCCCGGCCTTCTTCTTCTCGCCCCCTGCGCTCGACCTGTCCGACTCGTCCGTATTTGAAGTGCTACCCGAGTTGGAATCGGCATCGGCGTCGGCGTCGGCAGCAGGCTTGGCGAAGCACGCCTTATAGCGCTCGGCGACCCGCTCGACTGTCACGTCCGCCAGGGCCTGCGCCAGGAAGGTGCTCAGCCTGCGCTCGCCACCGCCGCCCACGCCGCAGCCCAGCCGGTCCCCCGCCCTCTCCACGAGAGCCCTCAGCGTCTCGTCGATTTCGTCGTTGGTGTCCCTCTCCTCGTACTCCGGTCCGAACTCCATCAGGTTCTCCCGGTGCTCCGTGCTGTACGCGTCGGAGATGACGTCCTCCTCGTCGTCCTCCCCGAAGTAGGGGACGTACCTGAGGACCTTCTCGTCCTCCGAGGCGAAGGGGGCGCGGAGGAAGATGGTGGCGCTCGAGGTGGGGAGGGGCGGCCGGGCGCTCTCGATCGAGAGGGGCGGGGAGGCAACCTGGAGCACGGTGGACCGGGCTTGGTGGGGGTTGGTGCGGATCCTGACCGCGATCCCATCGCCGCCGGCGGCACTCCCGCACGGGAGATAGACCAGGCCCAGATCGGCCACGGCCGGAGGCGGGGGACAGCCGTTCGAAGGGAGCCGCCGGAACGCCCTCCCGCGCGCGGAGGTGCCCCCGGGCCCTGCGCTCCCGCCCGCGACGCTGGCCGCTGCCCCCTGGGCCCCGGCCCTGGCCAGGACGGCGTCCCTGGATTGCCGGAGGGCCTCGGCGAGGGCGGCCCCTTGGCCGTCCCGCCTGGCGGAGCGCACGGAACGGTGCACCTCCGTCACGAACGTTCTCAGGTCGGCGTCGTCGGACAGGTCGAGGCTGTCTAGGTCGGGACTCGGCATGTTGGCGGCGAGGGCATTGCCCTTGCCCTTGCCCTTGCCCTTGACCTTGGACGAACCCGGGCGGGACGTGTTTGGAGCCCGTGGGGACATTGCGTGCATATACTATGTATGATGGATGAGGAGTGCGAGTACTCTAGCTAGTAGGCTTTTCTCTTGATTGCTGGTGAACTCAGATCTTTGACAACATGATTTATGCATACTGTGTATGTGCATTACATGCATTTTATTATTTTTTCACCCTACTACTAGAGTAGCTACTAGCTAGATGTATCACGCCGTGAGTATGGATAGACTATGTATGCATAATATGCATACTAGCTAAGAGCTCGTAGTATGCATAATACTACTCTAGCTAGTACTAATACTCTAGTATTACTAGAGTATCCATACTACTCTAGCTAGTATGCATACTATCTACTATTACTCAGAGTACGCTCGTAGTATGCATACTAGAGAAGTAGTAGTACAGTAGAAGTACTCTCCCAGCCAGTATCCCCCCCCCCCCCCCACCCCCCCCCCCCCCCCCCCCCCCCCCCACTTTCCACTTCTTGGAGCATTCCGCAACACGCAACGCGCAAATACGCGCCCCATCTCTAAAGTCCCAGCACGACGACATGCCATCCGGATGACAGACCCACCCTCCCATGCGCCCTCCACCGCCACGGAGAAGCAGCAGAACATCCTCCGGGTCGAGACCAAGGCAACGCCTTGGCTGGACGCGGCCGAGTTCGACGCCGTGGGGCGGGGCCTCCTCATCGCCGCGTCGCTCTTTCCGTCTCCCTCGGGTGAGGAATCTTCCCATCGCTCTTTCCCCCCGGGAACGGGGGGGAGGGCGGAGCTCGAGGAATCCCTCCGCAGGGTGGCCGTGTGGGCGGACCGGGCCGAGGGGGGGCGCCTGCCGCACGCCGTCGAGACCAGCGCAGCCCTGGCCGCGATCCTTCTAGGGGACGCAGCCGCAAGGGACGCCGGGCCAGGGCGCGGACCCGTTTCCGGAACCTTCGCCCTCCTAGCGACCCGGCAGGCGTACGCGTCCGCTGTCGTCAGGGCGATCAACGGCATGGCCGATGCCTCGATGAAGAACCGGGCGGGGATGCGGCCGGGTTCAGGAATGTCCGTCTCGGCCCTCTGCGACAAATTGGGCGTGCCCGGTTGGATCGTTGACCTTAGGCATGACTCAGCCCACAACGACCTTCCCGCCCTCCCCTCCCTCCGCCTTGCCGCCAAGGCTCTGCTGGCCTTCCTCGGCGACAGGTACTGGGCGGAGATGGCGAGGCTGAGGGGCGAGGGCATGGCCGCCGCCCTTGGCATCCTGGCAAGGTACAAGGCGGCCGCGAAGGCGTCTGCTGTGGAGGAGTCGGCCAAGGCTGCGGCCAAGATTGCCAAGGCAGGAGAGAGGCGCAGGGCCAAGGAGGAGGCGAAGAAGAATCGAAAGAGCAAGAAACTGAAGAAGGACAACGCCGGCGAGAGCAATGGCAAGGAAGATGACGGGAAGAACGATGGGATTTCTGAATTCGGGCGGTTCAGTATTTTCGCTGAGCCATCGTCACAATCGAGAAAGAGAGTGACAGGGGCTCCACCAGAAGAGTGCATGGCCCCGGCAGCGGCTGCGGGGCCGGTGTCAGAAGCCTCAACGATAAGTGCTGAGCCCGGAGAAGCTGACAAATCCCTGCCGATGCCGTCCGAAAAGAAGATGGAGTCGCCATTGCACCTTGCGCAGGAGTTCCTCCAAGAAGTACCGATAGATACTGGGCTTCGGGCTTTGATGTCCTTCCTCGTCTGGGGAGGTGTAGGGGACCTGCCGCTGGACAGGGGGGCACTGATCCCTGGATCGCCTGCAACGATCCCAGCAACCCCGCAGGGATTTGATAAGATAAAGGGTAGGCACCGGCAGCTTCTGGTGGTGGTGGCTTCGGCGTGGACGGGCTTCTCGCGTGCACTTCTCATCAATATCGTCGAGCATATACTCCATATCGAACAGATTTTGCAAGGAGGGTCGCGGGTGGACGCAGGGTTCGAGCGCAAGCTCTTTTTCCTTTCGTCTTGGGCAACCCACCTACTTAGTAGGGAATTCAATGCCAACTTTGACCCGTTGTTGGCAAGCCGCAGTCAAACAAATCTATTGGAGAAGAAGGCTTGGAGATGGACCGATGACCAAAGGGAATTCATGGCGGGTTCGGCCCCTTTCATCGCACTGAAGCGATGGAAGTTCCCCCTGAACAGCCTTCTGGAACGAGTGACGCAGGGTTCAATGAGTGGTGGTGACACAGTTTCCGAACTTGCGAAAGTGTTTGAGGGTCTTGTTCAAAATGATGGCAAGGCTCCTGAAAACCAAAAAGTAGTTATCAAGTCAAACGTCAAGCTGACGACGAGCAGACGCGAGGAAGATGAATTGAATTCTGGCGCAGGCCCCATATCTCTTGAAGCTATGGAGGCGATGATTTCTGACAGCGAAGACGGGCCTCCTGGTCACAGGCCGATCAGTGCTCTTGAAGGGGGGAATCCACCAAATTCCGACTGCTGTATGCATCCTGAAGGTGAAGCCGGTGTCACCATGCAACCAGCTTGGTCAAGGGTCGAGCATTGGGAACCCTGTCCCATTGGCACAATACCAGGATATTCTCCATACTAAAAACTGAACCGATTGTGTACATGTATATTTAATAGGCATCCGATGAAATTCATATTTAAATCATGTATTTATTTTATGTCTAGCCCTTGGTGCAACGACTGGAACAGGCTGCGCCGTCAGCTCGCCGAATGAATCAGATGTTTACACTCGCATATTTTCCACTTTTACTCTGATGACCTGCTGTGGTGATAATTGCACGTCGTACTTGTTGGTCCCCCTATCCCAATCCTTGATGGTTCCCCAGCGACCATTCAGTTCGGGTCGGCTGGACAGGCCCGCCACCTGGGCAACGGTTCCTGTCTCAAGGACAACATTTCCCGGCTTAAGGCTTACCACCTTACTCATCGCAGCCACATAGATGCTGTACCGCTCCTTAGTTGGATTCCATGTAATAATTGTCCCTGTCCTTCCATTCAGTTCTGGTTGGCTCTGGATATCATGAATTCGAACTTGCACGTGTTGCAATAAATTTGAAGGCTTGACAGACATGGTATCAACAGCATCCTCCAGCTCGACCACGTACCTTCCCGACTGCGGTACATATTGCTTCACGACTCCCCTATCGCCGTTGCGATCTGACGCGTTTACCAATCCTTTGAGACTGACGACCGTGCCGGGTGGGATGGCGTCGTACCGAGGAGGAGCTGGCTTGGATGCCGCCCGCCGCGGCATGCCCCCCCCCCATACCTCCCATACCGCCCTGCTGGAACATCACAGAGAAGGGATCGTGACCACCTCCTGCACCAAAGGAAGCGCCTGGAGCACCCCCGCCCATAGAGAACTGAATATTTGGCGCTCCGCCCATGCCGCCCATTCCGGGCATGCCACCGCCCATACCTCCAAAGAGCCCACCGAACGGATCGGCGCCTCCGAAGGCCTGGGCGAAGAAGGCCTGCGCCTCCTCGGGACTCATTTGGTTGCTGCCCCCACCGAAGCCGCCGGGCATCCCGCCGGCTCCTGGACGGAAGTCACCGAAACCGCCAGGCATAGCACCGTCGGGCATCTGATCGGACTGATTCGCCGCCTCTTTCCCATACGAATCATAGAGCTTCCTCTTCTTGGGATCGGACAGCGTTGCGTAAGCCTCGCTAATCTTCTGGAAGTTTTTCGTTGACTCCTCATTGTCGGGGTTTTTATCTGGGTGATACTTCACTGCTAGCTTTCTATAGGCTTTCTTCAGCGTCGACTCGTCAGCGCTCCTGGGACACCCTAATATTTCGTAGAAGTCGCTTGAATTCAGATTTGGTTGCATGTTGTTTTGTAATATTATGTTTTTTGTAAGCAGGTGAAGGATAAGGATGAAGGATGCTGAATACGGAATGGGTAACCCCAGATGAGAGGGAAGCAAACACGTCTCAAATTTGATTATTTGTTACTGACAATGTGAGTACTCTGGTATGCATAGTTCAGATCAGATAGCATACTACTTGCATACTACATACGAGAAAATTACTACTATGCACATCATACATAGTACTTATACTAGCTAGTAGTAATACACACGTACTAGAACACTGTACTAGCTAGTACAAACGTATACGCTCGTACTGGAGTAGTATCCATGACTAGACATTACGATCAGATTACCTTCGCACGAATGAAATGTAGCTCGATCGAAATCCATGCACATATTTATCAAGGGAAGAAAGCCTTGAGGCTCTTCAGGTTTATATAAAGTATCTTTAGAGAGTAATGAAATTCTCCAGGTCGCCCATATTTTCGCGACAGCCGATGCCGCCGATGGATTCAACTATGGATCCAAAACATCCCTTTCGTTTCCTCAAGCGGCAAAGAGCGACCGCGCAAAAACTGCAAAAACTTAACATGACATGGAGATAGGGCACCACCGACCGATCACCACCAACGAACCACCAACTACCAACCACCACCAAGCACTTCGCCTGGATCCATGAGGGCCGCATGCCTCCTTCTAGCCGCCCCGGTGTCCCTGGCGTGGACGGCAAACTCAGTCATTGGAGCCAGGCACTGTGACAGCTGTCACCACGCCCTCTCTCTGTCTTCCACAATCGGCGTATCCAACTGCCAGCACGTCGGCAAGCAAGTTCAGACTGGGTCGGTCCTGTGCCAACATCAGCAACCATCACGTTCTAGAAAAGTTTTGCTTCGTAGCGTGGCGCCTGGCGGGGGGGGAGCGGCGGCAGCGAATTCATCTCCGCAGGCCGATCGTATACCCGTCGGGGTAGTAGCTGTGCTGTCTGCCGCGTTTCTCAACCTACTGGGCTTCACCATGGCAGGCCCCATCACCCCAGAACTTGGGACCCACTTTAACCTTGATGTAGGGCCAAGTTTCGGAGCACTAACGTCAGCATATCCCCTCGGAATGCTCTTCGGACTCTTTCTGTGGCCCCAGATCTCCGACCGCGCGGGTCGGAAGCCAATCATGGCGTTTTCCCTCCTCGGGAGCGCCATTGGCTTGTCCATGCAGGCTTACTCCATCTTGGCCGGCTGGTCGCTTCCTGCGTTTCTGGCCATGAGAGTTTTGACAGGATGCTTCGCTGGTTCGAGCCCTGTCAGCAAGGCGTACCTTGCCGACCTTGGCTCCTCCATCGGGAGGCTACCGAAGTACCTCGCGCTAAGGGATGCCGCATCCACGCTTGCATTCATCTTGGGACCAACTCTTGGGGGTTTGTTCTTCGAAGGCCGCCGAAAGATGGCGGCAGCAACAACTGCTGCCGCTAGTAGTGATGCCACTGGAAGCTTGGCCTTCGTCATTGGGACCTCAGCATTGGCCTCTCTCGCCGCATCTGCACTCATTGCCTTCTTCGTTAAGGAGGATAAGTCTTTCGTTGTTTCATCGAGGAAAAAGGCTGAGGGAATAGAAGAAAACCACGTCGCTGACCAAAAGCAAGGCGAAGATGAGATAGTATCCTGTCCCCTTGGCGTTGGACTCTGGGCTGGCGTGGCAACTGTCTGCCTGGTCTCGTTTCTTTTCAATGTGGGAGATTCCACCTTCTTCGCTTTCTTCCCTGCGCTGCTGCGATCGTCTATTGGCCTCGATACTAGATCGATCGGTCTCGCCTTTACGAGCTTTGCTTGCATTAGTTTCGCTGTTTCAACCACCCTGACGGGCGAATCCATTAGGCGCTTTGGCCCGGTCGCGACGTGTGTTGCTGGTCTTAGTGCGATTGGGACCGGTCTTATTGCCCTCGCTGGCGCAAGCGCGATGTCCTCAGTTTTGCCTGCCCTTGTCTTTATCGCAGCCGCGCTTTACTACTCTGGTGTACCCCTCTACGGTCCGACAGTCCCGACCATGCTGTTGCAGTGCGTTCCACCGCACAGGAGGGGGGCGGTAATGGGTCTCGATGGGGCAGTAAATACATTGGCCAGGGTCATATCCCCACTTGTGATGGGGGCGCTGTACCGTAGTCGGGGCCCCAGTGCAGCGTTCGGCGTTGCAGGTGGGGCTGCCCTGAGTGCAGCTGTACTCGCGACGACTCGTAGGATGTTGGTGATAAAGAAAAGGCAAGGTTTCAACGGGTCTAAATGAAAATAAGTACGCTGTTCTTGTACGATGTCTCTTTGAAGAATAAGACCTGATCCTAATTAGGATGCTAACTAGAATTACTGCGTGTAGATCTACTCTTCGCCTTGTCCCGGCCCATCTTCCTGATCCGGACTGGCAGCAAGACCGCTTGATGCACCGCCATATCCTAGATCACTCAAGTAGTTGTGCGCCGCCCGATTCCCCACCACACCCTGTCTTGACTGACGTCTCTCTTCCTGCCGATCGGACACCGTCTTTTGCAGCGCCGCCCTGTACTCTTCTCCAGACATTTCATCCATTCCAGGGATGATGTAAGTATTGCGTGTACCAGTAGCCAAGCCCAACCCTCCCTTTCCATCGTAGGCCGGCCCATCATTCTCCGAAACATCTTCAAATTTTCCACTATTTTCCTCACCGATGGAGGTCTGGCCAGGAGACGAGCCATGGTTGATGACAGGGTCAGGCTTTGCGTCAATGGGCGCGGATATCGGACGACGTGCAGCCCCCGATGGCGAAGGTGATGACGATGAAGAAGCAGGACCATTAAAAGGAGAGTAGGATTTACGAGAAGAATCGTCGTTGGAAGCGGTCGAGTCAGAAGACGTTTCGGGGTTGGCTGCAAGTGAGTTCGATGCACCACCATATCCAATCTGGCTCAAATAATCATGAGCTGCCCTATTGCCCACCATACCTCCTCTCGACTTGCGCCTCTCCTCCTGTCGATCAGAGACCGTCCGCTGGAGCGCCGTCCTGTACTCCTCTCCTGACATTTCTTCCATTCCAGGGATTATGTACGTGTTCGCCGTGCCCTTCGCCAAACCTAGTCCTCCCTCTCCATCGTATTCCGGCCTGTCTTCCTCAGAATTATCCTCAACCTTGCCAGAAGGTGAAGAGCTTCCGTCTTGCTGAAGGTCAGCCTCAAGTGGAATTGAGGGATCAAGCGTAGCATCACCGGCGGCAGGAGCAGCAGGAGGGGCGGGGGCAGACTCAACGACAGAACGAGCAGCAGTAGCGCCAGACGAAGAACTAGCTCTAGGGGACGCACCTTGTTGGAGTTTGACATCCATATCGGCAACGATGCGGTCCATCGCCGCTTCAAATTCCAGGAGCTCCTCAGAGCTTAAAGATCCGGGACCCTCCTTGACACGCCTATCGAGCTGCTGGAGGCACTTCTGCATATCGTCCAGGAGATCGTCTTCAAATAGCTTGGGGTATTCGGGCTCGTCGCCTTTACTCCCACCCGCCATGATACCGGCAACAGACAATTTCTTCTTTGGTTTGCCATCTGGCGAGGGGGGAGTAGCGGACATTTCAAGGGCAAAAGACTGCGGCGCTCGTCCCGGAATCCTGCGTTTCACGCTTGAATGATGACAGCTATTATCGACAACGAAGGCCGATGCGACGCCCAGGGCAAGAATTGTTGCAGCAATTGATATTTTCATGGCTACGGACGAAAGGAATAAAGAGTGAGCGGATACCAGTTGTCGATTCGAGGGTGAAATCCAGTCGATAACCAGCTCGTTTAGTTGATCAGGGGAATATGGATGTGATTGCTCTTCTACGCCGTGCGTCCATCGACTGCTCCTGGTGCGTTGATGCGGTGATGCGTGTACGCCTCCTCGTATTACTAGAAGTATACACACGAGAGTAGTATGCATACGTACTAGAGCAGATCTACTTGACTTCACTATGCACAGTATGCATACATCATACATCGTGATGTACGTGCGTACCGGCGCCGATGGTAAAGACATGCCCATAACATACGACGTCGTATGCATACATCATACTAGCTAGAGTAGAGTAGTATTATTGTGCATACGAGTTTATTAGTACGTCGGCCAATCCTTAATGGTGCCTGAAAAGAAGGGGTTTTGAGTTTACTTTTTCGGAGTTACCGTCCCTTATAGGAGTGAAGTACATGTGTATGTGTATGTGTATGTGTATGTGTATGTGTATGTGTGTGATGTGTATGCATACAGTACATAAGAGAGCTCGTACGAGCTCGTATACTTAGTATTATGATACAGTATGCTAGCTAGTAGCTAGCTACTACTGTATCAAGAGCTCGGATTTTGTAAAAGTGCGTGCGTGTGCCACGCATTACTTCCGGGTTCAAATGGGGAGACGCTTGATTTATTTCGACCTGATGACTGTGAATAAAAGTATTTCCATTTTCATTGCCACTCTCTGCCCCGAGACCCCCCCCCCCCCCCCTCACACCCCCCGGAGACTATTTGATAGCATGATGGAATCTATCCTGGCCTTACTCGATGGATGCGACCAAAAGATCGCAGCTCTCTCAGCTTTAGGGGCATTTGTGCTTGCCTCCTTCGCTCTCACGGTGAGCAACGAAAATTCTGGTTGTCCTCTGATATTCTTTCTGTACTATTCTATAACACCATTTCAACACGTGACTAACTCGGACGTCCTTCCCTTCTCCTCGCATGTCAGGCAAGTGGCGCTATTTATAGGACTTTCCTGCGCCCTGGCAAGAACTTGAAAAAACTCGGCAAGTGGGCTGTTGTTACCGGATGCACAGACGGCATTGGCAAGGCATACGCCCAGGGCTTCGCCAAGAAGGGTCTTTCGGTCGTGCTCATCTCCCGTACCGAGGCCAAGCTTCAGGCCCTCAAGGATGAGATTGATGCCAAAGGGTACCCCGGAGTGGAGACCATGTACATTGTTTGCGACTATTCCAATTTCGACCAGAAGACGCAGGATGCAGTTGAGGCTGCCATAAAGAATCTTGATGTCGGCGTCCTCGTCAACAACGTGGGCGTTAGCTACCGCTACCCTCGCTTCTTCCACGAACTTCCTGATGAGGAGGTTGCTAACTTGATCGAGATGAATGTCAATTCCACCACTTGGATGACCAACATGGTGCTTCCCGGCATGCTGGACCGCCGTCGTGGTGCAGTCGTCAACATGTCAAGCGGCTCGGCGATGTACTCTCTCCCTCTTCTCGCTCAGTACTCTGCTGCCAAGAGCTACATTGTTTCTTTCAGCCGTGCACTGAATGCTGAGTACGCCAGCAAGGGAGTATATTTCCAATGCCAGATCCCTTTCTACGTAGCAACAAAGCTTGCAAAGATGCGGAAATCCTTCATGGTTCCGACTCCGGACCAGTACGTCGCGCTTGGGATGAAGTTCATTGGACAGAAGGACAGCATCGTGTCTCCCTACTGGGCCCATGCCTTCCAGGGATGGGTCATGTCCATCATGGCGGAATCTTTCGTGACGAAACAGATTATGGCCATGCACCTTGGAATTCGCAAGAGGGGTCTAAAAAAAGATGCCGCCAAGAAGGCCGAGTGACTGACCCACTCTGAAGACGAAAGAATGCCAATGCTATCACTCCAATATAGCAATAATTTGTAGCGCATGAGTTCTTTTTAGCTTTAGGTACTTCATCTGAACTTCTTGACAAAATAGCCAATATCGGTCGCGCCTCCAGCCCAGGGCGCTCTCCAGCGAAAACCAACGTCTTCGTATTCCTCTTTTTTGTATAGATTGAGAGCAGCAGTGTTCTCCAGATCAACGTGCAGGTACAACTTATCGTATCCCCATTCTTCGGATGCTATCTTCTCAAGGCATCTGACGAGCGCTGTGCCTACCTTTAATCCCCTTGCACCCTCGGACACACATAGATTGCTCAGATAAGGCTGCAGCTTGTTATCCATACCATCCCTCGACAAATCTATTCCAAGTTTCTTTGCTAATTTGCGCTCAATCGAATCCAACCAGGGCTGCGAGAAGGGTATCTTGGCATCAGTTGGTTGTAAACGCAATTCAACAGTAGCAATCGTATCAAGGCCAGACGAAGAGCCAGGCTTTGGCCGTGCCACAGCAAGGATGAGAGACGAATTGGCCGCAATGAGTTCGGAGTCTACCCCCTCAGCACCTTCTATTGGGGGCGGGGATAGATCCACCTTACCTAGCTTGTCTTTCATCCGGCTCCGAAGACCGGATAAAACCTCAGTATAGGCAAATATATCTGTGTAGCCGTTCCAAAGAGAAACCCCAGGACTCAGGAGGGCTCGCTCTAGGTTGCTCAGGTCCCCCCCTAAAGTTATGGCAACATCCCCAAAGGCATCGACTGTAAGACGAGCCACGTCGGGAAGATCGTCCTCCTCCGCGATCCCTAAGACGAATTCCCCCCTTCCATCGTCATCTAACGAAGCAACAGCCCCCCGTTCATCGATACATATTCGGAAAGATTGCGGCGATTTGAGAAATGTGCACTCGCTGAAATTCGAAAGGGGCGCGAGATGCAGAGGGGCGGATTTTGCTGGTGGCATTCTCAAACTATCATTGCTCGGTACGAATGCTAGGGACTTATACGGCACAGATATCAGCACGAGGAGAATGGTCAGAAAATTCGACATGATGTTTGGAGTGATGTGGTGCGTAGAGTCCGAGCGAAATATCTCTAATGGCGAACTATGGACTGTGGTAGCATGAGGTTGAGGCATCGGCATCGGGGATGGAGGGATCAGATAGTTAGCGGATTTCCATAGGGAAAATACGTCACTGTTAGATTATGTCATCCTCGAACATAATCTAGAGCTAGTAAGCTCCCGTTGGGAATTCTAATACGACTCGTACTACTCTAGAACTAGTATCATCTACCATACGAGCGTACGTGACGTACTTCTGACTTCTCACTCTGCTAAACTCCTCTGCCCCAACCCCCAACCTCCTATGTAACAGCCACATACTACCCACACAACCATACGTGAGGAGATGGTCAAGGTCACAGATAGATATGCTGCACTGGGCGCGGCTATATGGGGATGCTGCGCGGCGGCGGAAGCGTTCGTCAATCAGCCCGTTTCTGGAAGTGTACCAAAGGCAAATTTTCTGCAGCTCCTGCGACGAAAGCGAAAGCTTGGGGCACAAGCGCTAGGTGCCCTTGAGAAAGAATCTTGGACGGTTTTGAATGATGAGCATATTTCTATTCCTGCACGATCCGTCGCACAAGATCGCCCCTATGCCTCTGTAATTGAGGCGCTTCGCGCGTATCACTCCATCCATGGTGATCTAGTTATCCCACGGCGCTTCGTAGTTCCGTCCACTGATGATTATCCAACTGAATGGCACGGCGTAAGCCTAGCCAGCACAGTCTACAACATGCGCTGGTGGCAACTTCATGTCCGATCGCATCCCGATCGTGTCGCCGAACTCAATGCCCTTTCATTTGTTTGGGAGCGCCTCCAACCCGAGTGGAATCTAGTTCTCGAGGCGTTGGTGACGTACTCATCGCTCAACAATGGCAGCGCTAGGGTCCCAGCCTCATTTGTGGTTCCATATGATGACGAGACCTACCCCAAGGCGACATGGGGGATTAATCTAGGCAACTGTGTCTTTAGGATTCGCGCTCGCGGGGACTTTCTAAATGGCCCGTCGGCCATGTCACGCAGGGCACAATTGGAGGGCCTGGGGTTTGTTTGGGATCCCCATGAGCATGCTTTCATGCAAGTGTATCGTGCTCTGAAGCACTTTCGAAAGATACAGATTCAAAGGTCCGGAGGCAAAAGCGGATATACAAGCAGAGCGCTTCGCGTTCCGTCCACTTTCGTCGTTCCTTCCAATGATGAATGGCCTGAGGACCTTTGGGGAATTCAGCTTGGAGCCAAGTGCTCGGCGATGCGCCATAAAGAGCTCTATGTGAAAAATAATCCAGATAGGAGAAAAGCTTTGGAGGAACTGGGCTTTCAGTGGAGTGGCAACGCGACGCTGGGTTGGCTCGAGGTGATCCATGCTTCTGCTATTTATTCGCGCCTTCATGGGCGAACTCTCGACGTGCCAAGCAAATTTATTGTCCCTGGTCCTACTTATTCGTCTAGTGAAGTATCTCTGAATGGCGGCGATTCGGCATATTCGAACGAAGACGAGTGGCCCTGGCCTGAAAGTTTGCAGGGCCTCCCATTGGGACAGCGGCTCAAAGATATCCGACTGAGAGGGGCATATCTCAAGGGCGAGTCTGCCAGCTCACGCAGAGCCCAGCTGGACGCTCTTGGGTTCAATTGGACTCCAAAACGGGGTAGACGGAAGACGAAAGTGGCTTAATTTCTTGAATAATTTACAAGAAAGTAATTTAAATTTCGTTCTTGTGCTTCCTTACATATATGCTCCACGACCTCTACCACGGCCTCGTGCTCCCATCGAGGGGAATATTTTTAGCATGTTGTCGCCGACACTACCTCTTTGGCTCACGCTCATGTCGATGCCTGCCTTGGCGAATTCTGATTTCTCATTCAATGGGCTGCCACTGAGGCCCGAACCCCCCCCCTGGATAATTCCAACACCACTGCCAGAAATTTGTCGCTGTCTTTTGCTATGTTTCAATCCGCCATTTTGACGCTGTGATCGCTTCCTACCGTACATTTCCCTCTTCTTTCCAGGTTTGTTCGGTCCGTTGGCCCCTTCAACGGCCACTCGAGTAATAATACTAGTCAAGTACGCGCTCGGATTATCCATTTCTTTCCCCCTCTCTTCAACATATTCTTCAAGGGCAACTTCTACAGTAGTGGCCGAGTGTCGGTTGCAAAGGGCAATCACGCCGTCGTCCAGCTCCCCCTCCTCCAGCTCTCCCTTGTTCTTATAGTCGGCGATGATTCGATTAACAACGCCAGACATGTAGTCCACCTGTTCCTTTCGGAACCGGTCGAGCTTTTCTTTCCTAACCCCACTCCCCTTCTTGCCTCCAGCGCTTCTTTCGACATTCATTCTTCTTCCATCAAGGTGGGTGTGATGAAGGGAAAGACATTTGTAGCTGATCTCAGGGTCGGTCGTTTCGATGAAGGCAATGCCACGGGAACGATTGTTCTTCTTCTCATCAGTGAGAAGGCGCACCTTGAGTGTTTCGGGGGTCACCATGTCCCCGACGTGGTCCTGGATGTGCTTGAAAAGGCCTTCCCTTGTGGTGGTGTATGAAAGTTGTCCGACGAAAAGAATACAAGGTGTGTCTGAACGTTTTTCTTGCTTTGACGTACGACTACCGCTTGAGTCGCCTAATGATTGTTTTTTGATTGAGGCACCATTTTTTTCATACCATTCCAGAAGCGTGTTTACATCGCAGCAAGATTCTTCCGTGGCAATGGCCTCGGCTTTGCGTTTTGCCGATCGCCGATCCTTCGCCTTAAGGTTGTCGTTGGACTCAATGCCTGCCAGCTCGGACTTGAGCTTTGTGGCGGCCTTCAGACGACGCTGGGTCTTGCCGTCGTCTTGTTGAGCCGACGGTGTCACCTCTCTGATTTCCGGGCCTTCATATGTCACACCTCGTGCTTCCGCCCGCTTCTTCATGCGACGAATCTGCGCCGCACTTTTAGTGTTGACCATCGCAAGGTAACGTTTGGGATGAGGGGCGGGTGTGTGGACTGAAGGTGAATTTATTTCGTTCGATGGTCGTGATGGTCGACGATAAAATCGAGAGTTACGATTGGTTACTACGCAAAGGTGTATGTACTCTTATGGCACTTACGAGTTGAGAGACCCGGTTATGGCTTTACCCCGTTACTTGGTTGAGCTCATGTCCTATTCGTTTTCACAAGTAATCCGTCGTCGTCTCCATTCCGCAAACGAGAACGAGATATCAAAATGGTACGACCTATTATGGATGTGAAGCAAACTGAGGCTTGAGATCCTGGCTGCAGAGGGTTTATCGTTGTCGATTCGCAATGATGGCGGTGAAATGAGGAGCGTCTTGGTCGAGAATGGTCATGGTAGTAATAGGATATGGGCCCACGAAGACGGAGGTTTGGTCCATGGCGTTGGGTCATCCTGGTCCCGTTGCGGCTTCTTCGGAGGGCTTTGGGGGGTATTCCGACAGTCGGATTGCGGGTTGGAGGTTTACCCGGGTGGCGTGACAGATTGGATTGATCCTTCGCCTTGGGATCATCTACTGGGTGGAGGAAATGCGGCTTTGGTAGGAAGGATTAGGGCCGCTGTGACCGGAACGTTGTCCACCTCCGCCTCATTCCTCAATCATAATTTCGTTGCAAGCTGATCTAAAGACTGAGCAATACAATGTGATCACTTTTATTTTGCCCTTGTCATACACCTAACTTTGTCCCTTTTGTCACCTCGCACTCGCTCTCCGAATTCAGGGAGTCCGAACCAAGACCGTCAAGAAGTCCGCTAGGACCATCGTGGAGAAGTACTACCCCCGCCTCACCATGGACTTCCACACCAACAAGAGGATCATCGACGAGGTCGCCATCACCCCCTCGAAGCGCATGAGGAATAAGATCGCTGGCTTCACCACCCACCTTATGAAGCGTATTGACAAAGGACCCGTCCGTGGCATCTCGCTTAAGCTCCAGGAGGAGGAGCGCGAGCGCCGCCTTGACTTCGTGCCCGAGGTTTCCGCCCTCGAGCAGGAGAGCATCCAGATTGATCCCGACACCAGGGACCTTCTTGAGAATCTTGGTTACGGTGGGCTCAACGGTGTTGCCGTCAACGCTTAAGTTAGCAGAGAGAATGTGCCAATAAAAGTAAAAAGAACTACAAATTGACTTCGTTAATGTTTTTCGTGGAACGAATCCTCGACCACACTAATCTTTTCGATGCAATCTCAACGTTAGTCTGCTTAGTCCATGCCAATAGAGTTGAGCATGGCATGATTGTATAGATCGAATATCTTCTTAGTTTTGAGCTGTAGACGTAGACGACGGGCTTGGTTTCTCATTCATGCATCTGATGCGCTTCCTGTCGAGTCGTAAAGGTTTCTACTCCTCGTACGAGAGTACGAGCTCGTATTAACATACTGTACATGCATGTAACAATCGAAGCTAACAAGGACTCGTAAAATGTACACACCAGAGGGTAACACTATGTCAATCTATTGCGCGCGTGCGCGGGCTGCTTCATTCTCCAAAATAAAATATCCCATTTCTTTTTTTAGTGCGTCACTAAATCATACCTTGGCTTTCAAAAGTCCGTCAATGGTTTGTGTAGGAGCTCCCTCCGCGCTCGCCATGTTGAAGTTCGTCACTCTTTTCTCGCACTTCGTGCTTCGTGCTGTATGCCATACATAACGAGCCCCAGACTGCTTCTGTCTACCTGAGTAGCTCTCTCTTTCGTACCGTTGGCAATTAATTGCACTAGACGGCAGGTGGATCTTCCTATTTTCTATTCATCGGCTCCTCTTCTCACATCCGATCTTCGTCTCCCCATCAAACGATGAAGCTTACCGCCGCCGTCTTCGCCGCCCTCGTCGGCACCGCTTCCGCCTTTTCGGCCACTCCCGCATTCACCAGCAACGGAAATGCTGCCCCCGTCGACCATTCCCTCAAGGGCATCGATGATGGCGCTGATCATAATGTGTTCGACCCCACCACTGGGGACAATCCTGCGCTCCAGCGCAACAACAAGGATGAGGTCTGGGTGCCCCAGGTGCGTGATAACTGTTAGGACGATTCCTTCCGACTTTGGCCGAAACATCGGTATTGTCCTGCTCGATTTCTACTTCAGCTCATTCATCTCTGTTCTCTTCTGTTCGATGCCTCCCAATTTTCACTACTGCGATGATATCCAGAGGGCCCGTCCTCGTAGGAACCGAAAGAATGCCGCTGTCCGCGCCATGGTGAGGGAGAACATTGTCACCCCGGCCAACTTCATTTACCCTCTCTTCATCCACGACGAGGATTTCAACACCGAAATCCCCTCCATGCCCGGGTGCGAGAGGCACTCCCTTGACTCCATGGTGAGTGAGGTTGGCGAGGCCTACGATCTTGGGGTGAAGACCTTTGTCCTCTTCCCCAAGGTTCCCGATGAGCTGAAGACCAACCTTGGCGTCGAGGCCTACAACCCCGAGGGCATCGTCCACCGTGCCATCCGCATGATCAAGGAGAAGTACCCCGACAGTGTGGTCTGCACCGACGTTGCCCTCGACCCCTACTCGGACCAGGGCCACGATGGCGTCGTCGAGGACGGAAAGATCCTCAACGACGTTACCATCAACCAGCTCTGCAAGCAGGCCGTCTCCCAGGCCCGCGCCGGCGCCGACGTTGTAGCTCCCAGCGACATGATGGACGGCAGGGTCGGCGCCATCAGGGACGCCCTCGACTCCGAAGGATTCACGGACGTGTCCATCCTCGCCTACACCGCCAAGTATGCCTCGGCGTACTACGGACCATTCCGCGACGCCCTCGACAGCCACCCTGGGTTCGGAGACAAGAAAACGTACCAGCAGGATCCCGCGAACGGGCGGGAGGCCCTGATTGAGGCGGCGCTCGACGCCAGCGAGGGAGCCGACATGCTCATGGTCAAGCCCGGCATGCCCTACCTCGATGTCATCCGTCGTCTGAAGGACAACTCCGACCTTCCCATCGCCGCGTACCACGTTTCGGGAGAGTATGCTATGATCAAGGCGGCCTGCGAGAGGGGGTGGCTCGAGGAGAAGGATGTCGTGCTGGAGACTCTTACCTGCTTCAAGAGGGCAGGGGCTGACATCATTCTTACATACTACGCCAAGCAGGCTGCTCAATGGATGAGGGACGACGGTATGTTCTAAAGCGATCTATACTAAATAGGTAGTGCTCCTGTTTCGTGCTATTGCTGTGGTATCACTTCGCCTTCGCATGGCACACAACTGCTTAGTTCTGTGCTTCACTTTTGCGCCCCGAGGTGACCTCATGTCTCCCACGAAGTTGGCCGGGACGCCGGCACCGCCGCGTCGGACCCGTCGGCTGCGCCCCGACTCCCCGGCGCTCGCGCTCGCGCTTCGGTGAGGGCGCGGCCGAACAGCTCGTTCCTGGTGAAGAAGACGGTCGTGTCCCTGGGCACCCAGCCCGGAACGGCCCACTCGGTCCCGAAGAGGGGCCGGAACAGGTAGCTGGCCCAGATTCGCTCCACGGGGCGGTCGTAGTCGTCGACGAAGACTGCCCCCAGGCCATCGTCCCGGACCATGTGCGCCGCTGCGCTCATGGACATCATCCTCCCGGGCTGCCCCGCCCTCGATGCGCTGGGTCCGTCCACGAAGACTACGTCCACCCTCCCCACCAGGTCGGTCCCGCCCTCTAGCTGGGAGATGACCCTGTCGGCCAGCAGGTGCTGCCTCCCGATGAGGTCCATCCATTCGTCCAGGACGGTGTCGTAGTGCACGTGCTGCACGTCGCACCGGTCGCTGATGAGGCGCAGCTCCGCGCGCGCCTCCTCGGCCCAGTCCCGCTCCCCCTCGACGAAGAGGATGCGGCCCCCCTCGTGGAGGTCGGTCGCTGCCCTGCACAGGAGCGGCGAGTCGAGCCCGGTCCCGAAGACGACGACCCTGGGTGCCTCGAAGGTCGACATGGCGGACACCAGCGACAGCTGGACGTCGTGCTCCAGGACGGACCGGTCGTCGTAGAAGTCCCAGAAGTTCGCCCCCCACCCTCTCCAGCGCTCGGAGTGCGCCGCCCTTGCCTCCTCCTCCTCCTCCTCCTCCTCCTCCTCCTCCTTCCTGGCCGATGCCGCGGTGAGGTCGGCGAGGAAGCTCTCCGGGGAGAGGGTGAGGAAAAATTTGTCCTCGTCGCCGTCGACGATGCCATCCACGGCTCCATCCACGGCCACGGCGATTCTGTCCAGCACGTCCCCAGGCGTCTCGTGCGGCCAGAGGAGGGCCTCGGCGGCGCCTGAACCGGCCACGGCCACGGGAGCCGCCGCGACCGGCAGGAACCACTCCCCGAAGGGAGCCGGGGCGCCCAGGGTGGCGTTGCCTCCCGGAATTACCGCCAGGGCGCCAGAATCGATCCCAGCCCCGCCCGTGCCCTCCGATGCCGATGCCGAGGCAGGCGCGCCGGGCGCTTGCAGAAGCAGCAGCACCTGCAGCAATACCACCACCACCATCCGCGGCGGCAAACTGGAGGCGGAGGCGGGAGCGGGAGCGGGAGCGGTGGCAACGGCGGGCCTCCTTCCGGGCCGGGGCCGCATTTTCGGCCTGCCGCCGGGCATGGCAGCGCCCATTCCGCGCTGCTGCTTCTCCGAGCAAACTGATTATAATATGCATGCACTGTGCATAGCTACGTACTCCTAGCTATGCATATTACTAGTGGTACTCTAGTAGTGTAGTAGTACATGACGTGGAGTTGATCGGTGGCGACCGTTGCTTACTCGTGACTCGCCAAACCCTAACCTCGATAGGTAGATAGTGGTACTCCTACTAGAGTACTATTCATACTGTACTACTACTACTACGAGCGTAGAGTACTTGCTGAACATGGCACTAAATTGGGAGTAGAAATCGATCGCGCGCATGGCGCGCTCGCGGATCGCGCGGATCGCGGCGCGCACCGCGCTGACTTTTTTTCAGCCATCATGCAGCCCTGCGGCCATCACGCATCCACAAAATTCAGCATCATACTACTCTAGTGCTGTACTAGAGTAGATAGAGCAACGAGCACATTCATTCCCAATGCCCCCCCCGCCCCTCGAGAGAGTCCTCAACAGCAGGAATCGCTCCAAGTGGGAGGATCCCTCCTTCTGGAGGGGGCTGTGCGCCGACCTCTCCATCGAAGGGAGGGACGGGCGCGGTGCTCAGGCCCCAGCCCAGGCCCCAGTCCAGGCCCCTGATGGCAACCGGCGGCGGCCCCTGGCGGCGTCCGCCGAGGAGTGCCGGAGGAGGCGCGAACGCCTCGTCGGGGACGGCTACGCGCTCGCCGACGATCCCATCGCGAGCGAGGAGGCCGTTAGGGGGCTGGCCGGGGCCGTCACCGCCCTCCACTGCGACCATGGCCTGCCCGCAACCTTCGTCCTGCTCTACGACGAGGCCTGGGACGTAGCCAGGGCAGCCTCCGAAGCGCTCGAGGCCTCCACCAGCCCCGCCAACCGGTTCAACTTCGACGTCCTGGCCTGGTACGTCGATCCGAGGGAGGGCGTGGCGGGATTCAGCCCCCACCGTGATCGGCAGCCGGAGCTGGTCGGTCAGACCTTCCATCCGGATGGGATGGCCAAGTACGCCACCCAGTGGCTGGCGCTGACGGACGCCACGCCGGAGAATTCCTGCCTCTACGTCATCCCGAGGCAGTTCGATCCCGGATATGAGGAGGGGGACGACGCCTGCGACTGCGACGGCGACGGCGACGGCGACGGCGACGGCGACGGCAATGGCGACGGCGATCCCCTCTCGAGGGCCCTGTGCACGAAGGAGTCGTACC
>Ga0099799_10109_pt1 | contig 24788 bp, 13 predicted proteins | sample Uncmet6_SortLC_1_FD_89033 | JGI IMG/M metagenome (GOLD analysis project Ga0099799, IMG submission 89033) | Marine eukaryotic communities from CALCOFI LINE 67, Pacific Ocean - CN11_C50_N6_SortLC_1 | ecosystem: Environmental > Aquatic > Marine > Oceanic | place: Pacific Ocean: Monterey Bay...
ATAATGGCGGTATGACATGCTTCGAGATTTGTGCGGACAGCGTCGAACACACCGACGCCATCTGGCCTCGGAAGTGAGCACTGCTGAAAGTGGCTTTTTGCATCGGCACCAAGGTGTCAGGGAAAGAGCCTCCATCATTGCCTGGAATTTGGAATCCAGGAGTAACACCCGCCAATTGCAAAACGGAGAAAGCCGGTCGAGGGCGTACAAGCAAAAGCTTTCTGAAGTTAAAACAATAATAAACGATGCCACCTCGGAGGTGCTCGTGTGAGCCCATCCCGATTAGAATCTCAAGCATGTTTGGCATAGGTTGAGTATTACAATCCCACTGAAATTATTTTGAAAGACTATTCTTGGAGACGGCTGCGCGAATGGGATCGAGAACGGCGCATATACACAGAAGCTTTATCACTAGCTCAGGGCATGCCGTCCTGTGCAGAAACCAAGGCCACTGAAAAAGCCTTTAATGTTGATAGTGTGGTATCGCCAAGACGTCTGGGGCAGATGGCAGCTTTGCAAGTACAGATTGGACTTCGCAGGGAAGTTGCCGAGAGGTAGTACTTTGCAACTTGTGGCCGTATTTACTGATCAAATGCATAGGTACAGCCTGGTCAATACGTTATGTCAGGCCAAGCAGTCAACTTGTGGTGCGGTGATTCGTGCCAGGTCCGAGATGAAAGACCCTAGTTGGCATCATGATGGAGAGGAAGATGAAATGAGCAGTAAAGAGTTGAATAAAACCAATCTCAATCGAGTTTGGATTATTGGGGTACCAGTAGTCACAACGCCAAACCACGCCTTGGGTCTGCTACTCAGTGTTTGAAAGATAAGGATCTTAAGATGATATTACGACAAGCATAGGGGGGGTGTGCTATCATGGGGCATTTGTCACTGGCAAGTCGCTGCACGAGGAGCATTGGATAGATCTCGGTGGTGGTGCTCTTAAGAAGCAAGGTTTCTGTCTTGCCCAGAGGGATGTAACATTGCCGTCGAATGCAAAAGCTGACACGGCGCTTACAGAGTACACTGTAAGTGGTTCTAGGACTCGTGCTGTCAATGGAAAGTACAGGTTTGCAGGTTATTCGGACGAAGTCCCCTATTTCACTAACGAAAATAACATCTCAATATTCATGGCAGTGCCAAAAGGGGACGCCAAGTTTTCAATTTTTGCCAGAGGCCTTGGTGCGCTGACAGCCGGATTCCAGGTTGGGTCGGGCAATCAGTTCAGTAAGTCAGAGGGTAGTCGCATCGATGGGGATGTAGGAAAGCATCTTTTGGAGCTTAATGCCACTGGCGTATCAAAAATTACATGCCAGGCAACAGGAGCTATTTCAGCAGTCGTCAAACCTCAAAGTCGACACCCTGCAAATAACCTTATTGCCTTGCGTGAATATTCTAAACTGGCGACCCTCGGATCTGAAATCGATCGTAACATGGCATTTGTGAGTGCAGGTAATGTCCCACCTTTGTGTCTAGATTGGGTGCTGCTAACATGTCCTAGGCGTTTGACGAAGTGTAGACGACGCCACTACTATGTTTCCCAGACAGAACGAGACGGGTGGGTCGAAAGGCGCGGGCAATGTAGGCAGACTTTGGACCTAAAGGTTCTTCGTTGCATCCTTCGACGCGAAGCCCTACTAGAAAACCTCCACACTGTTGCGTTTGAAACCAAGAAATCCTATCTGGAATTTCACGGTAGCACACGGGGTCTGCTCGCGTCCATGTTAGTCCTTCTTGACCAGCTACGTGTGGCCGGAGTTGAATGTGCGGAAAGTATAGCCTTGTGGAGTAAGCATTGTGGCCTAAGAAACTGCGACGCTCTCGGTGTACATCAGAAAGGCAGATGGATAGCTACAATCGAATCTGAGGGGCATCAGCTGTGGGGCGAGGTTCCAGCTGTCCATTCAAAGTTTAGAAGATATCAGAGAGACGCACTACCGCCAAAGCGCGCACGAATTACTAAATTTCTTGGTATATATGATCGCCGCGAGGCTGCCATTCAAGCTCACGAAGCTGCAAGGCCAAGGGTTGCTATAGAACAACGCATGTTGATCAATGAGCTTCCAGCATTTGCAGAAAGGGTCTGCTGCAATGATGTTCATGTCATTGAGAGTAGGGGCTCCAAGCCATTGGATCAGCTGGAAGCTATTGTCTGCACATGTGTGCCAAAAAGAGATCTTTCACGTGCCTACTTTTATGAAGGACGCAATTACCTCGTCAAGATGAATAAAGATCTCGATTGGCTAGATGAGTTTGCTCCCCTTCGCTTTTATCTAGGCTCAAACTTCTCATTTAAAAACAATCCGTTGGTGCTCACAGCTGAGTTTAAGCGGATGATGCATCTAAATTCTCGTGGACTGTCGATTGTTCAAGATAGAAAAGTCGCCATTTGTGAAGCAGAAAATATGTTTGGGCATCCATCCGGGTTTGTCACTCGTCACATTGGAGGTGCTCTGATTTCCTGGAAAGGTGCAACAAAGTTAGGATGTACCTTTGAGGCCCCAACGCCGTGTTTTTGGTCGTATTAATCCTTTCCATTAAATTGCTCAATTGTAGGGCAACGATATGCAAAGGTCGTCTTCGCATGTGCTAGATGGGGTGCGCATACTGCGAGCTAACAAAGTCATCGACGAGAGTCATGAGCTACCAACCAGGCTTGTGGATGGTAAATCACATACGGAGAGTCATCACTCAGATCGGCAAATATGGGCGCAATATCAACAGTTGCAGGCTAAGTTGATCATGCCGCAGGCACGAAGTCCAGTAAAGGCACTCCTCAATGGTTTTTTCTGTCGTGCCGACTGGGGCAAATGGAAAGGAGTAGGGATGATGGGGCAAGCAACCCGCACATACTGGATGCGAAGGCGCCTGAGTGAAGATAATGAGCGTCGCAAAGGCAAGCGCGAGCTCATAGCTACAAATTTGCGTAAACAAGCATCACGTGGCCTATTGCGAATCCAACCGAACAGTTTGACTACATTACTAAATCAAGTGTCCACAACGCGAGGGGCAGGCAGGATTACTCTTGATGCACATTGGGCTAGAATGCTCCTGGAATGCCACGGTAGCGCAGAAGACTGCACCAAAGTCCTGCAACGTTATGCAAGAGGCATCCATAGTCGATATCTATTTGAGAAACGCAAATTAGAAATCAACTTATCCCTCACAAAACAATGTCAGCAGCGTGACATGTATCTAGGAGTTGCCAAAACTTTTGTTAAAGTCCTGCTGGAAACTGCAACGCCGTGTCTGGCACGTAAACTCATAAAACCGGCACATATTTCAATTAGAATTTTGAATGGATGTCACTACTTTCTTCTAGTCTACAATCTAAAGCCTCAGCGCATCCAAACGCAGCCTAGGCACACATGGTATCATCGTCATCCATTCATTAAACGCGCTGTGCCGATCTTTGGGCATGGTTCTTCAGGCAAAGGGGCCGGTCATGATTCGGTGGAGCGGGTCAGGCAATGCCGACTGTGGACATTTCCTCAGGACAGATTGCTCATAACGAGTTTCAACCCCCGAAACCAGGAGACTAATGCCAAGGAGATAGATAGATCGGACCTCTTGGCACAGTTCAATCGTGCACAGGCAGGGAGACTCATACCCCCTTCCAGTGCAACCGCGAATCTCAGATCCAAGATGTGTACACAAATCATGCCTGATGAAACCAGCAACTCATTTTTTCTTCATCAGGGCCTTGTGAATAATGACATGTCCTACTTTAGAGAGAAACTACATACCGCAGCAGCGCACGAACGTATACATAAACATTCGTGGATCAAATCAGTGATTGATGCTACTGCAGCTGCTGATCGTCACAAAGTAGCAAGACTGCGATTTGAGAAGTTCGCAATGGCCCACGAGGAGGTGGCAATGCGGCGGTACCTATTGAGCTCCACCCCAAGCAGGCGGTGTCTTGACTAGTTTGTGCACATATTATCGCATACGGGTAGGTTTTTGAACAAGATGTTGTATTTGGAAGCCATTGCGGACTCTAGAAATGCTTTAGCCTGGTCTTCTACCGAAACCATAGCATTCGATGCAATTGATGCTGTGTCGAGTGATTGGCGCCAATCCCAGGATCTATTTGAAAATGGCTCTGAATGGAAGGCCTTGCGCATAAAAAGAGCCACTAGAGTGCAAGAAGAGATATTGCAAAGAGACCAAGCCACCAAACGACTAATCATGTGCGCATCTCGTGCAGAAATTGCATTACATTTGGTTAGAGAAACTGTGCAAAAAACTCAGATGGAGCGTGCCAGGGAGGTTCATGAGCGTGCTGCATTGCTTTGCGAGGAGATGCACGCTGCAGCTGTGTGTGCGAGTATGCGAAACACCTTTACCGTGAAATTACTACTTAGTCGCTTGACGCTCCGAGGAGTTGCCGCTGTAGGCCTCTGGCGTGCCCGCTGGAACCTAAGGTGGCGAAAACCGGCATGCATTTGGAATACTGTAGATCGATGTGTAAAACTTGTGAGGATGCCTCACCCAGGGCCACTCTCTTCGAACATATCGTCCAATTTATTCGCAGCTGGCCACATCAACACTGCGCAATCTACTGCTAACCGATTTATCATCGTGCTGACACAAGACCCAAACTCAAGCACTCTTCTGCTTGTTGGCGAAAGTCCCTCTCGCTCTCTTCAGCGTTTCGAGGTTTTGATTAGACCTTCAGAGCTTCAAAGCATCATCGGAACAGAGATGCCTAGTCTGATGAGACTATATTGCGAATTTGGCCAGGTAACGCCCTCTACTGCGTTTAAGAATAGCACGCTCACAAAAAATGCAATAGCGAGACTTAAAACTGCCCAACAAGTTTCGAGTATACTCTGTTCCCAGCTGCATTTTGATGCATTCACAGGTCTGCCCTGCGTGGGGAAAGTTTGGTATGCACGCCGACGTGATTTACTTTTGCGACAACTATATCATGGTGGCAGTTTAGGAAACGTTGAAGACTCGAGCGACGATTTTTGCGTCGTTTTGGAGGGAAAGGAATGGGCTCGTATCGTTGAGTTCGCACAACCTTGTGGACGTTGGTGGTTAGATGCCCTGGTTGCAAAACGCTCCTTCCAACGTGGTGTGCTTGTTCTTGATCCCGTGTTTGATTCTGAATTTAGCTGTAAGAAGTACTTCTCAGGTCTTTCGAGGGACTTGTCGTGTAGCAAATCGCAGTTTGAATATTATTGTCTACGATGCATGGGGCGATTTGCGCTTTGAGAGCTATGACTCTGTGGCAGCGTGCCATTATTCCCTAATTGTTACACTTCCGGCAATTGTACGAGGCCTCGTGGCGGAAGCAGAGTTCATTCTGCTTGCACAGCTGCTCTATGCGGTCACTGTTTGTACTTATCCCTCAAAGCTCATTCACACCCTAGCTGGGCGTCTGGATCTCGTGTTACCAGGAGAAGATAGAGATTCTATTGATATCCTAGATTCTTTGCACTTCGTCAGACCCACACGTAGGTGGTGGTGGCGTGCACCGTTGGCTCATGAAAGACCCCGAATGATTTTTCATGAGGTGACAATGACAAAGTTTCGTGGACCTGCATTCACAGAGGAAATAAAAGTCTCCGCTTGTCCTGCTCACATTGCACTGTTTGCGGACGGTGCGGGCAATTGGCGAATTGCACTGATTCCCAGTCCAAACGCTCTGGCAGACTCGCAGACACTGTTTCTTGATATACCGGGCCACATGCTCATTGTACTGCTACGGCACTTGATCAGTGGCCAGGAGAAGCTCAATCTGAGCAAGCACGGTGCTCCACACATTGTACAGAGCACAATTAACAACATCACGTCTAGACTCGGTTTCCCAAGCTCAAATCACCACGCGGACTTATGGGAATTTATCAAATTACGGATTGAAATCACAGATGAAGACTCAGCCCATAGAAGACCTCCTGGATTCTGCCGCTCACGACGCAAGCGCAGCGCTTGTTTGGCAAACAAGGCGCTAGCAAGATTCGAGAGGTGGATAAATAGAGAGGATTCTATAATGCATCCAACAACCATGTCGAGGATGATCCGCGATGCACATGAAACTCTCATAGCAATCGATGCTAAGACCAGTTCGATAGAATCCTATAAATCACTCGCCTTGACCCCGTTACCCTGCGACAATAGTCACGCTCACATTGAACACTCATCCCCGTGGCTACGGAAACCAGTGTTGCCTCAACTTGCGCCTGTGCCGTTTGAGACCCACACTGTACAGATAAGTCTTGACGATCATGGAGACTTTGCCATCAGAGTAGTACGCGCACAATTTAAGGAAATAGTCTCTCGCATAGTTGGAGCTGAAAATCAGCAAATGGTCACAGAAAACAAATCCTCCCTGAATGCGAGGGGTGCCTATGCTCGCGATCAAGCCAGGACGTGTCTCGCAAATAAACTGGCGCAGGCTAGAATTAACATAATCAAGAGCACAGTCGGTAGATTCAGTAAAAAAAGTGCGTTCATTGTGAGCAAAATCATTGGACTTAGGCGCTGGCATGGTTTGCAAATTCGGCATATCAAGCACATGAGGTGGTTGGCGAGAGTAGCAGTCACGGTTGCACTACCACGCCTATGCATTGTGCTTGGAGAAAGCAGTAGATGTCACTTGACGCTACCATCTGATACATGGCGCGACATTGCATGGAATAATAGTGATACAGATCGGACGAGATTGCAAACAGCACTCAGTGTAAAAGTCATGTCACCAAAGAGGTCCTGCTCCTACTGGTATCAAATTTCTCACTCGATACTCATTGCGCGCTGCGTAGTCTCCATTCCTGTATGCCAAGGGTCCCGTTTGGGGACAGACAGAGTAACATTATTTCTCACGTATTAGTTCATAGTGTGCCTGCTGTGTAAGGTCATAACTACGTCCAAGAATGCCTGGGGCGGTGCAATAAAAAAACAAGCTCGCGGACCATGGATTGTTTCTGTCCTGCTCCAGGAAACAACACTGCAATTTCTAGCTTACAATCCATGTTCGAGTAGCCAATTGACTACTAGAGTATCCGCACTTGACTATCTGCCTGTCTCAAAAACAATCATTAAGATGCTTCGTTGTGATTCTGCTTGTGATTCTGCACTACTCCCGCCTGAAACAACCTGGGAACCTTCAAGGTGGTGGCTGCCTGCAATCTTGGCACGTGCGGTACAAAATGCAAGTACGTCGACTTTAAGTAGCCTGGCTTCCGTTGCAGCATCGTTGGCAGTGAATGACGCCGCCAGACATGTCACATGCTGCATCACATGGACCGAAAGTGAAGTTCCTATTGCAGCCAAGAAAATGCAAAATCGCCTCAGTGTCGCATTTGGACTCCAAAGACGAGGAATCATTGCTGCAATTGCACCTGTAGCTGGAACTCGCTCTTTCTGCCAAGTGAAAAACGCAGAAGGCATGGAACCGACACGTGCAAACTTCGTCACTCTTCATTTTAGTGCCGATTCAGATACTCCGCTCTTGCCACGGCTTCTTCACCTCTCAAAAAGAAAGGATGATGTAATAAGAAAGCTGATTCAGGCCCCAATTGGAACGCCATTGCGTAAGGTTGTTCTCAAAGAGGCCAGAGGCGATAGCGTCTTGTGGCCCGAGAAAGTTGTTATCTGTTTTGCTGACATTGCCTCTTGCTCGAAGTTTTCTTTAAAATGCACCCGTGTAAATGTACGCGCGACAGCAATACTACGAGAACATTCAGCCGGAGGATTAGTGCAAACCGTCTACGGGACGGCGCTCTGGATGAGTCCAATTCAAAACGTAGCAACACATCCAAACGAGACAAATAAGACTAGTGGCCTGATGATCGCATATACTCTGGCATCGCAAGACGCGGACGCAACGGCAGCACGTAAGGAAAATTGTAAGGCCAAAAATCATATTAAAGCCACACGCCTCGACCAAGTTAACATAGCAAAAAATCAGTGGCGTGATGTGGCGGAGCGACGTTTGTTGGCTTTGTTACCATGGATGGAGCGAGCAAGTCGAGTGACTAAAGGGTCTGGCGGGTTGGTGAGATGTCATCACCCTCACACGATAACATGCCTAAGTACTCTCCAAGTACATGCAGAGGCTTCACTGCAAAGAGCACATGGGGATGTCTTCGACGCTGTGACATCAATGATACGTAATTGACGCATCCGCGCCTGATTTATTTTACAATCACCAATTTTACGTGTACTGGCAGGATCATCATCGAGCGACGGCACGAGAGCAAAAGAGGATGTTTCAGGAGGCAATTTACAACTTTGGAACTTGTGGCGTGGACTCGTGCTAACGCATGCATGTCAGTGTGCGCTACCTTTTGCCACATGTGCGGTTCCATACTGTACACTTGCACGTGCTCTTGTTCTTGCTTCAGAGGATCCACAAGCAGAAAACCATTTCGTCCTTTAAGTTCTCTGTAGAGGAGTCGCGGCTGTGTCAATATTTATATCCGCCTGCCCCTTCTTTCCTCCAAATTCCCCATTGGAAATATTTTTTATCGGAATTGTCGCTTAAGGTCAAAATGAAGCACACCGTACCAACCCTATTGGAGGTAGTTGGGAGTTCAAACAACTCGCAATGGGGAACTAAGGTCAGCCAGCAAATTGACATGCTCTTAGCTTCGGAAGTGACTCCAGATGGACGATTAAAAGTCGATTCAACAACTAGTCAACTCAGGATAGCCGATGAGCACGGTACGTCAACGGCCAAGATAATTCTATCGGCCAAACAGAGATATTCGAGGCCGGAGTACCGGCGCGTGTGTGCATACCAGAATGAATTGGACATAGAGACAGAGCTTGACCCAAGGAGACATACGCCTCTTCGTGATTGTCTGAGAGCAATTGAAGAGGGACATGCAGCCAGCGCCCCTGCGAAGCAAGAAACTCGGGTGTTTTCCAGAATTGCTATTCCAAGGTTCTTAGCGGCTGCTCTGCTTTGTCATCATAGGGAATTTGATGCTCTAGGCACACCAGCTGGAGCTACCTTCAGATCGGTTAGTGACCTAAAGTTTTGTGGAAACAGCTCTTTCTTTACCTGGCTGCTTGGCCGCCTTCGTCTCGACTACCGAATTAACAGAAAAACCGCGGATCTCAAGTTCAACTTGGAACACGGACGAGCTGCACTGAGCCTTTCTGGGGAACTTTGCTTGCTTCGTATACTACAGTATGTGCCAAATCAAAGAAAACCCCGGAAAGTACACACAAATATACTAACAACAGATCAAGCTGATGAAAAGATAGATCTAAATCTAACGCCGTTTGAAAACAAACCGGGCAGGAAGCTCATTCTTGATGTTTATTCAACAACTTCATCTAGTTGTGGCACACTTATGGTCACTAGACACATGATATGTGCAGCCATGCCGCTGCGGGGAGACCGTTGCGTTCAACGGGCTGCATGGTTGCTTTATCTCAACAGCGATGCTGATCTAGCTGACTGGCTACTTCGCCATGCTTCGGTAGTTTTAAAGCGCCAGGGTAGCATAGTCAGTTTTACAAGTCGCCGATGTTTCGTTGCTGTGATAACCATGTTCCTACCAAATAGACAATCAACCGCACGACTTCTGAAAACGGAAATGCCGGGTGGTGTTAGACACCATGAAGAATGGGAAACGAAGTATTCAGGTTTTCCTACACAGACAACACGAGCCCTTCGCTTGGCTTCCGGAAGGAAGGGCTTGGCACTCTACCGGCGTGGTAAGGCCCCTGTCTACGCACACATAACAACCAGTGAATGGGCTTTAATGACATCCACGGACAAAACAAAGTGACCGTGACCTTGAACCTGGGGCGCTGCCTCTGTGTTCTTCTTAACCGCCCCTTCCCGCTCGACCTGCTTGCTCGCCAAACTGGACGTCCAAAAGCGTCCGGAAGAACCCAGCAGGGGGTTCCATGGCACCGCAGGCTATGACTACCTTTACTTCGACCTGAGGTTGATGTTAGGGACAATTGAAGCTAGACTTACTGCTATTGATGATGATAATTAAACTTGGTGCCTGCAGGCTCGGAGGTCCACCAGTGCGCGCCGGCTACCATGCGGGTTTTCTTTCATACCCTTAGACTAGCGCATATGGCAATCTAATTGTCCTCGGATTCACTTTCGTCTGACGCCAAGTCCGAAATAAAGTGGTCGTCAAAGCTTAATTCAGGTCGCAACTCATGCAGCGGCCCCGCGCTGCGTTGATGATGATGTTCGCGGCCTCGCTGGTCATGTTGCGGGCATTAGCGACGGCCACAACAATACAATAAGGGCACGATGAGCCACCACGAAAGATGACGTAAAGATCCACATCATCCCGCTGCCCAGCTGGTGATAAAAAAAAGGGATTTGTGATCAGAATAGGCCGAATCCAGTGTCAAGGGGCTATTGGGGCATCCCTAGGCGGAGCCGGCGGAACTCGACTAAATCGAGGGGGGGGGGGGCATCTGAGATTCGAGTTCCTAGCCTCTTGGTCGGGGGCGATTTGGCTGCGGGGTCCAAACTTGAAAGAGTCCCTTTGTACGCGCCGAGACCGGGCTGGGGGGAGGGGGTCACTTTCGCGGCAAGAGGTCGCGAAGTTGCCCTCTGGGGCCTAACGTGTTATAGAGATAGGGCAAATTTGGGGCGGGGTGATCCGCCCCGTGACACCCTCTACGGTCACCCACCCACTAGGGTGGTGGTGATGGTTGACCGACTTGCCATAGCAGTAAACAGCTAGCCACAACCCACGCCGTTGGTCGATGCATGCGACTGGGCCCAGTAGAGACTCACTGACTCTGATTAGGTTTTGGGGTTCGGTGATCCGCTTCTTCTTCTTCTTCTTCTTCTTCTTCTTCTTCTTCTTCTTCTTCTTCTTCTTCTTCTTCTTCTTCTTCTTCTTCTTCTTCTTCTTCTTCTTCTTCTTCTTCTTCTTTCTTCTTCTATGGACCTACGCAACCGCAGGACTCTGCCAGGAGCCTAGCCCGGGGCGGGTACTCCTCGAGCCCAGCAGCCTCCCGAGTCCCCATTAATAGCCTAAGGGGCCGAGCTAGCTGCAAAAAAAAGCATCAGGGATTCCTTACATTCTAGCGGAGCGTGGGACCCTGAAAAAGCGAGAGGTCGCAGGGCCCCCACGTGAAGTGGCGTTCATGCCACGTCGTGGCTATTTGGGCAACCATACACCATAAGTTGCCATTTTTGCGCATCCTACCGAAGCCACGTGCACCAAGGGGACTTCGAGGGCGAAACGAGCAACCTCTCAAAATGGGGTTGCGCCCTTCGTGCTTCCGATCAAGTTGAGATCCGGAGTGCTTGAACCCCCCCGGGTTACACCAGGGGTTCTCAGCTACACCAGGGGTTCTCAGCCTATCACATGATAATTGTATCTTATCTAACAGTAGTCAGTCGGCTACGGTGCGTTTTAAACTGTGCATGAATCTTCATCGAGCAGGAGCATCACGACAGCAAATCACCCCAGGTCAGTTACCATTTAATGCAGCAAGATGAGAGAGTGCAAACTACCTCGATGCGCTGCGCGGCGCCAAACACTGTCGCCAGAATCATAATTTATTGAGCGCAGCTGAATATAGGTTTCTGTCATAGCGGACCAGAGGATGATTTTTGCACTAAGTGATGAATTTTTTGATGGGGCTCAGCAACGATTCTGAAGGGTGTTTTCTAATAAATGGGGTTTTGTTCCACTTGAGTCCATGGACATAGCTTTACCTTTCGAACAAATTGGTTCCAGTCCACCTTGTTGGCAATTGAGTTATTCACTTGAAGAAGCTCCCACTTTTGCACAGGACTTCCAGTGACAACACAGGTAGGAAGATCAGAGGCATAAAGCCCGGCGTAAACTGTACCAAGTGACAACTTGCTTCCGGGGAGCTGCTGATCGATGGATTTATCCATACATGTTGACAAGACCCAATCCCTAATTTCTTCACGGTCCTCCTCCTCTACTAAATACTGCTTTGAAGGCAAATCAAAAGGAAACGGAATATTTGTCGCATCTGCAAAGTCAGCATTGTCAATGTTGTCAATACTTTCTTCGTCAATTGCCTCAGTAAGATCAATGTATCGATTTAGAAGCAAAAAAGCCAAGTTATCGTGCCCTTGGTCGCGCGCTATTGTGCCAGCCAAATAGAATACTTTGTCGATGGGGATGATGCCCGCATATCGGATCAATGTCACAGAAATTTTTAGTGCGATGCCTTTCAGACCATGTTGCATGCATGTGAGATATAAATTGTAGTAGTGAGTCGCCATCAGAAGCTGCTCAAAACCATCAGAAGTATGGACGCCGAGAGCATCATGTTGAGTTTCCTTATTTGAACGTCCTAGGTCAAAGAGCACATTGCGCAGTTCGGACACCAAAGTTTTGTGGTGCTTTTGATCCAAGTGAACTTGTGAGTGATCTTGACCAAGCACAGCCACGACCAATGCACGATACATCTTCATGTTTGAACCGGGGGGGGGGGCACCATGTTGGTTTAACGTACGAACAGCCATTATTAAATTTGTCCCATCCGAAGTAATCTGGGCAGCCTGTAATCCAGCGTATTTAGCACGCACAGAAAAGTTAAAACCCTCGTAGTCTATCTTTTGCCAAAGCTTGTCCCACTCCCTGCGTTCAACCAAAATATCCATTGCAGCTGCTCTGTGTCCAAGTTCAAAAAGCCCATCTGTGTCTTCAGCAGAACGGAGGGCAGCTTGATAGGCGAGATCAACCTCAGCCTCAAACTCACTAGAACCTATCGCCAATTCCCGAGCTTTCGCCCAGCAACGGCCTTCAATGGCACATTCAATCGCCCCGCGTAGATCGTTAGACTCTCGTAGGAGCTCAGCGGCTGTTTCGTGGCGTCCTATTTCCCTTAATCTGCGAGAGACGTCGGCCACTATATCATGGCATCTATTTGTCGGCATGTGTTGCCGTGCAACCGCAACAGCACAGTACCATATTTCTTCCAAGTCGCCTGGGTCTTTGATGAGTTCTTGCCGAGCATTTAAATAAGCATCTACGGCACTATCCCACTGCCCTTTTTGTTCCAGTTGCTGACCAGTGCTGATGAAATTTATCTTCGAGCCGCCAGTTCCACGTCGGGCTTCAGCTTGTGAGTATGCCAGTGAAACGTTGGAGAGCATATGTGGTAGGTGACGCTCAGCGAGAGCCAGTGCTTCCACCCACATGCCCGCATCTTTATACATTGAGAGCGCCAACTCTGGCTTGGCAGCTAACAGGAATAACTCTTCCGCATGCTGATATTTGCCAGCATCGACCTTTACGCGCGCTTGTGAAATGTATATGTCCGAAGCTGCTGTTGGGTCATATGTATTTGCCACTGCCAGCGCATCAGACCATGCCTGCTGATGGATGTACATATCGACTGCTTCTCTTGGCTTTTTTGCCTGAATGAATTCTAGCTCTGCTTCTTTGTAACGTTCTTCGTCTTCAAGATAAAGTGCGTGCTTAAGATGTACATCAGATAGCTTTTCAGGACAAGCTGAGCGAGCTAGTTCGAACGCGTGGTCAAAAGCTCCCGACTCTACAGCATAGTCGATTGCTGGTTCAATCAGACCCTGTTTTGTCAGAAGTTTGGCTCCAGCATCGCCGCCAAGGGACAGCGCCCAAGCATAAGCAACTCGCTTCGAGGCATTCGGTCCACCGTGCATTGTAGCAACTCGCATAGCTTCCTCCCAGATATCATTTGTTCGATACATATTCACTGCAGACAGCCATTCATTAGCTTCACAGTAATGATGCTCAGCATCGCGTAGATTCCCTTCAGACTCCAGGTGTTGTGCAAGATATTGATGTGTTTCCTTTAGAAGCTCCTGTCGATGCTTTTCAACTAGCTGAACCATAGCATCATATTTGCGCTGTTTTTTGTACATGTTAATTGCAAGGTCTGGTTCGTCAATTGTCAAATATAGCTTCTCCGCATCCTTAAGATTTCCTTCTGCTTCGAGATGTTGCGCCTGGGAAATATACAGGAGGCTTACTTCACGCGGCTCCATGTAAGATGAAGCTACTTTATGAGCGCAGTCCCACAGGTTGACCCGTGTGTACATTTCAACCGCTTTCTCTGGTGCTCCAGCAGCAACATAGAAGCGCTCAGCCTCACGCGTATCATCAATATCTTCATAATGGTGAGCAAGCCGGCAAAGATACGGCTGTGCCATGCTACATTCAACGCTCTCCAGCAATTGTATGGCTCTGGTCCATTGTCGACAAGTTAGGGCGGCTTCAATTGCCTTGGAGGACAAGGACGCCTCTATATAATGATTTATAGCCATGTCCACCTGATTGTTCTCAATTAAGTAGTCACCCCAGCGCTCATGAAGCTCAACAACTCGCCCAGGAAAATGTTTCCGAGCGAGCTCCACAGCTTTGCGAAATGAAGATCCTTTTAAGAAAGCATCCATCGCCCGCTGGAGCTGATCCGCAAATTGATAAAATTCCCCAGCTTGTTCATACAATCCACCCGATGTAAACGATGCTGCTACTTGTTCTACTATTGATGGCGAATTGTCGACGTTGTTGTGTTTTATCAAACGAACAGCATGGCTCGGCATACCACCTTGAAGATACAACTCGATCGCTGGCAGGAATTCGCCTCCTGCCTCCTTCAGATATGCAGCTTTTGACACTTGATTCGAATCTAGCAAATACTGAAAATGATCGAGTTGCATTTTCATGGCATCGGGATGCTTCCTTTCTTTTGCAATCGCAACAGCACGATCTAAATTATGTAACTGGTGGTGCATGCGAATGGCCTCAGTCACATTGCCTTGCAACAGAAGTATGTTTTCAGCTGCTCTTCCATCTTTTTGGAGTAGCGCGTGCCGTGATCGGACAAGGAAATAATCTAGTCCCATAGCGTTTTTGCGAACTAATTTAATAAGCCGGTGTAAATACCGTGCTCTCCCAACGTTTCCTAGTGCCGCGGCGCAGCGATGGGCGACGAGTAAGTTGTTTCCCGAGAATGCTATCTCTTCGAGTTTCTTCCACATACCCTCCGCCTCAGGAGAACGCTCTAGAATTTCCAGGATGTCAGCCGCACGATCATAAGCATGATCGTCAATTGCCGAGCCAAATTCAATGAGTGCCTCGTCGAGCAGGTAGGAGGCTGTTGAGAGGAGCTCATCAACAATCACTTCAGTGCGACCGTTCGCGCGCTCTATGTCCACCACACGGCCTTTTATTTGATGAACAGTCACCTGATCTGGAGTATGGATATTATACCAGACGCACAAACTACCACGATTCTGTGCGACCACGACATCAGAGTGCGGGACCCATTGTACATATGTACAGTAGGTCAATAACGTCGTACGCGCTTGTGATCTGACGTCATAGAGGTGCAACTGCCGGCGCCTATCCCGAAATAAAAGCAAGTTTGCACGGCCATTCAATTCAAGCCAATCAATTTTGGAATTTTGAGAAACTGTTGATGAACTCCCAGTGACGAGATCCTTTATGTTAATCGTTTGAGCGTCTAGAAGGTAAGCCATCTTTTTGCTATTAGCGAAATCATCGTCAGCTCGTGTTGGTTGAGGTTCGTTCATTCTCACTGATAGTAGATGTCCCGAAATGTAATCTGTTCTGACAGTGCCACATGCTTCATTGCAACCGTACTCAACGAGTGTTAACTCGCCAGCATGATATACAATGCAGCACGCAGGGTTGTCGAATACAAATTTTTCGTTCCCACCATTTTCCCAGGATATTTCAGACAATTTGTAAGTCGCCAGGTCACCAAGCAGCAGGGTTTCTGTTGTTGACGAGCTATCCCTGGTGTTGGCAACAACGTAGCGATCCTGGTATATGTTTATTTTTGTAACTTCACATCCATATACTGATTTAAGTACAATGCGCCTGCCCGTCTCGAGCTGTTTTACGATGACTTGTGACAAAGAAGAATAGGTAAATTCGAATTTATTCTTGAACTGATATCGCCGTACGCATGCATCATAGAGGTCAAGAGAACCAAAAAGAGAACCAACTGCAAGCCGCCCGCCGTCATGCTTCCATGCTAATGAAGTAATTGCATACAAATTTTGTATGTGCTTGGGGCCGATCTCTTCCCAAGAGTCTTGACGTTGATTGTACGTATACGAGTAAAACGAATTCCAGTTACCAAGCACAACGGTGTCTCCTGTGGGATTAAAGCACGCAACTGTAAATTCACCCCTTGTTTTTGCTTCTGGTGTCGCGGATACTTCCAAATTGGCTCTCTCTGAAGGAACTGTAGAATCAAATCGCCTTTCAACTTCCCCTGTCTCATTATAGAAGACAACAGCACCGTCATTGCCAGCGACAACTATCGAGTGACCCCAGGCTAATGCATACGGTACACACCTACAGCCTCGACTCAAGAATTTAAGTAGCTAGACACAGGCTATTTGCGTGTGAGCAGCAATTTTTGTGCTAGTGCTACCACCATTTGCCTACTTACTTGCGGTAGAAATGGCTAGATTCTAGCTATCGACGTGTAATACGAACCTGGTGGAAGGAAAATTTGTGGATTGAACCGTCCACGTGTGATGAGCAAATGCCATGACCACTCGCTGAGCTTGCGACCGCACAGACATAAAAACCAGTGGCATACAAGCTTGCAGGTTTATTTGATCTAAGCTGGCCAATCTTTACTTTACCCTCTGCAAGTCCGTACCTGCAACCGGGTCATGCGGATCATATGAGCCTGTTATTCTTTTGACGCTGGGCACATGCACAAGCTCATTTTGTCTACTCGAAGGCCATGTCAATGCAGTGATGGGGGAGGTCTGCAAGAACTTGTTGCATATGGTCTTTTTGTCGCCCCATTCAAGCCCAAGCTTGTATACAAAAACAATATTGTCGCTTTGGGCGATAGCCAACTTAGTAGAATCTGGGGAAAAGCTCATGGCCCTCACAACATACGTCTTTGGCCCTCTGTCGGCCGGCTTAGTCGAAAATTTATCCGCTGGCCGCCCTTGGTCGTCAAATAGTCGAACAACACGATCCGATCCACAGACTGCCAGCCTGCGATTGTTGGGGGAGTAACACACCGCGGTGACTTTGCCATCATGAGGATATGCTGGGTTGGTGCTACCGCTGGCAGGCAGCAACGAGCACAAATGGCGGAGTTGCATGGGCCTTGGGCAGTTGAAACAAACACTTTGAATACCGTATACCTACGGTACATATAGTTATGGATGTAGGTAGATGTACCTACCGCAGTACGGTACCGTACTGCGGTAGGTACCGTAGGTACCTTGGTACTTGGTACCTACGGTACGTGAGATCGGAGGTCCGAGGTTGTACACGATAACTCGGCCTCTCCCCTGGCAGTGCTGCAGGCCCGCGCTTGATGCGGCTGCACGAGCGTGCATCTCATCCAAAAAAAAATTGTACCATATTTTTAAGTTCACCGGCGCCAACTACTAGCCCAACGCAGAACAGACTCGGACGGCCGTTAATCAATCGTAGGAGGCCACGGACTCACCCAGAATAAATATTCTCTATGTACTACAACTTGAAGTAGTACCCGCCGACGGCTCGGGCGCCGGTGCCGGTCTATTGGAATAACAGGCCTGCCAGTGTAAAAATGGGCCTGGCCATGTCCAGTCACGGCAGATTGGGTTCGAAGTGGTATTATTACTTAGTTGAACTAGCTGGTGTGCGGCTCTGGGGGGCGCGAAGTGGGGCGCGGGGTGCGAAGGCCGCTAAGCAGTGAGATGCTGACCTTCGCGCGTCCTGCGCCCTCGATGTGTAATTAATAATCAATTCATTTCTTCAGAAGTCCGCTACTTTGGCTATTGCCGAGAAGTCAATTATCTTATATTCACCATTATCAACTTTAATGATTCCATCTGAGTCTTCAATCGACAATAGCTCGGCATCGTACACGGCACTTCCATCAACAACACGAACTTTGTCGCCAGCCTTGGGTTTGACACGCACAAGTAAAGACGTTGGGAGAGATCGCGTCAGAGCTTGAGTCGCTTTGAGAGCGACGGTCGCCATATTTTTCTGGGCATTGATTTTGATGATTTTGCAGATATTACCATCCTCGAGTTCGGCTTCTGCACCATTGACGCACCATGCCCCACTTTTTGAGGTTGGCGGCATCACGGAAGGTGGTTGATAGGTGGGTGTGCTTGCTCGACTACCATCAAACATAGGTGACTTGGCCTTGCTGTGGCCACTAAATGCAAGGTAGTTGAAGCTACCTGGTGACATACTGTGCAGGGGAGACTTTCCACTACTTTTTGAATTGGGAAGTTCGCGGGGCCGCCAGACATCCTCGATGCCACTATAAGAGGGAGTTGTGGCTTTTGCATGGCCTGGTGCAGAACGTGGGGTTTGAGGGCCACCGCGAGGTGTTTGAGAGCTATATGCGGGGGTACCCCAGGTTGGAGTTGCAGTGCTTCGAGAGGGTGTGGTGTGGTGTGGTGTCACGGCACCATACTGAGGCGTGGCCCCGCCAAGTAATGGCGTGGCTTGTGTAAGGAAAGGCGTCGATACAAGATCTGTGCTGTAGGCCTCCTGTTCGGCAATTCGACGCTGGACGGCAAGCTCTGGTTCCCCACCAGCTGTGCCAGCGACAATCTTGATGCACTCACGGGGCTGCGTCACAGAGCGATTGCGTGTGTGAAGCTCCACAGTAACGTGGGTAGTGGTCGCATTTGTAACAATACCAGCAAGGCCCTTGTAATTCCCTTTACAAATTCGAACCGTACGTCCGACAAAAGGGTCGCGCCCAGTGCTCCTTCCGCGATTATTTGCAACTTTGTTATTGAATTGGTCCTCATTAACAACGCGTTGTTTGCCAAGGCCCATGTATGTGTCTGCTAGGGTACTTCCAGTGGCGCGATCCCCAGCTACGTGGACCTGGCGAGATTTCTTCACAAACAAGCCACCGCATGGAATGGTTGTAGCTCCAGATATTACATTCAGCAACCATAGAGAGGCACGATGGGCACGGACAACAGTAGCCAGAGCCCCAGCATTTTGACCGTCATCTAGAATGACAAGGTCAGTTTCTCTCACGTGTTCATCCTTTGAATCAAGAGAGATGTTCCTTGCACTTTCCTGATTTAGCTTGCGAGTGATTTCTGCAGGACGCACAGTTCGAAGATTGCCGCGTGATGTCAGTACTTCCAGGTCCTCAGAGGCGACATAGGTGACAACAGCAACAGCACCTAGGGGCAAAAGTACGATGTCATGAAGTTCATATCCCTCAAGCGCATCAAGCCCTTTCGAGATCTCACTTGACTCTTGTACGTGGGAAAATCTAACGGTAATTTCTCGCCCCCCGCTATCTGTCAATATTACAGCAACGTGATCACCATCAAGCACCCCACGCTCAAGAATGACACCAGTTTGGCCGGCATATTTGCCATCTTGGACTTTGATATGACTTCCAACTTGAATAGACTTAAGTAGCTGGTGCGTTTCCATAGGTATGAGAACACCTCGAAGCTGTGGCTCATCAAATGCCCTACAATAGACTATACCACCAGGTGCCGTTCTTTCGACTATTAGGGCAACACCTCGCATCTCGCCCTCAATCGCCTCGACCTATTTTGTTGTGTCATGTAAAAACCAAAATAAAATCAATCTTGAGACAATGATTATATACTTTATCATCCTTTTCAAATATAGGACTTTTTTGCGTTGGATCCTGAGTTCCGCGACCGCGAGCAAGCAGTTCGATTTGTGCCTTGAGAGAACGTTTCTGCTCATCATGTGCAGGGCATTTCACGACTGACGATGGTTCATTATCTCCCGGGCCAATTTCCTGAGTGTCGATAACAAAACGCTGCAATTCATCGAGTGTTGGATCGGCGCTTCCTCGCTTGAGCATCGTAGTGACGTTTACCTCTTTGTACAAATAGCCCTTGAGATAGGAAGCATTTTCAAATACATCGAATGTTTCATCAGCCAATGCCCAATTTTGACTTGCTGAACCAGCACTCGTATTTAGCCTAAACCTTCGCTGGGTTACATTGCCTCCCGCAGCAATTATTTCTGATGCATTAAAGAGTCGCATAGGCGGCCTCATTTTTCGGAGGGCATCCTTTCTACCAAAGACGCCAGCCTCTGCCGTATGATCTGATGAAACATCTAAGCGTGGAACAAGCATAATCACTGCAGACGAGCCGCCATTGCCTAAAGCAACAATGCGGCAAAGATCTCCGCGGTATGTGTCACGTGACACACGTGCCCAGTCTCCGATTCTTAGGCCGTTGCGCTTTGAAGCATATCCATACGACGCATCCAAACTTGTGGACAGGACAGCCACCATGTCTACCATCGGCACCATCTTCATTGACCAGCTGCGCAACAATCGCAGGCCCTTGGCTACCATGCGCACATCTGGTTCTGATCGTGACTCCACATAAATGAATCCACGAAGGCTCGTCGTCATGGCACTGCAGATACCTGAGAGAAAGCATGGCCTTGCACTTCGCATTTTGGGTGCCTCAGAACTTACGCATTTGGGTGCCTTCGCATGTCATGGCAGCGCATTTGTTCATTAGAGATAAGACAGCTTCGCGTTCGCAGCCTAGCTTGCACGGAATGGCCCAAAGGCGGGGATCTGCTAACGATGGTGCATTCGCTTGGCGTGTTGCCGCATGTCTCGATGCTGCAAGGGCAGCATGGGCCTTGTCAGCATAAGGAATTCCTTCATCAATGTCGTCTAAGTCGTGGACAAGCTGAGTTGTCCGCTGATACCGCTCGTGCAGTGACTTGACGACACCAGCTACATCTGCATCGTTTCCCTCGAAGAAATTCTCCTGGTTTCTACGACGATCCTGTCGCTGAATCTCTGATCTCATCTCTCTATCTTCCTCATCAACTCGCAACCGCGCAGCCGCCAATTTCTCGTTATTGTCTTCTTCCTCTTCCTCCTCAGCCATATCATCAATATAACGAGATATCCCTAGCCTTGAGCGCTTCGTAGGCTTTCCCTAAGGTATTATGCTAGGTTGCAAATATTCAGATAAAAAAGACACGCTTGGCTTGTGATCACCAGTCCCGTGCGTGTTTTAAACGCAACGCGCGACGTTCCTCCATCGCCGAGAGCGCCACCCGTGGACTGCTCTGGATAATCGTGGTTAAAAGCACTTTTGTCTTTGTAAGATTTGGAATTAGTCGTGTTATCTTTTATTGCTCTCTTCATTTCGGCGCGGCGGCGCGGCCCCGCAACCTTAGTTATGCAGCCTTAGTTTTGCTTAGTTAGCACGTAAGTTCGTGCTACCAAAACATGCTCTAATACCCCCCTTGACGGCGACTATCAGGGCCTGGGAGTGTATTTGTGGCCACGCGGTTACTGAAAAAAATGATTTTGGTGGCCCCGGCCGGGCCGGGGCTTGCGGGGTAAATATGGGGGACGGCATCGTGTGTCTGACTCGGAGGCAACTTGAAGACTCAGGCTACCGTGACCAGGCAGCGAGGATATTCCTCTCCCCCCGTCACTGGCACAGTTACGATGTAATAGGCGGCCCGAGATAGGAGAGAGATAGGGCCATATTCCTGCATGGCCGTTGGCACTGAGTCGCTATGGCACACCCGCATGGCTGCTGTCCGGTATAATCGGGTGAACTTGAAGCCTACGGTCAACTTCTTGTACCGTGACCACTTGGACGGTCAACTTGAAGCTTCAAGCCTGCCAGTGAGTTCAAGTTCTCGGCGTTTGACTGGCATTGAAGTTCTCGGCGATGGCCCGGGATGCAAATCGACGGGTCTTTGCCCGGGACCGCGGAGCAGAGGTGTTGGTGTGTTCATCCATAGGTGACTCCCCGTATAAAACTAGCACGGTGTGGTGAGAGGGAAGGGCCTGTCATTGTTATACGGGCTTTATGGGACCAAGGGAATATATATATAAGGGCCACCATGATATAAGTCCAGCTTGTACAAGCTGGTACCACGTGAGTCCTCCGCCCGAAGTTTTTGAATATGTCCCGCGACCAGGGGCTAACAATATTCCTTAACTTGACATGAGGCGCATGTGTTCCCCCGCAAGAATTATTTATCCTACGATAGGACATGATACATGCGCCTCATAGCAATAAAGTAAATCACGCCTCTGTGTCGGTCTACTGTCGAATTCGCCCCTTAAGTAGTCGTGATGACGATAGGAAAGTTGTGAGCACCCCGGATACAAAGACTGTGTCGCTTGCTCATGGCGGCGAACACCATACTTTTGCTTTTGACCGGATATTTGACTCAAAAGCAACCCAACAAGACGTCTTTGAGGGTGTTCGCGTGTCAAGGTGCGTGTGTGACGTGCTGGGTGGGTACAATGCGACTATCTTTGCCTATGGACAAACAGCGTCTGGAAAGACACACACGATGGAAGGCGGAAACATATTTCACCCACTGAAAAGCGGTGTCATTCCACGTGCAGCAACGGCTCTGTTCCGGGCATGTTCTCATGCGCCTGCATACATTGAATTTGCGATCAAAGTGAGCTTCGTGGAAATATACATGGAGCGAATTCGAGATCTGCTTGATACATTCGGGCAAAAGAGGGGAAATCTGCGAATCCGCGAGAACCCTAATTCGGGGGTATACGTAGCCGGATGCACAGAAACATTTGTGACCAACGAAAATGAATTGTTAATCTGCATGACAGACGGGCGCAAGTCGCGTGCAACAGCAGCCACAGGAATGAATGAGGGGTCATCTCGGTCTCACAGCGTGTTCTGCATAACAGTACAACAGAGAAACACAGAAACTGAAGCAAAGCGCGTCGGAAAGTTAGTTTTTGTTGATCTTGCTGGTTCTGAAATGGCACGAAAGTCCCAAGCGGTGGGGTTGCAATTGGAAGAAGCCAAGAACATCAACAGATCACTCTCCGCACTTGGACAGGTCATTAATGCACTAACGGACGAAAAGAAAGTTCATATACCCTACCGTGATTCCAAACTCACTCGCATGCTCCAGGATTCGCTTGGTGGTAATGCAAAAACTGGACTGATTGTCACCATATCTGCATCAGCAGAGAATGCTTCGGAGACACTGTCAACACTAAAATTTGGTCAGCGAGCAAAGGCCATAAAAAATAAGCCCAAGGTCAATGAACGCAAATCTGTTGAAGAACTCACGACCCTGCTCCGCAAGGCAGAAGCTGCCATAGATATGCAATCAGCCTATATAAATGCGCTAGAACTGCAAGTTACTTCAGGCAACGAGACTGGACATTCTGGTACACCAAATGGTAGTGATGCCGAGACTATGGCCGCAATACTTCAGCTTCAGCAGCAGAAGATATTGTCTCTCACCGAGGAGCTCGCGGAGGAGCAAGCTGAGTCAAAACGATGCAACAAGGAAGTTCTGGATCTCACAGCTCTTCTTCACGAGAAAGAAGAGCTCCTGCTTGATGCCAGAAATTTCATGGAGGAGGTCGAGGCGAAGATGGAAAAGGCAGTCCGTGAGCAGGCGGGAATGCTCGCCCAAAACAGATCGCTTGTCAAGGCCAAAGCACGAGTGGAAGAAAAGGCACATTTCAAAATAAGGGAACTTGAGCTTCGCCTTGAAAAGGCCAATGCGGTTGATGAACGCCTTCGAAAAGAGGATGCTGAATATGCCGTCATCTCTCAGGGTGCCTCAAGGAGCAGCACAGCCAAGCTTGCCATCGAAGGTGAGGTAAATAGCCTCAAACATCCATCAACTTTGGATCAAATCACACTTCAAAGGCTACCAGAGCACTCATCGATGACCAAGCACCTCAAGCTTGAACATCAACACCGCAAGTTGATAACTGACCTTAGTGCTCAATGTGGACTTGTAGATCAGCTCGAGCGTGAGATCAAAGGATCAGCTGTTGGGACCTCCTTAGTCACAAGCAAAGAGGGTCAGCACATGCGCTCACTTCGACAGCGCCTTGAACAATTAGTTGCAGTCCATCGACAGCTACTCCGCAAATATGCTGCTCTTGAGCTTAATCTGGGGGAAGCTACCAAGATGATAATGCTTCGGGACGAGCGCATTTTCCAACTAGAACATCAATCAGAAAAGCGCCATGAGGGGTTTACTGCGGAGTGCCAGCGTCTGTCTGCCCTAATGAACGACCTGGATCTCAAGCTACTGAACAAAAAAACAAGAGTCGAAAAAGTCCTGGCTCGGCCCCGCACCTTGCGTGGAGGGCAAAAGGATGCGCGCGCGCATGCACAGAAAGCTGCAATCTGGTGGAACAATGAGCTTAGCTCGGCCAGTCAGGTTGATCTCCTGGGTCATAGCTCCATAGGTAAAGCGCCTTAGCCAGGAGGCAAGGTTGGCTGGCCGTATTGCATCATTGGTGATAGGTAAGCGCCAGACGGCTCGCAGATATATGCAGCCTCAAATGAAATGACCCGCCAAGCCAGCATGCACTTTGGTGAGACTTAGTTTCTTCCCGGTGGCTTCATCAAATCAGTCGCTCTTGAATTTCGCTATTAATCGTAACGTTCGAATGACGCGCCGCACAAGTGGAACAGACTTAAAGCCGGTGACGCCGACCGCGGGGAATCGGACTCGTCCGGGAGCTGCATTTAGGAGGTTGGGCGTACTATCCTAGGGCCTTTTCGAATACCAGGCCCGGGGCGGGCGGGGAGACGGGGATGGGGGGGGGCAGACTAGGATTGCTCCATAGCGAACATAAACGCTGTCCTGTAGTGTGGATTTTCTAAAACAAAGGTTAACCAGGTCGATTCCCGTCCCCTAACAAAGTTTGGGATGGGGTCGTCGGGATTTGGCGTTTTGGCAGACCGATGACTGCAAAAAATACCCGCGCGATGTGATTCGGCTCGCTCCTAAGCGGTCTTCTTCGGCCCGAACGGCGCCCAGAGCCGCCACTAAGTCATCACCTTTGCTGCA
>Ga0099799_10111_pt1 | contig 24259 bp, 13 predicted proteins | sample Uncmet6_SortLC_1_FD_89033 | JGI IMG/M metagenome (GOLD analysis project Ga0099799, IMG submission 89033) | Marine eukaryotic communities from CALCOFI LINE 67, Pacific Ocean - CN11_C50_N6_SortLC_1 | ecosystem: Environmental > Aquatic > Marine > Oceanic | place: Pacific Ocean: Monterey Bay...
CGCATGGGGATCGACGGTTGGATTTACATCGCAATTGGGGACTTTGGTTTTGTCGATGCAACAGGGACGGACGGAAGAAAACTAACCATGTTCGGAGGAGGAATCATACGGGTGAGACCCGACGGAACGGAGTTGGAAACTTACGCCAATGGCTTGCGTAATATATACGATGTCGCGATCGATCCCTTCATGAATGTATTTACCCGTGGAAACACAAACGACGGGGGGGGATGGAACATGCGCTTCATCCACGAAATCCAAACCGGTGAATACGGTTACCCAAAGCTTTTCAAGCGCTACACCAGCGAAATTATTCCCGCCCTCGTCGATGTCGGAGGTGGATCGGGGACTGGGGCCATGTTCTTTGAGGAACCGGGTTGGCCGGCAAAGTACAACGATGTTCCGATGATGTGTGATTGGGGGCGGGGTCAATTGTTCATCCACCGGATTACACCAGACGGTGCAAGTTTCACACAGGAGCAGGAGAACTTTATTAAGTGCGGAAGGATCACGGACGTTGATTGTGATGGTTCAGGGCGGCTTTTCATTGGAAGCTGGAGCAATTCAGGCTTCAAGGGAGGAACGGGGGGATATGTAGCCCGGATCGTTCCCAAAGGTTGGAAGTACAAAGCTTTTCCCGATTTGCAGAAGCGTAATGCAGTCGACTTGGCCAACCTGCTTACCACCCCAAGCGCCAAGACTAGGTTACATGCCCAACAGGAAATCCTGCGTCGCGGTGGGGCGGGCAAGGAGGTTTTGGCAGTGGCCGTCAACAAAAGACTAACCCCCAGATCCCGAGTGGCCGCCATCTTCACTTTGAAACAATTACTCGGAACAAAATCTCACAAGGATCTCTTGAAACTGATCGTCGACCCCGCTGTAGCCGAGCATGCACTGCGGGCTCTGGCCGATCGCAAGACGCAACTGGCAGGCCTTCCGCAAGCCCCCTTTGCTCAGGCTCTCCAAAATAAAAATCCGCGGATTCAAGTGGCCGCTGCAGTTGCACTCGGGCGGCTTGGAGACAAGTCCGCAGCAAAGGCATTGCTTGGTGTTTCCAACCCCCCCGTGACCGACCCTTTGCCTGGTTTCCAAGCCACTCCCCAAGAAAAGACTTCGGGTAGCTCCTCTCAGCAAAGCCCCATCATCGAGAAAACTTCCGTTCATCAATTCGACGTCGATGTTTCGGGATGGAAAGAGCTTCACCTGACCCTCGGAGACGGAGGAAATGGAACGGGGAGCGATCATGGATCCTGGTTTGATCCGGTTCTAGTCAAAAAAGACGGATCGACGATCAAACTGACCGACCTCAAGTGGTCCAAGGCGACTCAGGGCTGGGGCGACACTCGAATCGGATTCAGCCCGACCGGGGCCAAGCTCGCCCGCAAGGACGGCAAACCCATGAGCGCCGGCATCGGAACTCACTCAAAAGGTTCGATAATCTACAAAAAGCTGCCCAGAGACATTGTCCGCTTCAAGTGTACCGCCGGTCTTGCCAGTACGGACCACGGAGGAAAAGTTCGCTTTTACGTGAGTGCGAAGCCAGTCAAAAAATTTGCCGGCGGAGGAAAGACTCAAATCGCAGAAGGCCCTCACGCCACTCCAAACTCAGCTTCCATTCTTCCTCACATTGCTCGTCAAGCTCTGGTTGCTCTTGAGGCCGGTTCTGCCTGTGTGGATGCAATCGGCACCCCCAACCAGAGTGGTGCTCTCATGGCCCTGCGCTACATGCATACGCCGGAAGCCGTTGACGCACTCATCAAGCGGTTCGAGGACACGCTTGAAACCGACTGTAAGCAACGCATTGCAAGAAGCCTCGTCAGACTGGTCAACAAGGAGAAACCCTACAAGGGCGATACCTGGTGGAGTACCCGTCCGGATACTCGTGGCCCTTATTACTATCCGACTCAATGGGAAAAAACTGATGCCATAAAACAAGCCCTTGAGAAGGCTGCCAAGACGGGCGATGCCACCACCCGTTTTGTCATTACCGAATTAGCTAAGAAGGACCGGGCCGAGATTCTTGGTTTATGACCACCCGGTTATAAAGATAAGATCGCACAAAGCGTTAAGCTCGCAGAAGATTTTTCCCAGTCCGAAAGAAACAGGAACCATCTTTATTTATGTGCCGATATTTTGTTTTAGTTGCAGCTGGGATTTTCTTTCAAATGGGAGTTCATTCCATGGCTGCAAGCCAACCCAATGTGGTCCTTTTACTGGCTGATGACTTAGGGTACAAGGATGTGGGCTGTTACGGTGGTCCCGTTAAAACTCCGGCGATTGATCAGTTGGCTAAGGACGGCGTCCGATTTACTGATTTTTATTCGGGCTGTGCGGTCTGTTCCCCTTCTCGGGCCACTCTTCTGACGGGTAGGCATCATATCAGAACGGGGGTGTACAGTTGGATTTCGGATGAAGGTCAAAACTCTCACTTGCTTCTTCGGGAACGTACGATTGCGGAAATTTTAAAGGATCGAGGGTATTCCACCGCACATATCGGAAAATGGCATTTGGGTTTACCGACCAAGAACCGGTCCAAGCCCACCCCCAGTCATCATGGTTTTGATTATTGGTTTACCACCTGGAATAATGCATCTCCCAGTCATAAAAATCCGAATAATTTTATTCGAAACGGACAGGCGGTCGGACCATTGGAAGGATACTCCTGCCAGTTGGTGGCCGATGAAGCTATTGATTGGTTGGAGAATCACCGGCATCCCAAGGCTCCTTTCTTTTTGAATCTTTGGTTCCATGAACCGCATGCTCCAATTGCCGCACCAGATGAGATTGTTTCCACTTATGGTGAACTCAAAGACAAGGCAGCAATTTATTCCGGTACGATTGATAATACGGACCAGGCGATCAATCGAGTGGTTGAGAAACTAAAGACCATGGGCGTCCGCGAGAACACATTGATTATTTATGCATCGGATAATGGGAGCTACCGGGATGAACGGACCGGAAATTTGAGGGGAAGAAAGGGTTCGAACTGGGATGGAGGAATTCGGGTACCGGGTATCTTTTCCTGGCCCGGGGTTATAAGAAAAAATACCGTAGTTAAAAATCCAGCCGGGCTAGTTGATGTTTTACCCACCCTGTGCGGATTGCTTAATTTGGAAGCACCCCGAGACAGAGTCATTGACGGATCCGATTTATCCCCCTTGCTAAGAGGTGCACCTGACAAATTCAAGCGTCATCAACCAATGTTCTGGCATCTGCAAAAGTCCCGTCCGATTGTGGCCATGAGAGACGGAGATTTCTCACTGGTGGCCAACCCGGACTATGAAATACCAACTTCAAATATGTTTCAGGAACGCTGGATACCAAGGGTAAAGAATGGAGGGTATAAGGATTTTCAACTATTTGATTTGTCAAAAGATCCGGGTCAGACACAAAACATTGCTTCCGAATATCCTGAATTACTGAAAAAGTTGAAAGCTAAGTTATTAGAAATTAATCAAAGTGTAATGGCGGACGGCACGGACTGGCATCTCCAGTAGTTTAACAAATGAAGCTTGGGTTGGTAATTGCTTCCTTAGGGATTTTTATTGGATCAAATTCATTTGCCAAGGAAACAAAACCTTGGACCTTCGTCAGCATTCCCGACTTTCTAAACTTCGATATCGAGTACCCGCAGAAAGGGTGGGAAGACGCCCTCGGGTTCATCATGGGCTCCATGAAGAAGGAGGACCCAGCCTTCGCCATGGTCGCGGGCGACCTGGTGATGGGGCACTGGGGAACGAAGAAGGAGGAAATCAACAAGTGGGCGGACAAGTATTATCCCGGTTGGGTCCAGCGCTTCAAGGATCATGGTCTTAAGGTATACGCAGCTCTTGGTGACCACGAGATCCGGGACAACCCCTGGCGGGGAGCGGCGGCAGATGCGGTTCCGTTTTACAAGGATGCGTTTCGGCGACACCTCAAAATGCCCCTGAACGGGCCGGACCACATGAAGGGGACAGCATTTTATTGGGTCCACAAAAATGCCCTGTTCGTGTCGGTGGACGTTTTCGAGAAAGGCAAGAGCAACCAGGGAGAGATCGCGGCCGGGGTGACTGGCAAGCAACTCGAGTGGTTCGAAAAGGTACTTAGCAAGCATGGGCCCATGGTGGACCATATCGTGGTTATGGGGCACACGCCCGTTCTTCGTCCAGTCCGGACCTACAGTTCATCGGGCATGGTGACCGTCCAGGGCCGCGACTCGGATTTCTGGAAAGCCATGGCCAAGCATGGCGTCGACCTCTACCTTTGCGGGGAAGTGCACGCCGTAACTTGCACCCAGCGCGACGGCATCCAGCAAATCGCCCACGGGGGGCTCATCGGACGCACCACCAAGCCCAACTACCTGCTTGTGACCGTGCATAAGGACAGGCTCGAGCTCAACCTCAAGGAGATCGAACTGATCAACGGCAAGGGCCGGCTCTGGCAAAAGGACAAGAGCAAGGGACCGTGGGACACCATCACCATCACCACGGAACGCAAAAAACGAGGGTTCACCTCGATTGGCAAGGTCACCATAATAAAGCAAAAAGCCCTCCAAAAATTCGAATCCGCAACCGGCTTCTTTATTGAGACAAACAAGCCTAGGTAGTGCTTGTAAGCCTTGCAAGTCGATCCCTCTTGTTTAAATAATATGCTTTGCAGTTTCTTCACCGCAGATCGAGAGGAAGCCTAGATGGAAAACATTCTAATCAATAAGACTTTTGCTTACGGGGCCGCCGAAGAGGGCAATGCCGCTCGCCCTTTTCATTCAAAAAATAACATGAAAAAAAAATACACCTACCTGCTAATCGGAATCCTTACAATTACCACCTCCGTCCTTTCAGCGAAGACACCCAACGTTTTGTTTCTGATGTCTGATGATCTCAATACGGCATTGAGCGGATTCGGGCATCCGCAATGCAAAACACCGGAGCTGGACAAATTAGCCGAGCGGGGCATGCGCTTCGAGAACATGCACTGCCAATATCCGGTTTGCGGGGCCTCGCGTGCGTCGCTTATGTCCGGACTCTATCCCTACACCAACGGGACGCTGGGCAATGCCGGTACCCTGCGTGCAAACATGCCGAACGTAGTGACGATGTCACAGTTGTTTAGAAAAAACGGCTACCGCGTCGGGCGGGTGAGCAAGATCTACCACATGGGCATCCCACCGGAAATTCTCGTCGGAACCGCCACCCGTGACGACCCGCACTCCTGGGATGAGGTGGTCAATATCAAGGCGCCCGAACAAAATGCCCCTGGTAAAAAGACAAACTGGTCACCTAAAAACAAGAGCTCGCAATCCTTTACGGGCGTAGTGGCCGAAGGCGATGATTTGGCGCATGCCGATGGGATGGCGGCAAGCCACGCCATTGACTTCCTCAAGCGCCATAAGGACAAACCCTTTTTTCTCGCCTGCGGCTTTGTCCGGCCGCACGTCCCGTTGGTTGCCCCGGCGAAATATTTTGACCGCTATGACCGCGACGCGATGCTCGCTCCCGTGGTGCCGCAGAACGACCTGGAGGACGTGCCGGAGATCATTCGCAACTACAAGCGCAACAGCACATCCTACGGAGTTACGCCCGAACTGCACAAGGGCTTGCTCGAAGCCTACTATGCAAGCATTTCCTACATGGATGCGCAAGTCGGCCGGGTGCTGGATGCACTCGAGGAGTTGGGACTTGCGGAGAACACCATCGTCGTGTTCACCAGCGACCATGGCTACCTGCTGGGGGAGCATCACAAGTTCCAAAAACAGCACTTGTTCGAGGAATCCACCCGCGTCCCATTCATCGTCAGTGTGCCATGGATAAACAAGCAACACGGCAAGGCGACCAAGCATATTACCGAACTCCTGGACCTCTATCCAACCCTTGCCGACCTGAGCGGATTGAAGTCACCGAAGAACCTGCATGGCTCGAGTTTGGTGCCGCTCCTTAAGAATCCTTCTACCGATGAGTGGACAAAAGAGCTCGCCTTCACCATAAGCCGAAATGGTGGAGAATCGATCCGCACCCACAACTGGCGTTTTACGCATTGGGGCTTTGGCTCCGGGGGCATGGAATTGTATGACCTAAGGAACGATCCCGGCGAATTCACCAACCTCGCCGGAGATCCCGGCTATGACAAGCAGCTCGAAAAATTGAAGGCTCAGCTTGAGGTCAAACGAATGGCAGCGGGTTACTCAGCCAAACGATTTGGCGGAAAAAAAAAGTGAGAGCCAAAGCGACATTTGTTCTAGCTGCGTAACTTGTTCCTGCTTTAAGCCGTTAGAATTCTTCATCGGTTAAACCCTAGTAAAGTAATTCATTCACAAAAGCATTCTCTGATGCCCCATCGTTTCTTCCACCTTCTTTCCCTCTGTCTGGTTGTACTCGGTGCATCGGGCGAGGTACCCGGCATTCATTTGGCCGACAAATCCTTGAATGTGGAGTTCATCGACAGCGATGAGAAGGAGTTCTTTATCAGCCAAACGATGGATCTTTCCGGGCGGTTGTTCGTTGGTTGCCGCGAGGCCTTGTATGTCTACGAACCGACCGCGGACGGTGGCTTCGGGCCGCGCCAAGAGTTGTTCCGTTTTCCCATGCACTCTTGGCTCTATGACCTTGAGGTCTACGGAAACGACCTCTTTGTTCTGACCAACACGGCGCTCTACCGCATGCGGGACGCCGTCACCCGACGGAGCAACTTGAAACCTGAAAAATTGTTGTGGGGGAAACCTCAGGGTCACTACCATCAAGGCCTCCACGGGATGGAATTTGGGCCGACCGGAGACTTGTTTCTGTCCATGGGGGACCCTCAACCGCACATGCACTGGGACCGTTCGCGTCCCGACCACTTGTGGCATTGGGTTTTTTACGTCGGGCCGAACAACAAGGAGGTACCGTATACCGGGGTCGGGGCTGTTTTTCGCTATCGGCTGAAGGATCACTCCCTGACCGTTCACGCCAGCGGTTTGCGAAACAGTTGCGGGATATCCTTCGATCCGAATTGGCGTTTGTTCGCTAATGACAATGATCAGGAAGGTGCCGCCGCGTCGCCGGGCAAGCTGGTTTATGCCCCGCGTCATTCGTGGCACGGCTGGGTCCGGGGATGGGCGGCTCGTCAAAGTCCCAAGCGGCGCGACTTGTTGCCGGTGGTCAACCTGGAACTGGACGTTCCGGTCGGACAATGTTGGGACGAAGGCTCGGTGCTGGTCGCCAATTGGGGAAACCGAACGATTAGTCGTCATTTGATCTCCGAAAGCGGGGCCGGGTTTGTTGCCCCAACCGATTTCTTTCTTCGGGGCGACGGTTTGCGCCGCCCGGTGTCCATCACGCCGTTGAACGACGGACGCATGGTCGTATCCGTTTGCTACATGCAGGGCAACGAAGGTTCTCCGGTGCGCCAGACGGACTTGTTGTTGATCTCCCCTAAGGCCCCTGCTGTCAGTGGAGATCTGAGCAAATCGAACCTCGTTGGCTTGCTCGATCAGCCATGGGCCGTGCGCTACAAGGCTCATCAGGAAATCCTGCGCCGCCGTGGCCCTATCCTGAAACAAGCGGCCGAACGTTTCCTGAAGACACCGGTGGACGAGACTAATTTAAGCTCCCTCATCTATTTGGCCGCGGCTCATGGGGACGGTGCATCCTTGCAGCGCATACGGAAGCTTGCCCTCAGTGGTGAGCCGGTCAGCGAACTGGCGATTCGGGTAATGGCGGAGTTTCCCTCTAAGTTTGAACACCTCGAGGTGGAGAAGATCTTGGCCACGACGACGTCGCCGGGACTTCGGCACGCCCTCTTGGAATATCTGCATGCAGTCCCGGATGCCAAGCTGCCGGAGACCATCGTGCGTCTTGCGGCAGATCCCGATGCCTTCGTCCGGCAGTCCGCCGCGCAATTGTTGGCCAGCCGTGCATCGTCTGCCGAACTGACACGCTGGACCTCGGATGAATCCGACCTCGTTCGCCAGGGAGCCGTGAATGCCGCTGGTTTCCATATCTGGCATGCCATCGAGTCGACTACCAACTTCCCCAAGGTTCGTGAATCGGCCCGCCCCAACCAAATGTCTTTCACCCAGGCCGATGGTCCGATCAAGCTGACCAACCTTGGCAAACCGATCTTCATTTACATGCCGTCCGAATGGTGGAAGGACGAAAAGAACAGAAAAGCTGTCGCCCCGTATTTTGCTCTTCTTGTCAAGGCCTTGGACGATTCGTCTCCAAGCGTTCACCTTCCTGCCGCAGTTCAATTGTTCTTTTTGAAAAACACCGAGGGCGACCCCAAGGTACTGACGATCCTCGAAGGAGCCGGTGTGGAACTAGGAGCTAAATCGAAGGCATCGCAGAATGCCACCGCCCAAAAGAAAGCTCTTCGAGCCTTGGAAACGGCTACCTTATCAAGCAACGAAAAGATTCCTCCTGCATTTGTCGGCATAGACTGGAACAACGCCTATCGCAAAGGCAAGACGGCGGTGGGCAAGAAGTTATTCACGGCCCGTGGTTGCATCGCCTGTCACTTGGCTCCGGATGACGGTAAGGGGGGCAGTATCGGTCCATCGCTCGTGGATGTGCATACGCGTTTCTCTCCCCAATACTTGGCCGAGTCGATCCTTCTCCCAAATCGTTTTGTTTCGCCTAATTTCCATCCCACCACTCTGACCATGAAGGATAAATCGGTTCATGTCGGTTTTATCGAAAAGGATGGTGCCGAAATCGATTTGCGCATCATCACGGGTGCGGTGATGAAACTGGCCGGGGCCCAGATTGCCAAGCGCGCCACCAGTCATCAATCCATGATGCCGGCGGGCTTGGTTCAGTCACCCGATGAAATGAATCACTTGCTTGCCTACATGCTCGATCACCCCGGTGCCTCCAATGATCCGGGTGCCTTGGAAGATGACATGGCTCCCCTTGCCCTTGAGATCGTGCACCGCTTTGATCCCGAGAAGCCAAACATATTTCGGTTCAAGGCGGTTGAGGCACAGTATGTACGGGTGGACATCCTGCCTGGTTCAATAGGGCAGCCTTGTATCGATGAGTTCGAGATCTTTGCCCCGAGTGCGGAAACAAACCTCGCCCTAACTGGCAAAGCTACAGCCTCTTCGCTGCTTCCGGGCTTTGCTCATAAGCATCAGATCGCATTTCTCAACGATGGTGTTTATGGCAACGGGCGTAGCTGGATCCCGGCCAAGTTAACAGGGTGGGCTGAGATTAAGTTGGTGGAGCGATCGAAAATCGACCGGGTCGTACTCTCACGGGATCGCGAAGGGAAACTGCGCGAGCGCTTGCTTGCCTCTTTTGACATTCTCGTGTCGAACGACGGTACGATCTGGAAAACGGTAAAGAAGGTGCGTCCTCGCAAGGTAGCCAAAAAACCGACCACGACACCGGATCGACGAGCATCGCTAAAATCTCCTGCTAAACCAGGCAGCCCCAACGTGGTTCTGATCTTTTCCGACGACATGGGTTACTCGGACCTGCCGAAATTCGGAAAATCAGAAATCCCCACTCCGAATATCGATCGTCTCGCGAAAGAAGGCACTTTGTTCACCGATGCCTATGTCACCGCTCCGATCTGCGTGGCCTCGAGGATGGGTTTGTTGAGCGGTCAATATCAGCAGCGGTTCGGTATCTACTGCAACATGTACGGCGAAGACAAAACCCGGCTTTTTCTTCGTCAGACTCTTATGCCGGCGTCATTTCAGAAGGCTGGGTATCGCACAGCATTGATCGGTAAATGGCATCTCGGTGGCAACCTGAATTTGCAATATAAGCAGGCAGGCCCTTGCGATCGCGGCTTCGATGAATTCGTCGGCATTCGAGGTGGGCACGCGGATTTTTGGAAGGGCACGCCAGTGTTTCGCGGGAAGACCCGATTCCCAGCTCCTGAATACCTGACTGACCTTTGGGGCAGTGAGGCGTGCGCGTTCATCGATCGCAATCGTTCGAACCCATTTTTCCTCTATCTTGCGTTCAATGCTGTTCACTCGCCGATGCACTCGCTCGACGAGGATCGGGCGAAGTTCCCGAACATCAAAGACGAGAACCGTCGCACCTACGACGGCATGTTGCTTGCGATGGACCGATCCATCGGGCGCGTTCTTGATCGACTCGACAAAAACGGGATTACGGACAACACCATAGTGATGTTTCTCAATGATAACGGGGGTGGCGGTAACACAACGCAATACGCATCTCACTCGCGGAACTTCGCCAACAACAAGCCGCTCAGCGGCCACAAGTTCGATGTTCTGGAAGGCGGCGTGCGCGTGCCCATGATCATCCGTTGGCCTAAGCGCATCCCGGCCGGAAAGGTCTATGGGGAAATGGTCTCCAGTACCGACGTATATCCCACCTTGGTGGCTGGCGCGGGTTTGCAGATGCCCAAGGACCAACCCGCCGACGGCGTGGACTTGCTTCCCTTTATCAACGGAAAGAACACATTCAAACCGCACGAATGGCTCTGCTGGCAGAATCGTAGCTGGATGCCCCGGGAAGACGGCGGCCTAGTAAAGCCCAGACCCAAGGTCCACAACAGTGCCATCCGAAAGGGACACTGGAAACTCGTGCGCATGAACGAAAAGATCGGCTCGGATACTTCGCCTCCGGCTTGGCGCCTCTACGACTTGGAAAAAGATATCGGGGAACAAAAAGACCTCGCCAAAGAGCACGGCGATGTGGTCAAGGAGCTGGGTGCCCACTTTGACAAATGGCGAGCAGCGATGCATCCCACCGTGGAGTAACCAAAACCAATAAATGAAACCTGAGAAGAAACTTGCTCCCAATCACCTCTTCCTTCACCGCGTGATCGAAAATGGTATTTGGGAGATAGGAGCTTAAGCAATGAGAGCCAAAGCGACATTTGTTCTAGCTTCACTCTTGGTGATTGGCGCACTCCAAGCGGAAGAGCCCGTGAACGTTCCTTCTTCGAAGGAGAACTTTCATCTGTTCCTCCTGATGGGACAATCCAACATGTCTGGTGGAGTGGGCTTGGCAGCCGGTGATACCAAGCCGGTTCCTTCAGTGCTGAAAATGCGTTATGCCAAAGAAGGGGAGGGGCCCAAGTGGGCGCCCGGCACTCATCCGCTTCACCCCAGACGTCCCAACAAGAAGGCGCGTTTCGGGCCCGGACTCTCCTTCGCCGAGGCTTACCTTGCAGACAAGCCCGGTGTGACGGTCGGTTTGATTCCGATGGCCTGGGGTGGCCGAAGCATAGTGCAACTAAGCAAAGGCTCGGAGATTTACGGCGATGCCATTCGTCATATGAAAGCGGCCATGCAAGTGGGAACCCTCAAGGGGGTGCTTTGGCATCAAGGGGAATCGGACACCGTCGAGCAAACGAGGACCGATGCCTATGAGAACAGACTGCATCGCTTGATCAAAGACGTCAGGGAGGACTTGGGGTATCCGCAATTACCCTTCATCGTGGGAAACTTGGCTGAGTTCTACGGCACCGGCAAGGATCACAAGGCACCGGATCGGGTGGCCCGCATTACCAAAGTCAAGGAGATCCTCAGACGCTTGCCCAAAAAGGTGCCGCATACCGGATTCGTCGAATCCACCGGTTGCAGTCCGGCTGCCCGGGCAAAAGTACATTTTGACCGCAAGTCGAGTTTGCTCATGGGTAAACGCTATGCCAAGGTTTATGCCGATATGTTTGGTAAACCATGAAATTATTTTTAGTTTTAATTCTCTTTTTCACCACCCTGCTTGGCAAGGCTTCGACCCCTCCGAACGTCGTGTGGATCGTCATCGAAGATGCATCTCCGCATGTCGGTTGCTACGGCGAAACCCTAATCAAGACACCGAATATCGACCGGATGGCCCAGGAAGGGATTCGTTGCAAAAACGCCTTCGTCACTTCCCCGGTTTGTTCGTCCAGCCGCTCGGCCATGGTGAGCGGAATGTACCAGACCACTCTTGGGGTACACAACCACCGTAGCCAGACCTCGTCCGGGAAGGGGGGGGGCAACGCGGATTATTACGACAGCTACAAGGTACCCAATTCGGTCAAGCTGATCCCCGAGCTCTTCCGTTATGCTGGGTACTTCGTCACCAACAAGAGCAAGACGGATTACAACTTCATCCCGACTAGCAAGCTCTATCACGGCAACGATTGGAAGAAGGCGCCTGCCGATCAACCCATCTTTGCCCAATTCCAACTTAGTGGGGGAAAGAACCGCAAAGCGAAAAGCCATGCCGATCCCGCCAAGGTGGTCCTGCCGCCTTATTATCCGGATCACCCCATCCTTCGTCAGGACTGGGCCAAGTATTTGGATTCGTGGGTCAAGACCGATGAAGAGGTCGGTCGGATTCTTGGAGACCTGAAGAAGGGTGGGCGACTGGATTCGACTGCGGTCTTTCTTTGGACGGACCATGGAGTCAGCCACCTGCGGGGCAAGCAGTTCCTCTACGAAGAAGGTATTCGAGTTCCCATGATCATACGGCTACCGAAGAAGCAACAGGCCGGTACGGAGCGGGACGATCTACTCGAGCACATCGACGTCGCCGCTTGTTCGCTCAAACTGGCTGGTATCAAGTCACCCAACTACATTCAGGGGCGGGATTTTCTAGCTGCTGACTACAAGCTCCGAAAATTTGTTTTTGCGGCCCGTGACCGTTGTGACGAGACGGTCGACGTCCTCCGATGCGTTCGTGATTCCCGCTACAAATACGTGCGGAATTTCATGTCGCACGTTCCCCACGCCCAGCCCAGCCAGTACAAAGACGGCAAGAAAATCGTGCAGGTCATTCGCGGCCTGCACAAGGAAGGTAAACTCAACGAGGTACAGTCCCGCCCGTTCGCCTCTCGGCGGCCGCCGGAAGAACTCTACGACTTGCAAAGCGATCCGCACGAACTGGTGAACTTGGCCACCGAGCCAAAGCACCGAGATCGCTTGGCCGACATGCGCAAGGCACTCCACCAGCGGATGACGGAGACCCGTGACATGGGCTTGATCCCCGAGCCGATCCTCGAGGACGTCGGGCGGGAGGCAGGAAACAAGTACCTGGCTTTTCTCAAGAAGGACAGAGGCAAGCAAACCCGACGCTTGATCGAAGTCATAACCGCCGGCGAAGCGAACGAGGGAGCCAAGCTATTGCACTTCGCCAAATCTGCGGATCCATCGACTCGTTACTGGGCGGCCGTCTGGTTGGGGGTCAACAAGACGGAAAAAAGCAAAGCAACCCTTTTGAAATTAACCAATGATCCGGTACCCGCCGTTCGCGTCGCGGCGGCTCAGGCCTTGTGCAAGTTAGGAGACTTGAACACCTTGAAACTACTTGTTGAGCATATCAAGGATCCGAACTTGCTGGTCGGGATGTTCGCCCTGCGGGCCATCGAGGAACTCGGCGACGCCGGCAAAGCCCACCGCGAAGCGATTGCCGGGGCTCAAAAGTCGAAGTATGAATTCTCCCGACGCATCGCAAGGCGATTGACCGCCAAGTGGCCTTGAGGTTAGGAATCAAACCTACTCCTATCCTATATAAATTACAGAACTTATCATGCTGCGATTCCTTGTCATGGCCTTCCTCGCCTTCTTGCCATTCGTTGGCCAGGCCAACGAAAACTTCAATATCCTCAAAAACACCAAGAAGATCGTTTTCTTGGGAGACAGCATCACCTATGGGGGTGAGTATGTTATTTTTTTCGAGAGATGGCTCACCGTCAACCATCCGGAGCTCAGCCCGGAGGTATTGAACCAGGGCATCCCGAGCGAAACCGTATCCGGACTTTCCGAACCGGGTCACTTGCGGCATGGGTTCCCACGGCCTGATTTGCACGAGCGCCTGGACCGTGCCCTGAAGGCTTTGAAGCCCGACCTCGTCATCGCCTGCTACGGGATCAACTGCGGGATCTACATGCCACTCGACGATGAACGCTTCGCCAAGTACAAGGAGGGTCTGCAACGCCTGAAAAACAAGGTCGAAGCACAGGGAGGGAAGATCATCTTCATGACCCCACCGGTCTACGACAAGCCCAACCCCAAGTTCGATTACGACGACGTCATGGCGGCCTACGCCAAGTGGCTGGTCTCCAAGCGCAAAGATGGTTGGAAGGTGATCGACCTGCACACCGTGATGAAAAAGTCGCTCGCCAAGAAGAGGGAGCAGGACCCGAAGTTCAAATACTCTCGCGATGGTGTTCATCCGGGAGGGGAGGGGCATGAACTGATGGCTGAGCAGATCATCGACTTCTTTGCGGTCAAGCCGCCCCTCAAAGATCCGCACCCCAATGCCTATGGGCGCATGATGATGTTCCTGCGCGAACGCATGCGGGCAAAACGGGATGCCTGGCTGACCGATATCGGACACAAGCGCCCCATGCACAAGGGCAAGCCATTGGCCGAAGCAAACAAGATCGCGGCCGAGAACACCAAGCGCATCCAACAAAACCTCGAAAGCATCCTCAAGCAATCCAAGTAAACCTGATTTAATTCCAATCCATGAAACCATCCTGTCTTCTCCTCTCCTTCCTCCTCGCCATCCCATGCCTTGCCTTCGGGGACATGGATAAGCCAAACGTCTTGCTCCTCTCGATCGACGATTTGAATGATTGGGTCGGTTGCCTCGGCGGTCACCCCCAAGCCAAGACCCCCAACATCGACCGCTTGGCCAAGATGGGCACCCTGTTTGCCAACGGGCATTGCCAGTCTCCGGTTTGCAACCCATCCCGGGCCAGCATGATGACCGGACGCTACCCGCACACTACTGGAATTTACTTTCTCAGCCCGGATCTCCAAGAGGCCCCCGTCCTCAAGGACATCAAGACCCTGCCTGAAGTCTTTGCCGACAATGGGTACAAGACGTTGGCGGCGGGCAAAATCTTCCACCGGGGAGACAAGCGCTTTTTTCAGGAATACCTGCCCACGGGCGGGTTTGGTCCCCGCCCCAAGAAAAAGATTTCCCAACCACACGGACATCCCTTGTGGGACTGGGGAGTCTTTCCGGACGACGACAACCTGATGCCCGACATGAAATGCGCCAAGTGGGCGGTCGGGCAGTTGAAGAAGAAACACGACAAACCATTCTTCATGGGGGTTGGGTTTTACCGTCCTCACGTTCCTATGTATGCCACCAAGAAATGGTTCGACATGCACCCAAGAGAAAAAATTAAGCTCCCGTTGGTTCGGAAGAATGACCGCAACGACTTGAGCCAATACGCGATCGACCTGACGAATTTGAAGCACGTTTCCCCCACCCACAAATGGGTAAGCGAAGCCGGACAGTGGGCACATGCCGTGCAGTCCTACCTCGCATCGGTCACCTTTGCTGATCATTGCCTGGGTCATGTGCTCGATGCACTGGAGTCAAGTGACTATGCTAGCAATACGGTCATCGCCCTCTTTTCCGACCATGGGTTCCACCTCGGGGAGAAAGAACGGTGGGCCAAGCGCTCCCTTTGGGAAGACGGGACCCGGGTCCCCATTATCGTCTCGGCTCCCGGTCATAAAGCCGGACAGAAGACCAATCGACCTGCGGAGCTGTTGGATGTGTTTCCAACCCTGCTCGAATTGGCCGGACTGCCCGCAGATTCCACCCAGGAAGGACAGAGTCTAGTCCCCCTTATGAAGAACCCCAAAAAGGAATGGAATTATCCCGCCATCACCAGTTTCGGGCTCGGCAACTACTCGGTACGCAGCACCCGCTACCGCTTTATCCAGTATTTCGATGGATCACGGGAGCTCTACGACTTGAGCCAGGATCCGCACGAATGGAAGAACTTGGCGGGCAACCCGAAAAACAAATCGATCATCGAGGAACACGCAGCCCGCTTGCCCAAGAAAGAACATCCCATCCTGCCGGGTGGTTCGACTGGTCACAACGCCTACGGAGCGGCCAATAACAACATCAAGAAAGATTGATCCTTGGGCGAAGACCTCTTTAAATAAACCGCATGAGCAAGATCCGAATCAGCATCTTCAGGATTCTTTCCGTTGCTTTGCTCCTCGTGTCAGGCATGGCGGCAAAGGCTGCCGCTCCTTCTGGCTTCGAACAAAAGATCAAACCTTTCCTGAAGGAGAACTGCATTCGTTGTCACGGTGAAAAAAAGCAAAAGGGCAAGCTGGCTCTGCACGAGATATCGGTCGATTTCGCAAAGGACGAGACTTCGGGCTTGTGGCTTGAAATCCTTGCCCAACTGACGGCCCGCGACATGCCTCCGCCTGACGAGGAAACACAACCGGCTGATTCGCAGCGCAATGCGGTGATCGAATGGATCGACCGGCAGTTGCTGACCGCGGGCTCGGGTGAAACTTATCGTAAAAAGCTGCTCGCACCCGAATACGGCAACTGGGTAAACCACGAAAAGCTCTTTTCGGGGGAAATCAAAACTCCTCCTTATTCCCCCTCCCGGCTCTGGCGTTTCAATACGGAGATTTTTGCTCACAAGGGATTTGGCAAATCGAAGAGCCCCTTCAGCTATGTGACCTCGGAGCGCGGGATACGCGATTACGCGGCTCTTTCGATAGCGGACCAGAGCACGGTTCAAATGACCATGATCGTGGCTGATTCGTTTCTTACGGACCGGGAAAGGCGCGGCGATTTCAAGGAGTTTGCGGATGATAAGCCGGTGCCTGAGGAGCCGGCTCTTGTGGAGCTTATCAGGCGCGAGCATATTCGGGTGATCGGACGCTACCCGAGCAAGGAAGAGCAGGAGAAATACCTTTCTTTTCTCAAACGAAGTATCAAGACGGGCGGCAAGCTGGACGGATTCAAAACCACGATCAAAGCGATGTTCCTGAGTCCGGAATCGATCTACCGGATGGAATTCGGCCTGGGTGAGGTCGACGAACACGGACGCCGGCATTTGTCACCGGACGAGCTGTCCCATGCGATCGCCTATGCCTTGACGGATCATAGACCGGACAATCATCCTCTCATTCGAGAGACCCTGCAAAAGGGAAAGCTGAAAACCAAGGAGGACGTAACCCGTCTCGTCCGCCAATTGCTCGACGAGCAACTCTTGACGGGACACTGGGACCGGAAGGACCTGCCGCGGATCGGGCGGTTCTTTGAGGAGTTCTTTGGTTTTCATCGAGCCGGAACGGTCTTCAAGGACAATGACCGGCGGGGTGCGGAAAAGATTAACCAATGGAACACGACCATGCTCATTCACGACGCCCGCATGCTCATTGAGCACGTACTGAAGAAGGACAAGGACGTCATCGCCGAGCTTTTGACCACCAATGAATACTTCATCGCCCATCCGGGCGACAACGAGTATGCCCGCGAGCATTACGAGAAGAGAATCGCGGAGATCTTGGATCCGGGTTACGTGGATGCCCGCATCGCGCTGCGCAAGAAACAGATCAAGGGGGATTTCAATTTTGATAATATGCCCGAAAAGGCCGAGAAAGCCCTCGTGGCGGCCCGACGGGATGCGGAGAAAACCGTAGCGATGTTTCAAGCGACGCTGGACAAGGGAATGCACCGCCATCCCAATTTTCCATTCGAGGGCAAAAGGCGCGGCATTGCGGATCTCCTTTATATCGAGCCCTACAATTTGCCGAGCAGCGGTCGCCATGGGGAGCAAAAGTGGGACTGGCCAATCGAGCAACCGTTGAAGATGCCCGAGGAGGAAAGATCCGGTTTGCTGACCCATCCGGCTTGGTTGACGGCCTATTCGCTCAATGAGGGCAATGATCCGATTCATCGGGGGATTTGGGTATACGAACGGTTGCTCGCCGGGGTACTCGGGGACGTCCCGCCGGACGTTGACGCGGCCGTACCGACCGACCCGCACAAGACCCTTCGGGAACGTATGGAGCCACTGCGCAATCAACGGTGCTGGAAGTGCCACCGCAAGATGAATCCCCTCGGTGAAGCCTTCGAGATTTTTGATGACTGGGGGCGCTATCGAACCCATCACTACTTTGATGAGAATGGTGAGATCTACCTGCGCCGGGACAACCAGTTCGACCGCAAACTCAAGGAGGGCAAACTCACGACCCGCAAGGTCGACGCATCCGGTGAAATTGCCTTTTCGGGCGATCCGCAGATCGATGGCAAAGTAAAGGATGCGGTCGAAATGATGCAGCGCCTGGGGCGTTCGGACCGGGCCCGTCAATCCTTCATCCGGCATTTGTTCCGTTATTTCATGGGTCGCAACGAGATGCTAAGCGATTCAAAAACCTTGATCGAAGCGGAAAAAGCCTATGTAGAGAATGAAGGCAGCTTCCAAGCGCTCGTAGTCTCCTTACTCAGTTCCGATTCTTTTTTATACAGACGATAACCATTCCTTTTTATGATCTATAAAAGACGTCAATTTTTTCGGAACCTCTCTGTTGGCGGAAGCGCACTGGCCATGGCTCCCTTTCTCCAATCCGTTCGCGTTCATGGAGCCGGGAACGAGGCCGCCTTGCCCAAACGTTTCGTCTTCGTGGTAAAATCTTCCGGCATCGACAAGTTCAACCTCGTACCCGAAGGTCTCGAAAATCACTTCGTCAGTCCGGACGACGGAAAGAAATTGGGTAATCGGGGACGGAGGGAAGGACCACTCGTAGACGTCGCTCTGGCCGACCATAAGCTACCGGAAAAACTGGCCGCCTTGGAAACATTCAAAGACCGCCTGACGGTTATTCAGAGTTTGTCCGGGGTTGGCTTTCGGGGTAATCATACCAAGGGGTTCGGAACCCTTTCTCTTCATGATTCGGAAAAAGTAGCGGTTGCCCCGAGCCTGGATTGCCTGCTCGGGCAACATCTCTCCACAGGCCCTTATCCGATGTACGGGATGGCCATGAATGGTCAACTTCTGGAGGGCGGATGGAAACCCGAAGACTCCTATTGCTATCCCAACCTTTCCGCCTACGCAGCCGCCAAGCCCGTTGCCTATCAAGGTTCGCCCAAGAAAGCCTTTCTCGAGCTCTTTGGAGCGGCCGTCGCAACACCCGAACAACTGGAAAAGAAGATTGCCCTGAATGGGAACCTCATGGATTTCTTGACCAAGGATGCCCGCCGGGTGGAGAAGCAACTCTCCGGAGACGACAAGGAACGCTTCGCTCTTTATATGGACTCGTTCGATTCTCTCCGCAAGATCGAGGAAAAGAAAGCCGCCCTCACGGACCGCATTCAAAAGCACGCCCCGGAACGGACGGACCGCTATGATTCAATCTCTCCCTCATCCCGGATTGAATCGCACTTTGAAATCGCGTCCGCCGCACTGGTCGCCGGGTTGACGAACGTGGTCACTCTGCGTCCGGACACCTTGGGCGTGAAGTACTCCGAACTCGGCCTCTCCAATTCCGTGCACGCCCTCGGCCACCTCCAGGACAACAAGGCGTCCAATGGTTGGACGGGACATCAAGCACGCATGGAAGTCGAGAAGTTGCACTTGAAGCAGATCGCCAAAATGGCAAAGAAATTCGCCGGCATTCCGGAAGGGAACGGTTCGATGCTCGACAACACGATGATCGTTTACATGTCGTGTTCATCGGGCGACCATCATTGTGCCGGTCATGACTGGCCAACCCTTCTGTTAGGAGGTATGGGGAAGAAACTGAAGATGGGTCGCTACCTCGAGTATCCAAAGTATGGCGCCAAAGACCATCGCACGGTGGGCAACCTTTACCTTTCCTTGATGCAGGCCGCGGGAATGAAAACAGCGGACACTTTCGGACAACCGGATTCCAGCCTCAAGGATCTCGACCTCAAGGGACCACTCCGGGAATTGATGGTGTCCTGAAAATTTATTTAATTTTATGAGTATGTTCATGCGTTCATCGGGCCGCTTCCTGCGGCGTCTCCCTATCCTCGTCGCTTTTGCCTCTTGTGTGGGCCTTGCCATCGGGCAGAAGAAGGACATGCCGAGGGAGGATGTCGTCGAAGTCCCGGCCATTGGCGAAGGTCTTTGCGTACACAATCTTTTCCAGTCCAACATGGTGCTGCAACGGGACAAGCCGATTCCAATCTGGGGTTGGGCCAACCCCGGAGAAAAAGTCAGCGTAAGCTTCGCTGGTAAAACCAAAGACGCCAAGGTGGACAAGGACCGTGCCTGGAAGATCACACTGCCCGCCATGGAGGCTAATGCCGAAGCCCAAACCATCACCGTAAAGGGCAAGGACAAGACGCTCACTTTGGAGAACATCCTGATCGGCGACGTCTGGATTCTCGGCGGACAAAGCAACATGGAGGAACCGCTCAATAACGTGGAGAACGGGAAACTGGAAATCGTCTCCGCCAATTATCCGGGTATCAGAATTCTTACGGTGCCCGCTCAGAACGGACCAACGGTGAAGAAAGGCTTTGCCCGTTTGCACGAATGGAGCAACTGGTCGGGCCGTCATTTCCGCAAGGGGGACTGGGACATTTGCTCACCCGAAATCGTCCGCGAGCTGTCCGCCATCGGTTATGTCTTTGCCCGTCGACTCCACATGGCCGCACAAGTTCCCATCGGGGTGATCGATGCCTCTCGGGGCGGGACGACCGTCGAAACTTGGACGCCCACTCCCGTTCTAAAGAAAATCGAGACCAAGGAAGTGAAGGGCCTGCTAGCCGATTGGGATAAAAAAGTCACCGAGTTCGATGCCCAGAAAGACTTGGAGAAACGGGTAGAGAATCATCACAATTGGGTCAAGAATATGAAGAAGCAGGGTAAAGAAATTCCCAAGGGGCGGACCATTCCCACCGACCTGCGACCCGGGCCGGCGATGGATCAAAACCGCCCGGGGAACTGTTTCGCAAGCATGATCGCTCCGATCGCCGGGTTGTCGGTCAAGGGCGCCATCTTCCATCAGGGTTTCAACAATGCAGGAGGAGGATCAGCCGGGGCGGACATGTATTACCAAGTCTTCGGCAAGATGATCACGGCATGGAGAAAAGCTTTCAACGATCCTCGCATGCCTTTTGGCATCATATCCCTGTGCACGGCAGGGGAGCCACAGACGAGGGATGACTACCTGGAAAAAATGGTCAACGGGGGAATTTACATCCGCGAGGCTCAGTACAAGACCTTCCTGGATTTCCTGAAGGCGGGAGACGAGAACGTCGGCTTCGCCAGCAGTTTCGACAAGCGCCGTTCCTGGTACCACCCGCAACTTAAGATTCCTGTGGGCGAGCGCATCTCGCGCTGGGCTCTCGCCACCCAGTATGGATTCGAGAAGGAGATCAAATGGAAACCGCCCATGTATACTGAGATGAAGATCGAGGAGGGCCAGATCATCCTCACTATGGATACTTGGGTCCGAGCGGTCACCAATGGGCCCATCGAAGGCTTTGCCATCGCCGGCAAGGATCGCAGGTTTCAACCCGCGGAAGCCGAGTGGCTGATTACGGGAAAAGATCAGCACAACCGGCCCAAGCATGACCGGAGAGTCATCGCGCTATCCAGCCCGCACGTTCCCGAGCCCCTTCATTTCCGCTATGCCTGGGGACGCAACCCGATGGGCAACCTACAGTCGGCCGATCACAACGATCTTCCCTTTGCCACTCAGCGCAGCGACGACTGGAGAATGGAAAACGTTCCGGTAACATTAACGGGATTCGACGACCTGGCCCCCAAGGATTTTGCCCGTCGGGCCAACCACGAATCCCAAAAGGCTCTCCGCCTGGATGACCTCGGGCGCCGCCTCAAGGAAGCACAAGTCCTGATCGATGAGCACAAGGAAAAGTACGAGCAGGAACGGGAAGCGGAACGCAAAAGAGCGGAAGAGAAAAATTAGGTTGGGGTTATCCGTCAGTCTGCCCGAGCACCGGATAAAGAATGATTTTACGGTAGCGCACCGAGGTGTGGTCTCCCTGAAGGTGTAGTGGCCCGGGACTCATAACGTCCGCCTGAAAGGCCCCGTTGGTGTTGCCGATCACCGGTTGGTTGTCGATCACCTTCTCCCCATTGAGCACAACGGTGGCGTGGCGGTCCACGATGGTGATCTCGTAGCTTTGCCATTGACCTCCCGGCTTGCCCGCGTTCTTAGTTGGCTTGACCCGGCTGAAGATGGCGCCGACTCCTTGCAGGCCCTGCATACGGCTGTCCCGGTCGACGACTTGAGCCTCGTAGGTTCCACGGACGTATATTCCACTGTTTCCTTCGGGCGGCACGTTGAACTCGATGGTCAGCCTGGAGTCACCAAAGACCCGCTCCGTCCTTAGGTTCCCATAGGGGGCAAAGGCATCGAAAGTTTTCTTTGGCGTTTCATTAACCAGTTCTCCGTCCTTCACTTTCCAACCATTGATCTTCCTTGGGTTGATCAGTTTCCATCCCGTCAGGTCGACCCCGTTAAACAATTCTATGGGTTGGCCGAACTTCACCTTGGAAAGATCGGGTCGAGGAGGTAGGGGGGGGCAGCCGTTTACCGCTATGGATAAAGTTTTCCCCGCCGGAAACTTTCATCACAACCCTTATGTCATTCCCTTGGACGGTTGCTTCCAGATCACGCATCTCCCGCTCTCCGGTGTAAGCTCCGCCGGGGTATTCGGGCGAACCGATTCTAAGAGCACGCTTGAAGGTCAGCTTTCCATCGGCGTACTTGAGTTCACGGATCGCCTTGGATTCCCCCACCGTCCAGAGCTGTCCGCTCCATTCTCCTTCGTTTAGCTCCAGAGCCATCCACCCGGCGGCCCCGTTGCTCATTTTCAAGGCCCAGTGCCCGGCAAAGGCCCTTTGCTTGTCAGTACTTTCTTGTCCAGCCGCCAGACTAATGATCATCAAGGCAAACATAACTAGAATCGATTGGAAGAGTTTCATTGGAGAGAGAGTAAATAGATCAGGCTCCTTCTTTCAATCAATCATGCTCTGGAGTTGATACGGTTCTTGCTTAGCCAATCATCCTTCCCTTACCTTTTTTACTCACACCCATGCGATTCTTACTCCACTCATTCGTTGTCCTTGCTCTTTTGGCCGTGCCTTCCCTGGCCACGAAAAAGCTTCCGAACTTCGTATTCTTCCTCGTCGATGACCTAGGGTGGGGTGATCTAGGTTGCTACGGTTCCGAGTTCCACGAGACCCCGCACCTCGACAAACTGGCCGACGAGGGCATGAAATTCACCAACGCCTACTCCGCCTGCACCGTATGCTCGCCCAGCCGGGCTGCCATCATCACGGGGCGCTATCCGGGACGCCTCCACCTTACGGACTGGATCACCGGACACGGACGAAGAAACCCAAAGCTTCTCATCCCAAAGTGGAAAACCAAGATGGATCACGAATTGACCACCTTGCCGGAAGCCCTGCAAGAAGCGGGTTACCGGACGCAATTCACCGGAAAATGGCACCTCATGCCGATCGGGAAACCCGACTTCAAGGAACACTACCCGGATAGCCACGGCTTCGATGTAAACGTGGCAGGACGCGAATGGGGGCAACCCAAGGGGCGTGGCAAATATTTCTCGCCCTTCGGTATGCCGAACCTAGACGATGGAGAGAAGGGCGACTTTCTGACAGACAGGTTGACTGATGAGGCGGTGAAGTTCGTCAAGGAGTCCAAGGACAAGCCCTTCCTCCTCTATTTTTCTTATTACACCGTACACGGACCGATCATGGCGAAGCCCGCCTTGCTGGAGAAATACAAGAAGAAGGCCGCTGGTTTCGAGAAACGTAAAAACGAACGGGTCCATCCTGCATATGCAGGTATGATCGAGAGCCTCGACGAGAGCGTGGGCCGTGTCCTGGCTGCACTCAAGGAAGCGGGGGTAGCCGATGACACGGTGGTCATCTTCACGGCGGACAATGGTGGTACCTCCGAACAAAGCTCGGGTGGTTTGCGAGGGGCCAAGGCCTTGTCGTACGAGGGAGGCACCCGCGAGCCCGCTCTCGTGAAGTGGCCGGGCAAGGTGAAGCCGGGTTCGGTTTGCGAAGTGCCCGCCATCGGGATGGATTTCTATCCCACCATGTTGGAAATGGCAGGCTTACCGGCACGGCCGAAGGAGCACATGGACGGTATAAGCCTCGTCCCCTGGTTGACCAACGCTTCCCGTTCACCCACCCGTGAATCACTCTACTGGCATTATCCCCACTACCATAAGACCAAACCTTATGGGGCCGTACGCAAGGAGGATTGGAAACTGATCGAGTTCTTCGAGGACGGCAAACTCGAGCTTTACGACCTGAAGAACGATCCTTCGGAAAGCAACGACTTGGCTGATTCCAATCCCAAGAAACGCGAGGAATTATTGGCCGACCTGCGCAACTGGCGCAAATCCGTCGATGCCCAGATGCCCACCCTTAACCCGAACTATGGCAAGACGTCCGTCGCCCCGAAGCCGAACAGGCGGAGCGGAGAGCCGACCAAGCCCGTCTCGACCCTTTTGGGAAAGGTCTCCGCCTCGAGCTATCAGGTTGGCAACCCACCCGAGAACGCCTTGGACGG
>Ga0099799_10112_pt1 | contig 24234 bp, 15 predicted proteins | sample Uncmet6_SortLC_1_FD_89033 | JGI IMG/M metagenome (GOLD analysis project Ga0099799, IMG submission 89033) | Marine eukaryotic communities from CALCOFI LINE 67, Pacific Ocean - CN11_C50_N6_SortLC_1 | ecosystem: Environmental > Aquatic > Marine > Oceanic | place: Pacific Ocean: Monterey Bay...
ACCCAGTCCGGCTCGGTGCTCAGAATCGGTGTATGATTCCATCGTCCCCCTGACGAAGGGAATATCGCGAGGCTGCGGCCTGATCTTTTACTCTTCCACCTGGGATCTGAACGCGACAGACGTTCCGTTCGAGGTCACTTACCCTGCTCCAAGCAATTCCTCCGTCCCCGCGGTGTGCAATCTTATGTTTGTGCCCGAGGAAAGCCCATTTGTTGGGTCTTTGTTGTCCAGTGCCGGGAAAAGGGTGGAGAAGGATCTCAGGATCGGCCAGGAAACGTCGATGCGGGAAAGGATGGAGGTCCTGAACGGCCGCCTGCTCTACCGTGGTTGGATAGTCATTTGGGTGCCCTCTCCTCCTCTACCGGTAGCGGCAGACCTGAGGAGCCTGCTAAAGCTGTCACCGGGAAGGTTCTTTTCCTCGACGGCCAAGCAGGCCATCTACGCCAGCGGTAACTACTCTGACCCCTTAGGCTTCGACCAAGTCCTCTTTCTCTCCACGCTCGTGAGCCGGAAGGCATCGACCGAGACAGGCTTCATCAAGGGGCCACCGAAGATCAAGCTTCCCGACGACGTGAAGCGGCACGCCATCCTCGGCGCGCCCATCATGCTGCACCCGATTCTGCTATCGAACGTCACAGTCGGCGGTCCCAAGCCGAACATCAAGATGTCCACGGCTGTCAAAGTCATGCTCATCGAGGCCGCCACCGACGAAGCGGAGGAGGTGGCCGAGCCATCTTCTCTTCGGAGACAGAGGGAATTTTACCAGTTCGTTGCGTCCACCCTGGACCGGAAGGAGATCCGGTCGGAGTACGAGCCGAACTACCTTTACTCCGCGTCCCACTGGATCCGAGGCAACACGCTGGTGCACGACCTGACGACCGAGGAGGCCCGCCAGCTGCGATGTGAGTGGTACGAGGAGCACACCCTCTGGGGAAACGACCACGACCAGCTCAGCTTTGCGCACGTTATGGCCCTGAGGGAGCTCGAGCTGCGGCAGCTACGGCTTGACGCCGATGCAGCGCAGGCGCATATCCGCTCCAGCAGCATGACCCCCACGCAGCGGTCCGCGGAGCTGCTTATCGAGGAGTCGGTGGACTGGCGGGAGTGGCGCCCGTTGGCGAGCGAGAGGGAGCGGCGGGAAGGGCTGTCGGTGCCCCCCCCCCTCGGTCGAGGATGTGATCGACTCCATGCTGGGCATGAGGCCGCCGCCGGAGCGGGATGCGAGCGAGGTCGAGTACTCCGTCCGTATCTTCAGGCCCGACGCAACTGCCGGGGCACGCAGAGCGATCCTGAGGGAGACCTTCCCTCGCCTTCCCGGAACGCAGACCAGCGAATCCTTCCTCAGAGGGGAACGCAGAATATACTCCGTCCGCAAACTGACTCAGTAGCATCCTCCGTAAGTGCAATATATCTTTTTCTGCATTGCAGCAGCATCCTGTCTCATACGCTATTAGCCTGTTTAAACTATCTGTACCGGCATTGGACCATCTCGCCGGCCAGCTTGGCCTCCCCGACCGTCATTCCCCGCTTGGCCTCCAGTTCCGTGGGAGGGAAGCCGGCCCTGAGCTCGACCGCCCTTCCCCCTGCCTCCTCGGCAACGTAGCCGTACACCCCGCCGACGGGATCGGCCCCCAGGAACCTCCGGACCACCCTCCTCCCGTCCGGGAGGCGGAACTGTACCCGGACGGCCCCCGGATCGCCGGGCGCCGGCTCGGGCGGGACGGGACCCGATGGAGGGGAAGGGGGAGGCGAGTCAACGGCGGCGGGGGCGGCCGTGGCAGCCTCCAGGCTCTGCATCATGGCGAGCTGCATCATCTCCTCCTCGGTCAGGCCGGACACGTCCACTGCCGCCACGTCCGCGGCAGCTCCCCGCCCCCCTCCGGCGCCGGCGCCGGCGCCTCCTCCGTCCAGCCGCATCCCGGTGCCCACATTTCTCCACGGATCGGTCGCGCCCGTGATCGCGTCCGCGACCCCCCTGGCCAGATCCTCCTCCTTCCACCAGAACTCCGGCAGGCCCCGGCTCCGCTGCGCCCTGGAGCGGCACTCCGGGGGGAGTCCCCCCCCGCCCGGGGCGGGATCTGCGCAGAAGACGCTGTAGCCGCTCGCCCGGAGCTGGTCGATCTCGGCCGCCAGCCCGAAGTGCGAGATGGCGACCGGGCGCTCGTTCATGCTGTCCAGGTTCCAGTACCTGCCGTTGATGCGACGGATGGCGAACCAGTGCGCCTGGCGGTGGCAGACGAAGGCGCCCACCTCGGTGACATCCCTCCCCCTGAGCACCCCCTCCTGGCCCAGGCTGGGGAGGCCGATGCCGTAGGCGTCGGCCAGTGCCGCCCTAAGCACCTCGATGCTGAAGTTTCCCCCCGGGTCGACGTTGCCGCTCCCCTCTGCCAGCCGGGCTAGGTAGTCCCTGGACCTCGTCCCGCCCTCGTTGTTATCGGCCATGTAGGCCAGCTCGACCTGGTCCAGCCGGTGGGCAATTTCGGCCAGGGCCTCCGGGGAGAAGGCCTTGGCCTGCACCAGGTTGTTCAGGGCGTGCTGGCCGCAGAGGAGGGCCTCCTGCCTCTCGTGGTAGATCCAAACCCCGGAGTCCTCCATGGCTTCTTCGGGGATGGGATGGGATGGGATGGGATGCGGGCGGGGTGGCTGATGCTGAAAGATTGGGCGAATGGGCGAATAGGCGAATGGGCGGCGGCACCCTCGGTATATGGCGGAATGTGCCCGGACCTCTTCGGGCTTCTCCAGGCTTCGGGAAGTCCAAGATCCAAGTCCCAGTCAGAGTCGGTTTGGTAATGGAGACGTTTGAGTCCTTCGGCGACTTCTCTCTTCCATTTCAAACTCGGTCGTACGGCGAGCAAGCCGGAGTATGTACTCTAGAGTACGAGGCGCGGTCTAATCGAGTCCCGAGTCCGTCAATCAAGTCCTGAGTAGTCGGTCGTCCTCTGACTCACTATGCATACTGTACGTACTACTCTAGTATGGCAATACTATAATCATAATAATATCATCGTATGCATGTTATGGATAACAAGCAACAGCGTATGCATACTATTTTGAGCTCGTATTACGATACGAGGCTGGTACGAGCTCGTAGCATCCATAGATACGACATGTCATATTTTTTATGCATATTACAGTAGGAGTATGCATAATATGCATACTATGACAATATCCATACTCTAGTAGCTAGAGTAGTACGAGCTAGTATTTACGACCGGTCTGTGACGAAGTGACGATGTGACGACGGACGACGGACGACGACGGCACCTCATTTTTCTCACCTACTTTTTGCGTCTTCGGAAACGGACCCAAGTCACCTCATGACCAAGTGGCGGCGGACGGCTCCCGTCCTCTTCCTCCTGGCCTCCCTGGGCGGCGCCCCCGCCCTCTCCCCCGGCGGCGGGAGGCAGCGGCCCACCCGGCGCGACGTCGTCGCGGCCGGGCCTGCCACCGCCCTCCTCCTCTGCTCCGCCCTCCCGCGGCCGGCGGCGGCGGCGACGGAATCCCAGGCCGCGGTTGGAGGCGGCGGCGGGGGGGCGGGGGGAGGGCTGGCGGCCAGGCTGTCCCAGCGCGACCCTGCCTCCCTCAAGAACTCGGTCTTCAACGTTCCTCCCGCCGCGCAGGTCTATCCGGACTTCGTGAGGGGGGAATGGGAGGTGACCGAGAGGTTCGCGGGATACATCTTCCCCTCGGAGAAGGTTCCCAAGGCTTCCGTCGTGGCGAACCCCAATGTCCCAGGCTTCCAAAAGTGCTCCATCGCGGCTATAGGGGATATCGGTGTGGGGGGAGACGCGGGCGTGACGTACCGGAGGAGCATCGACGCCGCGACGGGGAGGGAGGACCGGCGCCTCGGCCTGACGTCCAGCCTCGACGCCCACCTGGGCTACCGGGCGGTGGAAGGGGTGTCCTACGACGGGGACGCCGCGGGGGGGTCTCCCAACCGCCTATCGATCACAATGGTGCCCAGGACCACCCGAAACGCGGAGCGGATCGAGCTGTTCTGCAACGCCAGGGACTCCGAGATCGTCCCCAGCCCGAGGGACCCGAACCTTAGGATCTTCGTGTGCAGCGAGCATGTACGGCAGGTCACCTTCGGCCTGAGCACGGAGTTCGGGGTCGCTCGGCAGGTTGTGGGCAACTATGCTCACTACTGGACCTGGAGGGAGCAGGAGGGCGGGAGGACGCTGACGGGCAACGTCCTCACCGCGGCGTACCTCGATCCTCAGGACCCACAATATTTTGATGAGCCTTCCAAACCGGTCGTTGTGTACTCTCACAACCTCGAGGCGAGGCGGCTGGCCTAGCACTAGTCACGTACGCGCAGATAGCTACGCATATATCTGCTCCCAAAGCAGGTGAGGGACATGCTCCATAATTTCTTTACAGCACCGGTATTACAGGGTTTTAGAATATGGTGACTTAGGCAAGTCTTCTCCGCCAATCCGCCGACTCTAGTAGCATCAGCCGCTGCTGTCGGTGTCCTTGCAGGTATCCTCCTCTTATCCGTCCTCTCCCGACCGAAAAAGCCCGCGCAATTAACATCATTCTAAAATCTGTGCAGTCGATGCGTCTCCAGTGCACTACAGCGGTGACACTAAACATCCATCTGAACTCATATGAGGACAATTGAATAGCGAATGGGGAAACAGCTGTTTCTGGAAACGACATCATGAAAGTGAAAAGATGTGGATATCAATTCGTAAATCCGACGAGCTCAAATGCGTAGATAAATGCATTGAAGAGAAGAAAAAAATGATTGATTTACAGCTTTAGCGTGGACATTACTTCGCTGGCTCCTTTTAATTCCATTCCTGCTAACACTGGGTGTGACCCTCTCAATCATCGGTCCTCGCCAACCTCGCTCTCGTCGTCATCGATGGGCACGATTAGTTTCTGCTCGTACCCCCCCTGCGAACCCATTCCCCTCATCGCCGACCGTTGCATCATGGCCTGCATGCGGGTTCCACCGCTAGAGGTACTGCTGAGATCGTCGTCGGGATCGCCGCTAACTCTGCCCATAATATCGTCCAATGCGTCGCGCTCCTTTGCGTCCCTGACCTGGCGGTTCTCCTGTGACCTCTGGTAGTCTGCCATGAACTTGCGGCCGGCTTCGGTGTCAAGCCTCTCCCTACTGCGCTCGAGAAAGGCCTTGCGGGCATCGGAGAAGTCCTGGTAGTTATCCTTCTCGGCCTCCTGGTCTTCGTCACTCCCACCTAACGAGTCCAAGAAGCTATTGTTCTCCCATCCCTTCCCCCCAACCATTTGGACAACCGAAGGAGCACTCCTAGCGGATGAGTTGGGGAGGGGGGAAAAGGCTGTCGCAAGGGATGGGCAGGTCAGCAGAAGGAGACATGCTTTCATTTTGACTTTATTCGCGTTTGTCACCATTGGGAATTCTTTGGGTGAAAGGGTGGGCAGAAGTTGTGATAAATCACAACAATGACAGGCAATCGATGGTACTTTGTACTCTACTCTACTAGCTACTCTACGAGCGTAGAGTAGTTAGTACTAAGTAGTATTATTAGCCAGTCCCGAGGAGGTCAGTTGATACATTTTTTGTTTTTACGCTATGCATACTAGCTAGGAGGTATGCATACGAGTTACTACTAGCTAGTATCCATACGTACGAGTTCGCACAGCACTTGGGTTGTATGCATAGCTTCTTCGGCCTCGACAGGTGGAAAAGGGCAGATGTTCTGAATTCTGATCCATTTCCGGGTACTTGAAAATTTTAACCCTTCCCGCTCATCCTCTCATCCCGTCATGAGTCTCATCCGCTCACTACTCGAGTAGTGCATACACACACGTCCAAGACCTAAGGCGATGAGCAAAGCTTCGCACACCTAAAGCAGCTGCAATATCATTTGCATAGCGTGGCCGTTCCGAGACGGTAAATTGACAATCTATGCAGGATTGTTCTATATGTATATTATAATCTCTGTTGCTGTTGCGAAAGAGGCTAAAATATCAAGATTTGGCTCGACTTTTCCATCCAGAAGCAATGATCCTATAGAAGCCTGACGCCTGAACGCAAAGTTTTAAACATATTCGGAAGCGCGAAGAACAGAGTTAATGTATGTACACCAAGCAAACGTGGTCCCCAACAGTGCCCCGTCCACAATTACTTCCTCGGTTCCTCTCTCCCCATTAACCCACATTTTGCGCAGATGACCCCTCACGTCCTTCTGATATACTTCAGAGTCCTTTACGACTGCTTCTTCTGAGTCGTTCCGACGTATGGTAGGAGAAAAGGCCGAAGGACCTGGGTGTAGACAAGGCCAGCCCCCAGGAACTTGGGATGCCAAAGCCAGATGAAAAATGCGATCTTGAGGGGGGTGTAGAAGGGGATCCAAGCGACCAGGAAGGAGGCGCAGCTCTCCACAATGCTAATAAATCCAAACACAACCCAGTATGTTAGCCACTGCTTGTCATCGGTTGGGTCGGACGAATCGATCACCTTGAAGGACATGTAGGCGGGGTAAATGACGGCGACAAGGTCGGACACGAGCTTGGAGCCGCCGACGCCGAGGATGAGGCTGCAGAAGAGGGCCACCGCCGCGAGGGCGAAGTACACCTTGGAGTATCCGGTCTTCTCTTCGAGCTCTATGAGTCTCTCTGCGAATACGGTAATTGAATTTCGGCGGTGTTTGAATAGAAAGAGGGTTTGGGGTGGGGTGATTAGGGGTACGGATTGCGCGCGAGGAGAAGGAAGGATAGAGAATGAATCTTTGGCTCGCCCGTATATGCCCCGGCCAGAACGTGGGCCCCGGCGATTAAACGCTGGCCGATCGAAGGAACAAGTCCACGTCTTCCATCATGAGGTGCCACCACCTCGCGGCCATACCAGCTCATAGCTCTGTTTCGAGCTCGGCATGGGTTTGAATGTTTGAACCGGTCCCCCGAGAAAAATCGCCCGTATACATCCTACGGATTCCTACGTAAGGGAGCGTAAAACCATCACGACTCGTCTCCTCGACTCTGCGATCCTCTTGGGGCGGGGGCGGCGGCCGAAGCACGCCTCCCTAGTCCATCCACCGATCGGACGCACCATATTGCGAAAGGTTTGGGTACTTTGCGAGGAGAGCGTCGGCCTTTTCGACGTACTGCTCGACCTGAGGGGGTAGCGGAGCCATCGTTCGCTTTTGTCCGGTGATGATTTTGTGTGTGGGTAGGTAGAGGCGGCGAGGCGGCGACAAGTTGCGCTGTTTGTTGAGCTGGCCGTGTTTTTACTAGAGTAACAGCGCGTGCGATGATGATGTGCAAGTGCGCAATTTGTGCTCAGTACTTAACTCTATTCACAAAATAGAGTACGACTCGTACTCTAGTACTGTACTAGAGTACTCTAGTACGGGAATACAAGACGAAATACTAGCTAGTAGAATTGGTAATACTCTAGAGTAGCTATGAATAGTAACATACGACTCGTACTATGCATACTAGCTAGTAGTATGCATACTGATCCGGGTGGCCGAATACACAACAACAACAACATACTGTATTACGAGCTCGTAGTACAGTATGCATACTAGCTAGTACGACATATAATCTACTTCGAGTGCTACGTACTAAAGTATGCGTGCAGCACATTACACGTCGTCACGTAAAATAATACTCATACTATTAGTAGTACGCATACAAGAATACGCAAAGCTACGACTTCTTGCTCTTACCGCCCGCGGTCGCAAGCGCGTAGACGTGAGCGGCCATTAGGGCGCTAAAGCCAACGAAAGGCATGTAGTGATCAGGAAGTTTCACTGGAAGGTTGAACTGGGAATTGACCGGGCCGGCCAGTCCAAACGCCACAATGACGATAGTCTGGAAGGCAAGGTATTCTTCTGAATCGATCTTGGTCCAAAGGTAGCCTGGGCGAGCGGGGGCAAGAGAAGATGTGGAGGAAGAGAGAAGGAGAGACCAATGATGAGACACAATGGATAGATGGCAAACGAGGTTGCAAAAGAGAGAAGCCAGCTTGACCGTCTGCGACAAAGCATGCGCAAGGAATTCACAGCTCAAGACGACTCACAGAGCCCGGTGCCAAGGATGCCGAAGCATCTCATGATGAAGTAATGATACTGGTCGAGTTCACACTCGGGGAAGTTGGTCTTCATAAGGAAGTCTGGAGTGAAGATACACTGGACCATGAACAAGGACAGAAATCCTGCCGTAACCTTGGAGAGGGTGGATACCGTCATCTTGACACTTATTTATTTAATAAATTTATTGAAAGAACCATTCCGAACCGTTGAGAGTAGGAAAGATCCAATTCTACATAATTGGGCCTATGAGGTGGATCTACGACTCTAGTATGTATGTATAATACGTATAGCTAAGGTGTAAGTATGAACACTAGCTAGCTCGTGCATGTACTCTAGAGTATGCATGCTGTATCTTTATCGTCTTTATTTATTTGATATAAAACACCCTGAAATATTTTTTTGTCATTATTTTTATTATTTTTTTATCATGCTGATATTTCCATTTTTTAATGTGTGCTAACAGTTAGCAGCATCTTTCTTGGAAGAGCTTACGGGCGACATATTTGACTATTTCTCTTCCCATTTGACCGTGTCAGCTATTTGACCTCCCCTCCTCAGTACCAGTTGTCTCGAATTACGCGGTCAGCCGTCGACCGGATCTGCGCAACCTCCCTCGGGATGCCATGCTGCCGCCACAGTGTCTCGAGAGCCGCATAGCGCTCTTCCTTCATGAAGAGAGGGCGACCCCTTCTGAGGCCGGGGTCCTCCTCTCCATGCTCGTCGACGAATAGGCTTGCCGAGTACGCCGACTTGTTGTTGTGCACGAGGAGGACGGTGCACTTTTGTACGAGGAAGTAGATCCCAACGCCGGACCCGATTCGCCGGGAGTGGAGGGTGCAGGCACCGGGAGGACGGTACGAACGAGAGTATTGTCGCCGTGAGGAGCCGGCGGATATTATGGCACCGGTCAGGAGACAGATGGCCGTCTCCGCGCTGCTCCCGTCGTCCGCATCGTCCATCGCTGCGCTCCCGCTCGTTTCTCTGCCCTTCACCCGGTTAACCAAGCTGTAGAGCTCGATAAATGAGTGCGGTAGGCGGATGAACCCGGATCCTGCAGAGCCGACCCTGTGCACCATGCCCAGATGGCTTCGATCGGACATCACCGAGCTTGCAACGGAAAAGTCGAAAGGAGTACCTCTCGGGCCAGGGCCCACGCCTTCCACTCCAAGCATACTCGGTTGGAAGGGAATCACTGCAGAAGTCTCCAAATTTGCGAATCGTCTGTCGAGAAGAACTCCAACAGGGTCAGACTCAGAGGAATTGTAACTCCTATCATCATCAGATATGTCCCCACTCATTTCATTCAGTGTATATGCCGAAGCAAGGTTGTTTCCGCCACCTCCTGGGTCCATTTGTCCGGGCATTTCCACAGCCTCCATTTCCTCTAGTTCTTCATCGAAATCTATGTCAAGCATGTCCACGTTGACATCTGAGCCAAGCGACTCTGAGTCGTCGTCTCCTTGATTCATAAAATTATCCCCTCGTTCCGTTGGGTCTATTGCATCCTCCATTTCCATCGAGCCATTATAAGGGATTCCATTATCCCCCCCCTCATTTTCTGGAGCAACAGCGATTTCCACTCCCATGGTCCCTTCTGTCGATACATCCGTCGAGCCCGATCGGCTGATATGTTCTTGAACGATAAATCGCTTGCTTTTCTTTTCATTTGATCCGCTGGTATCCGTTGCTTCAGTTTGCTGCGCACTTTGTTGCCACGCACCCGACAGGGGGTCAAATACAAGGCCCTTTCCTCTCGATCCGTGATAGGCCTCGAATCCACGTACCGAAGAAAGCCACCGCTTGATGAGAGCAAACCATGAAGAAGGTGAGCCACTGACGTCATGCGATGAAATATCTTTCATAAGCTCCGAAGGCAGTGGGGCTCCAATGCTTTTGAGGATGCGAAAGCCATCCTCGAAAGCCATCGTCTCAGAATTCTCAAGGAGAGTGGAAAATATGTTTTCTGTTGCCGTGGGCTTCTCTGTCTTGGATTTCTTTTCTCGTCGGTCCTTCTTTTCTCGCTGGCGAAGGATGCTCGCGGAAGATCGCAGCAGCAGCACCGATGTCCTAGCAAACGGGAGAATTGCCAATCCAACATTATGCAGCAACTGAGCAGCTTCAGCTTCAGTGGCAACTTCAATGCCCTGTTGATTCGACCCGGGGCTAGCGATACTACGGCAGTATTTCAGGAGTTCAGCGAGAGACTTGGCTTCGCGTAAAATGTCCTCTTTTTGCCAGTGCTTCTCGAACTCATCTTTAGCCATCACTGCCTCCAAGTCACCACTATCGATTTCACGCAAGGGATCAAAACCTCCAGGGCTAACCAAAATCTGAATCAAGCGTCCAATAAGCATCAATCTAGAGGCATGGAGTAAATCGTCATTACTGGCTTGCGATCCCGCCTCTTTGTTAACAAGCATTGATGAATAAATGGCGCCGGCGAAGGTGCTCATGTCCCACGCAAGGAGTGGAATGTAAAGATAGGCGCTGGCGACGGCAGGGCGAAAGGGCAGAGATGGATCAAAGGTTTGCGTGCCGCTGCTGAGTTGAACTTCGATGTTGTCCTTCTTAATTGAGATAGGCTCCGACGCCTTGAAAGGATCCATCGTTCCCCATGACGAATCGAGGGACTTCTTTGTTTCTTGGTCGGCGCAAACGCGGTGTACCGCTAAAGGAGTAGGGACATCCGGCGACCGCTCTCGAATCTCAATACCAGTTCCCTCTGCGCCTCCTTCAGACTCTTCAGATGTCACAGCAGCGGCAGAGGAAGGCAACGTCGAGTCTGATGGCGTTGAGGTTGAAATTGCTGGCGCTTCCTGGTCCTTCTTCCCCGCCGGGGGAAAGCCAAAACCCTTTGTGGTCCACATGGCAACGGCTGTCGCACGTGCTTCATGGCGCTGTGCTAACATTCCATCCCTTGCAACATGACAAGGGGTAGATGCCAGCAAGCCCGTGATTGATTGCCATTGCCCGAAAATACTCTGCTGCTTGGCACTCTGGGGAGAGGAGGGCATCGCTCCGACTGTCCAGAACCGCCCCTCAAGAATATCTGCGAGAAGGCCGCCGATCAGCGTCACGGTCATCTTTCGAGCCTTATATGTATCTCCGCCAAGCTTCTGTCCAAGTTCGTATGAAAGTACCTCGAGCAATCCGGATGTAGCAGTGACGGTTCTACTCAAACTGAGGACGTCTGGATTGCTATCTCGGGTGCTCTTGGAATAGTCTGACCAAGGGTCTTCCACCCCATCTACTCCACGGAAGGCAGCTTCCGTGGCTGCCGAAGTATGACCGACGGCAGCCCAAGCAACGTGCAACTCTCGAAGCATCCGTAAAATGTCTCCGACGCAGGGTTCGTTTCCGTCACTGTTAGAGAATGTGTAGTCATCGTTGTCTTCTTCAAAGTCCCATCGCATGAGGGCCGGATGCCAGTTCTTTTGCTGCCGTCGATTAACGGGAGAAGATTTGTCCCATGGTATCTGCATAGCCGTATAAAGGTGCGCCCCAAATTGTTTGAGAGACGTCGTCTTCTTGTCGTCATCTTCCGTCGCACCTTCATAATCCGTATGAGACGAAGTACAAAGCAAGTTCCTAATTGAAGATATACTGTTGGTGGAGGGAGATAGAACCGTAGCTTGCGGGGGAGTGAATCGACCGCTACCATCTGATGACAAAGGAGACGAGACCGACGAACTCGCTCTCGACGCACCACAATTACCGATGTCTGGAACGAGAATATTTGATAACTGCTTACATAGAGGGCAAAGAAATTCGCCGTCATCGATGTTCGCTGCAAAACGCCCGTCATAAGGCTGGTCGCCGGCAGCGCGTTGGTGGAGAGAGAGGCAATGCGCTTCGACGCAACGCAAATGCGCCGCATGACCGCATTGCAGGACGATCGGCCGAGTACAACCCCAGCGAGAATTCGTGTAGCACAGCGTCGACAGTGGGCTCAGAATAATATAACCTTGTGACGATTGAAGACTGGCCCATCCCTCAGTGGTACTATTGCTTGCGGCGTCAACATGTCTAACGAGGACTCTTCGAGATAAGAGATCATACTTCGGCGATACCTTGGACTCGAGAACTGTAACAATGCTTCCAATGGGAAGACAAGCGATTGCTTTCGAATTCATTGCTTCTGATGCTCTGAGCTGACATCCTCTATCGCCTATTACTCTGAACGTTCGATGAAGCATGTTCTCGTCACTCTCAACGGAGTGGCTAGCCTCTGAAGTGGCACGTAGCTGCAACGCACGCGTTCGCTGTACGTGACCCAAGAACCCAAGCGGGCCCATTTCTCCATCTTTATCATCACATCTGCAGATAATGCAAAGATTCGCTTCCTCGTCATCTTCTGCGTCGACTGCAGCAACGTCATTAGAAGTGTCGCCATTTAAACTAGCAGCAAAAGAACTTTGGGCCTTCATCATACGCTCCATGGCTCGTCGCTGAGCCGCCTTCCGAGCCTCGCGGGCTTTGGCGCTCATTCCTCCAGCCTCACCAGTTCCTGAGCCATTTTTAGTCTCTTCTTTTGGCCACAAATCGGCCAAATTGGCGAGCATTCCACTGACTAAGTCCCGAATGTTAGGATCAATGATCGACTCGGAAGTGGAAGTGTCTATTAATAGTGTGGTCGTTGAGCGATGCCTAGCGCCACTCGAAGCCCTTTCACTGGCAGCACCGACACTTGGGGCACCATCAGCTACAGAATCTACAAGGCGGAGAAGCCACTTCAAACCATCTGCGGCCAAAGATCTTGCGCCACCATTTCCTTCATCTCGATCGCCCCCCTGGTTTCCGCTAGAATTGTCTGCTCTATTTTCGTATAGGGCAATCAGAAGACCAAGGATAGACCCACGGTTTGCGCCACTTCCTTTCGATGGAAGCGGTCCATTTGGTGCTTTTCGTAGAGCCCAGATGTCTTCAAGTCTCTCAGGCATGTGCACAAGACGATTAAGGTACGAATTTAGAGACAAGCCCGATGAAAGATCCCTACTTTCGACATCAAGGGCGTGGGAGAGGTGAAGGGATGCGCATTCTTCAAGCGTATGAGCTTGCAAAGTCAATATCTGCAGTATTTCAAGTAGTGATATCGACGATGCGGCCACCGTTTCTGTAGAGAAATGTTCCGCCTGCTCGCTTGATCGCTTACTCCTTTTCGACGAGGAAGGCGAACGTACGTAACTGCGCCGAGGTGGACTTCCAGCTCTATAAGTAGATTCCGTGGACATAGTTGGCGAGATAACGTCCATAGCGTTTTCGCCAGGTCCCTTCGCGGGAAAAAAGTCCCCATCACTATCCATCTCTGAAAGGGGTTCGTCCGGAGGCAGCCATTTTCCCCCAAAAAGAGCGAACATCAATCCTCGGCGAACAGAGCCATCTATGGCTGGTAGATGTAGAAGCAAGCGGCAAGCAATAAAGCGGGGATGAGCACTTGGAGGTGGTGTGACAAGTGGTAAACATTTGGCGTATCCACCACCCCGTGGTGAACCGGGAGGACCAGGAGGCGAAACTTTATGTCGCCGCAAGCGCGAAATGGTATCCATAGCATGCTGGTGTTCGTGTCGTCGTAGATGGAAAAAGTTAGGGTCGTATTCATCGCTGACCTCTGCTTTTAGTTCATAAGAGGGTGCACCCGTCGACCTCGAGCCTAAGCTCTTTACATTTCCGACCTCCTTCAGAACTTGAGCAAAAATAGCCCTGAACGATGTAGCCGAATCCGCATCCCCGCCATCAAAATCGTCTCGCCGTGTAACTGCCCCAGAGACAGCGGCCATAGCTTCTGAATGCGATCGCGGCTCGGCAGCAAGAGCATGCAAAAGTTCTCGCTTCATGTTGCATCTCAATGCAGTAATATCCGTAGAAGACGTTGGCGCAGGCGATGGCAGTTCAGTAACAAGTACGCAGATTGTTGAAAAGAAGCACTCCATGAGCGCAACGGCATGATCAGGATCTTGCATCCTTGGCGGGTTCACCCAAGCCGAGCTCGCGCGTCTCGGGCTCCCTCCAGAGCCGATGCTCCCAGTGGGGGAGAAGCCCCCACCTCTTCGTTCGAGATCGCAAAGGTATCCATCAAGGCTAAATCGACTCAACATCAAGGAAAACACCCGTCTTGCCCCGAGACCTACGCTGAGGCCGGCGGCAGAAAATTGGACCAGAGCTAGGTCCAGGTCACGGAAAGACCTGCATAGAGGCATACTACCGTAGTTGAGTGCCATGCCAGCAGCTGCAGAACCATTCCTTGCCCAAAGGTGCCTTTCAATCTGTTGGCTGGCCACAAGGCAGCGAAGGGGATGGTCACACAGGCTGTGGATAACTTTTGCTGCTGCAATGGAAGCGGACACAAATCGAGATCTTGATCTTCTTGTATGGGCCTCCGGAGAAGAGCATTCCGGTCCGGCCGCCCAGACGACACGACAGTTGGATGATCGGATGGTAGGTCGAATGAGAGAAGCAAGCGCATGCGGAAGTTTTTTTACATCTGAAGCCTCATCATCTAGTACGGGCAGTTTCCACCAACCCCTGGGGTCGGCATCCCGCTGTGTGTACGACACGGTCACGCTACATATGCTTCGAATGCTTCTGGCGAGAGCTCTGTGAAGCGGCAGGTGGAAAGAAATACAATCTCCATTAAGTGGCGTATGAGGGCATCGAAGTGAGTCCCCCATCACAGCTGCCCGAACTGTACTGCCTTTGCTAGAAGCTCCTGGTTCTGCCTCCCTTTTCAGCGCGAGTTCCAGAAGCTCGAGTTGCGCTTCAGTCATCTTTACGCTCGTGGCACAAGAAAGAGCAATAGTGGCGACTGCTGGGGTTGATCCAATGGCCCCATTGCTGCTTAGACCATCTTCAGAGGTAATCCCCATCTGAGTACTATTAAGGTGGAGTGTGGATCGCTGCAAGGCTTCCTGCTGACCCAGATCTTCCGACGCACTCGACGAGATAGGTTCGCCTGTTTCTAGCATTCCTTCGCGATAGAGCCAGAGCTTAATCTCCTTAAGCAAGGATGAAATGAGGTTTCCCATACCTCTTCGAATATTCTCAATATTTGAGTCGGTCATAGCAGGGCTTTCTGCCAGGGCATCATAGGCGCCGGCAAGATTGAGGCTCAATCCGAATGCCTCAAGCCACCGATTCTTTTCGTATTCAACATGCCCCCCAGAGATGAGGCGTTTTTGTGGATCCATTCCCTGTCCCAAGCGCAGGAGACGAGCCCAAATGGTTGGGAATGTCAGGTAAGTAGACGGATCAATATGTGGAATGTCAGACAAAGGCATATGATGCGCATCAGAAGTTGATGCTGTGGCTGCTGCAGTAAGGAGTAATCTCATTGCAGTACTAGGAGTTTCGAAAATATACTCTAGGTCCCGGAGCAGGTGGGGCAGGCGCTTGTGTTTTGTAGAGCGCGAATCAAGGAAACCGTCGTCAGGTGCGGCGGGAAGAAGCGTCGCCATAGGATGCTCACCAGCCTTGTAAATCAAGGCAGGATTTACGATTAGGCCCGCACCACTTGAATCGACAGTCTCGCCATTATTGACATTTTGAAGAGCCCTCTCCACCTCTTGAGTTGAGCCCAGAAGGTTGGTTTGGATACATCGAACCACGTTGTGAGCAACAGGAATCGATTTCACATTCCGGGCCATTGCTGCGGAGTCGAGATCCTCCGAGTCGCTGCAAAGGAGCTTTGCGACTGAAGACGAGTTTCCAAGTGCGCGCACAAGACTTCCAGCGGTGAAGATCTGAACGGACATCGCAAGCGGCGAATCAGACTCAGTACCAACTCCAGAGCAAAACAAAGTAGAGAGAGGACGATAAGCAACCCCTCCAAGCGCAGCCGCGAAACGTGATTTGAATCTAGCGTCGACAAACAAGGAAAGAAAGAGGGAGTGCATAGCCTTACGAATGGATGCCGTAGGGTAAGGATCATGGAGAAGAAAGAGCAGCAGTGGGCTCGGGGGTGTAGCGAAAGAGGCAGTTGACAGAATCTGCGACCACTGCGCTGGCATCGGCGACTGCGAACTTGAATCGGATTTATCTCCGTCCACAGTGTCGACCAAACCAATGCCCGAGATAATGCTTAGGCCGGGCAGCCGATGAGGGTGCATGGCAGTTGTCAGCTGCTCGGACGCCTGTTGCTTCCGCATGTCAGTATCTATGATCAGAACCTTTTCCAACAGCTTGGGCTGAGCGACCAAAGTATTCGACCTCGCTGCCACCAACAATGGGTGAACATTGTCGACGCTCGCGTCTGAGGACTGCCCGCCGATATCTGGGGGCAAAACCATTGTTCCCCACAATGCGTGCGGAGACTTGTGATAACGCTCGGAGGGGAGACGGTTGTGTGGAATGGCGGCGTAATAGTTCGGATCCGCACCTGTAAAGTAAAATAAACAATGAAGCATGTGTAAGGAGTACGCCGTATGCTTTGCAATGGAATAAATCAAGAGCATGAGAAGTTACTTACCAGTCCTTTCAGCGAAATCGCTAGGATGGATACTCGATCCTTCTTGCGTTCCAAAACCAAAGGCATGGAGTCTCTGCGCCTCCTCCCTTGAAAGGAACGAACTGTCAAGATGAGGAGGAAAAGCTCTGGCCCACGGCAAAGAGGGATCCTCTGTAAGCGCCCAGCACGGGACAACCCGGCCTTCCCGCCACATTCTCACCCCTCCGATGGTGCTGCCAGCTCCAGCGTCATCGACGTCCACCAAAGCGTGGACGACCATACCTCCGACAGCTGGGTGGGCAGAGCAGAGATCGGCTAACCAGAGCAGGAGCTCTCTAGAGCGCTTCTCGGCCACCACATGGGGAGTGGACACAACTGAGCAGTGCAAGCCACGCGACTTGAGCCGGCTGTACCCAGCCTTAGCCCCTGCCATAGTGGCATACGAGCGGACAGTCACCTGTCCATCGGAGTCAACGTGGTGGGTCATGTCCTCGGCGTCAGACCGATGCGCGACGAGCCCGTTCGATATGTCGGTCTCGTCGGCAGTCGCCCCAGTACGCCGTCGAGAGTTCTGAGAAGGGGAGTACAGAGCGTCGATAACCTCATCGAATGTATGCACATCATCATTGTGGAGGCGCAGCTGCAGGCGGAAGCGTGGCGGGAACGCGTTCCATACTGTTCCATCAGGGCTGTTCACCCAGTGCACGTCCCCCCCTGCGGCAGTGCTTCTTACGATGTACTCCTCATCGGTCGTGCATCCATCTCTGAACCTACGGGCCTGTTCGGACCAGTGCCTCTCCCACTGGACAAGGTCGGAACCGATCGCCGACCCGTCCATCGTACGCAGGATGGATTGGACGGCGTTTCCAATGACGACGCCGAGAGCGGCGGCCAGCCGGGGAGGGAGGAGCGCCCGGATGGCGTGGGCAGTCTCCTCCCTCGAACGATCAGCGGCTCTCACAGCCTCATGATCTGGATCGGGAGCGCTATCCGCTTCCTCCGCCGAAGCACCATCGACCACAATACACTCGTTCGCCACCGGAAAGCGGGGACGGTGCCGGTCACAGCACCCCTCCGCCTTCCATGCCTCGATGTCCCCGCAATCGCAGCACCCGCCGGGATTTGTTCGGTGAAAGAACACCTCATGGCCGGTGTGATCAGACTCGTGGAAGCACTGGTCACAGAGGACGCACGTGGAGTCAGCTTGACAGGTGCGACAGTTCCAGGCGATGTCGCCCTTGCGAAAGACGTAGCCGCAGGGCCGGGCGGAGGGACCTGCTGCGTCCCCGGTGCCACCAGGCCCGGACGCCTTGGCCACATAGTGCGAATGTAGGGCGCGGAGGAGGGAGGGTAGATTGCTGATGCACCCGCCATCCGCGCCACTGCTCGATCCGCTTTCCCCGTTCATAAGTATAGCTCTGACCTCAGCATCGTCGTCGAGGTAGGACATGGTCATCGCGTCGGCCCACTTTCGAACAAGGGTGGGGGGGACACCCGTGAGGCCCCCAAAGGCGCTTTCAGCCAGGGCTGATAGAGACGGGAGGAAGATGGCGGGCTGTTGCGGTTGGCCATGGTCCATCTCCGACGGGCCATCAGCGCTTCCATTGGACTGCTCGAAACTTAGGGCAGCCGCTGCCCTCAGAACTTCATCGCAATCAACCGCGCGGGCGATTAGATCGGCCGCAACTGTCCGCCGCCCATTGCCACCAACGCCACCCCCCTGCGTCGGGTCACCGGTCAGGGCCAATTTATGACAGTGCTTCTGCACGGCAGCCTGGGCCACAGATGCGGCGGAATTTGACCCGGCAACACCTTGGTCGCTACCCCCCCCTCCGATACCCGGATACGCGACGCCTCCCGGAACAAGGTTTAGGTAGGCGGGAACCAATCCATCGGCCGCAGTGGGAGATGGGGGAGGGGAGGCTGCGGAGGTCGGGGAAGCGGCAGCTGTCGGGGAGACGGGGAGAATGGGCGTTCCTGACATATTCGTTCGTTCGTTTTATAGTCAGGGACCTCTCAAGACGTGGGCGTTGGATCCGTGATAAGATTAAATGTGATTCACAGAACGCGCAAGCCGAACAGAGGCCCGGCCTTTGTGGCGGACAAGGGAAATGAAGCGCGCGAATGGGGAGAGGAGGGGGAAGATTCTGATGCGCACTGTACCGTATGACAGTCCTGCCTCGTTCGTCTTTGTCCAAGCTAACGTCGATGAAAAAATGATGTTTGTGCGCCGTGTTTCTCCTGATCGATCAGATTCCAGGTATTTCGATAAATGCCACGCTTTAGACAAATCAGACTCGAGCTCGCCAGCAAATAGGTCTCCTCGGCTTAAGGTCCGATTGGTCCCGCAGGCAGGTCGAGAGAAAGCTCCACAGATTGAGCGGCGGTCGGAGGAGCTAATTTTTGACCTCTCTCTGTTTATTATGTCGCCTATGAGTTTTGTACGAGCCACAGCAGATAGCTGATAGCTGATCGGCTGATGATGATAAGTAGTATGCATAAATGATGTACTAGCTATTACGAGCGTACGACTCGTATATTGTATGAATAGGTGAGAGGAACGGAGCGCTCCCGCACCCTGCCCTCACCTCTTATCGTTTATTTGTACACAATCATGGCTGTATGCATATTAAATACTAGCTAGTAGCTCCGTTAGATATTAGCATACCATGGTTCACGTACGTGTACACTATGGGGGCCCAACGGTCGTCCAACCCAACCAAACCCTAAAATATAACCCTAATAGACAATGAAGATGGGAAGCACAAATAAGGGACCCGGAGCGCGGATATTCAAAACGGTCATGATTCCTCCGGCTGGCTGCTGGCCTCTCTGGCCGGCTGGGCGATAAGTCGAAAGGCACAAGAAATACGCCGCTAATCCATTCATTGCATCCCTCGCCAACATGGAAGACAGCGGCAAAGAAGGTTTCGGAGGCTTCGAATCTCGCTTCCTATCTCACGTGGATTCGAATGTTGACCTTTATATTGGCCGCCTCGCCGAGGCCGTCGCAATCCCCTCAATATCATCAGATCTACCCAACCACTTAGACGATGTTGTCAAAATGATGAAGTGGACCGAGTCCCACGCGACCAAGCTGGGGGGCGACGTTACTTTGCTCCCTAACCCTGCTGCGACGGCTGAATCGCCCCTCCCTCCCATCATGCTGGGAACCTTTCTCGCGTCCGAACGTCCTGCGAAGAAAAAGACTCTGTGCGTCTACGGCCATCTGGACGTTCAGCCCGCAGATATCGCCGACGGCTGGGACTCGGACCCCTTCGTCCTCACCGAGAAGAACGGAAAATTGTATGGCAGGGGATCGACTGACGACAAGGGACCAGCGCTGTCTTGGCTGTGGATCATCGAGGCGCACCGAGAGCTAGGCGTAGATTTGCCAGTCAATATCAAGATTCTTTTTGAGGGGATGGAGGAGTCAGGCAGCGCTGGGATGTTCGAGGCGATTCGTGACTTGGCAAAACCCGGCGAATTCCTGGACGATGTAGACTTCTTCTGCATTAGTGACAACTACTGGCTGGGCAAAACCAAACCCTGCCTGACGCATGGTCTGCGGGGAATGGCGTACTTTCAGTTGTCCGTTCGGTGCTGCGAGCAAGACCTGCACAGCGGCGTGAGTTTCATGCAATTGCTTGGCATCGATTTGGATCTTCCGTTTGACTTACATTTTCTACCCGGAGCCATGCCTTCCCTTACCCAACCGTCACACGTTCGAAACAATACTGATATCTCCACAGGTCCTTGGGGGAACTGTCCACGAGGGCATGACCGATCTGATCAAACTCATGTCCACCCTCGTCGATTCGTCGGGAAACATTTTGGTAGACGGCGTCATGGACGATGTCGTTGCCGTCACCCCCCAAGAAGAAGCCCGATACGACACAATCGATTTTGATATGGAGGCCTACAAGGATGAAAGCAGGGTACGGTCCGTGTCTGATAAGCTTCTTCATCCAGACAAAAAATCACTCCTAATGCACCGGTGGAGATATCCTACCCTATCCCTGCACGGCATCGAGGGCGCCTTCAGCGGTGCTGGAGCCAAGACTGTCATCCCAAGCCGAGCAATCGGCAAATTTTCGCTGAGGCTGGTGCCCGACCAGGACCCAGCGAAGATCGAAACGCTCGTGCGAGATCACATCGAAAAAGAGTTCGCGCTCATGGGAACTCCCAACAAAATTGAGTTAGAGATGATCCACGGCGCCAAGGCATGGCTCTGCGATCCAAAGCACCCCAACTTTGAGGCAGCCGCCCTTGCCATCGAGCGTGTGTACGGTGAGAGGCCGGACTATACGAGAGAGGGGGGATCCATCCCCATCACTTCCTTCCTTGAGGACGCAACACAGATGAACGTGTGTCTGCTACCTGTTGGCGCATGCGACGACATGGCTCACTCGCAGAACGAAAAGTACAATCGGTCCAACCTTATCAACGGCACCAAGGTCCTCGGCCTCTACATGCATGAGCTAGGCAAGATCGGTGGACCCAAACCGTCCTCCTGCCGCTGCCTGCCATTGACGGAGGAAGAGCTCATGATTCCCGGGGCGTTTTTGAAAGGGTTTCGATGCAAGTGCGAGATATAAAAAAACGGAGAAGAGAAAGAGCCAAATTAAAGCCTAAAACTAAAACCCCAACCCTAATCTTTACAGTATAAATGCAGCTACTAGCTAGTACTACTACTAGAGTACTAGTAGTATTTTAACTACCAGTTTTAGTACTATGTACTAGCTAGCTAGTATATATATATATAGTAATACTAGCTACGTGCTCGTACACAAGATCGATCTGGCCAAGCGAGGCGGGATCCAGGTGGCCGATTAAACAACAACAACACCAGATGCCGGTGGCCGATTAAACAACAACAATAACAACAACAACAACAAATACTACTAGCTAGTATGCATTATATTATTTTGCATACGAGCGTACACGTGATAGTTGGATAATATGCATACTCTACAGAAGCTGGATACTCTAGAGTAGTACTCTACTCTAGTAGTAGCATCAATTTGAATCTATCTGATCTTTCTCGCATTTCGCGATGACAGCAAGCGTTCGCCACAGCTCTGCGCATCGGCTGCGCCATGCTTCTGTGGATTCGTTCAATGACCCCTCGATTCTCCCAAATATGCTGTTCAGGGGAATATCGTCAACGAATCTGTCTATATCTATTGCATCCTTATTGTCATCAAATTCTTCCACGATCGAGGTCCATACCACCAGAGCCAGCTCGTCTTGGAAGAAAGAGCTCGGTCGAAAACCGCGTGAAATTGGCATTAATGGGTCATGGTCTGAGGAGCGATGAGAGAGAAGGTTTGCTGCGAACACAGCATGGAAGATCGCGAGCTGAACCCGTGTCATCGCCTTAATCGTGCTTCTATCCACAGGCTCTTGCATTGTCGCAATTTGGCGAAAGTTCAGCTGCTCCCCGCTATTGCTCCGGGGGTCACAAAGACTCACCGATGACATCATTAATAGGAGCAGTCTTTCTTGGCACGATGAAAGGAGCAGAGCTGACATTGAGATGAAAGGATCCGGCATGGCAACAGTTTGCAGATGAATCGAGTCGTCAAGTGCACCGCATCCAGTGAAGCAGTACATTAAACCCCAGAGAGGAGTGTCCCCATTCTCCCTACTCACAAGATCCCATATATTTGAAAACGGTTCGGCGGGTACTTCTGAGCGCTGGTAAAGGATCTGATTGCCACTCCCGGTTCGACAATGTTCCTCTATGGTCGAGTTAACTTCCTCCTGCCCTCGTGGACGGTGAATGATTTGATACAGCCTTCTGCGAAAGTGAGAAAAACGGGGCTCCATCCACATGCTGCTGCTCTCGCACACACCTACGTTGTGCAATGCAGTGTTTCCGTTCCTAGGAACCGCTTCGGTGCGGTCCCGTGCCTTCCTACCGGCTTTCTGGTTTCGCCTTGTGTTGACGACGCGCCGCTTCTTTTTCCTTATTCCACCTGCCGCTGCGTAGTTAGAGGGCCCGAACTCCACGACTGGGCGGCAGTAGAAAGTCCCGCTCGACAAGAGGCGAAGCCCATCCGAGTCCAATCCCCCTTTCTCCGGGACGGCACCGCGCTCTGCATCGCTGGCATAGATCGACTGCACAAGGGAGATAGCTTCGGTGAGGCGGGCCTCCCGATCCTCCCTGCCCTTGCCATCCCCAGCGACTGCCGCGACTAGTCTCTGGAGCCATGTATTGCCACCGCCATCGGAAGCTGCGCCACTCCTCACCGCAAAGTGTCCCACATACCGTATAACGGCAGTAACGGCCCCCCTTGCGGTCGGGTCGTTGCGCTCCCTCCGCCTCAGCCCTCCGATGTCCGACCGGACCACAGCCGTCCGAGCCGACCGCAGGGCCGCCTCGAGAGGAGTGGACAGGGCGTAGTCGTTCCCTGCCAGGGCTGAAACGGCGCACATGGTGCCGAAGGTCCCGTCGGCGTCCATGTCAGTGCCGGTGCCGCTACCGTCGCCGCAGCCATGAGGAACCAGCATGGGGAAGGCCGCAAGGAACTTTCCTCGGCTGTACTGCCACCCGGTGACGCGGTAGATGGGCCGCTTGCCTGCTGTGCCCTCGCCCTCGCCGGAGGAGATGAGTTCGAACTGCAGCGAGTGGAGGGGCACGTATCCCGGACAGGACGGGTACACCAGAAAGTCGCTGTCGTTGGAGAGGACGACGGCACTAGCGCGTCCATCCGCCGCTAGGTCCGCCACCAGTCGGGCGATGCCCCCCTCAGCCTCGCCCCTGGACCGGCGCACTGCGCATCCTACATCAGTAAAGGCGTCCGCCATTGACCGCTCTGCGAAGAGGTGAGGCACGTCCCACGCCCCCACGAGGGCGGAGGCGGAGGAGGAGCCTTCGCCGGTGACGATTGCGAGCGCCGCCCTCTCCGCCCTAGTCGCGGCCGTCACCATCCGCTCCAGCTGCGCCACGGACTTGTGCCTTGATGCCGCCCCGTCCAGGACGAGATGGACCTCAGAAGCCCCCGAGGAGAGCAGTGCAGAGCCGAAGCCAGCGGAAAGCGCATACACCGCCTCCGGGGACGCCTGCCCGAAAAGGGAGGGCAGGTGCGGACCCAGACCCGCGGGGGCGGGCTGCACCGTGGCCATCACTGCCCCCGCCCCGCGGCCGGCAGCGGCGACACGCCCGGGGTATGCAGCGAGAAGATGGTGGAGGAGGGCCGGGCCGTCGATGTACACCGCGGTGCCGGCTGACGCGGACGACGGTTCGGCCGCGATTCCACCCCCTCCCCCGAGCGACCACGGAGCCCCAAATCTCCGGGCATCCTCGGCCAACACACTCGTCAGACCCCGCACTCCCATCCGGATCGCCCTGCCCCCTGCGGCTGCTTCTACAGCCAAAGTTCTACTTTCTGTGAAGGCAGAGGAGCTGCGAGCTGCGAATTGTCCTTCATACCTTCATGAGAGCTAGTACGAGCTCGTAAAATAAATAAATGAATAATACTAGAGTAGGAGTAATAGCGTCTTATGACGTATGCGTACACAGACGACACTACGACTCGTACTACTACTACTCTAGTAATACTAATACTACTCTAGTACTCTATGCATAACAGATCCTGAACCGGTGCCAAGACTGATGACATCTGAAATGTGTGTAATGTGAATCCAGGGTCCGTATGAATCTACAGTGTATGCCTAGGTACGTATGAGTATAATAGTACTAGCTAGTACGAGCTCGTAGTTCGTGTATGCATACTCTCGTAGTACTAGCTAGTA
>Ga0099799_10113_pt1 | contig 24195 bp, 16 predicted proteins | sample Uncmet6_SortLC_1_FD_89033 | JGI IMG/M metagenome (GOLD analysis project Ga0099799, IMG submission 89033) | Marine eukaryotic communities from CALCOFI LINE 67, Pacific Ocean - CN11_C50_N6_SortLC_1 | ecosystem: Environmental > Aquatic > Marine > Oceanic | place: Pacific Ocean: Monterey Bay...
CGTCGTTGCCTCTCTCAGGATCCTCGTAGACGAGGGTGGCACTGGCCTTGAGCTTGAGGGCGGCGGCGGCCGTCATCTGGCCGGGGGGCCGAAAGACGAGGTCCTTCATCTGCGATGAGCGCAGGTGGCGCGACTGCACCCCAAGGATGAAAGAGATGGCGTCCATGAGGTTGGACTTGCCCGCCCCGTTTGGGCCAACAACGCAAGTAAAGTCATGAAAGGGTCCTATCCGCTGCAGCCCGGCGTAGGATTTGAAGTTTTCGAGCTCGAGGTAGGTGACTGGCATTTTGAGGCCTGCTGGAGTGTCACCGCTGACCCCTCGACTCCCTGGTGCTGTCTCGCTATCCCGTACCACGGCGAGGTTGGCCAGATCTGGGCAGTACGAATTCCTATTCCTACTGCAGTTGCCTACTATAGACTAATATAGCAGTAATATTATGTTTGAAAGCCTCCAGCGAACGCAGCAGTTCAGCGAGGGGTGGATTCCTATCTCGATCGGTTCGCAACGCCTGGGGGAGGATGCTACTCTCTGCAATTCGCTCCGTCGCTCTTTGTTTAGGCATAGGGTGATGGAGGTGGTGGTGGCGTGTGTGTGCTTTGCATGCAGCAACCGACCAGCCGCGCCTCCGAAGTTGATGGATTTCAAAAAGCCCGCCTAAAATACATTCCCTACCAGGCAGATGTACTCTCTGTATAATAGTCGTAGTACTCTAGTGGCTCGTACTTAGTATGCATATTATGCATAGTACAGTATGCATACGACGTACATAATATGCATAGTAGGTACAGTAGCTAGTACTATGCATACTAGCTAGTATGAATACTAGCAGACAGTATGCATAATATTATTACTGTTGTATGCATACTAGTTAGTACTCTAGAGTAGCAGTACTGTATGCATACTTAGAGTACATGCTGTAAATAATGGACAGGAGTTACAGTACACATGCCTGTACGTTCTGCTTTGCCACGCCTCTCTCCACGCGTCTTCCACGCGTCTTCCACGCGCGTGTGTATAACGTATGCATACTACTAGCTAGAGTATGCACAATCTACCCCCCCCCCCCCGCCAGAGTAAAAAAAATTCGAGTTACCCCGCTTTTGCGAATCTACCCCCGCTAGAGTAAATAGTTTATGATCTACCCTCGCTAGAGTAACAAAACCCACAAATTTACCCCCGCTGGAGTAAATTCCTGAAAATTATTCCTTGTAATCAGGGCTAGGGTTATGGAACACGAACCGGCAGACCGGCAGCCGGCCCCCACCCGGAGAATAGTGTAAGTCACACGTGTCATTCTACGTACATCCACGTATGTAGAAACTCATACTCTAGGAGTACCATGGGACTCATGACGTGTACCTGATGTGAAAAAATGCCAGCAAGCTGCTGCCCGGATCGTGTACTCTTCTTTGACGATCAAGCTGCTCCAGAGCTGTGGACGATCCGCCGGTCCTCGCTCAGATTCATGTTCAACTTTCACCAATAAACATTTTATATTACCATTTTATAGTAAAACAAGAATATTAATTAGAGTAAAAAATAAGTGGCACTAAAATTACGTATTTTGATCCTAAGTTGAACTCAACGCCCTTCCAGTCGTCGTCGACTTTTGATCTTCTTCTGGACGAATCTGCCGAATACGCGATCCAGCCCCACACAGGAAATATCTCATTACTACACGTAGGTTCGTCGCAATCTCTCTCTCTTTCTTGAAAGAACAAGAGGAGAGCAAACATGATGAAGCTAACGGCATTCGTCCTCCTATGCGTCGCTTCGGTGTCGGCGTTCTCGCCCTCACCGTTTGGCTCGAAACCGCCATCCAGACCATCGCCGTTGAAGCAGTCCTCGGAAGTTGCCTCACCGCCGGCGACGACGACATCTAAATCCGACACCAGCGCCCGCGGCATGGAGTCTCCTGCCCGCGAAAAAATACTCAAGGAGCCTGCCCTTTGGGAGTATAACTTTGGCCTGCAGGATGCGAAAATCAAGCTTCCGCACGGCATCACGGCCGGCCAGACCGCCCCGGAAAAGTTTGAGCTGACCGAGGAGCAGATTCAAATTTTGGAGGAGGACGGAGTCGTTCACGTCAAAGGTGTTTTTGACGCCGAGTGGGTGGGATATCTCAGATCAGCCACTAAGCACCAGACTGAGAATCCCCACTTCTGGGCCTTCGCAGGTACGGCATCGAAGCTCTACGACTACATTCAGCGGAACGTATGGCAGACCAACAAGGCCTTCGCCAACTTCTATTACCACTCCGCTATGGGCCACGTCCTTGCCCAATGCGGAAAAACTGACGAGATTCGCATCTCTACCGATCTTCTCATGGTCAACCCGAACAAGGGATTCAAGTGGCATCAGGATAACCAGAATGGTCCAATCTCCTGGGATGATGGCATCCGCTTTTGGATTACCATGGATGAAACCCCCAAGGAGTACGGCGCCCCCGTCTACCTGAAGGGATCGCACAAAAACGACGCCGTCGACGAAAACGCTGTCTTCGTTGACATCGAGGAACCTGGCCTCGAGGAATACAAGGATGAACTTCTTGAGTTCCGCACCATGCCTGGTGACATGCTCATATGGCATCCAAGAACGATCCACAAGGTGGACGGCCCTGCCGACGGAATATGGACAACTTACCGACGTGTACTTGGCGGCACCGTTTGCAAGGCGGGTACAATGTATCAGGACAAGAGGGGAAGTGGTGGTGTCCTCTCTGACCTTGGAAGGCACGGACTGGAGCAGTCGGATAAGCTCGAAAGCCCGTTTTTTCCTATCGTCTATCCCAAATTCAACAAAGGGGAGGCCAAGGCTCGCGATGAGGGAGTGGTTGGTCGATCACCGAAAGATATTTTATCGAAGCTCGGCGGCTTGGCAGGTAAGGCCTCGGGAGACAAATTCGGGTCCTTTTTCCAAGTTTTGGGTAGCCAGTCGAAGCAATAATAATCTCCATTTCTGCCTGGATTGTTTGTGTTTGAAGGGACAGTGGGCGTCCCTGTGGCAAGCACATCACAAAACAGAGATAAGAGGTGGTCGAAGTGCAATGCACTCGTAGAGCTTGCGTTGGAGTTCAGTGCCGCTAGTGGAATTCAAACTTGTGGCATTCCTGGATTGACCACACATGTGCTCCGACAACAAGACCGCTAGACTCGGGAAGACGCAAAATTCCCAAACGCGGCACTTAATAAATTAAACTTCAAGCAGCACACCAAAACGTCACTTCCAACTATTGATATTACGACAGTGGTATATATCTATATGTACGATGGATCGAGTAGGCTATCCTTCTCTTGCATTTACTGGATGGGTCGCAATGCGTTCACGTGATTCGAAGGCAAGACATGACAGCGTCAGTACCTGTTGCTTGACCTAGCCAGGTAAATGTATTGCTCATAGTATACTTTATCCGCACCCTCCCCTTTGGACATTCATCAGTACTGTCAAGTCGTATATTTACGTTTCCATCTCGGTGACGGTCACGTCTGCGAGGGTGACGCCTCCGCCTCGGGCGGGCGCGAAGGTCGAGCTCAGGACGGCGGTGGTCCCTGCCCCCATATTGAGGAGGTCGGACCGGCGCACTTGATCCCTTAGCGGTTGGACGTCATTGGGCTTCACTGCACCGCGGTCCATTGTCATCGTTCCGTCGGTCCGGATGACGCATGTGTCGACGTTGGATCCCGATCCCAGGTCATTAAAGACCCCCGCAAGGATGGCGCGCTTGACGAGATCGGTGGCCTCGGCCTCCGACATGCCTTCTGTCCAACCAGTCTCGAAGACGGACATGGCCGCGAGCGATCCTGATCCCATGGTGGTATAGGGAAGCTTGCCGGTGGAGCCGTGGGGGTAGATCTGGTATACGTGTGGGCCAGTAGTGTCACAGCCACCGAGGACCAGTGCGGCGGAGACGTGGCCCTGATAGCGGTACAGCATGCGCTTGAGGAGGGTGCATGCCGTCACAACGCGAGACCGGACCCCCCCCCATGTTCATCCGGAGCAGCTCGAGCTGGGAGGAGATCAGCTCGGTTGTCTTTTCAGTGTCGGCGGCCGTGCCTGCGCCGCAGCAGTAGATGTTGGGGGCGAGGTAGTGGATCTTTTCGCAGTTCTTGTCGGCGACCTCAGTGCCACCGGTCGCCCGCGTGTCGGCACCAAGGACGACACCGTCCTTGTAGACCAACCCGACGATGGTGGTCCCCGTCTTGGTCGCCATGGGGAGGTATCCAGGGGTAGCGCCGGAGCTGACGCCGACCCCGGGGCCGGCCGTCGCAGCGCCGAAGCTGGACCCACCCTTGGCCATCTCCTCGATCATGGCGTTGCGATGCACGTTCTCAAACGAGAATCCGGCTGGAGGGGCCGAGGCCATCTCAAAGGCGGTGGTTCCAGGGGAGCTGGTGAATTCTGTCATTGTAGCGTGTAGGCTATTCAATAGTTTTCAAATTTTACGGTCGGAGATCAAATGTGGTGAAGATCAGATACGAATTTTGGCTATTGGAATGGGGTCCGACGTACTCCTTGGAGTATGTGTTCAAGACGGTTCGGACGCTATCTTGGCGTAAAAATGAGACTTATATTTGTCAAGCTGGTACCGGACCGTGGGCTGCAGGCGGCAGGAGGGAGCTTTCGTGTGATCGCGTGATAGCAGATATAGATGGGCCGGGGACCGGGGAGCGCAGAGGTGGATCGAAGACCGAAGACGCAAAGGCTCCGCGATGTTTAGCTCGTCACCACAGTCAAATTCTTGATACTAACATGTAAGCTACTCGTACTAGATACTAAAGTAGCACACTTACTTATTTTTTTAAGGAATCGTTGCTACTACTAGACTAGTATGCATATTAGGACTATACATACTCCTACTCTAGCTAGTAGTATTAGTATGATATGCATAATATGCATACCATACTAGCTAGTACAGTATGCGTACTAGAGTAGTATGCATATTATGCATACTATGCATACTACTAGCTAGTGTGTGCATACGTGCTCATACCCTTGTACTCTATGCATAGTACACTGTACTAGCTATGCATATGCATAGAGTATGCACAATATGCATATTATTATTTTAATACAGTATACGTACGGGCGAGTAAAATAATATATCCACACATATATAATATGCATAATAATATTACTAGGGAGAGTACTCTCTACGAGTAGAGTATATATTTTTATAATAATATCATCTACTCTAACTACTCTACGAGCGTAGTAGTATTATCCACAGTATGCATACTCTATCTAGTACTTACTTGTAGTATGCATGCCATGTTCGAGATGATGAAAGAGCCCCAAAGATGAGGATCGAAGCGCGCATGCGCATATCTTCCCAAATACTAAAAGTACATAAGCCTTTTTTCATTGATCGATGTTGATCTTGTCGGTCCATTTCGTTGTCGACGTCCGCCCGCCGGAGCGCTGCGCGATCAGCGCCACGATCCGCGCTGCATCATCTGTCATCTCATTTGTCCTCGGTAGACGAACGAGGCATATGCTTCCGGGTAGTTTGTTTGTATAGTGCGTGGCCATTCATCATACTCCTCTAGTAGTATGCATAGCTAGAAGAGTATGGATACTTTTGGTAGCTACTAGTTAGTCCAGAAGCAGTACGTATGTGAAGATGAGAGGCCGTGATGCCTTCCATCTTCTTTCATCCCACATCTCACACCTCACATCTTTTCACACTTAATATATTGTTTATGCAGAATATTGCCATCATGACATCGACTTCTAGTCCTAAACCACTCCTCTTTCTCCTCATCGTATGCCTTGGCATGAGCGTCGCGTCGGCATTCGCAACGACATCCTCGCAGTCTCCCAAGAAGCGCCGAATATCGAATGATCGTGGCGGCGCCGATGGGTTCGGCAAGGCGTCCAAGGATTCGGTCCCCATCTCCCACACCCGCGACGATTCGGGCGAGATCTCCCGCCTGCTCGACTTTCTCCTTGGGTTCAAGGCAGAGGGACTGGGTGGATTGGATCCTGGCACGGAGATCGGATCATCCGTGGCAACTGGACGCCGTGGATGCTACGCCCTAAAGAATCACAAAAAAGGAGATATCCTGTGCAGAGTCCCGAGCGATTGTGCCCTCGCCTTGTCCGATCCCAGTCAGATGGGTGGTCTGGACCAGACCTTCGCCGAAGGCGGACATAACTTTCTTCGTTGGTACGCTGGTAACGACAAGGCCAGGGGTATGTGGGAGTCGTACCTTGACTCCCTTCCTAAGATGGGGGACAATTTCGATCCCACTCCCGATTTTTTTTCGGACGAGGAAATCGAGGCGCTCGAGCTCCCTCTTTCCGTCCGGCTTGCGAAGGAGAAGAGGACACAGGTAGCAGAATTGGCCGAGAGGGAGGGTCTATCCTTTGATGAGCTTCAGTTTGCCGCCTGGATCGTTTCCTCCCGTGCGTTCATTATCAATATCGACGTAGGCGGGGAGGGCCCCACCAAGGCTGGACCCGGTGGCGGCTCGGACTCTGTCGCCGTCCGGAGAAAGTCCCTTCGCGTCCTCATCCCGTACTTGGATATGATCAACCACTCCTCAGACAACGCCAACGCCGAACTGCATCTCATCGACCCCGACAAGGATGAGGCCTGGTTTGCTATCCGCGCAACGAGACCAATCAAGGCTGGGAAAGAGATCACGATCTCTTACGGCACTGGTTTCGAGAGTAGTGTCGAGTTGCTAAACAATTATGGCTTCGTTGCCGATGAGAACCGCATCGATGGTCGCATGATGAAGAAGGAAAGCGATGAAATTATTCAGAATCTGGACGGGTGGAACACATGCCTCGAAGAGGATCGCAGGGCCCTCGAGGAGGGCGGGGATGCCCTAGGAAACATGGAGAAGGTGTTGAGATTTCGTATTAAGCTGAAGGAGTCTTATTCTGGCAAAGATTGATACTAAAAAGGTGCTTCGTCATCCTGAGAAATTAGAAAGCTAAGTCAAATCAAAAGAGAGCTCAAGGCAACAGGCATTAAAGCCGAGAAGTGAAAGATTGATCACTTTTTATCCCCCTTTCCGTTCATTCCATTTTTGGCGTTTCGCGCGTGTTGTTCCATGGCTAAAAGAAGCCCTTCCCGTCTTCGAAATAAATCGCCGTGATTGAGCTTGAGCCCTTTCTGTACCATAGGAGACCAATAACCTTTCAAAATCGCTCGCTTTTGCGATAACATTTGATTTCTGGGCGCTATCGAGCATGTTCGCCCATATTTTGTCTTGGGTCAATGTATTACAATTACCAACAATCCAAAGCGATTCTCTCGCTCTCGTCAACGCAACATTGACTCGGCGAAAGTCTTGTAGGAAACCGAGCGATGTCCCATATCGCCTACCACGGCCTTCATGAAAAGATCGAACGCAAGACAAGATAATTATGTCCACCTCTCTCCCCTGGAATCCATCAACGGTAGAAACCTCTACGGATATCTTACCCATATCCCCCGTGGGGAGTAGCTTCTTCAGAAGGGTGACCTGGGTGGAATAAAAACTAATGATTCCAATCTTTATGACGTATTGTGATGCGAAAGACTTGCCAAGTTCACCAATGAAGGTGCTGACAATTTTGCATACAAATCGTGCTTCTGATCTATTGGACAATCCACCCGAGGAGCTTCTTTGCATCGCGCTCTGATCCATATTCCAAACGAGTAGGGGCGGAAATAGCATGTGCACATGCCAAGGAGCCGGTGGTCGTTGCTTGACCTCGTCGGCTGTCAAGAGCTTGTTTCGATAAAATATTGAGGGGAAGGAAACAATGCTTTGGTGCATGCGATCTACCGTAAAGGGACAGGAGTAAAAAGGAGAAGGCAAAACTCATTTCGCGAGATTAGAAATGGTTCATACAAAAAGAGATTTACTGCAATGAGACACAAAAATCTGACTTACATTGGGTACAAAGCATATCAACCGGCCAGCCATTTTCTTGCAATCTTTCAAATAAGGATCGTCCTAACAAGCCTTTCTCCGAGCTTTGAGAAGCAACAAATGCTGGTAATTGCTGAGGATCTCCCACGAGAACGACTAGTTTGGGATTGAACTTGAGAGGTATCAAGCAGGATGCCTCCGTCGCCTGGCAAGCCTCATCGATAATTACTAGGTCGAATTCTGATCCAAGATTTCTATCATCGGACGCAACTGCATCAACAAAAGTCTTCGATCCGACACCGGACAAGGTAGCGCAAACAACATGTGCCCGAGAAAGCACTTTCTTCCTCTCTTTCCCAATCATACTAACCGCTTTGACGTCATAGTTAATGTCCCTCAAGAATTTATTGCGCTCCATTATCCCAGCTAGCGGCTTTTCCCTCTTTAAAAATTCTCGTCTTGTATGATATCTGTCATGTCCATCGCCGGGCAAAAATCCATATCGAACCATGCTCAAGCCGCCACGTTTACCATCAACACCAATAGAAAACTTGTGTATTTTCCACGCAAGTTCATCGACTGCTGCATTCGATGCAGCACAGACAAGGACGCGATTCGACGCACGATTGTGCTTGAGATCGCTCTTCTCCCCATTCCCAACAGCAACCGAGGAGATGGACCTCCCTACATGTATTTTGACTCCAGACATTTTAGATCCTGGTTTTGGGCACGCCCCATTCAATAGAAAACTCACCAAGTGGCAAATTGTTACAGTTTTGCCGGTGCCTGGTGGCCCCTGAATAAGCGATATATTTTCTTTTGATTTCCCTTCCATTATTTTTGATATGGCGTGCAGCTGAACGTGATTAAGACACGACTTCGTTGCGTGCCAAACGAAATGAGGTACTGTTGACGGTTTCTCAACTTCTGTCTTTGAGGCAGTCTGATTTTTACTAGTATTGATTGGATTTGACTTTCTCGTCAAGTTTTCGCAGAATACCGCTCTCTGCAAGTGGCTATTTACGAAAGCAAGCGACTTCATACCTTCGTACTGACGAATAATATTTGTCGCTGATCCAATATACATTACATGGACTGACTGGGGCATAACTCCTCCACCTGGAATGAGCTTTGGAACGTCAGATTGAGCGAGCCAGCCCGTTCTACCGCAGCTTCCCTTTGAGGCAGTTACCCAGAGTCGAAATAATTTCTGACTGTTGTTGTCATGATTTCTTTGATCCTCAAGGTACACCGTGTTGTGATCGTTGAAACCCACCATTCCTATACAAACACCACCGCTCCACAATTGTGAATATAATACAAAAAGGTCGTCAACATTCTGAGGAATGCGGTCCAAAACAGTGCTAGAAGGTCCGTCAAAGCCAAATTCAAACACCCTCTGTTTGGAAGAAGAGGAGCTCTGTCGCTCTACTGGAGTGAGGGCTGATAATGTGAGCTGAAACACCTCTCGTGACCAAAAGCCGTCATGGCATGAGTTCTCTTCAAAGTCATTGTTTATCTGGGCGCGCCCCTCAGCAAGTATATGAGGTGACATCACTTTGAGCATTTCGGAGACACTATGAATTGAGGACGGTATTGGCGAAAGTCCGCCTTCGTTTCCTGTGCCAGTAGACGTAGCTTTCCTTCTAAGCCCTTCTCCCTCGTTGGGTCGCAGGTTTCCCTGAAAACGAATGCGTCCTCCAGATTGTATAACAGCGCAAGGAGGACACCACTTCATCACTCGTTTACGAAATACGAACGCGTCTGGCCAAAGCCTTTTAAGCTTCGTGCTCTTTGACATTCCAGGACCGGCAGCGTAAGACAGGCTCACCCCCCTTGGTCTTAATGCATTAGCAGGCTTTTCTGCAGATATAATTTTTCTTGATTTTTTCAAATGTGCTTTATTGTCTTCGCATGCATCGTTTCTTGCCTTGGTCTTGGCGTTGGTGTTGGTGCCAGCGGTGCTCCCCTCTTCATTTGAGATTGAGACATCACTGTTATCACAGTCGGAAGGTCTAAAATTTTTGACTGAAATTTCTGACCTATCTATATTGTCCGCCAACATTTGTAACAAGGCAGACTCCTCTGTATCCTCTATTCGTTCCTCAATCCCTGATGCCTCACTGGAACTTATAGTGCCACGACTACTACAATAAATACCGTTTGCTTCAGTCCCATCCTTGTTCCTTTTAGACTGATCAAAATGTACAGCCTCGTTTGTTTTGTCTTTGATTGGCGATTGTCCTTCATGCTTTGTCCCGTCCTTCTTCTCCTCTGATTTTGTTCGTCTTAGAACCACGTCAATCTTAAACGTGTCCTTCAACAAAAGGTAGAGTTCTTTCGGGGACGGGTCCGGCTTCCCATTGATAGAAATTATTGCGTCGCCGTCTCTAAGTCCAGCATTAAGTGCAGGGGACAGAGCGCCTACCCGATGCGGCCTGACCCGCGACACCACAAAATGCTCCTTCACTTTTTGGACACTGCCCCCTGCTGGGGCGATGCTGTCGGATCCCTCGACTGGGATTGACGCAAGCCCCATAATTGTGTCATTAACATGGCCACTACCTCGTCCCTCTACGACAAATACAGTTCTTTCCCTGATGATATCCATACCCCAAAGCTGGCAAACATCTTCCCATGTCGATCGTCCCTGGGAACGGGAACCCCCGATCGCAAGAGTGACCCCGAAAATACTATCCCCGGAGGCATCGCGGCATGGTCCTGCTCTCTCTGCGACGTCTTGCATGTTCTCACTTTTTCTGACCTGGTTGTCCTTTTGTCGTGGTTATTGGCTCCTAAGAGATGGCACTAATCCAGTATATTCGCTATCATAATAGAGTTTCTTTCTCTCGTCACATTATGCATTCAGTCTGCAATTACGCATACGGTCGAGCTTGAGATCGGTGGTCGAGGAGGAGATGAGGAGTCAGTCGAGGAGTCAGTCGTCATCGTCCGGGGTCGAGTCGAGTCGTTGTCGATCGTCGAGCCTATCGCGAGCGCGCGACACCACCGCGCTCAGCGCTCCCATTTGTTCTCCCGCTCTCATCACTCAGCTCTCACATACATGTTTTATGTCGTACTAGCTAGTATGCATACGAGCTCGTATGTGTTACGAGAGTACGACTCGTATGTCATACGAGCCGTAGCAAACAAATTTGTCACAGTTGGTTTGGTTTGACTCGCGTTAAATAGCACACTTACTTAATTGCAATTTGTCTCAAACGCGGCTTGAAAGTCTCTCATGTGCACCCATACATTTGCGCCATATTTGACGCCTTTCATGACCACCTGAGCCTCGTGAGCTGTTCGATCATCCTTCTTGTTCGGGTCCTCATTCAAAACGCTTGGCCAGAGAACTGCACTTCCCTTCTTCGGTTGAACCGTTATGTCGAGGTAGGGAAATCCAGTTCCTCCTCCTTCCTCAACATCATTCAAATAAAGGAAGACCGTGAGAGTTCGCACGCCACAAGGGCGATCTAGATGGTGTTCGATGTAGTCGTGGTGCTCCTTGTAGTATTGTCCGGGCTCGTACTTCAAGAGCTGGATGTCTTCAGAATTTCTGATCGGACTGCGGGTGACATTAGCAATACGGTTCATTACGTTGTCCACTGCTGGATCCGCCTTACAACTTCCGCCACACCATGCATTCCCAGATGTCCTTGTATCTGATACACGATTCGAGCGGGTCCCGTCGTGTTTTGCTTGGCCTACATCAGCCGATCTTGCGTACCCTTGAACTCCACCCCAGTATATAAGTCGGTCAATCTCCTCCTCGCTGACAAAATTGTCGAACGTGACCAGCCAAGGACCTTCGATATACTCCGCGTCAACAGGAACTTCATCATCGCCATCCTTCAGTGGACGAGATAGCACCTTCGGGCTGTACTTGGCGTACTCCGAGTCAGAGTCAAGGATGCTCTCAAAGAGCCTGTCGAGGTCACCCGGCTCAAGAGCATCGATCGCATCAGGATCCATGGGACACCTTCGGTGCAATTCAAGCAGGTAACACTTTTGGCACGCGGGGGCGCAAACTCCATTCATGAACCTCGAGTTGTTTTTGCATTCTCCCTCACTAGCCCAAATACTACAAAGCTCGCTCTTGTTCTCGCACATCCGTATATTGGCACTCGCGATGTCGTTCCGAATCTCTTTCATATATTTGATGCTTTCGCCGGTCACGAAGGTGGCCATTTTCGCAATTTCGCCCTCATCAGGGATTAATTGCGGAGCTCCAAAGTCCGACGAATCTGTCACACAGCAACCGCAGGAAAGTTTGCATTGGGTCAACATGAACCCCGGATTTTCATCGCATTGGTTGTTCTCGGCAAACTGCACGCACTCCTCGCTGAGATCTTCACATTGCTCCACCGTGGAAGCGTCAATTTCCTCCGAACCACTACAGAAGCCGCAAGACTTGCGGCAAGCGTTGAGCATGAAACCAGCACTGTGAATGCATTCTCCCAAGGTCGCCCATTCTTCACATTTATCGTTGTCATCAAAACACTCATCTTCATTGCCTTCGTCGCCATCGCTGTCGACGATGTGAGGATCGACATAGCACGTTACCTCACCCTCTGGGGAGGTCTCGCATTGCTCCTGCTGGCCAGAGGGGAGGGCATTTTCCGCAGATACAAAGACGATTCCAGACAGTTCACAGCCGACCAGGAACTGCGCAAAGGCGGCTACTACTGGCAAAAGGCGGCGCACCATAATGTGACATATACGGATCGGTTTGGAGTGGTTTTGTGTTTCCTAACGGGTACGACTCGTAAGTTCAAAGCTCTTGTTTGCTGGTTCTTTTTGCCGGTGTCTCATGGTCTAGTTGGTGTTCCCTCTTCTACTAGCTATTAGTACTAGCACTCTACTCTAGTATTCATAGTTTTCTAAGAATTAATACGAGAGAGCCTCGTACTAGCTATTATGCATACGAGCTCGTATGATACGTGCATACCAGATTTTGGACCCCGAGGGAATTGACTAATAATATTAGGGTTAGGTTAAAACGCCGGCCATGTCGCCCTCGGTTCCATTGTACGAGGGGTAAGGGAGATAATCTGTCAACAATCTATTTATTTACTCTACTCTCTAGCTAGTAGTATCTCGACAAAAAACTAGACAAGAATCGATTTTGTTTCCCAGATAACGTCATACCCAGCAATTGTACTAGAGAGTACTACTAGCTAGTAGCTAGTAGTATGGAATGTACGGTCGTATTCTTACTCTTGAATATTTTCAATACCAAGCATACTAGTACTACTAGAGTGAGTACTTAGTATAAATATTATCCATACTCTACTCTACTCTAGTATGGATACGGGCTCATTGTACTATGCATACTCTAGCTAGAGTAGTATGCATACTACTCTAGTACGCGTACTATACGAGCGCGTAAATTATCCATTCTGTTGTGGGATTCGGTATGTTGAGATCAACTCAACCTCTCGAATTCGATTAACAAACGAGTCGACTTACTAGTTAGTATAAGTAATAATACGAGCTAGCATAATATATTAATAATATACTCTCTAGAGTAATTATATTATGTTCGTGTACTAGCTAGAAGTACGTAGCTAGAAACTACGAGAGTACTTCTAAACAATCCATTTTTTATTTAAAAATAAATCAAACGCAATCTTTTCTTACGGCAGCCTGGAAATCTCGCATATGAACCCATGCATTTGCGCCATACTTGATGCCTTTGATAACTGGTTCGCCCCCATGCACAGTGCGCTCATCCATATCGTTGGGATGCTGGTTCAACACGCTAGGCCAGAGAGCGGCACTGCCCTTCTTTGGTTGCACCGTTATGTTTAGTAATGGAAAATGGGTACCTCCACCCTCTTCGACATCATTCAAATAGAGAAAGATAGTGAGAGTTCGCACGCCACAAGGGCGTTCCTTATGAGCAGGGACGTAGTCGCTATGGGGGACGTAGAATTGTCCTGGCTCGTATCTCAAGAGCTGGATGTCCTCCGCATTTTCCAAGGGGGTATTCGTTACACGAGCAATGCGGTTTGCAACTTCATTCACAACCGGATCCAACAAGCACTCCTGATTACACCAGCTATTCTCAGAAGTGCGATTTTGTACCGTGTTTATTTCTTGAGTCCCATCCTCCCGAATTTTACCAACTGCGGTCGATCTTCTAAAACCAAGAGTGTGTCCCCAATGAAGGAGTCGATCGATCTCCTCATCGCTTACGAAATCGTCAAACGTGACCAGCCAAGGACCCTCTATATACTCTACGTATACGGGCACTTCATCATCGCCGTCCTTCAAGGGTCGCGATAGCACCTTCGGATTGTAGACGTTGTAATCCGAGTCAGACTCAACAACGCTCTCAAAGAGCCTGTCGAGGTCACCAGGATGGAGGGCATCGATAGCATTAGGGTCGACGGGACACCTTGTATTTATATGTTGAAGGTGACAAGTTTGACATGCGGGGGCGCACTCTGCATTCATGTAGCCTTCACTCTTTTTGCACTCCCCTAAAACTTTCCAAAACGTGCAAAGCTCGTTCTTGTTTTCGCATGTTCGAACAACAGCACTCGTCACGCTGCTGCGAATCTCTCTTATGTAGGCCACACTCTCCTTTTCAGCGGCTTTTTCCAAGGAGTTGGTGATGCGCTGCGGGATCCCAAAGTCAGAGGAGTCGGCCACGCAGCACTTACAGCTGAAACGACACATATCAAGCATGTACAAAGGATCCCGAATGCACTCTCCTACGCTCGCCCATTCTTCGCACTCTTCGTCGAGGTCCTCGCACACCTCCCCCGATAATTCATGGACAGAATCGGAACTGGATTCATTCATGGCTATCACGCCACTTTTGTTCGCAGAAGTATTGGCATTGGCATCGGCATCGGCATCGGCATCGGCATCGGCATCGAAATCGGCATCTGTGTTACAGATTACGTCACCATTTGCAAATGTCTCGCATTGCTGTTCGATATGGTTCTCGCCGCTAGATAATGCCTCACATTTTTGAAGGGCTGTCCCGCCGCAAACTAAAAGGGAGGCCAGCAATGCCGCCGATCGGAGGCGAGGAGACGACATGAGATATTTAACGGTCTAATCTCGTTCCGGTCTTCGGCCTGTGGTTGTTGATTGGCAGAGTTGATGCCGTGGTCGGTGGCTCGCATGCTCGCATGTTCGGAACTCAGGGAAGGGCGGAAGCATTGACACGTATTACTAGAGTACGACGTATATAATATACGAGCTCGTACGCATTATATATATATATATATATATACTCTAGTACTAGCTAGTATGAATACAACGACTGGTAGCTATTACGAGCTCGTACTAGATATTACACCGTATGCATACCTTCCTGTTTGGTAAAGTATCAAGCAAAGGCTGATCTCTACACCTGGGCCGCTGAGCCGCTAACCGCTACGTGCACGTGAGCCCGAATCGACGAGCAACTATCTAGCTTGTACATCTAGCTAGCGGGTTAAGAGTCTAGTTCTCGTTCAATAGAAAGTCTAAGCCGATGTCCGATACCCACGAGCGCAACAGTGACGAAGGAGCGCCCTCGGACGGAAGCGCCGGTCCTGCGTTGCCGGCGGGGGTTTTGAAGACTCGCACTGCTTGGAGCGGCGCCGGGGATGATATGGAGATGGAGCACCAGCGCGAACAATATCGCCGCGCCAGGGGAGGGGGGGGTGCTGGGTTGGGGGGGTCCGCTACCGCCGTCGACTTGGGTCAGTTTCGCAACACGGAGGTCGGAATAGGATATCAGGCGGCGGGTGTCTTAAGGCAGAGGACTGCAGCATCGGCGGGCCAGAGAACCATCGAGCTTCGAGACACTACTGCGGCGGCGTCGGGGACAGGGAAGCGAAAACGCCTTCAGGATGGGACGCGTGAGCATTATGCTTCTGACCAAGAAGTTTTCTCACCCGAAAAATCTAGTAGTAGACATCGCAGGGGTGGGAATAAGAGCGTTACAAAACCAAAGAAAGATATCGAAATGTATATTCGGTCCAAAGGCTTGAGAGAATTTCGATTAGAACTTGAGAAGATCCTGTCTTCTTGAGGCAAATCAATTTGAATGCTCACTAATGTATAAGGTTTCCGATAAGAGCACAATGGTGATGATTGCCAACTTTCATCTCGGCTAAGATAAACTCATCGCTAATAGTGACAGAGGTCACCAGTGAGCCATTCAATGACACACCCCAGCGTTACCCCTGCTGGATATCACCAGAAATATCAAACATCGAATGACGTTTTCTAAAAGCGAAGCCCAGGAGCCTTTATATCACCTAAACCCTGCAATTCCCTTTTCATGCCCTTGGGGTCAGCCCAAGGACTATTCATGCAGTCATCCTCGTCGCACGCAGCCAACCTCTTGAGCTCCTCTTGCCTCTTGGCGTAGGACGCCAACATAGCCTTGCGCTCATCCTCACTGACGAGGGGCTCCCGAAGGGGTTGGCTGTCTCCACTGGCCTGGAGTTTCGCCACAACACGGGTCTTTTCGTTCATCCCCAGACGATCTGATACTACTTTATTTCGATCAAATTCTCTCCCCGCCACCCAGAGAGACGTGGCCTTGCTATCGAGAAGGCCGCTTACACCGAAAGCTCGCCCAAGGTCAGTTATGCTCGAATCCAGAGACACCCTTGTCGCGTCCCAAGGAGGTAGGCCGCCCCGATAGGCCAGACCTACCGCTTCTCTCACAGCATCTAGCCTTTGGTCGATGCCAGCCTCAGTCAGCGAGACGCGTCTCTGAGCCTGAGATGCTCCGATGTAGTCCTCGAGCTCCTTCGCGACTCGAAGCAGCAGTTCAGAATTCTCAGGATCGGGCCCCTGTCCGCACCGCCGGATCTCAGACGACGGAGTTCCAGCGTTAGCACTGGCATCGGGTGGCTCCTCCATGGGGCCGTCCGAGACGAGAGAGCGGACGGCATCGGCGACGATGCGAGCGCGAATTCGTCCATTGTGGACGGCGACAAGGGAGGCAATGACATGGCAGTTTTGAGTGTTGGTGGTGGTCTCGAACAGGAAGGCGCTGTCGCCCTCTTCCTTCACATTGAATACGACCATAGCTGCGGAATTCGGGGACAGGTGAGTGCTAGTGGAAGGTTTGCCAAAGTCAGTTGAGTGCGTGTGCTCCCGTTCGATTATTCGATTATTCGATAGACCGAGTACCTGCAGGCCACATTATTTTCGAAAAATGAGGGATAAAGAAAGATATGAGAGATTTTTCTACGTGGATCACCACCACAAACCTCTGCAGAAAACGTTTTACGTAGCGCAACGGAGCGGCACTAATGACGCTCCGTGCGGATGGGTTTGCTAGAGGTAAACCTGATACTACTCTAGCTAGTAGCTAGAGAGTATCGTGAGGGGACTCCAACCCCTAATTAGTACTATCTACTCTATTACTCTAGCTAGTACAGTATGCATACTGTACGTGAATGTGTATTACGTCGTATATAATATAATAATAATACTACTAGCTAGTAGTAATATCTACTCTAGGAGTACTACTCTAGAGTATGCATACGAGCTCGTAATATAAATCATCGTACAGTACTCTAGGAGTATGTTGCTGTTGTTGTTTAATCGGCCACCGGCGGATCCCGCCGCCTTTGCCAACTCACGATGATTCCACCCAGATTTTCCGTATATTATGCATACTGCTAGCTAGTATGGATATGATGTATATTAGCATATTATGGCATAACTGCATGATCCACATAAAAAAAAGTTAATTTATTGGGTTATGAGTTATGAGTCACCCACCCCTTCCCTGGTGGGTGTACTGTGTAGCTTTGCATTGCGGAACCAACGAAAGCCACAAACAAGCATTACATACTCTAGTACAAGAGGAGACAAACATGTGCGCGCCGCGGCGCAGTGAAGAAAATCGCAGAAGAAAAATCCTCCCTATAATGTATGTTCGTATGCACCATAAAGTTCATTGGACGGCAAATATCTAATCGCATTCAGAGAGCAGATAGATAACTAACTTTCCAACGATGCCGAAGACCGGATGGAAATATACCAAGCAAGCTCCCGCCAAGGGGAGCACCAACATGCTCAGAAGATCCAATGCCTCTTCGAAGCAAGGGCGTCGCGCCCCCAAAGGGAAGGCTGCGGATAGCAACATGAGATCGGCAGATACTATCGCCAGGCTCAAGATGTACAACAATGGCAAGGCTATTCGCAACGCAGAGGGGAAGGTTGTCGGAGGGCAATTTATGATGAGCGACAGAGCGGGAGATAGTAAAATTACGTCCGCATCGGGAAGAATCGCCCCCGATCGACGTTGGTTTGGGAACACGCGAGTCGTCGGTGCCACAGAGCTGGACAAGTTCCGGGAAGAAATGAGCGAAAAGGTTGCCGACCCGTACTCCGTTGTTCTTAAACGAAAAAAGCTGCCCATGGGCCTTCTTCAAGATGCAGCAGACGCCGAGCGGAATGGTTCGCTCGGAGCTGGTCTGCTGGCCTCTGAACCCTTTGAGAATACTTTTGGATCCAGGAGCCGGAGGAAGAGGGTGAAAATCGATCAGCTCATGATCGGTAGGACTTCTTTGTTTGATGAAGATGGTGCTAAGGGGGGAACCAAGAAAGGGGACGGTCTGAACTATCAGATCCGGGCTGGTGGTGCCGCGAAGCGTGTCCAGTCGCGGCCTGAGAATGATGAGCACGGATATGGAGCTCTTGTAGCAGCAGCGCAGAAAAGCGCGGACACTTACGAAAAGGTCAACAGTCGGAAAGGCATCGTCCCTTGGGGACGCGATTCAAATCTGCAAGCCACAGAAGGAGAAGGTGTGGACTGGCGTCACGAAAAGAAGGATGACCTATTCCTCAAGGGTCAATCAAAGCGCATCTGGGCTGAATTTTACAAAGTGATTGATTGTTCGGACGTGATCCTTCACATCATTGACGCTCGTAACGTTCCCGGCACTCGGTCTTCAATGATTGAACGCCACGTGGCTAAGAATGCTTCACATAAGCATCTAGTCTTCGTCTTGAACAAGATTGATCTCGTTCCAAATTGGGTCGCTAAGCGTTGGATCGGGGAGCTGTCCAAGGTCCGGCCCACCATCGCCTTCCATGCCTCTATGACCCACGCCTTCGGAAAGGGAGCGCTCATCAGCCTTTTAAGACAGTTCGGCAAACTCCATTCCGATAAGAAACAAATTAGTGTCGGAGTCATTGGATATCCCAACGTCGGAAAGAGTTCAGTCATCAATACTCTTATTAGCAAGAAGAGCTGCAATGTAGCCCCCATTCCCGGAGAGACAAAGATCTGGCAATATATCACCCTCTTTAAGAATATCTACCTCATTGATTGTCCCGGCGTGGTTGTGGACACTGCCGGCGACACAGAGACTGACTCGGTATTGAAGGGAGTTGTGCGCGCGGAGAGGCTTGAAACTCCCCATGATTTTATTGACGCCATTCTAGACTCTACAAAGCGTGAGCACGTCGCTGCCCAGTATGGTATCCCCAAGGACGGCGACGGAACCTGGAAGAACAGTCTGGAGCTGATGGAAATAATTGCCAAGAAATCTGGACGGCTCTTGAAGGGAGGAGAACCTTGCACTCGCAGCTCAGCCATCACGATTATCAATGACTACCAGAGGGGGCGGTTGCCACATTATGTGTCGCCTCCCGAGCTAAAGGAGGAGGAGATCCCAAAGGTCAAAACTGCCACTGGCAAGCCAATCATCCAGGACCTTTCAGAAGTCGGAGAAGAAAATATGGAGGGCCACCAAGACGAAGATGGTACCGAGGATGCAGGAAAGGTGGAAGGAGATGCGGACGAGGATAAGAAGGGCGATGGGCGCAAAGCCTACGTCGTCGACGAAGGTGACGGTAATGATGACGACGGCGACGACGACGACGACGACGACGACGACGACGACGACGACGAAGTCCCCGTCATTGCCAGTGGCAATTGGGATGACGAATAAGCTAAATAATCTAGAACGATTGCGTGTCCTAACCAAGCGACATGGCGGAGCCTTCTCTGTCCCGTAGAAAGCATCCTCAAGTCAGTTCTTCATTATTTATTTATTATCAACCTTCGGCCTCGAGTGTATACTTCGAACCTTCCACCAAGTACTGCTTCAGCATCTCCAATTCCAACTCGTGAGTGTCACCGCAAATGATGAGGCAGTGGAGGGGCTCGCCAAAATCCTCAGTTCTGAGCTCCTCCAGCGTCCCCGCGATGATGCACTGATCCACCTGTCCCAGCCTCGCCAGGCCGACGCATAGGGTTTCCGCCGGCGAGTACGCTCCACCCCCATGCGTCGCCTCCGCCTCGATGAGTTGCTCAGCAGCTACGTTGACGGACATGTACCTGGGGGGGAGGAAGACAGTTCGGCCCCGCTTCATGGCCTCGAAGTCCGGCTCCTTCACCTTGATGTCCAACAGGCAGAGGGTATGCATCCCCCCGCCGCGGTTGTACTTGATCTTGGGATAAAACGAGGTAGGCCTCCACTGGTCGTCGAAATATGGGATTGACACGGTTTGCCCGAAGTTGTAGAGCTGGAGGCCGCAGCATCCCGCCGCCCCCATGGCGGACGCGTTGTGGATGAGCTCCACCTTGGCCCCGAACTCCTGCGCCCGCAGCACCATGTCCGTGTGCGTCGTTGCGCAGACGGGGTCTCCCACCACGAGCATCGCGACATTGCCCTGCTTGGCGGGTTCGAAGATCTGCTCCGCCTCGGACTCGACCATGTTTCGATCAGCCATGACAATCTCCTTGCCGTAGAACTCCTCGAGGCGGTCCTTGTTCACGCGCAGGATGGACGTGTAGTGCTCGAGGAAGACCTTCTCGCACGACTTGATGGCTTCGAGGCCCCGCACCGTCACATCTCTCTCGTCCCCGAGACCGAGGCCAACGATGTAGAGTACCATTAATTTAAATGCGCCTGCTTTGCGAGATCGAGGGGGGGGGGCAGAGGGGACACACAACTAAATATAATATTATGAAGTAGTCTGTCTAGCCAGGAAAGCAGGAACAGGAATGGACATAAGAAAGAGAATGAGAGGTAACGAGGAAATTTACAACCACTAACAAGTATTTAGAGTATTTAGTGGCCCAATAGAATCTTTTTATAGCATTTTTGGGACACTGGACAACCAAAACCCACGAAGGCAAAAAAAACCCCATCGATGGACACACTGTACGTGCACAAACAAACAACACCCGGTCCCCAAAGAGAGACGACTAACGACCCAGCATGGATCGAATCGCCGCCCTGGCAAAATCGTGCCGCATCGCAAAAGTATTAGACCCCGTCCTCAACTCGGAGTGCGCATTCACCTTCCACTCACCCTATACCAGCGAGAAAGGTATCGTAGTGAGCCTGACGACGTTCGTGGGGACCGTCGAGGAGCTTGGCCTGAACGGATCCGACGAGGGGGAGGAGGGGCTGTTTGTGCGCATCGCAAAGAGGCGCGTGGAGAAATACAATGGCGAAGAAAGGGCCGACGGCGGGGGCGACGAGGCGCCACAAACAGTCATCAAGCTGGGCGTAGGAGTGGAGGGGGGTTTCAGGTCCGAGCAAGACCATTTCGAGACGATATCGACAATATCCGTCGTTGTCCTCCGCGCGATCCCAGGCGGCTGCGAGGTGGTCGCCGAGCTCCCGTACGATGCCTCCGACCCTGAGAGCCGGGACGTCTTTCCCACCCATGTCGCCCTGGCCGTCGACGCTGTCGTCAACCATGCCGGCATGTCCGTCCAGCAGGACCTGAAGGCATGGGAGCTGGACGAGGATCCCAAACCAGTGTCAAAGTACGCCGCGACGCTCCCCTTCGTGAACAATGGTGTCCAAATCAGCCCCGACCCAGCCTCATGGAAGTGCCACAAGTCGGGTGCCACGGACAACCTGTGGTTGAACCTGTCCACTGGCGTCATCGGGGACGGTCGGAGGAACTGGGACGGGTCCGGCGGATCCAACGGCGCCCTAGACCACTACGTTGAGACCGGGGAACAGTACCCCCTCGTCGTCAAGCTTGGCACTATCACGACCGACGAGGAAGCGGCAGACTGCTATTCATATGCCAAGGACGAGGACGGCCCTGTCCTCGTACCCAACCTGGCTGCTCTGCTCGAGAGGCGCGGCATCCGCGTCGCGGGGATGCAGAAGACAGTGAAGAGCACGGCCGAACTAGAGGTGGAACTTAACGCGACCTACGCGTTCGACGCCATCACGGAATCGGGGGCGTCACTTGTGCCGGTCTCCGGCCCAGGGCTGCAGGGGCTGCAGAATCTCGGAAATAGCTGCTACGTGAACTCTGTGGTGCAAATGATGTTTGGAGGAAACATCGCCGAACTGGTCTCGCGTTACGGGGTGAAGGCTGGCGGATCAGTCACGACGCACCCTCTGCTTAGCGCAATCAGACCCCGCGACGCCCCGCAAGACTTTTTGTGCCAGGTGGCCAAACTGGGTTGCGCCCTAACTAGCGGGACCTTCGCCGCGCCAGTGGCGGAGGAGAACCCGTCGGGATCGGGACCGGTATCGACGGACCCAAGGTATAGGCTGGCCCCGCGCATGTTTAAGAACGTCGTGGGAGGTAACCACGTAGACTTTCGCACTGGCCAACAGCAAGACGCAGCTCAGTACTTACAGCACCTGTTCGAGAAGCTCGACCGGGCCGAGCTGGGTGCGGGATCCGGGCGTCTCGGTCGTGGAGATAGATCCACGGGCAGTGGCGACAAGGGCGAGGATGGCACTGGTTCGCCATCCCCCTCAATATCGCTCTCCTCGAGCCTGTTTGCGTTCAAAACGGAATCGCGCCTCGTCTGCGCCTCCGATGGGAGGGTGAAGTACAGGGAGAGTGCCCCTGAAACGATCCTGAACTTGCGCATACCCATGGAGAAGGCGATCACGTTGCCTGCTTCCTCTTCTCTCGCAGCGGCAACGGGAGAATCCTTTCCAGCACTTCCTGAGTTTAAGCGCCACAAGTCTGGCTCGGTTGGAGACGGAGAGGGGGAGGGAGAAGGGAACAATATCTTGAAGTCGAAGGGAGAGGAGGTGCCCACCATCGCGCTCCAGGACTGTCTCGAGTCGTGGTCGGCGGCGCAAACCATTGACGACTTGCGCTGGCCGCACCTCGGGAACGCCACCTCGCCGGCGACGGCACAGACCCGCATGGTGAACTTTCCGCGGTATCTCATCGCTCAGATGCAGCGCTACGAGCTCGGTGAAGACTGGGTGCCGAGGAAGATAGAGGTCAACGTTGACGTACCTCACAAGCTCGATATCGAGTACCTGAAGGCATCAGGACCTCAGGGGGGGGAGTCCCTCGTTCCGGAGGCGGACGAGAACAAGGTGGATGATTCTGCGGAGCTGGCGGAGGCACCTTCGGCTTCGGTCCCCTCGCAGGTGCCGATTGATCCTGATGCGATCTCCCAGCTCATGGATATGGGTTTTTCCCTCAACGGATGCAAGCGAGCGCTCTTTCATTCGAGTAATGTAGAGCAGGCACTGAGCTGGATCTTTGAGCACAGTATGGATCCCGACTTCAATGATCCCCTACCCGAGCCGGAGGCCGAAGCAGTGCCCGCGACTAGAGACGGAGCAGTCGACGAGGTCCTTGCTGCATCACTGGTTGACAATCTTGGCTGCTTCACAGCAGAACAAGTAAAAGCCGCTCTGAAGGAGAGCAACGGAGCCGCTGACAGGGCTGCAGACTGGCTCTTCTCTCACATGGACGATCTCGACGGTGCGATTGCCGCTCTGGCCAGCGGTGCAGCATCGGTGGAGGGTGGGCCTTCGACGGGTAAGTCCGCTTCGCTTGAGGATGGAATTGGCAAGTATAATCTCATTGCAATGATAAGTCATATCGGTAAGCAGCCCAATAGTGGCCACTATGTTGCCCATGTCAAGAAAGGTGAAGACTGGGTGATATTCAACGACGAAAAGGTATGCCTATCTCAAACCCCTCCGTTCAAGCACGCATATATGTATTTGTATCAAAGAGACGACACCGTTGGGTCTCCGAACGCCAGTTTCTGAAGGAATGCGCCGACAACCTTCTTGTACTAGAAGTTGTGTAACTGGAAAAGCCGACAAAAATTATGAAATAGAATTATAAAAATAATGACCGTTTAGAGATTTATTCTCGAGGAGGTCCAGTGTATCCCATTGTCCCATCATTCTTGTCGCCGAAGTGGTTCCAGGGCACAGTGTTTGTCCCCATATCCGAGATAACCAGCCGGCCGTTGAAACCATCCTTCTTCGCGTGGGAATCTATTTTCCATTCGTCGCAGTCTTTGGTACGCGTCAGGCGATAAATGCCACATGGCGGCGCAGGATTCATGTCGGCCAAGGTCTTTTTCGAGAGGGCCGCAGC
>Ga0099799_10114_pt1 | contig 24024 bp, 23 predicted proteins | sample Uncmet6_SortLC_1_FD_89033 | JGI IMG/M metagenome (GOLD analysis project Ga0099799, IMG submission 89033) | Marine eukaryotic communities from CALCOFI LINE 67, Pacific Ocean - CN11_C50_N6_SortLC_1 | ecosystem: Environmental > Aquatic > Marine > Oceanic | place: Pacific Ocean: Monterey Bay...
TCGGCTTATCGGTACTCAGATGGTCGTTCGGGCATGAAACCCGTAGCCAACCTCGATTCGTTCCTTACTTCCGACACAATCAAGAGGGACGCGAAGGAGCGCTTGCTCAGGAGACTGAAGGAAGATTCTCCCGATGTCGTCATTGAGGAGTGAAGAGATAATATTAGGATACTTGGTTGTATATGCGTACTCTAGCTATGAATTCCAACAAGCTAGGAGCATTACAGTCAGTTCTCTACCTTAAAGCTCATTAGCTCAGCGGACCATCTTACCCAATTAAGACAGAGTAAACGCTTTCATTATGCGAGCGTGAAGAATGAATTATGTTGTTAACTACGAGCTCGGACGGTTGATCTACAATGTAATGACTTTGCATACCATGATGTTACTATGATACATAGTACATAATATTATTATGCATAATAATATACTCTAGCTAGTAATATATTATGTATACTATGCATAGCTACTAGAGTACTAGCTAGTACTCTAGCTAGTATATATAATACGAGTATATACATAATATATATTATGTACATACATGCATGTGTACTCTAGAGTACTACTCTCTAGAGTAGTATTCATACTAACTACGAGTACGGTTGATCTACTATGATGTAATTCATGACTACCATGTTACTACATACATACATAATAATATACTAGCTACTTCTAAATTAAATTATTATGCTAGTATTTTGCATATGCATACTAGCTACGAGCTCGTAGTATGCATATTATGCAAAACATTGTACGCTATCCATAGTATGCATTCTAGCTATTATAGTACTAATACTACTGTAGTACAAAATTAATATTAGGATTTCCCAGGTAAAATATACGTAGCTAGATCTAACCGGTAGTAGTACTCTAGAGTAGCTACAGTACTAAACTAGTAGTAGTATTAGTACCTCCATGTGATGAGCTCAGAACCCAATTTCGGACCACAACCCGCAAGACCGCGCGGGGCTGTGGAAAAGAGAGACCGAGAAGGAAGTTAAAAAAAGTGTTTTTGTTAAAGCTTTCACACACTCGCCAGTAGGAATTACGACCCTGGATGTACACATACCATCCTAGCTAGTTTCATATTTCCATTTTGCCGTAACCGTTCCGAAGGACCATCATTAAATCATCACCCACTCTTTGCTACCACTCCCGACCCCGACTTATTCGCCCGTCCGATCTTTTGAAACATGAGACCTCTTACGGAAGAAGAGACGAAAACGCTTTTCCTCAAACTGTCGGAATACATCGGCCGATCGATAGAGCGAATGATCAACCGAACCGACGAGCGACACTGTTTCCGATTGTTGAAGGATCGGGTTTACTATGTGAGCGAATCCTCTCTCAAGGCGGCGGCGCCGATATCACGGGATCATTTGCTCCACTTTGGGACATGCATTGGGAAATTCACGAAAAGTGGCAAATTCAGATTGCATATTACTGCTCTGGATTATTTGGCGCAGTATGCCAAGGTAAGCAAAGAAACGTATCTGATACTTAGACACCTGTCTTGACTTCCGAAGCGATATAATACCTCACAAATTTTGTCGACTTTCCACATGAAATATAGTACAAAGTTTGGGTGAAACCAAGTGCCGAAATGTCCTTTCTATACGGGAACAATGTGCTCAAGTCTGGGATGGCGAGGTTAACGGAGTCGACACCCCAATATGCTGGTGTTGTTGTGTACAGCATGTCAGACGTACCTCTAGGATTCGGGGTGGCGGCGCAATCAACCGACACTTGCCGAGAGCTCGAATCAATGGGGAATGTCGTGCTGCACCAGGCTGATATTGGTGAATATTTGCGGGGGGCTGAGGAGGATATGTTTTAAGAGCGCATCCTAAAGTGACTAAAACTAAAAATATGAACCAATTGCGATGAACTTGAAACTCTCAGCCCCACGCGATGAATCTGCATCAGCGGATTGGCGCAGTATACTCCTAGTACCTCGATAGTTAATATTTCAAAAAAGCTATTTTACATGACTGAGCCCAAACCTTCAAAGCACTGACATCCCTTATTATCGTTCCTGCTCTGTAAGCACTCGTGCCGTCGTTCTGACCACGCTGCCCAAAATTTTGTGGGATCGTTGTAATCCAATTCGTCCGTTTTGTTTGATTTACCCGTTGCTTCTCTCTGCACCCCAGCACCGGAAGATTTCCCCGGAATGGTCGTTCTTGAAATGCTGCCGTCGCTTCGCCTCTCCGTATTCTTATCGGCGCGGTTTGCAGACTTCGTGTCTCCCCCCCGAGCGAGGGCAGAGGAATCGACATGCGCTAGAGTCGTCCTGTCGCCATCTCTCATTTGAATGCTATCACAAACAAAAATTGAAAGGTCCCACACACAGCTAGGGGTCGTTGTCGATAAGAGACACTTCGAAGCTATGATGTCTTGGATCTTTGAGAGACGGAAGAAGTTTCCAGCATGTAAATAAATAAATAATCATATTCTATTTACATGGTACTAGCTAGTACTCCTAGTACGCATACAAGCTAGCTAATTATTATCATACTACTCTAGCTAGTATTAGTGCCTGCTACTAATACTCTAGCTAGTACTAGTAGGAGTATCGTAGTATGCATACTGTATGCATATTACGAGAGTATGTGTAAACAATCGTGACCGGTGAAAGCGACCGGCCTTAAATCTGAAATTCATTTGCGCGCCTGCGCGCGTCGCCACGGAGATGGCATACGTGCTGGCTCGTAGACGAGCCTGTGAGGGGTCGCAGGTCGATTTTCGCAGCGCAATTTTTAAACGCCCACAACAACTCCGACACCCCTCCCCTCCCCTCGGCGCGCAGCCCACATTCAAAGCCATGACGGAGCAACGAAAGGCAGTGATAAAGAATGCCGACATGTCGGAGGACATGCAGCAGGACGCAGTGGACTGCGCCTCCCAGGCCCTGTCCAAGTACAACATCGAGAAGGTTAGTGCGGCGGGGTTATGGACGAAGAATCATCCCGACAGAGCGCCCAAAATTGGATCGAGAAATGACGATGTGGGGCTTCCCTGATGTTCTGTATGTTCGGGCGACGTACTAAGGACTTCCGACGAATCTTTGGATCAAGCACGGCGTTTGCCCTGACCATTGTTTCCTCACCAATTTTGTTCTCCATCTTGCTCCTTTCCCCTCTGCCCAACCCAAAGGACGTAGCCGCCTATATCAAGAAGGAATTCGATAAAAAGTACAACCCCACTTGGCATTGCATTGTTGGGCGGAACTTTGGGAGCTACGTCACTCACGAGACGAAGAATTTCATATACTTCTATCTTGGACAGGTGGCGGTCCTTCTGTTCAAGAGTGGATGACGATCCTAATTGTTTTGGCGGAATTGAAAGACGAGGTATCCCTACTGCAGGGGGGAATGGGGCACTGTGTGCGCGTGTTTTGGGTCATCTATTTTATGCGTAGGATCTCCATGGTTGGATTTTATAGAAGGCATAGCCAATAAATGAAGGGCTGCCACTTGGTGGACGCAAGGGAGCGAGCGAACTCGTCGCGATTGGTTTGCGCGGAGAAGAAATTCCAATTCGCTATCGATTGGGACCCCATTAAAATGTATGAATAAAGCAGGTCTATACAATTATTTGTAGGGGGTATAATGCAATACATTTGCACGGTTGATACCGCTCTTGCCCCGCGTCAGTCTGGTAGGATGGCTCTTGCGAACAGTATCGTAACGCTGCCAGACTTTCCAAGCACAACAAAGCTATTCCATGGACTACAAGCGCCCTCCGAATCCTTGCGACCAGCGGTCATTGTTGATGGCATATCGTTTGTAGGACTCCTCTCGCACTAATTCTGCCACCTCTCGGAGCGGCGGCTTGGACTTGAATGCCTGAAGCAGCTCTACGGTGCCATCGGGCTTTTCCAGGTACGCCTCCCACGGACCAGGAAATGATCGGAACACCCAACCCTTACTAATCCGCTTCAGGTAGTAGGCTTCTTCGTAGCCGCGTTTATTTCCGAGATCGTATGAAGTCGAATAGGCATTGTTGAGCATCACAACGGTACTCCCTGGAGAAGTGTGAGCACTGGCGATGCGATCCCATTGTTCTTCTCCACCGGGGTTGATGCAAATCACGGTCTCTTTATTCCGCCCCTCTTGCCTGGCCTTATTGGACATCTGAGTCCCATTCCGTGAGAGGTCTCCCATGGCCTGAATGTCTCCGAACGCAATAGGCTCAGTCGAAAGGACGCACGCAGGCTTACCCCGCCTCGCAGCGCCAGCAATCTTCTTCGCCCAGTACACGTTCGAGTAGCTTATGAGCTGGCGAGAAAGATCCGACCCTGGCCTGTAACCGCCTTTGACCTTCAGATCCTTAGCAACAATGTTCTGACCAAACTTTTGATTCAGAGGAGTCCCGAATTTGACCTCTTCTACGTTGGGCACAGGTGGAAAATTGACCTCGATCTTGGTCTAAGAGGAGCGTAGAAATTTTCACGTGTTAGTCGGTTCATTCGACAATTCAAATTCCATGCCTCCTCATCCAACTCAAGGTATCTACCCAATGACATCGACAGAATTATGCAAAAGTAACTCGATTTTGTTTCACATCCTCCCAACCCACCTTTCTAGCGGCCACAGCCCTTCCCACCGCGCTTGCAGCTTGCTTCGATATTTGATCATTGAACCAGCCATCGTAAAGCTTAGGCATACCCTTCCCGCCGTCGATGAGAGGTATAAAGGCCGATGTTGGACTAGCTACGGCGAAAAGTAAGGCAAAGTCGATATGGATAATGGAGACTTTCATGGTGGATTCAGAACGGGATCAGTTCGAGAGAGAGAGAATACAGCTGTAATTCGTGAGAAAAGTGATTGCCGCACAGAAATTACGATCCTGGGTGGTTCCTTGGTTTCTCACATGATCACATTACGTGATCGATGTGAAATCAAATAATAATAAATCAGAGCATGACCTCCAGCTACCACCTAGAGTACACAGACAGCAGCTGCTGTCATGTTGAGATGCGAATTCTTGCAGTACACCAATGTTCAACAGCATAGTCTAGTAGAGTAGTATGCATACAGTATCATATTTTGCATAATTATAATAATATTATGCATACTCTCTACTATTACTCTACTAGTAGTAGTATGCATACTACTACAACCTTTATAGAGTACATCAACCTAAAATAACTAGGTTTACCCTTAAAAATGATATTATTCGATATAGTTTGCTAATAATTGCAGTCTATATATAAACCCTTGAGAAGTTATGGAACCCAATTTGAAGTCGTAAGATCGCGAGAGCTCTACGTGTTGGTTGTTCGGGCCTTCTCGCTTTCCTGCCCTCCCTGAGAGGCCCCTCCTTTATCCTTGGCAACACCAACAGCGGACCTTAGTCCTCAACGTACATCGCTTTGAAAATGAAGCTCGCCATCGCTACCCTCCTCGCCGGTTCGGCCGCCGCCTTCGCCCCCCAGAGCTCTAACAGGGCCACTACCTCCCTCAATGAAATGCCCGAGCGCCTCTGGGATTCTATGGTCGATAAGAACGAGCGTTCGAAGGCCTTGCCCTTCCTTCCCCGGCCCATTAACCTTGACGGATCCATGGTCGGTGACGTAGGATTCGACCCTTTCTACCTTTCGTCCATTCCCAAAAACTTCGCCGGCTTCATCCAGCCCCCCCAGTGGGAGGAGACCGAGGGAATCCCCACCCTTTACTGGATGCGCGAGGCTGAGATCAAGCACGGCCGTGTCTGCATGCTCGCATGGTTCGGCTGGATCGCCACCGACGGTGGCTTCGGCTTCCCTCTCCGCTTCCCCGGTGCCATCTACTCCATTGAGAACGTCCCCACCTCATATGATGCTCACGATCTCATGGTCGCCCAGGGATCAATGGGTTTCCTTCTCTCCGCTATCGCCCTCATCGAGTTCTGCACCGGAGCCGTCCTCGTCGAGGTCAGCAAGGGCGAGAGCGACCGCGAGGCCGGCGACTTCGGCCTTGATCCTCTCGGGTACCTTAAAGGAAAGTCTGAGGAGGAGGTCAACCGCATGAAGCTTCGGGAGCTTAAGAATGCTCGTCTGGCCATGCTCGCTTTCGCCGGCGTCGTTACCCAGTCTGGCCTCAGTGATGCCACCCATGCCTTTCCCTACTTCTAAGTGTGTTTCGTCGGCGGGCTTTGACGTCTGAGATAAGGGGATCCATTTCTTGAACACTGCATTGAAAGTCCAAAACACGAGTACGCGCATGCACACACACACACACACGACACTATTATCTAATTATCCTTGGTCGAAATTACTGACCCGTTCATTCTGTACGCCAGACTGATTGAACGTTCTCGTCGATAAAAGGTATCTGGTTAGAACTGGAATCCTTTTTTATATTGCGAGGTACTGAGGCAACAGCAAACGTACGATTGCTGTGCGTCAACACACCGAGGCTTGGCACCCTCATCTATCCCTATCGGGGCAAGTAAATATGCTAATAACAAAAAGACAGAATGTTTGCAGCCTAAAACCTGGAATTATGCTTAGACAGTAATTCATTTTTCGAGTATCATAGGTTTTGAACTGTTCTTGTTTTTTTAATCATTCTGTCTACAACACGCCCTTGCCGGCAAGGGAATGTCTCTCGGTGGTGCTCTGGCGAGAGATGGGCCCACCATGGTGCAGCGAATAAAATAAAAAGACGAGACTCCACGGACGTTCATGCAATATATCTTTAGGAATGCATAATCTAGTGTACGAGCTCTTAATTATTACTCCGGCCGGAGTATTACATACATGATGTGTATGTATGTACTACTAATACTAGTAGTACTGCTAGCCATTAGGAGCTAGCACAGTAGGAGTTGTTGTTGTTGTGTAATCGGCCTCCAGGATCCCGCCGCCTTCGCCATTTCACGATGAGAATACGTAGTACTACAGTAGCTACTAGTACGCTCGTAGTATGTATACAGCAGGGTTCTACGAGCTCGTAGCTAGTAATATGCATAGACGCACCCACCCGGAAAATCTGGGTGGAATCGTCGATAGATGGCTAAGGAGGCGGGATCCCGGTGGCCGACTAAACAACAACAACAACATACTAGCTAGTAGTACGAGCGTAGAATATGTATGTACGAGCCTCGTAGTAAATAATTATTGTTCATTTTGGAGCACAGACAGAATAATTGAGCACACACAGACAGATAAGCGAACACACGAGCATCACGTTGCAGAAGGAGAAAAGTTGGATCGCAACCTGTTTTGTACCGGAGCGCACGTAATTCCTACGCGAACTAACGTCAGCGGACCCTTTTCCCCCGGACCCTCACCGAACGGCGAAGCCTACGTCGTGACTAACGCGCGTAAACTAACTGGTGTCAAAATTTCATCTCTTAAAACTAAATATCGTAACCATGAAGACCTTCCAGATCGCCACCCTCTTCGCCCTTGTCGCTTCCGCCATGGCCTTCGTGCCCGAGAAGGGTAAGTCGTCTAGGAAGATTTTGTTCGAGCTGATTGCTCGCGAGCCAGCTTCAGTCGTAAAATTGGCGCGAGTGCGAATTGAAGGCTGTACACAAAAGTTCCGGTAGCATCCCATCAAGCCCCAGTGCGCCAAGATTTCTTGATGGGGCCTGGATGATTAAAAGAGAGAGAGGGGAAATCAACGTTGAGGATTGCTATGATGGCACGAAGAAGATGTCTAGGGCGACCCCCTTTTGCAACAGTTCGTGCCATGGTGCTCGTTGAAGGTTCAGACTTTTTGCGAAGGGGTTGTCTATCCTCAAATTCGTGAAATGCATAAATGATTTACGCGCTAACTTTGACCATCTTTTTTTTTCTTAACCATCTTTCAGTCGCCAATGTCGCCGCCAAGGCCGCCGTCGGTGCCCTCCCCGTTGCTGCCCTCTCTGCCCCGGCCTTCGCCCTTGACTCCATCGTTGAGGCCATGCCCACCAACATCCTTGCCCTCGAGGTCCAGTTCGGCGCCTACCTCGCCATTCTCCTCGGAACATTCCTTCCCTGCCTTTTCCTCATTAACCTTTTCGTCCAGACTGAGTCTCGTAAGGCTGGACGTGCCGGTGGCCAGGACGCCGAGTAAACCTATTGGCGTTGTTTCCAATGCGAAAAAAATTGTCATCAGTTCTTCCTAATCTGTGAATAATTCTTGAGGGAAAGTTGTTGGCAAGTCTGGACATTTGGTTTCTCTGCGCGCTGATAGAATTTTGAAAGAAGCTCGAGTATCCTTCGGTGGCGCTGAAATAGGTGCCATAATGGAAGATCAATCGGTATTAATTTAGGGAAATAGTTTTTCCTCGACTTTCCAGGGGACGGAGAGATTCTTCTCTCACCAATCTTAGTTCCGGGAGGTGCAATTGGACGCTCTATTCGCGAACATTGCAAGTGTATAACATTTACCCTTCAAACGCAGAATAATTTATCTCCGACCAACACCCCTCCTCCTTTTACCAGACTTGGACTTGCCGCTCTTCCTTACCGACCTGCCGCCAGTATACTTGGCAGTCGCCTCCCACACATCAAAGGGCATCAGCGGTGGACGGACAGATACGCCTATATCCTTGGGTACACTCACCTTTACGGTGGCAGTACCAGCGCCAGTAACGGCAACCCATCCGAGTCCTCGAAGTGTAATGTCAGCTGCGGCTTCCTTCCAGCCAGCGCCATCAATGTCGATGGTGTGGGATTCGAACTCCCCGATCTGTTCCACACGCTCACTACCGGGCTCAAGTGGAGGTGTTAGCATCGTCCCAGCGTGTTTGGCGATAAATTCTTCTGCCTTTGACGAGTCTGTCGGATGAAGCTTGATCTCGTTGGATACAAAAAAGGTGAACAGAAAAGGCTTGCAATCACCAACAACTTCGATCTTCGCAAGTCCCCCGACTAAGACGCATTTCCCCGACGCGACTCTAAATGTGATAGGCTCAACTTTCCTGCGAAATGCCGTGTCATGGAAAGATAAAGGGGTTGCAAGAAGTGAGTGTGACTCCCGTGGCGCATGAGGGAAACATTTCATGCAAACCAAAACAAGATAAAAACTCACGTCTTTGGCACTACCATCTTAAGTTCTGCCGGTGTCAGGCGTTGGGTTAAGGTACCCGGAACAAGAAGCCCGGGAGTATCATACAACTTCAGGCCATCTCCAAGATCCACCTCAATGAATTTGAGCGTCGTCCCCGGGAGAGGACTTGTAGTGACAGCACCCTTGTGAGCGTTTGCGTTACCTCTCCTCTTCTTTCCAAACTTCATGGCAGCAGAATTTTCGTCGTTCTTTGCCAAGATGTGATTGAGCAGGGTAGACTTTCCAGCATTTGCAGCCCCGATGATGTAAATGTCGCATTCCATGTCTTCCGCTAATTTCCGAGCCTTTTCTAGCATCGCGCTGACACCAAACCCGGTCTTGCAGCTGATGAGACGAACAGCACCGCCGATATTGGCGAGACTTTCCACACCAAGATACTCCATTTCCCTACGAACCCAATTCTCGGCTCTGTTCTGACCCATCTCCGACGGCAGAAGGTCCGCTTTATTGGCAGCTAGAATCACAGGATTATCCTTGGCGATGTCGTCAAGCTCCGGGAGGACCGATCCGCTAAAGTCAAAGAGATCCACTAGTGCAATGATAACAGCAGCCTTCTCTCCGATCGGTTTCAACAAGTTACGGAAGGCCTCTTGAGAGAGAAGCGGTTCCTCTGTCCAACCTGGTCTAAGGCTTTCTGTAACATCGCCAAAGTTCTGTAGGCCATGGCAACGCTTGCAGATGACCTTTTTCTGGGTCAATGCGATAAGGTCAATCTCCATCTCTTCTGCCATGGCTTCAATGTTAATTCCAGCTTTCAGGTCGGCTTGAGGACCACCGTCCCATCCGCCTTCACCTCCTCCTTCGGATTGGATAAGAAACTCAATTTCATCTTCGCTGCTCCATTCGTTTGAATCGGCTTTATTCTGGAGATTTTGAAGTTCTTCAATCTTGCTCAGTTTCACTTGCGTTTCGTATTTATTCTGCGGAAGGAAGCCAGGTTTACCCTCACGTTTGCATTGGAACTCCGTCCCGCATGCCGAGCAAGTCATGGCATTCGTCACCAGTGTGAAGCCTCTTTTACGAGGGGTCTCATCGTTTCCAAAGGGATCGACCTCGCGACGAAAGCCAAGTTTGCGTATGTCTTCCTCGCTCGCATCCTTGGCATACCCGTCGAGCTCTTCGTCAACCGTAATCCGACCGAGGTCCATGTCGCGGCTTGCCGCAGCGATCCTTTCGGCCATCGAGCTCGACCGCTCTGACCGACCGTCATCAGAGGAATCATCCGTGATCAAGTCCGTCCCAAAATCGAGGAAATCGTCGTCATCATCATCATTGCCTTCGTCATCGAAGTCTGAGGGGTCAAACGCCCCCAAATCAATTAAGTCATTCGGCTGCTTCGTTTCATCGTCTCCCTGACCCGCCTTGGAAATGGCTGCCTTCAAATCGTCATCGGACATCATGGGGGAAAGACCGTCATAATCGAAGTCATCTTCGAAGATAGATGCGTCCGCCTGGATGGACATAGAGGAATCAAAGCCATCTCTTCGGGCCATTTTGTCAAACTCTGCAGCCAGCGCGTCTAGATTGGCCTCAGTTCGCCAGTTGGGATTGATCTTGACCTTTCCCTTTTTCCTCGGCTTCTTCGCTGCTGGGCCCTTTTTCTCCGATGTTTCTGCATTGTCATCATGAGCTGCTGACATTAATGGTGACGATTGGTATGAACGATCGTGTCCGCTGGAGGTCAACGATGTTGCGTACCCTGGACTTTTCTCGCGGAGGAGGGCCTCAGCGATGGCAGCGCCTTTGCGAATAACTCGTCGGGAGGGCACAAAGGCGTGAGTCCCCAAGGTGGCAAGAATAGCCCCGACTGTCATGTTACCGACAAAAATGAATGCTGCGCCTGCCGAGGAGGAGCGCAATCGTCCCCCCTTGTTCTTTCTGGTACCCCCTGTGGTCATCGCGGTGGGGCGTGAGGATTGTGATGTTTTAATGACTGTTATGCTTACGAAAAATTCGTGTTTTACAGCAACGTACGTACTAGCCTAGAGTAGCAGCGTGATCAAGGAGGAAATACACAAAAGCATGTACTCCTACTAGCTAGTAGTATGTAAACTCTAATAGTAGCTCGAGTCGAGCTATTCTACTATAGTATTCGTACCGTAGTACTGTACGTAATATGCATAATATTATGCATACTCTGCATATTACTAGAGTACGTGTGTACTATTACTCTAGTAATATGCACACTAGAGTGTGCATACCTAGCTGACCTACTAGCTAGTAACTAAAGCTACGGAGCTACTTAGGTACGACTCGTCCGAAACGAAACTTATGGGCGTCTGTCAGTCGTCAGTCGTATGGGGGTACTACGAGCTCGTAATCTACTCCTCTCCTAGCTAGTATCATACTCTACTCAGTATGGAGAATTTTCTAATTATGGCGGGGGGGGGATGATTGATTCGATGATTATTCAGTATGCATACTAGCTAGTAGTAATATGCATAATATGCTAATACTACTAGCTAGTATGTTGTTGTTGTTGTTGTTGTTTAATCGGCCTCCAGGATCCCATCCCCTTAGCCATCTAACGATGACCCGTAGTATGCATAGTAATAGCTAGTATGCATACCAGAGTATCTAGTACTCGTAGAGTAGGAATTCATTCTATACGTGGTGTGGTGTGTACTCTACGAGCTCGTAGAACTTTATACGAGAGGATATCATACTACGCTCGAGCGTAGTATGATATCCATACATAATATTATGATACTCTCGAGTATACTGTATGCATACTCTATTACTCCACTCTAGTATGCATACTCTACTAGAGTAGTAGGAATTCCTCCTCTCATCAAAAAATAAAATATATACATACTCTAGTAGAGAGTATTCAGCTAGTACTAGCTCGTATGCATAGTAGATATCCAATCATACAGGGGGGGAATCATCCCAAAAATAAATAAATAATAATCTTTCATTCTGTTCCTCCAATGACATATCCTACATTAATGCGAATATGACTGCCGATATCAACCGCCCGAGCGATAAGGTGGCCTCAGCCAAGCTTAAATCCATCTACGACGAGATGCGCTCCAGGCAGCTCAAGGCAATTGAGAAAGCCGGAACGCTGCGTTCGGACCAATTTTTTGTCCCAGACGCCAAGGTTGCTGGTGAAGGCTTCGTCCCATCCGACGCTATTAGTGGTGAGGGTGACGTTGATGATCGGCGATGTCTTGCAATTAGTGCAATCGTCGATAGCTCGGTGAGAAGCAGTTGGACCGGAGCATTCCGCGAACTTCAGCGCAGGCTGAAGGAGGAGGTTGGTCAGTACGGTCTAATCTTTAGCCAGGATCCTCCTGTCGTTGGAGGCGGGCAGCTGCACTGGACGCTCATGCAGCTGGTGGGATTTCCTGACTACGACGTAGAAGTGGACCAGCCCGAGAATTCGGTTTATCTTTCATCAGAATATATGGACTGCGTCCAGGACTCTCTGACAGTCGGTGGACTTGACGCTGCGATTCACATTCAATACGTAGGCGTGATCGTCGTTGCGACGGGACTTCTAATGGTAGGCATCCCATCACTTGATATCAATGAGGCGCGGGATAGCGTTCGTTCTCGTCTCGCCGATGGACGTCTCCCCCTCAAGGTAAGGGTCCACATTCTGTGTGTGTGTGTGTTATTCAACTGCTATTGCGCGCTGCATGAAAATCACATTTCTCACGGTTCTGATGCCTCGCCATTCCAACTTACTTTCTCGAAGGAGCCATTTGTCAACGACATCATCCATTCTACGCTTTACAGGGTAGCTGGTGATCCCGCCGATATGCCTGTCGATCTTCATCACAAGCTTATCAAATTGGCCAAAGAATTCGAGAACGTAACTCTTGGCAGCGTCATCCTTGAAAAGCTTCAGATAGGCCCTGCCAGCTGGAGAGTTCTCAAGAGCGAAATGGAGTGCACACCCGCGTTGCGAAAATGGGAGCTACCAGTTGAAACTCCTAGCGAGAAGTACAATGCCAAAATCTTGAGCGAGGAAGGTGGCACTGGTAGAGAGTGCTATACGGTTTCAGGAGCGTCAGGCGCCAACCTTGCAAAGGAGCTTCGCCAAGTGATCCGGAAGCAGAGGAGTCATTCTATCAATATCGAAGATCCAGTACTGGACGCAGCTATTGGAGACGGGAAAAAGAGTGCCGTCAGCGAAAGAATCGGTGCTTTCGACTTGCGAAAAAATGCGCCTCATGTTCCCCAGGCTTCAGCGGACCAGGTTTCAGCGTACGAAGAGGATTATGCTAGGGATAACATGGCGACCTTGACAGGAGCTGGAGGCATCGCGCTGGCCCAGGAATTACAGAAGAAATTGGCGGAGGAGCAGCGAGCCTTGGACAATCTTTTTTACACTGACTTCTACTAAGATGTCGAAAATGCTATGATATGGTATTTTATTACGAGGACTACTAGCTAGTAGTATGGGTGCACATGACAGCAGCTATATCTTGTCTAGCTAGCTAAGTACGTTGGAGCTATGCATATGACCATGAATTTCTAGATACCCTCCTCGTATTATCATGATATGCGAAAGCACCATCATCATCATTATTCTTGCTACCGTAGGCATGGGCAGACTGAAACGGAGGCGACGTGATGTCGTCGATACAGAACAAACGCAAACCCGAGATGAAGATCTACCAGAGGCGAAGGGGGGCAGCAGTAAGAGTCGACGAAAGAGGGCGCGTGATAAGAAGAAGCTGTGCGAGAAGGCGAAGCAGAGAAGGCTCTCCAAGCGAACGAGAGCCATGGCCTCAAAAGAGTCTGTTGTCGGTGGCGCTCATGTTGACATGAGACTCCATTCTACTCACTCATGGATCAATATCGGATGTGGCACAGACAGTCTGACCCCAAGACATTGCTATGATCAGACTGCCGAGTATTGCGTTCAAGGGGATGCAAGGGTTGTGTCGAGCTGGCTTAATGAACTTAGTTGGTACGTTCACGGTTCCACGAAGGTTTGCAATGAACAATATTCCGAACAGCAGAAATCGATTACAGCCGCCTTGCGGAAGCTGCATGAAGTCAAGACGTGCTTGTGGCGGGCCGCCGCTTGTGCTAGTAACGACAAATCCCACCCTGAGGTTATCTTCGTTAAGGCAAGGAGGGCATGCAATCCATTTGAATTCTTGGGAGAAGGCCAGTCTGGGGGACTCAACACCATTTTTTTAAATCGATCCGCCATAAAGCTGGCGAACATTGACGCGCTCTTGGACTTTTCGCTTGTGACTGCCTTCCCCACCGCAGGTGTTGCGGAAACATTGCCGAGCTCAAGGCCTTCCCTGCTCCGGTCCTCATCGCCTGGCAGATCACCTCGGTTCATCTTTGTCGACTTATGCGGATCGCCGGGAGGGTGGAGCGAATATATAATGCATAGGTGCGCACTGGAAGATATTTCCTGCAAAGGCTATGGAATGTCGCTCGTTGGGAAAAATGAGCATGGCAAGGGGCTGGACTGGAAACTGGGTACGGGTGCCAATTTTCAGATATGCAAAGGTGTGGACGGGACAGGAGACATTTACGAATGGAAAAATGTTCGGCATATGCGCGACTTCGTCGCTCAGGATCTGAAAAGGAATACCAGCGGAGGAGGTCTGGCGAACTTGGTCGTTGCCGATGGTGGTTTCGACGCTCAACGTAACTCAGCAACGCAGGAGGCTTTAGCCCAAAAAGTTGTTGTGTGCCAGTCAGCTGCAGGGCTGTATCTGCTAAAGCCTGGTGGCTTCCTCGTCTTAAAGATGTTTGGGTTTCAAACTATTGTGACTAGGCGCGTCGTACATTATCTGGCGCAAGCATTCGAATCGCTCACCGTACTCAAGCCCGTCTCTTCCCGACCGGCGTCCGCTGAAAGATATTTGATCTGCAAGTCGTTTTGCTTCTCGGAAGAAAATATGGAGTTGTGGGATGGCAACCGATGGATATCGAGTATGCTTGAGGTAACAAGAGATCCCGAGCTTCAGAATTCTCTTCATGGATCTTCTCTACTCAATTGCTACCTCAATTCAGTTGATTTGGATCTGTGCCGTCTAAATACTGAGGCATGCGCCCGTATTTTGTCGTATCTTGAGAGAATGAATGGCTCAACTGAAAATGAATCTCGGGTTGAGCCTGATATGTCCCCCAGAAAATGGTTAGTAGAATGTATTGATCGGTTTAGACAGATATGGAAGTTGTAAAGCACAGTTTTCTGCGCGCTACTGTCTATTAATAAGATACAAATAATTATACGGTTGTGCCGTGCTGAAAAAAGTCCAGGCACTAAGACGGTGGATCTTCTTGTGATGTGGACAAAGATATATAAGCACATATCCCTTATTTCACACACAAGAGGGCTGACCAAAGTTGTATGGCCATATTCCGCCCCAGAATGTCTCGGAGTCGCGCTTGGTGAACTTTTGATCGTAGGGATTGTGAACACCGCCTCTCTTGTCACGAATGCCGGGGCCGGCACGGCAGTAGTCGAGGCTTACGCATCTTCCCCCGCAGTATGGTCTGCATTGTAACTGATTTTAAAGAAAAGTAATGGGTGTGCGTTATAAAGGAAAGGGAGGTGTGTGGGTGGGTGACGATTGATGATTAGGATGTATCTTAATCCTCGGTGCAATGAGGTGGTGGGGATAAATAATAATATAACACAACGATCCATAGCATCTCTTACGAAAATTGTGTATTAGTGCTTGAGACTTACAGGGCACTGAAGGAATTTTGAAAGGGGAGGGACGTGATGAAAATTGGTGATGAGATGTATGTTGTACCACGTGGTACGCGATTTGTTGATGGGAATTAACAATATTGAGATTCTCTTGCTTTTCGACAATGTAATCAACAGCTCAAGGAAACGATGTATACTTACATAATAAGCCATCTGGATCGGCATCACTGCGCAGAGGCACGGATCCATAGTCTTACAAGTCCCAAAGTTCGTACCGAAGAAATTCATATTCTGATTCTCCTGCCCACCTCTGTCACATCCGAGCATTGGAATCCCACTTAAACTTCCAGCTCCAGTGTTTTTCGTCTGGGGGCTACTGTTGCCAACAGGGCGCTGTTGGCCTTGGGAGACGATAGTAACCTTCCATGGGCTCGATATTGCGCCTCCAGAGCTCTGGGGCGGCCTCTGTTGTGGCGGTTGCTGGTATGTTTGCTGGTATGCGTGTTGGTACGGTTGCTGATATGTTTGCTGGTATGCGTGTTGGTACGGTTGCTGATATGTTTGCAGGTATGTGGGTTGGTACGGTTGCTGATATGTTTGCTGTGGTGGTGACCACTGCTGGTATGCCTGCTGTGGAGGACGCTGTTGACTGGACCAATGACTCCCGGGAAGGGTTATTGTAGTTCCATACGGAGAGGAGTAGGAACCGTTAGGCGCGCCTGTGATGGGGTACTTTTGATAATAAACGTTGTTTTGGATTTCATTGTCTGCATATGAAGGATCCTCATTGGCCGATAAGGGCGGCATGTCATCGGACGGCTCGGGCCTCCGAGCTCGCAGATTCGAGGCTGAGACGAGTTGATCGAAGGGCAGAGCCAGAAATAGCAACGCCCCTAGGATCTTGGCAGGCCTCCACGTGCTGCATTCCGCTGCCATGGTTGCGATGAATTCACCTACTGTACGAGTATATACTTGATCCCTCAAATAGCCTGTCTTCTGCAATTTATGGTGCCAATACTTGCCTGCATACAATCTTTGTTTCTCTCTCTCGACCCTAAACTGGTCTTCTCTCTAGTCTGTGAAAATTGATCTGGCCCCGGCAAATGAATAAGTGGTAGGTCAGGCCTTAAGTAGGTGTATGAGATCTGTTGGAACTCTGAGCGAAAGTAAAAAATCTGGTCCAGGTTAGGTTAAGGTGCGCTCTTGGTCTGACAATTTCGCTTCATCATTGATAATATTTATCAATACATGATTATTAAATATAACAAATACATGCGAACTACTACTCTCTCGTGTAAAATAAAATACTAAACATAAAAATTACCACCTGCGTTTGCTTTTTTTGTTTCGACCTGAAAACGTTGGCCTTGCCAGCTCGGAGGATGCTGGGGTGGACGTGTCGAAGTAAGTGGAGTACAGCAAGAGAAATGACCCTAGGATAGATTGGAAGCCACCTACCTAAAGTCACAATGAATATTTTTTTTAGATCAAGATCGTTCCACGATTCTACTACTAGGGCCTACGAGCTCGTATAAGTAAAGTTCTTCTCCTTTGCCTACAGTCGCTTAAGCTCGCTTCCTCCGATTTGTTTCGTCCATTTCTCCAACTCAGTCGCACTCCCCTTGGTGCACACCGATATTACAGTCCCGGGCCTGACGACGATATTCCCATCTCTATCTGCTGACGATCTCCCAACACGGCCAGCAAGGTGCAAGTAACTCGCCGCTGATGCAGGGCGGCCGACAACAAACACAACATCAACTTCGTCGAAATGCAAACCACGAGCTGAGCCCTCAAAAGTCACTAGATATGGTGGGGTCTCGTCCGTATCCTCGCCCTCTTTCGCGTTCAGTTCTAGCCCCAGCGCAACATGAAGGGGCTGGGCCTGTAAATCAAAGTTTGACAGCATTGAGCAAACCTTGCGCGCGGAAAGACCGGACGTTCCTGTGACCTGCTTCTTACCCCCATTGGTTTGCTTAAACACGGCCTTGGCAGAGTTAGCCCTCTGTTTCCTCTGTGCATTTCTCCTTGCCTTGGAAGTGGCTCCCCTAATCTCTCGCTGACCTGTGGTCTTGTCTGCCTTGTTCTGCTTGCCAAATTCGCCGCAGAGAAAGATTAAGGCTGTTTCTGGCCGCACTTCGGACGCAGCTTCAGCCAAAGCTGAAAGGACTTGGGCCGGGTCTGAAGCAGCTTCCTTGCTCAATTCAATGTATCTATGTTTGACTTCGTTGGGCACTGTGACAGCTCGAATCGTGTGCTGCTCGTTACTTCCCTTTTCTGGATGTGAAATATCCCCTGCTGTTGTGCCGAGAACCTTTTCGGCAGGTCTGCAAATTTTGACATCACTAGACCAAGCCAATTCGAATGGAAGAGCGGCTGCTTTTGCAGACAATCGAAGTGCTTTGTTCAACCGGTCTAGAGCCTTTCGACTGGCAGTTGCGCTACCAGCAAATACTTGTGCAGGGTTGGCTTCTTCTTCACCAGACATTCGGCAACTCGCAACCAGGCCCAAGATCCGTTCCGTATCCGACATGACGCGCTTGGCGTCGTCTACTTGCACTCCCCGCCGCTTCGCAGCTAACACTTTGCGCTTCTGCTCTCTCTTGCGCCGTTCTTCCTGCGCAGAATTACTTATTCGGCCTCGGTCCATCTTTTTGCTTCCATTGCGGTCAAGCGCCGTGCGGAGCCCCTTGGCTGCCGGGGGGAGCAAAATGTCAACCTCATCAAGGATGACGGCAGAAAGTGTATCACCGGCGATAAAACCAAATCCTCCGCCCACTATGGTAAGTGTATCGTATAGCTCTGATGGTGTACCAATTATTACTGTGGCACCACCTAACTGGGACGCGTTTGGCATAGCTACTCCTTTCACGGATAGAAGAACACAAGCTTCAGGATCGTCGGTAATTCCCGACAGCAGCGCGACGGAATCTCTCATCAGCTGAACGGCAAGTTCCCGCGTCGGCGCCACCATTAGGACAGTGCCATCTTCCTCCATTGCCTTGCTTATCGCCGGTAGGAGGTATGCCAAAGTCTTCCCTGATCCCGTCGGCGCAATGAGAAGGAGGTTATCTCCAGCGAGCCCCATATCGGCGGACGCGTGCTGGATGGGCGTTGGGACTGAAATTCCTAGAGATGATAGGGAAGAGGCAAGATCGGGGAAGGTGTCGGCAAGAAGTGGCGTGCTCGTAGGTGGTCCGCCCTCATCCGTGTCAGCGGCCGATTCCTCACCATCCATGCCTGAAATACTTGCGCATGGTGCGAGCAGTGCATATTGACGTCTAAACCAAGCGGATTTGCTCGAGGAGACGCCGATGGAATGACTTGGCCTGACTGTGAAGGCAGAAGTTCGGTACCGAGAGAAGAGAGCAACTCCGAGAAGCAGGGAGACACGGTGATTTTGATGTCTCATACTTTTGGAACGAAGATATTTACGGTCTTCTTCACTAGTTCATGTGTGTTCTGGCCCTCTTGTGATGTGCTATTTTTGTGGTAGTTGATGATGATATATTATTTATAATAATATGAATATGGATACGGGTCATGAGCGTGATGAGCGTGTGATGGGCCCGATGGGTGATGGGCACGATGGGTGTGGTGGTGGTGCGTAGTTGTTCGCGCGCGCGCTGTCTTCTATCCACTATCTAATATTTACATACCGCACGTTGACAGAACTAACGCTGTATGTTGTTGTTTAATGGCCTCCGGGATCCCGCCTCCTTAGCCAGCTATCGACGATTCCACCACGGTTTCCCGGGTGGGTGCGTCCTGGGCCAGGTGGGCGGGATGCCCTAGGCGCCTCCTTACTAAGAAATTAACTAAATCCATGTCTCACCAGCGCGCGCCCGATGCGCCCAGGGTATATTACTGGGTGCCGGTTGTTCGCCCTCTGTAATGCATTTTCGTGCCAGTGAGTATGCATACATTACATACTAGCTAGTACGAGCATTCAGTACATACATACATTACTCGCCGTAGTTTACTCATTATCTCACCAGCGCGCGCCCGATGCGCCCAGCCAGCGGGGTATATTACTGGGTGCCGGTTGTTCGCCCTCTGTAATGCATTTTCGTGCCAGTGAGTATGCATACATTACATACTAGCTAGTACGAGCATTCAGTACATACATACTACATTACTCGCCGTAGTTTACTCATTATTACTTGTTATTAATTTTTTTTTAATGGATCCGAGCTCTAAGCTCACAACGGTAACGTCCCAATCCAAAAACCCCTCGCCTGCACTTTTCGCTTAGATCCCCAGTAGGGTGTGGTTGGAATCATGGGGCAAACTGCGGAGAGCAGGAACTATGGCGATCAAAAAGATGAACATTCCGGGATCACTGTCAACGTCACCTCCAAGACGAAGCTCTTCGCCTTTTGTGCCGCGCTCAATTCTTGCAATCTTGGCTATGACGTTGGCGTCAGCTCCGGGGTCGGAATGCTGCTGCAGAGCAGCATGGACCTATCAGTCTTTCAGACAGAGCTCTTCATGGGTAGCCTCAATTTATTTGCGATGATCGGAGCTATGCTTTCCCACATCTTTGCTGATCGGTATGGGCGACGGGGCGCCTTCATCCTCGCCGCAGCTATCTTCATCATTGGAGTCAGTATCCAGTCAAGCGCCCTCTCCTTCGCTACCCTGATGATTGGTCGCTTCTTAGTCGGCCTAGGTGTCGGTTCAGGATTAGCAATAGACCCCGTATACATTGCCGAAATATCACCGCCAGGTTAGTATTTTTTCTGAAGGTGCAACTCTTCTTATTATTTGTTAATGTGTTATGTCTGATGCGTTCTCATGCGGATGCTTTTTATCATTTCTTCTGTTGCTCCTTATCTACAGAACATCGCGGTAGGCTAGTCACCTGGTCTGAGATCGCCACTAACGTAGGCATCCTTTTTGGTTTTCTGTCCGGTGCCATATTCATCAATCTTTCTGAGAATCTCGCGTGGAGGTGCATGTTTGCCATGGGCGCAATTCTTCCCGCCATCATGATATTCCTCGTCCTTTTGGTGATGCCAGAATCTCCGAGGTGGTTAGTTTCCAAGGGGAGGGAAGAAAAGGCAAAGGGCGTCCTTTCGCAGCTGTATCCACCGGGCTACAATGTCGATCTCGTTGTACATGACATCAAGGAGAGCATTAAGCGAGAAGTTGCTGCCAATCAGTCTTTCGGGTGGGATATGATCTTCCGACCTTCGCCTGCGTTCCGAAGGATGTTAGTTGTTGGCATTTCCGCGGCCGTTGCGCAACAATTGGTTGGAGTCGATGCGGTCCAATACTACCTCGCATTCATTCTTGAACAAGCTGGCATTCAGTCTCGCGGAGGGCAGACCACGGCGCTCTGTCTCTTGGGTGTTGTCAAATTGATCTTCATCTTCGTCGGTGGGCATTTCTTTGACAGGAAGGGGCGGCGGCCAATGTTCTTTATATCGCTCGTCGGTTGCGCCTCCTCGCTTTTACTCCTGGCCATTAGCTACTTTGGTGGGGGAAACTCGGCCCTTGCAATTATTGGCCTCTGTCTCTACTTTGCCTTCTTTTCCCTTGGCATTGGACCAGGTTCTTGGCTCGTGCCATCGGAAGTGTTTGCGCTTGCCATCCGTGCAAAAGCTATGAGCGTTGCAACCTTCATGAATAGAGCGGCGGCAACGCTCATGTCCACCACATTTCTCTCTACGGCTAATGCCATAGGGTATGGCGGCTTCTTCCTTCTTCTAGCAGTATGCAGCATCTTGATTGTGATTTTTTTCTACTTCTTCCTGCCAGAAACAAAAGGCCGTCCGCTTGAGGAAATGTCGCTGTATTTCGCCGAGATTACTGGAGATATTTTGGTCCTTGAAGCGGAAGCCAGGCTTAAAGAGAGAGGGACTTACACTGTAGAAATGAGTAATTCGTCACGTAAAAATTATGGGGCAGCGCCTTCAGCGGAAAGCGCGGCTGATGGCCACGAAATCCTGTAAGGCTGCCTTCCGAGGTGCAAGGTATTTTTTGTAAAACAGTACCATTATTATTACAATGTTCGCTTTCCTAGCAAGTCGATCGGTCCCTCGGGCTGAACTAGCTTGACCAAACTAGTTAAAGCCCTCATAAATTGCAGGACGATCAAGGCTTCCCACACATGAACTAAGGTGTCGCTTAATTGGCCATCAATTTCGCTGCAGTGAGCTAGATACTCCAGACCTGCGAAGGATGAAATGGCAACGAAGACGCTCACGGCCATACTCTTGGCCTGGTAAGTGAACTCCGACGCTCCTTGCAATACGCCATCGGCGGCGAACACAAACGAATTGAGCGGTTGGGCAAAAATTATGATGCCCAATAATTCCCTGAGAGCTGTCTTGGTCGCCTCGTCTGTAGTGAAGAAGTCGAGAAGGAATCCTGTAGCCAAACCCAGCGCTAGGGCGCCAGAGAGCACGCCGCCCAGGCCAAGGCTGAATACGAAAATCGTGCTGCTAATTTCCCTCGCGTCCTCCGCGTTCTCCCTGCCTAGGGCATCTGCGACCAGCGCCTGCGATGCCGCCGCGAGGGCATCGCAGACGAAGGAGCACAGCAACCAGAGCTGGAGGGCAATCTGATGTGCGGCGACGCTGGCGGATGCCTCCACCCCGGTGTTCCGCGCGGCCATGGCCGCCGCACCCGACAAGGCGATCTGTAGGACAACCGTGCGGAGGAAGACCGAGGACGAAGCCACCACCAGGGGCTTGACGTCCTCCCAAGGCGGAACAGAAAGCGTCGGAACCACAGTCATCGCGCCCCGTCTTTCTCCCCCTCCTGACACCATTGACTTTTCCTGGTTGCTGCCCAGCTCTCCGTCGGCGGACGGGAGCCGTCCCCCCAGCACCCCCAGGAAGGCCAGCGCGGCGAGCCACTCTGCCGTGGTCGTGGCTATTGCAGCGCCCGTCGGGCCCATGTCCGCGCCTGCAATCAAGATTACGTCCAGGCCGAAGTTGACCAGGTTTGCCCCGGCGAGGATGTAGAGGGGGGTCTTGGTGTCGAGATAGCCCCTCAGTATCCCCGTCGAGGCCGACGAGGCCAGGACTGCGGGGGCGGCCAGCGCACGGAGGACGAGGAAGGACGTCGCGTAAGCGTTGGCCTCCGGACCGGTCTGTCCTGTCCCCATGACAGAAAGGAGGGGCTGGGACAGCAGGATGAGTCCGACCGACACGGTGGACCCGAGCGCTAGGGACAGGCTCAGGGACTGCCCCCCCACGGCGAGGGCGTCGGCCTCTTCCCCCGCCGCCCTCCTCGACGCGATGAGGGGTGTGGTGGCCGTGCAGAGGAAGTTAAAGATGTAGAAGGAGAAGGTAAGAATTGCGGCCGAGGAGCCGATCCCGGCTAGGGCGGTGGCCCCGCTGGCCGTCCGACCGACAAAGGCCGTGTCGGCCAGGGTCATGAGCGGGTCGATGGCGAGGCCGGCAAGCGCCGGCACTGCGAGGGAGACGATCTGCTCGCCAATGCCAGGGCCACCGTCGTCCGCCTTCGCGCTCGCTTTCCTTCGCGACTCATCGGGCCCGCGCCCCTCGCGGCTTCCGAGGAGAGCTGGTTGGGTGCGGAGGGGGGGGGGGGGACAGAGGGTCGCGAATGAGATGGGTCCTGAAAAGGGCGAGCCCGACGACTGTGCCGGGTCCGGCGCGGGTCGACGAGGGAACCGGGCGGAAGCCACGGCACGAAACGAGCAGCAGCAGCAGCAGCAGCAGCAGTGGACCAGCCAAAGCGTAGAAAGAAGGCGGGGCGCCCCTCATTGTCGATCCGATATCCCACCTGTTCGCTCTCCTGCTGGGCCTAGCCGCTCAACGTCCATGGCGTTCTTTGCCTGCCCCTCCGGTGTATCCTGGCGTTCTTCGTGCTTTCGCGGATTGTGAAATGTGACGAGCATCATCTAGCAAATACTAGCTACTAGAGTAGTAGGTCTATTTATGCATATTTCAATACTACTACTATCTACTAGCATAGTATACATACATACATAATATGCATACAAGCAATTAAGTACATCATTTACGCTCGTACTACTAGGAGTATAATATATCTCGTAATAGCTATTCTAGCTACTCTAGTCGAGCTCATATGATACTACTCTCGTACTAGAGTCGTAGTATCATATTATGAGCTCGTACATGCACAACCAGACTCGCCGCCTGAGGCCTTGCATTTGGCTACATGATGCATATGGCTTGCTTGATCGCTACGTAGAAGGAAAAAGAAAGTACGAGGGTACTTACCAAAAGCTCCTAACAATCATTCCTACTATTACTACGAGCTAGTAGCTAGAGTAGACGGCGTGAAATGACATTTGGATTCATCATCAGTCGAAGTCAGAGAACATAACCTCTGACCACA
>Ga0099799_10115_pt1 | contig 23886 bp, 19 predicted proteins | sample Uncmet6_SortLC_1_FD_89033 | JGI IMG/M metagenome (GOLD analysis project Ga0099799, IMG submission 89033) | Marine eukaryotic communities from CALCOFI LINE 67, Pacific Ocean - CN11_C50_N6_SortLC_1 | ecosystem: Environmental > Aquatic > Marine > Oceanic | place: Pacific Ocean: Monterey Bay...
AAGAATGTAATATTAAAGATGCTGATTTAACCGGCGAATTAGATATTATACGAAAAAAAGAAAATAAATCAATCATCCCTACTAATGAAGTTGAAGATAAAAAAAACCCTACTAATATTTTAGATTTTAATAAATTTCCTATAAATGAAAATAGATGGGGTCATTTACCATTAGCTATAGCTAATTTTTTAAATATTAATAATGAAAAAGATAATATAAAATTATTACGATATGGTGTAAATAATAAATTACCTAATCAATCATTTCTTAGTTGTTTAGCTGATGTTTATAGTATTACTAAAAAATATACTATACAAGATTTTCGTAAAAAGATTATTGGATTAGTTAATTTAGATACTTTTACTACTTTACAAAATGGCTCATTAATTTCTACTTTCAATTCAAATATAAAAGTAAATATTGAAATATATAAAAATAGTTCTACTTATAAAAATGTTGATTTAGCTAAAAATGACCAAAAATTGTATTTAATTAATACTATTTCTTCTTATGAAAATTTTATTAATTTCTTAAGTGATAAAGATTCTTTTATTGATCATACATATCTATGGGATATAGTAACATCAAAAAAAGTCGGGTTATTTGATAAACATAACGATATTAATTTAGTTATATTAGAAATTTTAAATAATGATATTACTGATAATATTCAAATTTTATGTCCTAATAATTCTCATCGTAAGCATTTATTCGATATTACCTTAAATACTATTATCTTAGTCAAACGCGAAGATTTTTTTGAACCATTATATTTATATGGTAATACTATTTCTAATAATTTGAAACTAAAAACTATTAATTATGATGCTATTAAGATATTTAATGAAAATAATATACCTATTACATTAAAAAATATGTTATTACAAATTGAAAACGTTACTAATTCTTATTGTAAATCTATACCTACCAATATTAAATTATACGAATTCCACGAACCTTTATATGCTAATGTTATTTATGATTTATTACTATTACATGATTATATTATATTATACCAAATATTAAATTATAATGGTAAAGTTATTGCTTTCGCTGTGAAAATTAGAGAAGAAGATGATTCTTATGTTTATGTTCCTACTAATTATTCTAATAATATTCATAATTTAAAGTCTATTTTTATAGATGATGTTGAATGGATTGATTATTACACTACTATTGAAAGATTAAATAATATATCTGATAAAATTCAACAAATTAAATGCAGACCTAAAATTAAAGTAACTGAAGATGGCTTAATTGTTGGCATTTTAACTCAAACCAATCAATTTATATTAGTTAATGATTTACAACAAAATATTGACGATGATTTAAAATCGATTGAAGTTTCTAATTATAAAGATTATTATAATGTTGATAAAAGTCTAAGTATTAGTAATAGTATTGATCAAGAACGTATTAATACTATTCAAAATATTGCTTTAGAAAATAATTTTTATTTGGCTTTTAGAAATAAAATTAGAATACTATTGAATGAATATTATAACATTGAAGTTTATAACAAAATTACTGATATTATTAATGATAAAAAATATTTATATAACAATAAAATTGATAAATTAATCATTTTATTAAAATATTTAACCAGAAATCATATTTTATTTTCTACTATTGATAAAGATGTTTTAAACGATGTTTATGATATTAAACTATTTAATAAGAATAAAGAAAAAAATGGGTTCTGTTTAGAAAACGATAAATATTCATTATGTATTCCTGAATATAATTTAATCAATGACCAATTAAAAAATGATGTTGTTTATTATACCCGATTAGCTGATGAATTAATCAGATTTAATAGAATACAATTATTTATGTTAAATAAAAATGAATATATTAATATTACTGAGAGTGATTATAATGTAAATGATGATGAATTATTTATTTTACAATCTATATTATTTGATAATTATTTTGATAATTTAATTCCTACAAAAAATAATAAATATATTTCTAATATTACTTATGATAATGCTATTCCTACTAATATTTCTAATGCTATTGTGAAGTCTAACGAAATCGTTATATAAATTTTTTATAATAATTATTAATTTATAATTATTATATTTTAAACAGTATACCTGTATTTCTACTCATTGAAATAGATTAAGGTTCGGGATCTAGAGCTGGTATATTTTTATATGTTTAAACTTGATATTCTATGTATAAATTTTTAACACCATAACCAGGAACATTAACACCGTCAACAACAACCTGGGATATACCTACATTATTATCCCATAATATATTTAATGCAATATTATGATCATATTGACCAGGTGGCATCCACCTGGCTCGAACTGCTTGTATGGTTATATATCCACTCGTATTTATATTAAATTTTATTTTTACAGTTTGGCAATATGTATGATTATTTGGTTCTGTTATTCCGAAATACCATTCACCTAAATTACCAGCAGCAATTACGTCAGCTGCTATAGGTGTACCTCCGTTTATAGATTCACCTCCCATTTTAGCACTAATAATATTTATACTGGAAATATCAGTAAGAGCATAAGTATTTATAAGAGTAGTTTGTACTGGTATAAAGTTATTATTATTGTAATAAAATTGAACAGTGGATGTAGGAGTTGATCCTGTTGGAACACCCGCAGCTGAGTCAGGTTCTGGAATTGTAAACCAACTAGCGTCTGGAGTATCTGGTGCGTTCCATGGAGATGCGTTCATTAAAGTTGCATCTGAAAACATCAAATCAAAATTAGTTACACTGGAAACATCCCAATTGCTAATATCTTGGTTAAAGGCTGTAGCTTGTTTGAACATATATTCCATACCGCTCACATTCGAGACGTTCCAATTGCCAATTTCTTGATTAAAGGCGTAAGCACCTGAGAACATCCAACTCATTCTGGTCACCTTCGAGACGTCCCACGCAGTATATGTATTATTATTTACTGTTACTTGTTGTGTATTTATGGGTTGGTTAAAGGCTGTAGCTTCATTGAACATATCTCTCATATAATTGACATTCGAGGTGTTCCAACTGCCTATGGGTTGGTTAAAGGCTGTAGCTTCATAGAACATACCATACATATTGGTCACATTCGAGGTGTTCCAACTGCCTATGGGTTGGTTAAAGGCAGTTCTATGGAACATATATTCCATCTTGATCACATTCGAGACGTCCCAGCTGCCTATGGGTTGGTTAAAGGCTGTAGCTTCATAGAACATAATATACATAGTGGTCACATTCGAGACGTCCCACGCAGTATATGTATTATTATTTACTGTTACTTGTTGTGTATTTATGGGTTGGTTAAAGGCTTCAATACGATTGAACATAGCTGCCATATTGGTCACATTCGAGACGTCCCAACTGCCTATGGGTTGGTTAAAGGATGTAGCTTTATAGAACACCATATACATATTTGTCACATTTGAGACATTCCAAGCAGTATATGTATTACCATTTACTGTTACTTGTTGCGTATTTATGGGTTGGTTAAAGGCTGTAGCTCCCCAGAACATACCTTCCATATTAGTCACATTCGAGGTATTCCAATTAGAAATATCATCATTAAATGTTGCTTTGTCTTTAAATAATAAATTCATATTAGTAACTAAACTAGTATCCCATGTATTGATTTCACCGTATGTGCTTAAAGTCGTTGGTTTATCACTAACCCATAAATTAACGGCAGTTTGTAAAGCAGTTGTATTGGCAAATTGATAACTACCATTTCCAGGTGCAGGTTCGGGCTCTGGTAGTGTTATTGGATAATTAGTTGCGCTTCCTTGTTCTTTTACGTGCGAATATATATACGACGCATCAGCGCAACTAAATACAGTACCAGAAGGATTGACAACTTTACATTGTTCTTTAAATTGTTCTAAAGTGTATCCTTGTTCTGTTCCAGATTGTTTTCCTGTTTTTTGTGCTAAATGCTCTAATAGCCATTGAGCATCAGCGTTGTTAATATTGTCTTGATTATTAACGTCACCTGGCATTATATATATATATATATATAATTTACTTAATTATATTTTTATCCCCATAATTGAAATTCTGTTATTCTTCCATGTGTCCCTCCTCCAGTTTCTGATGAATGAGTAGAATATACTTTAATGCCAAAATAATTTCCTGTTGTAGGAGTAAATGTGTGATCAACATGATGATTTTTTCCTGTTTCGGGATTTATTCCACTAGGTAATTGATTTGTTTCTGTTATTTCTTTAATAACATTCCAATTAGCATTTATTACATTGGTTCAGGTTCAGGTTCAGGTTCAGGCTCTGGTTCTGACTCGGGAATAGGATAAAAATTTAATCTAAAATTATTTACATATTCTGAATCTTCATTATTTGTATTATTCCATGTAATACCTGCTTTCCATAAATTACTATTATAATTCATTGCACCAATATCAGATGTTAATGAATCTATACCAGTAGGATTAAATTCACTATTTGTATATGTTATGTTTCCTGCGTTTACAATTGAATTATTATTTATTGGTCTATAATCATTATTAGCGACGTCTACTAAATAGTCTTCGACATTTGTAGGGTTATAATTATTCAATGATATTATTCTGTCTTCCAATTCTTCAGGATCATTGCGATGTCCACTTAAAGTTTCTGATAAATTGTTTATAACTACTGTTCCATAATTAATATTAATTCCTTTTTGTGTATTTAATATCATTAAATCATTTTTATCTACACTATTAAAAAATGTATTATTGTATACAAAATGTCCTCCTACACTACTATTTAAATCATTACTATCGCTTAATTCTCCTCCTTTAATCATAATTCCTCCGGCACAATTCCATCCAATGTTATGATGTATATAACCGTCATGTCCTTCTCCATCTCCATCAAACCTAATACCATATTTTATTGTATCATGCACCCAATTGAAACGTATTTTTACGTCGGTTTGTTGATTTACCATACAATGAATCATTGAACCATCACTTTGTAAATAACCACTATTATATAAATTATTATATTCAATTATTGAATTATTGCCTGGGTTTAATGTCGATGATGCTCCTGTTTTATGTATAGTATTATTTTTTATAGTATTATTATTACCACCTAATCGAATAGCTGTCATTACAGATGATAAATTACATACTGTTTTATCTATATAATTAAAATAACAATTATATAATGTATTATTATTACCACCAATTTCAAGTGCTGAACCATCTGTATATTTAAATACTGAATTTTGTATTGTGCAATTATCTGAATTAGTAATATTTGTTTGATTATCGAATGTAGTATCTCCTGTAGATATATTTATTCCATAATTTATTTGATTTAACATATGAGAATAACAACTTGGATATAAAAAATTACAATTATTAATTAATAATTTATCTGCGTTATTGGCTTTAATTGTTGTTCCAAAAAAATTAATATTTTCAATAGTAACTCCTTCTATATTTTTTATATTAAGTGTATATGTTTGAACTTTTGCTCTGATATTATTTAAATTGGGAACCACATTATTATTTAACCAAACATATAAATATTTTGTGTTATTATCAAAATACCATTCATTCTGTGTATTTAAATATTCTAATTTATTCTCTAAATAATAATAGTGATGTTTTTTTTTCCATAATGGCACTTCATCATATTCTAATTTTATAATATTATTATTATCATCTATTGTATGGGAGTCGATTATTTTTGTATAACTTTTAAATGAACCCACATTTAAATTAATAATTGAATTATTTATATTAAAATTTGTATCTAATTCCTTTTGTTTTTTTACAAATTCATATAAATTTATATTATTATGCGATATATCTATGATTTCTCCATTATCATAATTTAATATTGTTCCTGAAACATCTGAGTGATTATAATACCCATAACCCCAATTAGATAAATCATATACTTCATCATTATCCCATTGTGCGCTAGGCCATCTTGCATTTATAATTTCCTTTCTATCATGAAATAGTTGCCATACTTCTACATCTTCTCTCAATTTAATTTTATACAATTTACATGTTGAATTTGTATTATCATCTAATATAATATTTTTATCAATATCTTGCCAATTTCCATCAGCATGATTTGTATCTCTTAGAACATCAATTGAACGTGTTCCATCAAATATTACATTAGAATTATTATATGAAGATATTGTTAAATCGTTTGTTATATCAGTTTCTGATTGTTCATAAGAACCTTCTTTTAAATATATAGTATTTTGATTCGTTAATTTTGTTATTGCGTAATCTAACGATTTATATGGATTATTTTCTTCTCCTGTTGTTTCATTTGTGTTATTTCCATCAACAGATACATAATAAGCAATTACAGGTTCGGGTTCTGGTTCGGGCTCTGGTTCGGGTTCGGGCTCTGGTTCGGGTTCAGGCTCTGGTTCGGGTTCTGGTTCGGGCTCTGGTTCAGGCTCTGGTTCTGGTTCGGGCTCGGGTTCAGGTTCTGGTTCGGGCTCTGGTTCGGGTTCTGGTTCGGGTTCTGGCTCTGGTGGGTTTGGATCAACTATATCTAAAACGTAATTATCTGCCATATTATAATTTACATTATAACCATGATCTTCTAATAATCCTATTGTAATTCTACTTAATGTATTGGAACCGTTTGAAACACCTGTCATTAGTTCTTCGCCTAAACCAGGATGGAATATACCATTAATATAACGAGAATTATCAGAATTTATTGTTGAACTGGCACCTTCTTCAAAATGTACACTTTCAGTTCCCGCGCCACCATCATCTTCAATGGGAATACCCACTATAACACTTGAATCTCCTCCAGCTGCTGTATAATAATTTTTATATTCTCTTACAGCATTTTCTCCAGTCCAATAGTATTTTGTAACTCCATCTTCTATATAACTTGATTTTGGAACATTTGGTAAACCCCATATTGTTCCATATCCTAATATATGACCTATTTCATGAACTAGAGTATTTTCACTAATACCATAATGTGTATTCATAAACAGAACACCAATAAGAGGAAATGTTTCACCAAATATTTCAGAATTATTAATAGTTTGAGTTGTTTCTATATACGCATAACCTAATGTTCCATCTGAACCATTGTCTATAAAATTAACTCTTACTGTAATAGGTGAGATATTAAAAGGCAAAGTATAATTTAGTATTTCAGACCATTTATTTACAGAATTTATAACTTTTGTTTGATTAGAATTAGATATAGTATTAACATATTCTATATTAAATATAGATGTTTGTGTAATTGGATAATTATTTGTTGTTCCTTGTTCTTTTACGTGTGAATATATATATGAAGCATCGGCCACACTAAATGTTTGACCTTCCGGTTGTATTACTTTACATTGTTCTTTAAATTGTTCTTCTGTATAACCTTGTTCAGTGCCATTAATATATCCATTTTTTTGTGCTAAAAACTGTAATAACCACACTGCATCTGCATTATCTATATTATCCAGTTTGTTTATATCTCCTGGCATTTATATATTATATAAATATTATATAAATATATTATTTATTAATTGTTACTTCTTTTAATACATTCCTTACTATCTTTTTCTCTAATTTTTCTTTTTCTTCGTTTCCTCCTAACGCATTTATCGATATTTCCATTAATTCATCTGCTTGTCTTGTATCCATTATTCGACATTCTGGATTTTCTTCTTGCCATTTCGGAATCATCTTTATATTTTTATTCTCTATATCTCGAATGGTTTTCTTTAATTTTGTATTATCACTTCCTTCTTTTTCCCACTTATCAGCATCCTTTATATATACTGTTTCTCGTTTTAAATCAGTGCAATGAATTGGTCTTTCTGTTACATCCATATCATTTAAAGCATTCACAAATATACGACTGATTCCATCTACATATCCAAACTTACCTGTGTTTGTTAAATCTTGTATACTTAATTGTAATGAATTAACAAAATCTTTAATATTTAATGCGTTCTTACAATCTTCATTTAAAAACATTTGTAAGTTAAATTGATTATTATTATTTGTAGTTGTTGTATTATTATTTCCAATTTTTGGTATCATTTCTTTTATAGTTTGTTGGTATTCTTGTTGTGATTTTTGATATTCTTGTTGTTGATTTATAATTGTATTTTGTAATTCTCTATTTTCTTTCATCATAATTAAAAACATATCTTTATAATCTAAATTATCATCTTTTATTTCTGTTATTTCTGTTATTTTTTTTTCTTCTTCTGGATTATAATCACATTTCTTTTTATGAGTCCATAACCCACGACTATATTTATATTCTTTTCCGCAATCACATATATATGTTTTTGGTGTTTTTGGTGTTTTTTCTATCCCATTTATCCTATTTAGATGTTTTGCTGTCACAATATGTATATTCCATTCAGCCAATCTAGAGCATTTAAAATCACAATTTTCACATGAAAATTTTTCAGTGTTTTTTGGTGTTTTTTTCATATCCTAATTTATCCTAATTATCCTTAATATAAGGATAGATAAAAAACACCTAAATACTTTTTTTATTAACTAATTTTTTTTACAGTAACACTTTTTTGAACGATTTTTTTGGGTTTTAAAGCACTTCAGTTAGAACCGCTTTTTTAAATATCTTTTTGCAAGATTCTATATCCATAATTGAAAAATGGACATTTTTATTTTTGTCCATTTTCAAATAATCTCAATGAATTTTTCTTAAAAAAAGTGAAATAATCGAGAGTTTTTATAATAATTATTAAATTTAATTATTATATTCTTTATTGATTAAACCAACTAGCGTCTGGAGTATTTGGAGCATTCCATGGAGATGATTTCATTATAGTTGTAGCCCAGAACATATCATAAAAAGAAGTTACATTGGAAACATCCCAATTACGAATTTCTTGGTTAAAGGCGTAAGCTAGTCTTAACATATATACCATATTGGTCACATTCGAGACGTCCCAACTACCTAAGGGTTGGTTAAAGGCTTCAGCTCCATTGAACATACCTCCCATATTGGTCACATTCGAGACGACCCAATCGCCTAGGGGGTGGTTAAATACTTGAGCACTAGTGAACATCCATTCCATATCAGTCACATTCGAGACGTCCCAAGCAGTATATGTTACATTATTTACAGTTACTTGTTGTGTATTTATGGGTTGGTTAAAGACATGAGCATCCGCGAACATACGAACCATATCGGTCACCTTCGAGACGTCCCAACTACCTATGGGTTGGTTGAAGGCTTCAGCTCCTTGGAACATATTTCCCATATCGGTCACCTTCGAGACGTCCCAACTACCCATGGGTTGGTTGAAGGCTTTAGCTCCTTCGAACATCCATTTCATATTGGTCACCTTCGAGACGTCCCAACTGTCTATGGATTCATTAAAGGCTTGAGCACTACGGAATATACGATACATATTGGTCACATTCGAGACGTCCCAACTGCCTATGGGTTGGTTAAAGGCTGTAGCTTGATAGAACACATTACTCATATTGGTCACATTCGACACGTCCCAATTAGAAATATCATCATTAAATGTTGTTTTATCTCTAAATAAGTCTTTCATATCAGTAACCAGACTAGTATCCCATGTATTGATTTCACCGTATGTGCTTAAAGCTGTTGATTTATTACTAATCCATAAATTAACGGCTGTTTTTAAAGCAGCTTTATCGGCAAATTGATAACCACCATTTGCTGGTTCAGGTTCAGGTTCAGGTTCAGGTTCAGGTTCAGGTTCAGGTTCAGGTTCAGGTTCAGGTTCAGGTTCAGGTTCAGGTTCAGGTTCAGGTTCTGGTTCGGGTTGTGTTATTGGATAATTATTTGTGCTGTTTACTTGCTCTTTTACATGCGAATATATATACGAAGCATCCGCGCAACTAAATACAGTTCCAGAAGGATTAACCACTTTACATTGTTCTTTAAATTGTTCTAAAGTGTATCCTTGTTCAGTGCCAGATTGTTTTCCTGTTTTTTGCGCTAAGTGTTCTAATAACCATTGAGCATCAGCGTTATTAATATTGTCTTGTTTATTAATATCACCAGGCATTATATATAATAACTATATAATAAATATATATATATATTTCATTATAGTATGATAAACAATATAAAAATATACTTATACAAATATAAATGAATACACAAGAATTGGAAATTTTAAAAAAACAAATAGAAACATTAGAAAAAAAACATCATATAGAAATATTGAAAATATTAACCCAACATTCGTGTAAGATTAATGAAAATAAAAGTGGTTCATTTGTAAATATGTCATTTTTTTCTGAGGAAATTATAAATGAGATACAAAAATACATTCAATATATAAATGAACAAGAAGAACAGTTAAATACTGCTGAATATCAAAAAGACGAATATAGAAAATCATTAGTAAAAGAAGTTAAAGAATAATTAATAATACATATATCAAATGATAATAGATATAATTATACCTCAATCAAATTTAAATTCAATAAATATTTTATCAAATTTAAATAAATATATGTATTTAAAACCAAATAAATTACAAATAACGAAACAACCAAATATATTTGAAATGCAAGAAAAAATAAATCCTGTGGAAGAAATAAATGAAGAAGAAAATAATGTAATAAGTCCAAAGCAAAAGGATTCATTATTTTGGTGTGTATATATATCAAATTATGGGTATAAAGAATATATAAAAGTAGACCGAAATTATGGTGCGAAAGAAATAGAATTAAAACAGCAAATATCAACATTTTTAATAAATAATAAAAAATATCTATCAAATAGTAACTATAAAATGTCTCAGGTAAAACTAAAAGAAATAACATCAGATCTATTAACAAACTATAAGGATACAAATTATAATATGTTGTTTGCTCTTTCAGCGTATTTTAAAATAAATTATTATATAGTTCATCCAAATAAAAAATATATAATTAAAATATCAGGTAATAAAGAAAATACAAGAAATAATATATTATATCTGGATAATTATAAAAAATATTCAATATCATTAGCAGTTGTGAGAGAAGAAGACTTAAAAGAAAAATATTTTTTAATAGAAAATTATTTAAAACCAATAAAATCAATAAATAATTATAAGATGGAAGATTTATTAATTATATGTAAAAGATTAAATATAAATGAAGAAGAAAAAAAATATAAAAAACAAGAATTATATGATTTAATATATAATTCAGTAAGTTGGTATTAAAAAATTGAATTTGAAAATAATATATTATTTTACTATATACGATAATATATTATGAGTAATATGGAACCTTCGAAAAAAAAAGTACAAAGCTTATCTGATAAAAAAAAGGAGTTTGCCAATATAATCCAATTGTATTTAGCAAACACAAGAATAGGTCCAGGTCGTTATAAAACGAATGAATTAGAGGTACGTTTTGGTACAAATTATAAAGTATCAAAGCCAATATCAAAAATGAATTACGATAATGTTATCAAATATTTATATTCAAACGGTTTTAAAACAGAAAATACAAAAGGTATTCAATCATTAAGAATAAATAATGAATATACAACACAAAACGGTGATACGAAATTTTCAAATGTGCGTGCTGAAATAAATGGAACAGATTTAATTCAAGATTATTGTAATCATAATAGTCTTCAAAAATTAATAGATAAACCAAGCACGATAAATGATAAAATAATGTTTACTCAAAAAACCTCTGCAAGAAATGAATTGGATAAACCAATTCAAAAGATAGATTTTGAAGATTTTAATTTTAGAGTATCATATCAAATAGAACAAAGTTATAACGTTCATACAAATTTAGCTCGAAAAATAATATCAAAATGGGATAATTCTTTAAAGATATTTCGTTGTATGAATAGAATACGATTTTATCATGATGAATATCCAATATTTGCTGATTTAAGTATAGTAAAAACATCAAAAAGATCAAATCATAATATGGTGCCAACATTTACAATCCAGGAAGCGAATGTATTTAATAATGGCGAACATTATGAAATAGAACTTGAAATAGATAATGATAAAATAGGAATAGGAACGAATTATGATACAGCAGAAAAATTATTAAATATATTACGTAAGTCGATAAGAATAGTATTAAGTGGAATTCAAAACACGAATTATCCAACATCTTATGATAAGCAAAAAGAATTATTACAATCGTATTTAATGTTAGTTCATAAAGAAAATTATAAAAATAAATCAGTAGATTCTTATGATTTTATTGGTCCAAATTCGTATACTTTACAAATGGAACATATAGTAGAGTCAAGTGATAATATGAAAGTATCAAATATTAGAAAAGATTATACGGTGACAGATAAAGCAGACGGTGATCGTAAATTATTGTTTATAACAAAGGAAGGAGAGTTATATTTAATTGATACAAATATGAATATTATATTTACAGGTTCAAAAACAAAAGAAGAGAAACTATTTAATAGTTTATTAGATGGTGAATATATAACGAAAAATAAAAAAGGGAATAATATACATTTATTTATGGCGTTTGATATTTACTATATAAATAATGAAAGTGTTCGTGAATATAAGTTTTATCCAAAAGAGAATGATGTGGAAAATAAATACAGATTAAAAATGTTATGGCAATATGTGGATCTTTTAAAAATAGAACCAATAGTAAATCAAACAAATATAAATAATTGTCAAAACATATTTAATTTTCAAATAAAAGTAAAAGAGTTTAAAAAGCCAAATGAAAATCAAACAATATTTATGGCTTGTAATCAAATATTATCGAATACAATGGATGAAGTATATGAATATAATACAGACGGACTAATATTTACACCAGCATATACAGCGGTAGGAGGATTAAATGAAGATGATAAACCAGGGCCATTACATAAATTTGGTTGGGAATCATCGTTTAAATGGAAGCCTCCAGAATTTAATACAATAGATTTATTAGTAACAACAAAAAAAGATAATAATAATGTAGATATAATAAATCATATATTTCAATCAGGAGTGAATAATAGTAATATTCAATATAAAACATTAATCTTAAGGTGTGGTTTTAATCCAAAAAAGCATGGGTTTATTAACCCATATCAAAATATAATAGATGATGATTATACATTCGATTATGATATATTTGAAGATAAATTACAACCATATCCATTTCAACCAACAGAACCATATGATAATAAAGCCCATATATGTAATATAAAATTAAAACAAGTAGGAAATCAACAATATATGATGACAGAAGAAAATGAATATTTTGAAGATAATACAATAGTAGAATTTAAATATGTTCTTGAGAATGAAGAACTATGGAAATGGGTTCCAATACGTGTAAGACATGATAAAACGTATGAATTAAGAACAAAAGGAACAAATTTTGGAAATGTTTATAATGTAGCAAATAATAATTGGCATTCAATTCATAACCCAATATCAATAGAAATGATTACAAGTGGAACTAATATCCCACAAAATTATAATTCCGACACAGTTTATTATAATAAGAATAAAAATAAAAAGAACACCACATCATTACAGGAATTTCATAATATGTTTGTAAAATCAAAATTAATAGGAGGAGTATCAAATCCCGATGATATATTAATAGATTATGCCGTAGGAAAAGGAGGAGATATGGCAAAATGGCATTATAGTAAATTAAGTTTCGTATTAGGAATAGATATATCAAAAGATAATATCCATAATCAACTAGATGGTGCATGTGCTAGATATATAAAATTACATAAGAAATATAATAAATTACCCAAAGTATTATTTGTAGTAGGTGGTAGTGAATGTAATATAAAAGATGGAACAGCATTTAATACAGTAAAAGATAAATCAATAGTAGATGCTGTATTTGGAAATGGTCCAAAGGATCAAAATCAATTAGGAAAAGGAGTATATAATAATTATGGAATAGCAACAAACGGATTTAATATAAGCTCATGTCAATTTGCTTTACATTATTTCTTAGAAAATAAAAAAACATTGTTGTCATTTATAAAAAATGTAGTAGAATGTACAAAACTGAATGGATACTTTATAGCAACTTGTTATGATGGAAAAACGGTATTTGAAAAATTAAAAAATAAAAATAATGGAGAAAGTATGGTAATAAACAGTAATAATTATAAAATATGTGAAATAACAAAAATGTATGATCAAACAGGTTTTCCAGACGATGAACAAAGTATAGGTTATCCAATAAAAGTATTACAAGAAAGTATAAATAAAAGTTTTATAGAATATTTAGTAAATTCCACTTATTTTATAAATATTATGACAGATTATGGGTTTACAATAATAGATAAAGAAGAATCAAAACAAATGGGTATACCAAATGGGACAGGTTTGTTTAATGAATTATATAAAGAAATGGAAAATGAGATAAAAATGAATCACAATAAAAAGCAAGAATATAAATCAGCAATTCATATGAATAATGAAGAAAAAGAAATATCATTTATGAATCGATATTATATATTTAAAAAGATACGTAATGTAGATATAAATATGATAAATGAAATTCATTTAAAAGATTATGATGATTCTAATGATCGTGAAATTTGTGTAGAAAATGATGAAAAAAATGATATTCCAGTGCCAACAAAGCGTAAATTGACGTTGAAAACATTTACTCCTCCAAACGATGAACCATAAACTACATTAAAATAAAAACAATATAAATATTATTTTTTTTATTTATTAGATCATGAGTTATTATTTATTACCAAAAACTAACAATAATATATATAATTACATTAAATGTTCAATAAACGATAAAAAACCAATGCCAAGTATATCTTATTCATTATCTACTTATTTAAATGAATTAAAACAAAAAATCGAAAGTAACGAGAAAAATTGGTGTAATTATAAAAAATATACAAATCCATATGAATATATTCATACAATAATACCAACTAAGAAAACAGCAATAAGTAAAATAAATCCATTATCACGTTCATATTTTAAAATGATAGAAATAGTAGATATATTTAAATTGTATACCAATAATAATAATATCGAATGTTTTCATTTAGCAGAAGGTCCAGGAGGATTTATTGAAGCAATGATTCATAAACGAAATAATCAAAATGATAAATACGTAGGTATGACATTATTAAATGATAAAAATGATATAAATATTCCAGCGTGGAAAAAAAGTAATTTATTTTTACAAGAAAATCCAAATGTGCATATAGAGATAGGTGAGGATAAAACAGGAAATATTTTATCATATAAAAACCTTTTACATTGTAAAAATAAATATACAAAAAAGTTCGATTTTATTACAGGGGATGGAGGATTTGATTTTTCATTAGACTTTGACAATCAAGAAATAAATATAACACAATTATTATTCGCTCAAATGACATATGCTTTAAATTTACAAAAAAAAGAAGGTAGTTTTGTATTAAAAATGTTTGATTGTTTTATGCCCCACACAATAGATATTATTTATATATTATCAAGTTGTTATCAAAAAGTATATTTTATGAAACCTCATACAAGCAGACAAGCAAACTCAGAAAAATATGTTATATGTAAAGGATTTATAGGTTTAAACCCACAATTAGAGAAAACAATAAATGATTGTTTTGATAAAGTTATAAATATATCAAATGATAATTATATTCATCGTTTTTTAAATATTTCTATCCCCAATTTTTTTTTAACAAAACTTCAAGAATTTAATGCTATTTTAGGACAACAACAAATAGAAAATATACATTATACAATTACTCTTATAAATAATAAATATAAACAAGATAAATTAGATACAATATTAAAAAATAATATTCAAAAATGTACTGCGTGGTGTGTGAAACATAATATAGAATATTATGATTATAATTAAATAAATAATGTAATAATATTATTTATTTTTAAGTTTTATATACCAAACATTCTTTTAATTGTCCATTAATTACTTTGGGAACCTTAGGTATGGGATATCCTAATTTATCTTTAATAGTATGCCCATAATTAGGAACACCATAAGCCATGGAATTAGCTACACTATTTCCATAAGCACCTCTATAAGTATTGGCTGTAGTATTAATAGAATTAAATTTCTTTCTTGTAATTAAATCACCAGATGAAACAGCACCTTGAGTAGCAAATTTGTGATTATTGGGTTTATAATATACAAATGTATTAGCAGAATAAATTAATGGTGTTTTATTAGATAAAGTAGTAACAACAGTTAAATTAACATCAGGAGAGTCTGGATATGTTACATCAGAACCATCAGTTACATTAAATCCTAATATATTAGCTATATTTTTTTTCTTATCATCAGTAGAATCGGTATATATTTTTACAGAAGGGAACGTGGACGTGGTTGGAGCAACCCAATGAGGTTGATTATTAAGAATTTCATTAGGAATAGTATATTTGCTACTAGGAAATAAAGTAGGGTTATAATTAAATGATTGTATTTCTAATTTATTTAAAGCGGAATTCCATGTAATTTCTAATAAAAATTGAACAGGTTCATGATTAACATAATTTAAAAAACTATCTTTAGGTTTTTTTATTAAATAATGATGATTTGCGTACATAGCTCTTTGAAAAACATTATTTAAATCTATTATATTATAATAACCAGGAGGAATAGTAACAGGATATTCAGTGGCGCCGTTAATCCATATATAATAAAATATTTGTTCGGATTCAATATAATACTTTTTACATCTACTTGTTCCTTGAGATACATATACATTAGAAGCAGCTAATTGTGAACCAGGTGCTGCTGCAGCATTACCTTTTACCAGATAATTAAATTGATTTTGATGAAATGATTTATTTCTACTTGTTAAGTATTCTTTGGTAGTTGTATGAAATCTATCGTTATTTACTTTACTATTAAATTTTTTTGGTAACATACCGCTACTTCTTACTCTTCGTTTAGCTTTTTCTGATTCAGATAATATACAACTAGTATCACAACTTTCAGGTCCATGATTTACTTCTATTGTCATAGGTATACCACTGCATTCTGTATCAGAACAACCAATTTCTTTTCGATATAGCTTTAATGGGCGAGAGCGAAATTTAGTTCCTGTTGAATTTGATAATATTGGTTGGTTTTTTTTTATGAATGAATTTAATTCGGTTAATGTAGTTCCTTTCCATGCAATTATTTCTTTCGTCATTATATAATATAATATAATATAAAAATATTATATTATTTAATGTCTAAATGTTCATACTGATATATTGAATATAATAAAAAACATATTAAATATTTGTTATTATATAATATAATTATATGAATATTTCTCTGAACTTAAATGATATTAAAAGTTATAATATTAGTTTTTTAGAACCCAAACAAAATATTATAATGGATGGATCTTTTACAAAAATGAATTTTTTAAATGAAGATATAACTATGAATGGAATTTATCTTTATATTCCAATTAAACATTTTTCATTTGATATTCGAGATAATAAACATTACATTAAATTTAATTATGAAAAAGAAAATAATTTATCAGAAATTTTATCATTTGAGTCAAACATATTAGATTATTATAATAGTATAAATAATATAAATAAAACAAAAAATTTATTATTGGCTAAACAAGTTCATAGCGGATATATGAAATTTTATAAAAATAATATTAATATAAATGAAAAAAATATTTTTTTCACGCTTAAAATATCTGGTATATGGGAAAATAAATCAAATGTTGGATTAACGTATAAACTATTATTAACCAGAAATATTACTAATTAAGTTATATAAATAATCAATAATGCTATTTTCTTTATTGTCTTCATTATTATTTTCTTTATTTACTTCAATAATTTTTTTTATATAATCATTTACTAAAATATTCTTTTTTTTGGGCATTTTATATTTTTTATTATCTAAATCATGATGATAAGCATAAATGTTTTCTATTTTATCATTAAACCAATATTCTTTTTCATTTATAACAACGTCAGGCTTTGAATTATTTATTTTTATATTCATATATTTATCACTGACCTGATCATATAAATTATGTAGTGAATCATTTTTTTTAATTATCATATTATAATTTTTATTATTTATAGTAAAATTTACATTATAACTGTTAGATTCTTCTGTTAATGTATTTGTATTTAATAATACATTCATTTTTAGTAATTATAAATAGTACTATTATTTATAATTTTATCAATTTTTTAATTATGAAAAGATTAGATAAATATCATACCTTTATTTCCGAATCGTGTAAATGGACGATTACCATAATTTAAATCATATACAACATTAAATTGTTTAAATTCATCATATAAGGTATTGAAAGAAGTAATCATTATATCTTTATCTATTATTTTATATTCTAAATTTTTTATATCTGTAATATTGTCTAATTTATTTTGTTTATATAAGATATTTTCTTTTCGATTCATATTTCGTAAATTAGAATCTTTTTTTTTGAATTATATTAGGGGTTTTTATACTATAGAAATTACTCCTATCTATTAATAAATTATTATTTAATGCGCGTTTATTTATTTCATTATCTTCATACCCCCATGACCATAAATTTGGAAAACCTTTTATTAATTCAAAATCTTTTCCTTTTATTGAAAATATTCCCCCTAAAGTATTCATAAATCCAAAAAAATGTTTTATGTTATTATCTTCAGTTTCAAAATTTTGTATAGTATTTTCATTTAATGGCATTGTATCCACATCATTAAAGACAAAAGTAATATCTTGATAATTATTAGGATATTTATCTTTCATAGCTAAAAACCCTATATTTTTCATAGCACCTCTATTAAATTGACGATCATCTTTTTGATGACAATAATACAGTTCATAATTATTTTTATTTTTTAATATATTATTAATCATATGTTTTTCAAAAGTTTGCCTTTCTTCTATTCTATCGCGATATGGAATTAAAAAAATGATTTCAGGTATCATATATAAATTTATATGATTATATTTTTAATTCATAATTGAGTATTTATTAATAATTTTTTGTGGTAATAATTTATCTCTGTTTGACTGTAATTTTTTATAACACTTATTTATTGTAACTTCACTTACACCTGATATTTGTTTTATATCTTGTTTACAATTATTTAATCCACAAGTCACTGATATAAAATATATAATACCCGCAGCAATAGCATGAGGAATATTATCAGTAATAATACCAGTTTTTTCTATTTTTTTAGCAATAAACGTAGAAAGCATAGTTAATTCTTTGTTCATATTTAATTTACTACAAAATCTTTCTATAAATGAACTAGGTAAAGTTACGCATAAATTACTTTGTTCATTATCAGAATGCCTTTCTATATTTTGTAAAATATTTACAGCCATTGAACAGCCGGTAGTAGCACTAGCTTTATCTAATTTAAATATATCTGCTATTTCATGTGCTGTCCTTGGACAATTATTTAATCTACAAGCTAAATATATTGAAGCAGATTTAATACCATCTCGATTTAATCCTCTAAACATTTTTTGTTCTGAAATATCTTTATGAATTACCATAGCATCTTCTATAAATTTTTTAGGTATTCCTCCATTAAGTGCCATACTAGTAATAAATTGAAATTCATCATACAATGCTTTTTCCTTATGCGGCATAGATTGCCAACCAGTCCATTTACTAATTTTTTTCATTTCATATGATGAACCAGTATTACATATTACTTTACAGCCAAATGAAGATTCTATTAATAATGGATTAATAGGATTACCACAACGTGCAGGATCACTTCCATTCTTATCTTCTGTTGAATGAAATCTCCATTCAGGTGAATAATCTAATAAATCTTTACATATTTTTCCACACGATGGATTATTACATGTAGGAAAACCTTCTTCTGTTATTATTAATACATTACTACAACTATCACATATTTCAGTATTTTCTTGTGGTTTTTCATTTCTATATACACATACAACATCATTAACTTGTTTATCTTTGTCAAATATATCCCATAACAATGTTTTATCCACTTTATTTAAATCTGTTTTATTTTTTTTTGTTTTTTTATTAGTTGATTTTTTTACATTTGATATTATCGTATTTGAATTTTGTGTTTTTTGTTCTTTATTTATATTTATTATTATTGGTGTTTTATATAATTTATATTTAGTAGTGGTTATACTATCATTTTCATCTAATATAATATTATTTACATCTTTTTTAATTATTCTTAAATATAATTTTAAACATTTATTCTGTATTACGTTTTCATTTTTATTTAAAATAATTAATTTCATAAATTTGTATGACATAAAATAATTATAATTTAAACGAGCTATATTATTTGAATAATTAACATCAATTATTTTCAATTTTTTTATATTTATAATATAAATAATTATGAAAGATAATATGAAAGGTATTATTACTAACATATGTAAAACTATTAATTTGATTGATTTAGATAAAGGTCTTAATCAAATAGAAAAAAAAATATATATTCAAAATATTAATAATATTATTAATTATTGTTGTTCATTATTTAGTAAACAAGATAATCAATTATATAATTTAATTAGATGTGATAATTTAATTTTTATCAAAAATTTTTTAAATGATATAGATGATAAAAATAAAACAGAAATTATTCAAATGTTTTTTAATAAAAATAATGAAATACCTGATAAATATATTTGTCCAAATGATACTGGCAATGAAAAAGAAGAAGATGAGTTTTCTGAGAATGAAAATGAAAAAGAAGAAGATGAGTTTTCTGAGAATGACAATGAAAATGAAGAAAATGAAGAAAATGAAAATGAAGAAAATGAAGAAAATGAAGAAAATGAAAATGAAGAAAATGAAAATACCGAGGAAGAATCAAATATTAATGGCGGCGCAAAAGAATGGTTACAAAAAACAAAATTGGATGGTAAACCATATTGGGTTAATACAATAACTAAAGAAGTTACAGATATTTCACCTATAACTGAAGATGATAAGGATGATAAAGATGATAAAGATGATAAAGATGATAAGGATGATAAAGATGATAAAGATGATAAAGATGATAAGGATGATAAAGATGATAAGGATGATAAAGATGATAAAGATGATAAAGATGATAAGGATGATAATGATGATAAGGATGATAAAGAATTATTAAATCCTGAAGAATTAATTAATGATTCAATACAAGATTTAAATCCAAGTAAAATGGCAAGTGATACTATACAAAATATGCTTGGTATGGAAACTAATGAAGAAGATAGTAAAGAAGTAATATTAAAATTATTTAAAGTAATTTTTGATGATAAAATAAAAGATATTGTATTAAAAGAATCTGAAATACATACCAGAATTCAACAATTTATTATAACTTTATATACAAGAGCAGGTAAGTTTACTAAACAAAAATTAATAGATAATATACAGTATTGTTTAAAACCTTTTATTCAACCAACTTATCAATATTATATTAATCAAAAACTCTTAATACATGAAGAACATTATAAAAATATTTTAGATTCAATTACATCTGAAAAAGATAAAATATTAATGAAAATATTAATTAGTGCTATAAAAGGTTATTTTATTGAAATTAATAATATGTTTACAGCAGATACAAACTTAAAACAAGATATTATAAATAAATTAAAAAATAAATTTGATATAGTTTTTCAAAATAAAAATGAAAAAAATGAATATATTAATAATTTCATTAATGATATGAAAGAATTAATGGATTTTGAAGAAGAATATATTAATATTTTAATACCAAATCCAGAAATTAAAGGAGGTAAAAAAGCAAAATTAACAGGTAAAAAAATAAAATTAACTAATAAACATATAAAAAGACATAATAAAACTAAGAAGAAATAAAAATATTTATACCAATAATTATAAATATTTTACATAAATTTTTTATTTATTTTTTTTGTGTTTTATTCAAACGTTTTTTTGCTGTTTTATTGTGTACTTTTCTACAGAAAGAACGTTTTTTTCCAGTAGCAACTTTACACCCTCTTACTTTTTTGCATTTATTAGGGTTTTTTACACTTTTTCGTTTACAAAGACTTTTACCAGGCATCGTATATAATTATAAAATATATTATAATTATACTAAATATTTATTTAAAATCTAGAGGGAGTAGGAATTCCTGATAAAGTATACCAACATGAGTCATCGCCATCAACAATCTTAACTTCTTTATTATCTGAAAAATATAAATCAACACAGGGTTTAATGGTTTCTCCAGATTTAGCTTTATAACTTGCTGTAGAATTAATACGAGCCATTTTTAAACTATCGACAGTAACACTATTTTTTGTAAGTAATGTAGTTTTAGCTTCATCAGTGTATAAACTAATAGCAACACCACAGTATTGACCTGTTTTTAACAATTCAGTCATATTGGTATTAAAACTTTGATAATTGGTAGTGTTTAATTGTAAACTCATAATATATATTAATCAAAGAAAATTTATAATTCCTAAATAAATTATAAATTATATAATAAATATATTGTTAAATATTAATATAAAAACATTACTATTATTATAGTAAATGAACGAGGCGAACAATGTACTTACTATAAAAACTGTCCAAATTCAACCTATACGAAATATGATTACAGCTATAAAGGACGTATTAACTGATGCAACCATTACTTTTACTAAACAAGGTTTAAAAATTATTAATTTTGATAAAACTCATACAATTTTAGTAAATGTTAATTTATTAGCACAAAAGTTTGAACAATATACAATTGAACCGGATAAGATAATTGTATGTGCGAATACATTACATTTATTTAAAGTTATTTCAACAATGTCTAATGATGATATGCTTTCTATGTATATAGATAAAGCAGATTATCATGAAGGAATAGTATCATATTTAGGATTACAATATGATAATGGTGAAATAAATCAATGTTATAGTCAAAAGTTAAGATTAATTGAACCAGATATGGAAGAATTGTTAGTTCCGGACGTTGAGTATTCAACTATTATTAATTTACCTACAAGTGATTTTCAAAAAATTATTAGAGATTTAAATGGTATTTCAGATAGAATTGAAATTAAATCTGTTGGTAATGAATTAATATTTTCATGTGATGGTAATTTTGCTAGTTCTAAAATATTTAGATCGGAATCGGGTAATAATATGAATTTTGTGCAAAAATCTGATGCTTCTGTTATAATTCAAGGAGAATTCTCATTAAAAAGTTTGAGTCATTTTATTAAATGTACTCCATTATGTAGCCATCTTGAAATGTACTTAGGAAATGATTTACCATTAATAGTTAAATATGACGTAGCTTCTTTAGGTGAAATTAAATTATGCCTTGCTCCATTACCACCTTCATAATTATATTATAAAAAAAATATATTTAATTATAAATATATTTTTAACAGCATTAAATGTGTTATATTGTTATTGTTTTAACATTATTTATATTAACTTGACCTAATACATCTGTTTTAGTTACATTCTTTAACCGTGTATAAATAATGTTTACTTTTTTGTCAGATTTTTTTTTTGAAAATTGTTTACATAATACAGCACCTTGAACTATAATATATTTTAACTCTTTTTTATTATATTCATTATTTATTTTACATATTACATGACCGGACGAAGCACCTTCTAAATGAAACCATATATCTTCATCTTCTGACTGATCTATAATATCAAAATTATCTAATGCGTTTTGTCCAACAAAGTATGTTATTGTTGCGTTTAATCTAGCAATATATTTATCTACCAACAACATTTTTATTATTACTTATAATATAGTTATAATTAATAATTCAATTTTTCAATATATTTATTAAAATTCTGGCTCATGTTTTTTAAATAAACACCCTTGTTTTTGAAGATTTTCTATATCGTAGATTATATTTGGATCTTGATATGTTGCTATATCTAACCATATTTTAATTATACAAAAGTTCTTTTTAGGTGAAATGGTAATTCCA
>Ga0099799_10116_pt1 | contig 23877 bp, 17 predicted proteins | sample Uncmet6_SortLC_1_FD_89033 | JGI IMG/M metagenome (GOLD analysis project Ga0099799, IMG submission 89033) | Marine eukaryotic communities from CALCOFI LINE 67, Pacific Ocean - CN11_C50_N6_SortLC_1 | ecosystem: Environmental > Aquatic > Marine > Oceanic | place: Pacific Ocean: Monterey Bay...
CGGTGACGCCTCCACCGTCATGGCTGCTCACACCTTCTGCGGCAGGTGCGGCGTTCACATCGTCCGGGCGCCGGACTCCAACCTAGACGCCCTCGAGGTCAACGTGGGGTGCCTCGAGGAAGTCGATTGCGGGACCGGCGGAAGGGGGCAGGCGCGGAGCCCGCGCGGGGCCAGGCAGAGCCCCCGCCGCCTCCGCGCGTCCCCGTCCAAGTCTCTGGCGGTGGTCACGGTCGATCCCTACCCCGCGGACGCCTCCAGGGGCATAGGGCTCTCGGCCGGGACGGCCCTGCCCCACCAGTGGCTCGAGGAGAGCGCGTCCCAGCTCGACGATCGCACCCACGGCCCCCTGTGCGTGGACGATCTCTCGACCTTTTGGCCAACCGAAGACGCGGTGGGACTGGGGATCGAGGGGGAGCTCCTCGGAGGAGGAGAAGAAGGAGAAGGGACGCCGGGCCAGGGTGCTGGCAGGCTCGGGGGAGGCACCCCGGCCTCCACGGAAGGAGGAGGACGCAGCGGAGGCATGGGTGCCGGCTTCCCCCCCCGCTCCGCGGGAGCCCTCAAGACGGGGGGAAACTTCTTCTCCCCCTCCATGGGCACCCCCTCAATGGGCACCCCCTCCACATCGGCGTCGACCGTCCTGGCCGAAGACGTAGGGCAATGCGGAACCAGGCCCCCGTCCCGCGTGGTGTACTCGCATGCCCAGAGCGAGCTGGAGGCCATGTCAGTTGTCTCGGCCGCCGACTTGATGGATGACCTCACCATGGCAACAATGTCGATCGGGGGGGCAAGCCTGGAGCGGATTGGGGAGGGTGCCCCCGCCGCTGCCGCCGAAGGCGGGAGCGGTCAGGGCAAGGGCCAGTTCCACCACCGCGACCAGAATCAAAACCACGGCCACTTCGGAGGCGGCCACGGCGGTGGCGCCATTGGCAGGTGGGGGAGCGCAGGAGGCATCCCGGGGGACATGTCCTCGCCGTCCGGGACAGGGGGCATGACGGCCCCCGGCGCCACGGCTCTTCAGTCCTCCTCGTCTGTCAACCGCGACCAGCTCAAGTACTACATGAGGAGGCACCTCCAAACCCCCTCCCCATCCATTGCGGCATCATCGTAGTCGCACCCCACGAAAGGGGTTGGAAGAGAGGAGTTATGGGTGGATCGACTCCACTGGGTCGGACGATGTCTGTCCTATTTTGTCAATGCCATCACTGCCGAGGGTACCCCACTCGCAATTTTCCGGAAAGGGCTTGTAGCTCTGTTCTGCGAAGATGCGCATCACCTGCCGAAACCCACCCCCATCGACAGATAGCACGCCTAGCTACAGTATTTTGCCATAAAGGAATACCTGTAGAAAACAAACGACTGAGGAATCGAAGGGAGAAACAGAGAGATCTGCTTCGCGTCGAACGTACTCGTACAAAATCTGCCATGCTAGCTCATTAACTATGCATAATTATAATTCTAGGTATGTATGCCATCTACGAGCTCGGATATACTAGCTAGTAGATCTCCATTAAGCTTTACTCAGGTACAAAATTAATTCGCAAGCACACAACTTCTCCAGGCAGCCGCAACCCTGTCATTGTAATCGACGAAAGGAAACGAGGAAAATTATCTACTCCTCGTCCTCTGTGTATGCCTCCTGAAACTTTGTGCTTACAAACTTGGCTTGCGTCTTGTCGAACTTCTTTATCTTGCCATTTGCTGCGAAGGCCTTTAAAAAGAAGACCGCAGCTCCGATTCCACTAGCGGCCGTCAATGCGGTCCCTGTGGCGATGCCAGCCATATTCACGAAGACAGAGCCGAGCAAAAGAGTCTCCATCCGTGCTTGGGTCAGTACCATACGCTCCAGAGCCTTCTCGTTCTCCAGCGATCGGACGCGGACCTTGAGCGTTCCGTCCTCCATAGAGCGGAGAGTCTCCTCAATGTATGCAATCTTCTTCGGGGACGTGATAGCTGTGTTGATATCATCGGCGTTGAGGCCAGTCGCCTTACTGAACACGGATAAGTTCTTCTCGGAAGCGGAACTGTATCCCTTCTGCGCCTCGGTGAATTTTTCGACGAAAGGTTGCGCTAGCTGACCAATGTCGTAGGTAGCATCGAGCCCTTTACCAATGCCATCAATGCTAGCAAAGGACCGAAAGATGAAGGTGAACGTACTCGGGAAGCGGAAAACGTTGTTCTCCGTCAGAGTTTGTAGGTCAGTTCCGACCGTTTCCTTGATGTTGCCGCTCTCCTTTCCGATCTGCTTATTCTTGAAAGAACGCATAAAGTATCGAGCAAGCTTCTCAACCGCGAGACGGTCAGCGCCACGGGCGAGGACGCCCGCCTCCTCTACACCGTCGACGAGTAGTTTGGCTTCCTTCGCCAGTTCCAGGTCTGAGATCATGGGCCCGCCAGCAAAGAGGGCTGTGCAGAACTTGCGAAATCCAGACCGAACGTTTGGTTTTAGCTCGTCCATCATGCCAAAATCGTAGTACACAAGATTGCCCTTGGTGTCCACGCAGAGGTTGCCAGGGTGAGGATCGCAATGAAAATATCCGGTCTGAATGATTTGCATTAAGAAGGCATCGGCGGTCCTTTTCGCGAGCAGCTCCTTGTCCAGACCAAGCTGCTCGACCTTCTTAATGTCAGTAAGCTTCAATGAATCAACAAACTCCATCGTCAAAACACGGGGCGTGGATACCTGACGGTAGAACTCTGGAACCCGCACCCACGGAGTCTCTTCAAAGTCACGTGCAAAGCGCTCGCCATTGTCGGCCTCATTTAAGTAGTCAATCTCAAGGTAGAGTAAACGCTCCGACTCCTCGTAAATGGAAACCCAGTTGCGGTCGGCCCCGTCTGTTTTGGGATCGAACTTGTCAAGAAGCTCAGCGAGCTTCTTTAAATTTTTCAAGTCGACATCAAAAAGTTCCTTCAGACCAGCACGCTGCACCTTAATGGCGACCTTCTTGCCTTTGTACGTTGCCGTGTGGACCTGTCCTAGGGAGGCGGCGGCCAGAGGTTCAGGTGAGAAATCCTTGAAAACCTCGTCACATGGTTTACCCAGCTCCTCGGAAACAATGTCTTTCGCACGAGCACCCGAGAAACCAGGGACGTCGTCCTGCAACGATTTCAGCACATCGGTGTACTCAACCGGGAGCACGTCGGTACGGGTCGAAACGACCTGGCCGAGCTTGACAAAAGTTGGACCGAGACGGAGGAGACCATCACGGATGAAAACGGCGGCCTCAGTCTTGGCGGCCTCAATCTCCTCATCAGATGCCTCAGCTTTCCTCAGCTTACGGGGTTTGAGGGCTTTAAAGACGCACTTAAGTGCAAACTTCCAAACCTCAGCGTTGCGGCGAAGGGCGGAGGAGTTACCGCGCATCTCCCAACCCCTCTCAAGGATCTCTCCCTCGGGAATACCCTCTCCGTTGAGAGCGCCCGTGTCGAGTAGCTTCTCAACATCGACGTCATCGATCGAGTCGTTGGAATCACCCCTACGCACGAGGCCCAGCGTGGCGCCAATGACGTTCTTGAGTTTGTTCTTCACGCCGATAAGACGGCCCTCATCCATGCACAAGTCGTCGACCGGTTCTCCCTCGTCGGTGATTTCGCACTCTTCGTCTACGATTCCTGCGACCAGAGCCTCAGTCTCAGCCCATACAGCATCGGTAATCTCCTCCTCGTCGAGGTCAGTCAGGGCCTCGGGATCAGCGACGGGTGTTGTCCTTTCCTCCTCGAGCGTTGCACGAAGGGCAAATCTGTTTAGGTGCGACTGCATTCCAGGGGAAACAAAGCCATTAACAGCACAGCTGCCGAAGCATAGCGCCGCAAGGATCGTTGCTGAATGTAGCTGCATATTGCGTTCTACGGTTGGCAGTGAGAGGAATGAGTTGTCGCCTTAAGTCTTCGCCTTCCGCGGTAAAGAATCGAGCGATATATCGAAGAAGAGGTTTTTGCGCGGAATGGCGACTGGCGGATGGCGGATAAGGATCGATTTGCAATCGAGGGCGAGGGTCCTCGAGATACTATGTAGCTACTAGCTCCTAGTAGTACCGTAGCTCGCACGAAACGAGCTTTATCGCTTCAACAACAGAAAAGAACAATTAATTGCTATCCATACTACAGCTGTAGGAATTCCTACTGCGAGCTCGTAGTATGCATACTGTAGCGCATGTCTGAATATGCATACTTTACTTTGCATACGTGTACTCCCACCAGCAGTATGCACATACATACATACTCTCGTACGTATGCATACTATGCATACGAGCGTAGTATGCATGCATAATTTTACAATAATATACGAGCTCATAATATGCATAGTACTTTAGTATAATTTCTTTATTATTTACTACTAGCTAGTATGCATAGCTCCTACTACTACTCTAGTACTCTTGCTTGTAGTATGCATGGTATGCATTGTGTATTATACTACTCTAGAGTATGCATAATATTATGCATCCTACTCTAGTAGAGTATCGGGGCGAAAAGTGGAAACGGGATGCATACTACTAGCTACGAGCGTAGTACTCTCGTAGCAGAAGATGAGATGACGTGTACCGTTCAATAGATTAAGCTACTTTTTGAAATGAGAATTCGGGGATACACGTAAATATTGAAAAAATGAAGGAATAAAATTTAGATGTACGCTACTCTCTCGTGAACGATTCTCCTTTCTCTTTGGTGAGAGATGGCACTTCAGCTCCCGGTGCCACCTGGCAATCATTTAGATTACAATTCTCTAGGACAACTGATCGAGCTCCTAGCACTGAGTTTTGCAAGATGCAGTTATCACCAACGGAAACGCCATCCATAATGATGACATTATTAAGCCGACATCGGCTTCCAACCTTTGCGCCTTGACCAATGGTGGAAGATTTCAGCGTGACCTTCTCCCCGACTGTCGCTCCAGGTAGGAGGAGGGACTGAAATTTGGCATTCACCTTCGAACCCTCAGGGAAGGCCCTGTTCCCATCGTTCACGGCGGCGGCAACGATCTCTCTGCAACCGTATATGTAAGACGGAATCGTGGCGCATCTTAATGTCAGCCGGGAAGTTCGCCGATCAAGAACCTGGGCCGAAACAGAAAAGGGAGGGGACGGCGGCGAGGATCGTCCCTCCGCGCTGAGGCCTCCATTTTGGTCCCCATCGTCTCCATTTGATGCCGTGATAGATACCGTTCCGTCCGCGGCAGCGTCAATGGCGAACGGGCTCGCGGCAAGAACGGATTCTAGAGTCTCCCTCCCATCGGATGATCCTTCCAACGCAGTTGAGCCAAAAGCAGCAGCAACCCCGCGAAATTGCCTTGAAATCAATAGGGGGAGGACCTCTTTCTGTAGAGAGGAGAGCCCCGTCCGCACCGAAAGGAGCCGAACTACCCAGGGAGACAGAGCATACACGTGGAGATCGTGTACATCGGTCCGGATCATAGTGGATGCCGGGCCACCTGCATGGTGAAATATTCCCTTCGGTAAGATCAGCTTAGGCGTTGAGCCGGTGCCTTCGTCCTCTTCAACGACCACTTTCGATTGCTTGATGAGGAGACGTTGCGGAAAAGAGGGTTGGTGAGGCGAGGGGGGGGAAGCGGGGGACGAGAGGCCGATGAATTCAATTTCCTCCTCATCCCTAGCTAGAGCTCCCTTCTTGGCCTAAGTGACGTTTGGATGCGAGGGGGGAAAGTGAGCGAGAGTTGGAACATAAATAATATAGGATCACCAAGGGGTATGATGGGGAAATAATGCTGTGCACTTTTACTCACCTTGGCCGACTCCTTGAGAGGGACGCCATTCTCATCTTCATCTCCGACGTCTGAAAGCAAAGCTGTCCATGCTGGAGGCAGACGGCTGCTCGGTACTCTCCGTTGCTGCTCCAATGGCATCGCTTGTCCCCTGCGGTGGGCATCAGCAAGCAGTCGGAGGACAGAACCGTCACCTTCCGCAGAACCGAGAACGAGATCGCCCGGCATGACGACCACATGGCTACGTTCCGGCAGCAAATCCATTGACGAAAGATGACGAATTGCGTCGGCTGATCCTCCACAGCTGGCCCCAAGCGACGCCACCGTTATGTCCATAGCTCTGGAAGCCCCAGGATGAGCGTCCTTCTTTCCTTTAGAAGACTTGGCGATGCCCGCCATCGAACCATCGAGCCGCAGCCGCTGCATCGTCCCCTCGGTGACGGTGATGGAGCTCACTCCACTTTCCGATAGGAGCGAAGTTGCGGTGGTGCCCCCGTCTGTTGATGAAACCGCCACGACACATCGCGTTAAGCCGGCCGATGATATGGCGTCGAGCAAACGCCGAAGAATAGTAGTACCGGCGATGGGGAGGAGGTGCTTGGGAACGACGGACATCTCTGCTTCAGAACCCTCAACCAGGTCAATCAATCCCTCCTTTGCTGGTCCGTCCACGACGTTAGCTCTCCCCAAACCATCCTCGCCGCCGACCTTCCCGTCCTCCATCTGGGTCAGGGCACCAAACTCGTCGTCAAGATCGTCGTCGTCACCATCGGAAGTGAGCGGAAATAGTCGCGTTCCGGATGTTGCGGCCAGAACGACAGCAATAAATTCAGGATCACGCTCCTTCCCTTGGCCATCAACATTGTCGCCCAAATATGGGACTTCCTCTGGGGGGGCGGTGGACGTATTGGGGGCAGAGGGGGGCATTAGCGTTGGAGATTCAAATATGAATAGTAGGATGAGATGATGAAGCATTGAGCATCGCTCTCGACTCGCTCTCGACTCGACGCTCCGTGACGCTCCTGACTGTCCAAACTATCGTATGAATACTCTACGAGTCGTAGTACTCTTGAGCTCGTGAGTATTCATACGAGACTAGCTAATAAGAGTACGACTCGTAGTATGCATAATATTTATTATTATTATTATGCATACTACAGTATTAGTACTACTCGAGTACTCTCTAGTAGGAGTATTAGATAGACGAGCTCGTACGTACTATACTCTAGAGTATGCATACTACTCTATGGATACGAGCTCGTACTACTAGAGTAGTATGCTTACTGTAGTAGTACTAGCTAGTATGAATAATATTGAATCCTCAAATAATGCTGCGCTAACTAAATTATATACCCGACTACGGACAGACTGGAAAAGCTCTTGCTACGTAGCTATGCATAGGTGGTGCTAGAGTAGGTAGCTACAATTAGCCCCCTCGTAATCTAGCCTAGCTCATATAGCTAGCTTGCTATTCTATGCATACTACTCTAGTGCTAGAGTATGCATACCTAGTACGAGGTCAGATTCGATCTAACTGATGCACTCTTTTGTCTAACAAAATACGAGCTCGTACATACTACCAAGTTTACTAGATTAGTGTTACCAATATTATACTCTCGTACTGTACATCATGCTATGGATATGTTTATTAATTATTATTAATTTTTCTTTCGTCCTCCTCACCGCTACTATCTCACACGATTCAAATGGCTAGAATCAAGATCTCCTACTAGAGTAAGTACATCTCTGGTGGGAATTCCTTTAGCTATTACTCGAATAATTCCTTACTGCCATTCGGCTGGCTGCGCAGCTATACTAGTAGCAAGAAGATAAGTTTCTTTACTCGTTTAGCCCCTCAACTTCTAAGCTCTCATCCGCCATGCGGATGATCTTGTGGCATTTAGCCTTCAGAATGCGGAGCGACTCGGCAAGGACGACGCCAGGCTTCAGCGCGCCAACGCTCTCAATGCTAAAGATGAAATGGTCGGGGATCCTCGTAATCTTCACGGCCTCCTTCAGCTCCGGTACTCGAATGTAATTGCGGCTCATGGTGCATGCATACGGGTTAATAGCAACGGCCTTGCGGTCGCGTCCGGCCTCGTCTTCTGGACCGCAGACGATCACCTTAAAGACCCCAGGCTCATACAGATTTGCCAGCTGGTCTGCCAAATCATCGTATACTGGCTTCACCAGCTCCACGTTGCACATTAACCTGTAAGAAGCAGTGGCAACGGGGGAAAATTTGGCATGGTCCTCTCCTACGCCTCTGCGCGCATGTGCCTCCAACTCGATGGCCTGCCCTGGCCGGAGCTTCGCCAGAAGAATATCGTCGTGGACCATCTTGACTCCTTCCGGAAATTGTTCTTCCTGTGTTCCCTGTGGAACGAACTCCAGCGACTTGCTGTAAACATGTTTGGTGTACGGCCTGCCAGGAGTCTCGATCGCATCTGCAATCGTCTCTCCCCCGGCCTGATGTTTGACCGAGTGGAGCGCCTCGGCCGCCTCGGCGGCAGCCTGGTCAAGATCATCGTTTCCAAGGACCGAATCATCCGATACAGCATTTGAACCCTGATCCCTTCGTTCCTCCATCGCCTTCCGAGCCCTCTCCCTCCGCTCTTCGTCGGCCCGGCTACGACCGCAGCTGACCTTAAGACGGAAGACGAGTGTATTCTCGTCAGTCAAGGCATCCTCATCCTCGACCTCGGTGAGGAGGCGCGGATCAACATTTATGGGGACCAAGCCCAGTCGATGAGCAAGGACCTCATCGTGAATGATTGAGGTATTGTCAAAGATGTAAACTTTTTCGATGGCAACCGACGGCACCTCGGCGATCATGATGCGGCGAAGAGCGTTGGCAAAAGACACGTCGACTCCTTTGATCTCAAAGACAAGGTCATTCTCATTGGGCTGCTCCAGAATATTTAGTTCAAATTTAGATCTGAAAAACAAGGAAGAAAGTGAGAGTGAGAGAATTATTGCAACGTGCTTCGCATGAGGATCGAAACCACCGCAACGCAGCGTTCTGAAACTCACTTCATTCGAGCAAGGAAATCGGCACCATCCTTGGGGGTGGTTGGGTTCGATATATGCCGAAATTCAATACCGCTCTCCTTCACGTCGTAAACTCCAGCTGGAAGCTCCTCACTATGAATCGCCGCCTTATCTGGTGACTTGACCATGTTGTGACAACTGGTCCTCGCCGAGTGGATATTATGTGCGGACCACTGTGTGGATGAGTGTGGGTATTATTTATTGAGCTGCCGACGTCGCGTGAGAGTTGTGCGAGCCCCGTAACTCGCAGCCCGCAGCCCCGATCAAGAGATCGATCGAGTGGCTATGACGTCCCCCTAACCTTATTAAATTAAATAAATTTGATGAATAAAATTCTGAAAAGAGCTCATTTTGTAAAACGAACACTACAGCAGGATGGCAACCTCCATGTTTTCCACCGACGATGTTGGACCTTCAATGCCCAATATCGTGTACAGGCACCCGCCGCGTAGCTCATTTCCAGTATCTTCTCATTTTTCGACCGCTTTGAGTGACATCATTTCCGCGTTTGAGGCTCACGAGAACGACAAATCACACAGTATCCATCGAGTTGTTTGCTTCTCCACCAGTAATGCGGTGTGCCTGTACGATAAATATCCCAAGGCACAAAAGCATTTACTCCTCGTTCCACGACTAAGATCGCCGCTGGGCGAGGTGAAAAGCCTATCGGACCTCATCCCGTCAGTTCATTTCGGCCATATGCGTTCCTTCCACTCACTTGCCAACGCTGTTGGGGCAAAAATGAGCGGCACAACAAGCCATAGAATTCTTTGCGGATATCACGCAGTGCCCTCTCTTGTTCCGCTCCACCTACATATAATATCATCGGACTTTGATTCGGACTGCATGAAGACGAAGAAGCACATTAATTCGTTTACCAACTTGCACTTCTTCGTCTCCCCAGAAGCTTTAGAATCTCACATGGAAAGTTCCTTTGTAGATGGGATGGGGGTCAGGGTCCATTCAGAGCGTGCTGAAAGTATACTCAAGACAACTCCCTTCGCGTGCCGTAAGTGTGGGCAGATTTCAAAGAATGTTCCAAGGTGGAAAGATCACAATCGGACATGCACTTTCAAGTGGACAGAGAATAACGAGAGAGAGAGAGAAATGACAAGTATCTTGCTCGGTTGGCAAAGGAAGGATTGTGGCAAGGAGGCTGGAGATGGTTTGAACCAGAGGAAGCGCAAGAATGAAAATGAGGAGCAGGGGCGAGGCATTCGAAAGTTCTTGAGTAGGCCCCCTTTGTCTATTGAGCATGAAGCACACTGAGAGGACTCAATGTACTAGCTTTCTTTACTATAAGCTTTTCTAGTAGTTCGTACAATGTAGAGCTCTTACCCGATATGCATGTCCAGCACGATAGTCTCGCCAATCAAGAAACGTGGGTTGCGGATCTTTAGACGTTTAAGTGATATTCTTTCTCCCAGCCCTCTCCTGATTTCATGACCATCGCATCAGGGGTTCAGAATGTGGATTCGTCAGAGGTTTGGAATCCGTCGCCTTCTTTTTCTTCCCTGCCGCCCCTCCCTGCTTCTTTTGGCGTGCCTCCGCTGCGGCCGCCCTATCAGCCCGCATTTTTGCCCTATCTTCGTCACCTAGCGACTGGTCATGGATGGGTTTTGTTGAACTCTCCTCATGAGGTTTGACGTTGGGTTTTCCGGCGCGCCCTCCCGAACCAAGGGCAGCCTCATTAGCTGTTCCGAGACGATTTCCCTCCCCTTGAAATTTACTTGACCTGCCAGTTGGGCAGCAGTTTCCCATAATTTGGTGCTTTCGCTCCTTTTCGGACGAACGCTGTAGAATTATTTGAATACCTGTTCACACCACGCACCACTGGTGATTTGGCTTTCTGGCTCTCTGGCTTCGGGAATTGCAAAATATGCTGTAGACTCTTGCTAAAAAAAAGTATGCATACTAGAAACTAGTATGTGCGCTCCTAGGTGCTTGTACACTCGACTTAAAATTGCTTGTAGTATGTATGTATGTATGTACTAGCTAGTCGTACGAGCTCGTATGTATGTATGTATGTATGTACTAGCTAGTCGTACGAGCTCGTATGTATGTATGTATAATACGAGAGTACGAGCTCGTACATCACGTATGTACTTGTACATGTACTAGCTACGAGCGTAGCAAGAGTCGACGAGACGCACCGACGCACACCAATTGTCGCCCACACTTTCAGACACAATCTAACACAACATTCCTGCCGCAACCATGTCGGCTCAATCCCCGTCAACCTGCATCCCAACCGAGGACGACATCGTCGCTGTGATGGAGGTTCTGCCCATAGGACCCAGCGCGAGATCGTCCGCCCTATCCCTCCTCCAACGATCTTCCGGTAACCGAAGTCATGCCCTCAATCTCTACTTTTCCGGGGATGCTTCCGTCGGCCATTTTGATGTTTCAGAAACGGCGCCGGCAGCTGCTTTGAAAAATGCATCCGGTGATGAGCAGTGCCTATCTCAACGAGCGAAGCCCTCACCTGATTTGCGGCCAGCCACAACAGCTAATGCAGAAAAGCGAGGTTTGGCATTAGCCTTCCCATCTTCAAAGATGACGAACGGAACGAACACGAAGAAGAGACAAAGGACTCCTACCGCCACACCCGCTTCAACCAGTAGTCCTCTGCCAGTCATCACTTCATCATCTGTGAACAATCGAGTGACAAAGCCGCCTCAATTCACAATGAATAGTCAAGTAGTAGTTGGACCGTTAGCTGAGAGGGTTCGACCGAAGACGCTTTCTGAATTCGTCGGACAAGTCGCATTCAAAAACGATTCATCCCTCGGAAAGTTATTGCTGGCTGACCGATTTCCTTCCTCGATATTATGGGGACCACCGGGGTGTGGAAAGACGACAGTTGCAAATATTGTAGCGAAGCAAACCAAGCGCCAGGTCATACGATTGTCAGCGACGCAGGCTGGAGTGAAGGAGGTGCGATCCCTTGTGGACAAGGCGACGAAGCGGAGAGCGCTTAATGCATCGGAAACGGGATCCTTCCTTTTCCTCGATGAGATTCATCGCTGGAACAAGGCCCAACAGGATGCACTATTACCGCACGTTGAATCGGGTCTCGTCACGCTAGTGGGTGCGACGACGGAGAATCCCTCGTTTTCCTTAAATAAGGCACTATTAAGCCGGTGCAAGGTTATCACGATGGATCGGTTGGATAGAGAATCGCTGGTGGCGCTACTGAAGGGAGCACTAACAAATCCGGCCTCAGGGTTACCAAAGAATGTGAAGGTGCCTGAAAAAATTCTCCTGGGCCTGGCAACCGTGGCAGATGGCGATGCAAGGCAAGCGCTCAATGCGTTGGAGCTGGCTATTAGCATGTCAAAAAATCCGGAGAAGGAGGATGGAGTCAGCAATGACAAACAATTGATTGAGGTATCGATTTCCTCGGTGGAAAAGGCGCTTCAGAGGACACACTTGCTTTATGACCGTGACGGCGAAGAACACTACAACATAATTAGCGCGCTTCACAAATCTATGAGGGCAAGTGAAGTAGATGCCTCCCTGTATTGGTTGGCTCGCATGCTTGAGGCTGGGGAGGATCCCCGATACGTTACTCGGCGTTTAGTGAGATTTGCATCGGAGGACATCGGTCTTGCTGATCCTAATGCATTGCTTCAAGCTTCTGCTGCTCATAGAGCTGTAGAGAAACTGGGTATGCCAGAAAGTGATGTCGTGATCGCACAAGCTGTTGTTTATTGCGCCAGAGCTCCAAAGTCGGTTGCTATTTACCGGGCATACAAGGCAGCTAAGGAACTGGTAAAGGAGGGCCCTGGTGACCCTGTGCCCTTGCACATTCGAAATGCGCCAACTGGCCTTATGAAAAAATTGGGTTATGGCAAAGAATATACATACCCTCCAGACAAAGGCTACGCAAGGGGTCCATCTGACGGGCTTAGTTTCTTTCCAGACAAACTCAAGGGTACTCGCTTCTTTGACAGAGAAGATGTTGAGCCTGGACATAAACTTCATTGATGCAGTTGTGAATATTAGCAAAATAAATTTTATTACATCCAAACATCTATCTATTTCTTCTTTCGTCCAAACACAGAAACCTTCCCCTTCCTCAACTTGTCTTCATGTGGAGCAGTAGATTTCGTCCTCCTTGAGAAAATACCCTTCTTTTGTGACGTCTCCCTCGCTGCAGCCGCATTTTTTCCAAGCGAATTCGGTTTAGAGTGAAGCGGCCCGACGTATCGAAGGAAAGTCAACTCGATCGCATCAGTGTTCGGCGAAGACGATATCATGTCGCATACTTCGTCTACAGTCAAAAAGATGGCGCTGTTTCCGTTGATGGAAGCAAGCTGATCTCCAACTTCAACCTCCCTGCCATTGCCAGCATTGGCGACATTCCCTGAGTTGAACACCTTGGCAATCCAGCAACCCGCAGAATTCTCCTGGAATAAAACCCCAAGAGGCAGTGCCGTTGTGATGACATTAAACTGAATGTCGTTGACAACATCGATTTCAGCGCCCTCGTCAAAGATAGCTCCAACGGTCCAGTGCTTCGCCTTGGCAGCGCAGACAGATAATTCGACGAGGCCGGCCTCTTTCCGACCTCTTTTTTTGTCGCCCTCTCCAAGCGAAAGCTCGGTGTTGCCTTGCGGTGCACTTTGCTCGGCCTCACCAAACAACAAATTATTTGCGTAGTCAACGAGCCCCGAAACAGTCTCCGGTGGTCCTGTGGACTGCACTGCATCTGTTGTCACGGTGTCATTTCCATTCGATTGCTCCGACAGGCCTAGGGCCTCACTCACGGCAGTGATTCCAGCATTAAATCCCCCCTCCAGGTAACCCATCAGTCCCATCACATTCAACAACGGGCTATTATCGTCGCATACATTCTGATTATTTGCTTGGACATAATGAGAAGCCTCAGTTACCTCAGTCTGATCATCGGCATACTGACGCGTCGACCTTTTCCTGTTTTTTTTTAACGAATTTTCGTCGCTCTCGTAAGTGCCTACCGTGCGACTCTCTCCTCCAACAGTGGACTCGTCACCATTTGTCCCATATGTGCCCGCAAACGTAGAGTCGTCGTCGGCGTATTTTTTGAAATTCTCTTTTCGCCTCCGAGTTCCCGGCATTGCCTTACTCGCATCGCCAATGAAGAGAAAATCTTTAACTAGATCTTCGACCTCGCTCTCGTAGCTTTTGGAGACGACAGTGCCCATAGTATAATCGGTCCCCGCCGATCTTTTGGACAAATACGTATCGTCATCAGAGTTGGCGTTCCGTCCTCTCTCGATATGATGGATTGTGTCCTTTGCAAACGCAACGGAGGACCCGTTTCGACCAGGACGGGGAGCCGACCTGGATCGCGCCACGCCACTGCTGCTGCCGGTGCCGGTGCCGGTGCCCTTCTTTCTGCCCCAAGCCTGCTGCGTGCGATCTTGCAGGGTAGGTACAGGAGCGTCGACTGTCGACTCGCTCTCACTATCTCTACTCTGCTCCTTCGCCCGGTCCTTAAATCGCTTACGGTTGATTGCTGACGATTTGTCGGGCTTGGGCCTTTCTCTCGTGGAATCTTCGCCGTCCAGCCCTTCGAAGACAGTATCGTTGTCCATCGATTTTCCCCGTTCGCCACCGTCGGCCGTCCCATGAATATCCCTGTCCCACGGGTGCGTCCGGCCGGACGGCCGTGCCGAACTGGATTTAAGGATTCCCTGTCGTTTGCCAGCCGGAGGGCGCACCCTCCCCGTGTGGACGGCGTGGACGGCCACAGCGTTGGCGGCATCCATCTTTGCCGCGGCGAACTCCTGCTCGAGCCTCTCATAGGAACCGGATGTGCCGGCGGTCATATCGTCGTTTTCGCCGAATACAGAGGCGACATGGGCGCTCTCGCCCGATGGGACGGGCCAGTGTTGGTTCGTGCGAACGGAGTGGGCAGCACCACCGGCCCGCTGACGGGTGTGAGTGTGGGCGGCTGCACCGTTATTGTACCTACTTATGGCATGATGGGTTGCCGCTGACGCCTCCCTCGACGTGAAGGAGGGCCGAGGTACATTTGACATCTCGGCAGTATTGAAACTATCGTCGAACGGGTTAGTGTAAGCTGCTGGATCGAGATCGCCCGAGGGATCACGGGCGATCGCCTCGTGATCGCCCGAGGGATCCGGGGCGATCGCGCCGAATGCGGTCGACTCCTCCACCATTTCTTTTCTGGACGCGTAAGGAGGACCGGCATCGTAGTGGGCATGGGCAGGACCGGAAGCTGGCATAGGCTGAAACGACTGATTCGACGGAGGGAACGCACCGGGATCAAAGGGTTCCTTTTCGGCGTAGTACTTCCCCCTGGCCGCATTGGCCTCGCTCGCGCGATCATACTTTTGGCTACTGGGCTTCATGGGCTTGGTCTTGATCCGGAGTGGCGGGCCCTCGCCGACGTCGGGCCCAATGGCAGCGGACGCCTGCGAGTAAGGATCTGGCCGACGGACGCCTGCTGCGTCGGCCCTAGATGTGACCTGCTGCGGCGAGTATCCCGAGGTGCTCGGATACCGAGGCTGGACGTTGTCTGTTTCCCCCATTATGGCGAACATGGAATCAACCGATTCGCCGTACGAATCGTCGGTAACCGTGTCTGGTGTGTGGGCTATTTCTCCGTTGGCATAGCGCGTGGGCTTGGGAGGGGTTGCCCGAACGGCATTGTTGGCGATCACCTGGGCCTGTGATTCCGAATACAGCTTCTGGTGATACACCATGACGCGGACGCTGCCTCCTCCGATTCGAGAGAGGGTGACTGGTGTCCTTGCTCCTTCGAGAGTTTTTTTTGTTTCCGCCTGTCGCTCCTGCGTCGGGGAATTTCGCCTCTATTGCCCTCGTATCTGTGCACGCTCCTTGGGTTGGAGGGGGGATGTTGTGGGGTGTGGGGCGGTGTGGCAGTGACTTTTTGCGCGCGCCTCGAGCGACTTGTGAGTGATATTACGAAATAAATCTACTTTTTCTTCTATTTTGCCCCCTCGTTGGGCACTTAATGCATTGATACTGTGTGCAAACTGCTGCTACTACTACTAGCTAGCAGTAATAGCACTCGTTCATCAAATAAATTAAAAGTACTCTAGTACGAGGGTATGCATAGTATGCATACAGTACAATTCACGTCTCTTACGAGCTCGTACTAGTACTAGAGTACGTCTAGTACATCCGTGCGCGCGCGAAGCTCAATCGCTCATTTCAATACAAGATCAGATTGAATATTGAGGTTTGGGTTAATGATTCAACGGACTGAAGATAAAGTATACGCACAACTTTGGCGCGCCTTGCCGTTGGGCAAAGACAATGTTCTCCTCTGTTAGGGTTCGTTTAACTGATGCCACGAGCTACTACTCTAGCTAGTACTCTAGTAGTATGCATACTCTAGAGAGTATTATTATTATTATTATTATATTTATGTTTGTGTGCGTGGACTACTCCTAGAGTATGCATAGTACTACTAGAGTACTAGAGTACTATGTGGATATGCATAATACTACTCTACTATAGGAGTATCCATACTCTAGAGTAGTATTATTATTACGAGAGTATTATTATTATTATTATATACTGAGTAACTACTAAGTACTACTATGCATAATACTACTAGGGAGTATGTGAGTAGCATAGTATGCATACTAGAGTACTCTACGCTCGTAGTAGGTATGGATACGGACTATGCATAGTACTCTAGAGAGTATCCATAATATAAGACTTCGAGTACTAACTAGCTACTACTCTGGTAGTACTCTAGCTAGTATGTTGATTGTATCCATATTATATTACGAGCTCGTTCTAGTAGTACGAGTAAAATGGATAATCCAGCTACTACTCTAGTACTACTACAAGTAGTAGTATGCATACTACGAGCTCGTATTATATTATGTTATGCATACGTGTGTAGTATGCATATTATGCATATGTCGTACACGTGTACATACTAGCTAGTAATATGCACACTGCACCCACCCGGAAAAGTCGGAAGGAATCGTAGATAGCTGGCTAAGGATCCCTGAGGCCGATTAAACAACAACAACAACAACACTGCAGATATGCTACTCCCTCGTATATTATGCTCGTACATAATATATTATAATATGGATACATACATACATGTCTACAGTAGCAACATTATTTTTATTAATGTTTTTATTTTTGCGATGACCATCTTCTAAAGGGAGACAAAGTATGCCAAATAGTAGATATACAGCTTGTAAACCATATCTCCATCTTGCTTCGCTTCGAGCTTGGGAACGCGCTCAAGAGCTACAGCTTAGGTATCGCCCGGCGGTCCATTTCAGATAAAATTTCTTTCTCTCCTTAGGTATGTGCACAAACGTGTAGGATGGTCTGCGGCCGTATCAACTCTTCTTGTACACGGCAAAGAAGCTAAGGCGCGTCCCTCAACATTGCCATCCCGGCGCCACTGCTAACCATGGTGTCTACCTGATCCTGTAACCTTGTAATCCGCTCGTCTTTCCGTTTCAGCTCGGCCTTGGCCGTACGGTACAATGTACCCATGTTTCGCTTGAGCGACTCGTTCTCCTCCTTTAAAATCTGCATCTGCTTCTGCAGTCCAGCTACGTGTGCCTCGTCATATACTCTGCCTATCCCGTGAAGGTTGAGAGGTGCCTGCCCTTCTTCGCCGATTCCGTCCGTTGCTCCTCCCTGCCTGTTTGATTGAGGTGCCGATGGTGAGGGCCTCAGCAAGGTTTTTGACTTCTTCGCGAGGGGCGCAGATTCCAAGTCTCCGTAGAGATCTTCATCTCCTTCCGCATCTGCAGCCGGGGGGGGGGGGGCGATGAGGTTGACATTGCGAGTCAAGGCCAGCATGGATACATTGTCGCTGCAGGCATCAATTTTTACGCTGATCTGGCTGTCGCGCTATCGCGCGCCTCTTTGCCTCCTGTTCTGCACCTTTCTTGTCGTCGTACTTTAGTACGTACTAGAGTATATGCATACTATGCATACGACGTATGCATACTACACGTACTAGCTAGGAGTATTTTGCATATTATGCATACTAAGTGTGCACATACTAGAGTAGCTAGTATTACTAATAGGTACAGTATGCATACTATGCATATTATGCATTCTCTAGTAGTAGTACTACGAGCTCGTACACTCCTACTGGCTGGTATGCATACTACTCTAGTAGTAGCTAGTATCATCATAATATTACTACGAGTCGTAGTATGCATACGAGTATTATGGATAGAAATAATAATACACTAGAGACTCTAGCTACTATGCATAGAGTAGTATATAGGAGCTCGTAGCTAGTATGCATAGTGCATATTGTGTGTGTGTTTAATCGGCCACCGGGATCCCGCCTCCTTTGCCAACTCTCGATGATTCCACCCAGATTTTCCGGGTGGGTACATCTGCATAATAATATACTCTCTAGAGTACTAATAGAGTAGCTAGTATTATTAATAAATACGAGCTCGTAATACACATACAGTAATATTATTACGCCTCGTATATTATGTACTAGAGTATGCGTACTAATACTAGGAGGAGTACGTACTACTAAGTAGAGTATTAGCTCGTAGTATGGCGTTTGTCCGCTTGCGTTCCATCCGTCCCCAGCCAGGCAGGTATTTCTTCTTTCGTCCACGTCATACATTATCGTATGCGTAACGACATAACTCAAACATTTGCACTTGTTGGGAAGGAGAGGCAATGGTATCCTCTTCTTTTTGGCTAGCATTACCGCTCGCGGCATTCACATCGGCGTATGTCGCCACTCCTGTGGCTAGCTTCACAGTGGATGCTCCGCGATCGCAGTTGCGATCGCACTCCCTTCCCACCAGTATTTCTCAGTCGCCGCCCGCCCTCTCCGGTGCTGCAGGAGTCGAAGTGGGTAAAGGTGATGAAACACTTTCGCGATCGCGGGCCGTTGAAAATGCTGAAGGTACCACGAGACCGGAGCTGCATGAAGTTCAATCGAGATTTCGTGATGTTGCGGCTTCCTTCGTCCCTTCGAAATTCAACCCGCTCCCCTCCTTTAGCAACCGCCACCTGCAAACGATATTAGGCGTTTTCTTGAGGGATGATCCAAAATGTACCTACGTTACAGAATCTGGTCTGGCGGGAATCACACCAATCCTTCGGTCTGTGACATCGATCGATCCTGACCGTGAGGAAGAATGCAACTTCTGGGATGAGCGGCAGATAGTCAGCACCCCTGACTCTGACTTCTTCCATGCCGATATCAAGTATGCTTCGACTAAAAAGAACACATGGCAGTCGGAAAGCAGCGTTGGCATGGTTGTCATCATTCATGGGCTTGAGAGCAACTCTAATTCCAGTCTATCAACTAACATGGCAAGCCAATATTTGGACGATGGCTTCGATGTAGTTTGCCTGAACTTTCGGGGCTGCTCCGGCAATCCCAATGACACTCTCGGTGGTTATCATCTAGGATTCACTGACGACTTGAGACTTTTTCTGAAAGTGATGAGGGACACGTGGGGTCTAGATGGTTACGATAAGAGGCCTATCTACCTTTCAGGATTTTCTCTTGGAGCAAATGTTGTACTCAAAACTTTGGGGGAGCTCGGCGAAATGGCCCTGACTGAGTACAACGTGCATGGGAGCGCTGTCACTGGGGCACCTTTTGACTTGGAGCGCAATATCAGGTTCATTGATGCCCCAGGTTTCAACCGAGTGGTGTATAGTGGTAATTTTTTGCGCACACTTAGGGAAAGGGCTCAGTTTCAACTAGATCAACTCTGTGAGAGTGATCCAATGACGAATGCATTTGATTATCCCCGAACCATGTCGGCAACCTCGATCGCCGACTTCGATGATGCTTTCATTGCGCCTGTATACGGTTTCGAAAGCAATATCGATTACTACCGACAAAGCAGCTGCCTATACTTTCTGGATGGGATTGCCGTCCCGACTCTTATCGTCAACGCGGGAGACGATCCCTTCTTTGATCCGGAATTCTTCCCATGGGACAAAAGTGTGGACGGCGCAGGGCAGGCGCCAATCAAAATGGTCCGAACGGAGCACGGCGGTCATCTGGGATTCTTGTTCCACAGGCCAAGTGAGTTGGAGATCCAAGAAGGCTGGCCCAGAGCATCTTCGTGGATGCCTCATGAACTTGGCCGTTTCATCCGACACGTCCAAGACAGCAGCCCATAGTGAAGACCGTTGAAAATTGTAAACAAATAGAGGAACACTGACGCACACAAATATTCCCCTTGTTCTACTACTGAATCAATAGTATACGAAATAGAGACGACAGAATGATTTAAAGTCCAATATTGTGGATGCATCACCTACCGTCAAATCTCTGCAGTTGAAAGTGCTGGTCCGGGCACGGAGGGCACGCCTGGCGAAGGAGTCGGAAATGCTGGCGAAGGTACGGGGGGCATGCCCGGCGTCGCGAAGGGCGCCCTGCCCGGCGGGGACCCTCCAACCATCCCGGGTGCGTACTGAACATGCATGGGCGACACACCCGAGGGTGGCGGGGAACCGACCTGCATTCCCGGAGGAGGCTGGCCCTGTTGGTAGGCGGAGGGGGGGGCATAATGCGGCCCGCCGAACCGGGACGGGGTCGAATATGCTGGCCCGATGTATGCGCCAGGAGCTGGCGGCGGAGGCATCATTTGGTGGGGCTGAGTGGGAGCGCCCATGTGGTGAAGTGGGACGGAGTGAAATCCGCCTTCCAAACTGCCCGAAATGGCCCTCTGCGATCCTCTCGCTGGAGGAATGAAGCGAATGCCCCTTCCATGCTTCTCGTCGTCGAACAGACCGATAGACCTGGCGCTCTGGACCCAGTACTCGCGCCGGCCGCGGGATTTGTCCGTGACCTTGTGCTCGTCGAACGTGTGCCGAACGGACGGTGGAACGTGCTTGCACTTGCGGAAGTGGACCCGTTGCCAGCGGTTGACGAGGTTGTAGATCTCGGCGAGGGACTTGGGGTAGAAGGTCGACATGGGGGCTCCCCCCCGGAGGGCCGGCGGGGAGTTCTGAGAAAATCGCATCGCTCTCTCCCTCTGCTCCCTGGCACAAAAAGTGCACCTAAAGCCGACGCGGAGGAACGACGGAGGGGGAATCTTGTACGGGCTCTTGTCTCTGTCACCGTCGCCCGTTGGCTCGCCATCAAGCTTGCAGACCTTGTCCTCGTCCTTGCCCTTTTCCCGCGTATTCTCCGATTCCTCCCCCCCCTCCTCGCTCTCCTCCTTCGTACTGCTCTCGACACCTTCGTCAACCTTGACGGCACTTTCCTTCTCAGGGGCCACCCTACGATTCAGGGCCGCGGCGTCGCCGCTGTCACTGCCATCCCCACTAGCGGGGGTCTTGAGCCCCGCGTGCCCGGAGGACGGGACGGGCTCGGCCTCCACCGGCATGCCGGTCGGTCCAGCCCTGGCCGGGGTCAGGTAGGCGGCGGCGGACGACGACGACGGCGCCCTCGCTGGGCTCGGGGACACCTTGGCCGCGGGAACTACCGCGGCGACCGTGCCGTTGTTGGCAGCGTCTGAGATACCGCCCGCCACCCCCACAGGGCTGGGCTTGGGCCTGGTGCCGAGGGCCACGGAGTGGTGCTGGATCTCACCCGGATTGAGAGGGTTCTGATACTGGTCGTCGAACTTGCCAATGGGGGTGACAAAGAGCTCGAGCAGCGTGGACCTGACAAAGCAGTGGAGACTGTTGAGCTCCTTGGCGTCCTCGTGAGTGGCGAGTCGGGTGGGAAGCAACCCGATCCAGTCCTTATTGATGGTGGAGGTGTACATGTCGGACCGCCGGGCCTTGGAAGACTTCATCCCAAGAAGGATGGAGGCGGCGTCGGGGGAATGCCCCTGCTCCTCCTTCGGCCCGGGTGGCGGCGGAGCCTGCGCGCGGGGGGGAGAGGGCTGGAGAGAGACGCCACTGGCCGGGGGGGGGGGGGGGGGGCCGGGGGGGGGGGGCGGGGACCTGGACCGGATGCTGGGGATGGGGCCGGGGCCGCACCGGCCTTGGACGGCGGAGTCTTGAGCCCCTGCCCCGACAGCGCTGGGGCTGGGGCTAGCGCTGGGGCTGGGGCTGGGGACCCGCCCCCGGAAGATTCGACGGGCGCGGGCGGAGGATAGCCGTAGCCATGGGGGTAGGAAGGATGGTGGGCCGGCCCTGGCGCGGCGGCCGCGGGTCCGGGATGATATCCCCCGGCAACCATTCCCATAGGGGCGGGGGCGGGGGCGGGGTGGGACGAGTACCCTCGAATGTAGGTCGGAGTTCCCGGAGGCCCCATCATGCCGGGGGCGTGGTGCTGCTGCTGCTGGTGCTGAGGGGGGTAATGACCACCAGGCGGCGGATGCATCATGTGCTGTGGCGTGTGGGACATGTACTGCCTGGGCGGGCCGTGATGCGCCGGCGACCTGTGGTAGTCACCGTAATGGACCTGGGAGGGCGCCCCGAGGGACGGTGCAGTTCCACCGCCACCCTTCGGAGGCGGCGAGGCATTCGGGTTCGCTTGGGGAGGATGAGACCCTTGAGAATGAGGGGCCCAGCTGCCATTTCCGCCACTTCCACCATCTCCGCCTAGGGATGGCAGCGACGGCGTGCTGGTAGGTGCCGCCAGGGCGTACGGGGGGGGGATCTCCCGCCACTTCCCACCCTTGAGGCTGCATCTCCGCCGGAGGGAGAGGGGGAGGGGGTTGGGTCATGCTCTATCCGATCACCTAGAGAGAATGGGCATCGATCCGCAGGTACTCAAACTAGAGGATTCCTTGACTTCTTCTACTCGGAGAATGGGTTGATGAGGGTGGTGGTCAGGTGTAAGGGAATAACCCATAAATATGAATCCACGGAAAACATTAAAAGCTACGGAGCCGAATAAAGTGCAATTACTCGTCTTCTATGTAACTCCTAAACCTGAGGAGGGGTGTGAGCGCCGTCCGGCCATAAACTAGGAATGAATCATATACTATTTAGTATATATGTATGCATTCATACTTTAATAATAAGCATTCACAAAGCAGACTTGCATAAATATGAGAAGTACGTATGCATCCAGTGCATACTAGCTAGAGTACTAGCTAGTAGTATGCATACTGTAGTACTCTAGCTAGTATGCATACTGTAGTACTCTAGTATGCATACTCTAGAGTAGTATTAAGACTCGTATGCATAATACATATTAGTACCAGAGTAGTACTAGCTATGCATAATATTATTCACATGTATTTATTATTACTACTCAAGTAGTAGTAAATTGAGTACCTTGCTTGGCAAGATTGCATACAGTAATAATAATATTATGCAAGATGTCATCTTGTTACTCTAGAGTAGTATCTCGGGGGACAAAGAGCCACATGATGTTTAGGACCAAAAGTACTAGAGTACGTACTGTATGCATACTATGCATAAGTTTGCATCCTAGAGTAGTACTAAGTACTACTCGAGTAGGTATGCATATTAATATTATCCATTGGGGGGTATTTACACCTCCGCACATAGTATGCATTACTGTAATATTACTCTACTCTAGCTAGTATGCCAACATGGGGATGAAATATGGATTATATATATATATATATATATATATATATATATATATAATGATGTAATACTACTCTAGAGTACGTAGTAGTATTATTAGTACTACTAGTACGCTCGTAGTAATACTAGCTAATACTAGTAGTAGTATATTATATTATATACTCGTAATATGCATACACACATACGTACTTCCACTTAAGTACATTGTTCACTTCTTAGGCATTCAAGAAAGTAATCAACTTTATTTGAAATCTGCAGGACACAACAACTCTATAATGCACATTTTCGGCCTGGTAAAGCAGTAAAAACTGTCAACTGTTCTTTTCCTCGGAAGCCACTGTTGCTTGTTCATATTGCAGCGAAACGGTATCAGATCGGTCAGAAAATAGCGCGCCCTATTTAGTTTTTATTGTTTTCGGTATTATAAAGTATGCATACTAGATATCTAGTATAATATGTACTGTAGGACGTGCCCGGGCAGTTCTACGAATCCCAGCCCAGCTATGCAGACGGAGCAGCGTAAGACAAGATTCCATCGTAGGATGAGTGGTCTTTGTCGGAGGTATTGGAGGAGGAGGAGGAGGAGGAGGGAGTAAAAGACAACCCAGATTGGCCTCCTCTTTCCG
>Ga0099799_10117_pt1 | contig 23503 bp, 11 predicted proteins | sample Uncmet6_SortLC_1_FD_89033 | JGI IMG/M metagenome (GOLD analysis project Ga0099799, IMG submission 89033) | Marine eukaryotic communities from CALCOFI LINE 67, Pacific Ocean - CN11_C50_N6_SortLC_1 | ecosystem: Environmental > Aquatic > Marine > Oceanic | place: Pacific Ocean: Monterey Bay...
AGCCCTAGCGACAAACACAGCCGGGTCGACCAAACAAGCCCTAGCGTCCAACCAGCCGCAGCAACCGAGCAGGAAAACCCGTCCGACCGTCCCAACCGGGAAGGCCAGCCCGATCAGAATAGATCAGACGAGACCAGAAGACGAGACGAGAGACGATTCCAGACCAGCCCGACCAGGTCGGTCAGACGAAACGAGACGAGACCACCTCAACCCGGCCCGACTGATCACCTCAACCCCGCTAACCAGCCCGACCGACCATCATAAGCACCAAATCAGAGCCAATTTCACTTACCCGTGAGGGTCTTCACAAAGATCTGCATCGTTATTAATATATGTGACTATCGACACGCACAAAAGCTACGAGGGGGCAAGAGGAAGACGAGAGAGCAGCAGGCAATGTGAGGTACAAAACCACAGAGGGATGGAAGGACATTTCCTTGCCGGATTTTCAAAATATGTCCCGCGTTCGAGCGACTACTACGTGTTCCAGCACATCGGCTCAGAGGTCAGGGCCACCGCCGGTGAAGAAGAACATCGCCACCATGGTCGAGGCTCACCTTGATCGATTATGGGTAACGCGGTAAAGAGAAGGCAGCAAGGTTATGATCCTATTCTCCAATTCTGACTTCGGGGAAATACAGATAAAACCCTAACCTCTATAAATAACAGTAACAAGGGAAGCAGTAAGTCCGGGTCGCTTCACGTTTGCCTTCGGACCTCTTTATCTCAGATTTTGACCCTTGTCGGTAAGCTCAACCATGGCGTGACCCTATCGCGATACCGGCGCCCAGTCGACGGATATTATTGATCGGCGGTGCCAAGAATCATTTAGGAAGTCACCCTATGTGGTTCTCGAAACAGCGTCGGAATGGACGAGCCGGGAATAGGCCGCAATGTTAATGTCTCCTTCGCAGGGACTATCAGGTTATGGGTTTAAAAATTTCCCCCTTACGACTCGTACTAATTGAATGAAATCTGACCCCAACCCCTTTCGTTCCCTCGCTCCCATCGACTACTTCCCACTGCTGCAGACGATCTCATTGCCCCTTCATTTATCGCATAGTAAATAGTGCAAGATGACTGTCGCTGGAAAGTTGCGCCAATACCAGGTCGTCGGCCGCAAAATGCCAACGGATGACCAGCCCAACGCGGAGGCCTACCGTATGATCATTTTCGCCCCGAACCCCGTCATCGCGAAATCCAAGTTCTGGTACTACCTTCACCAATTCCGTAAGATGAAGAAGACGACTGGCGAGATCCTTGACTGCGTCGAGATTGTTGAGAAGAACTCTCGTATCGTCAAGAACTACGGTATCTGGCTCCGCTACGACTCCAGGTCCGGCACCCACAACATGTACCGTGAGTTCCGCGACCTGACCCTCACTGGCGCCGTCTCGCAGCTCTACGACGAGATGGCTGGCCGCCACCGTGCCCGCCCTCGTTCCGTCCAGATCATTCGCACTGAAATCATCGCCTCTAAGGATCTCAAGCGCGAGAACGGCATGCAGTTTGCGAAGAAGAACGTCAAGTTCCCCCTTGTCCACCGCGTTTCGTCTGCCAAGAGAGGCCAAAAGGCCCTCTCCAACGCCACTTTCACCACAGTGAGGTCCACCACTTGCTTCAATTAAGTTGGACAGTGTCAGATGACCCAATAAAATAGAAAACGCTTGAAAATACTGCTAGATTTGTTTCGTTTCAAATTGTTTTATGATGAGTAAGAAACTAGGTATTGTTAGCTAGTTATATTTCGTCATCAGAAGCTTTCCGCTCTTGTTGCCACTCGGCAACAACAGGCTGTGGCAAACCACGTGCCTTGGACTTCTTCTTCTGTTCTTCCCATACAGCCATTTCGTAGCTTTCCTCTGGAGTACGAAGGAGAGTTTCTACGCTGAGATGTCTGTTTGCAGCGTCAAGAATTAAGTCCGACAGCGGCGGCTCATCTTTCCAGCTTTTGCCCTGCGAGGCCAATTTTTTGGGCATACCACCAATCTCATCGAGTTCGATCCTAAACCGCTTCGCATTCGCTTCTCCAGCGAAAAGAGGTGATATTGCCTTGGTCACGAATCTTCTCATTTTCACTGGATCCCATTCTTTCTCCTCCGCGTCAGCATGCTTGCCGAACATTTGCAGTAGCTCAAGTCGATTGCGGGGCTTGGAGTATCCTAGCAATTTCTCTCCCTCGCCCTCATCTCCGTAAAGAAGCTTGTCTGCCATGGCAAACGACCAGGGATTAGCCGCCCACGCCCTTCCAACCATTACACCTGCTAATTTAGGGCAAGCGCCAAATTCCGCCTGCGTCTGCGAGAGCGTCTCAACTCCACCATTGAGACTGAAACTTAGTTCCGGATAATCCTCGACCAACTGACGGACCATATCGTACTTGAGCGGGGGAACCTTTCGATTGTCGGCAGGACTAAACGACTTGCCCAAGACAGCAATGCGGGCGTGGATCTGAAAGTCTGTCACAACTCCATTTGAAGCAATTGTCTCAATGAATTTACACAGCTTGCCGTATTCTACGTCCGGGTTGAGTTCATTATATCGAGTCAAGGTAAAATTTTCGTCGAGAAGAGAGGTATCAGTGCCTATGCGGCACTTCACCGTGACGGGTAGGGCGCCGCCACATCCTTCATGCATGGCACGGGTTAGATCTCGCACGAGCGTTGGGTCCTCCATCAATGCCGCTCCGAAGCAACCCTTACCCGCCACCTTCGGAGACGGACAGCCACAGTTCAGGTTTAGAGCAGTGTAATCGCAGTACCCCCTTTCTGTCATTTCCATGACGCACTTTGCTGCACCTCGAAGATCGTCTGCGTCCGATCCCCCAAGCTGCAACACGGACGGCCCCTCAAGAGGGGGTACCGAACCCTGTCCCAAGAAGCGGCGCAAATAGGAAGCATTGTATTCGCAGCATGGATCTCTGGATTCCGAAGCTGCCTTGATATTATCCTGACGGAGAGCTTCAATAGCATCCTTGCGTTCATGAACAATGGCGTTTGCGGTCACCATCTCCGTGTAGAGAAGGGTCCGAGACGTTAGGAGACGAACCATGTGGCGGAAATGCGGTGTGGTGTACTCCATCATGGGGGCAAGCGATAACTTCTTCGACTTTTCCAACAGTTCGACTTTCTCTTCGTACGACGTCGCCGAGGCGGATTGGGAGGCCGCCAAACTAGACCCACACCGGAGAGACAAAGGTGCATTCGATGGTCCAGCACTTCGGCCGGTGGACTGTGTAACGAATGCTGCCCCCCCTCGCCACATTGTGATATGATGGTCAGCCCCTGCAGATGCGCCCAAGACAGCGAGCGAGATGAGCATCAATGTGCCAGAGCCGTATGAGCAGGGGATCGCCATGGCCTCCGGAAGAGATACCCTTCTTTATCCTGTCTGGTGGCCGGGCAATCAATGTTGGCTCGATGGCTCGACCTACCGTGAAATATGTCAATATGTCATGCGCTCTGGGTTGTGAGGTTTTGCGCCTGTGCGCGATGTGTGTCGTTCCTCATTCGTGGTTGCGGGACACCCCCCACCGATTTACTTTTACTGAAGTTGGTAGATCTAGCTAGCAAACAAATACTACTAGCTAGTATGTAGTATTATGGATAATACACTAAATATAATATTATCTAGTTACTGGCTGGTATAAGCGAAATGTAATTTCGGTTCCCACCCAAACTCCTTCATTTTTTCAGCTGAAAAAGATTAGATATCTTCTTCTTTGCCTCGTCCATCATATAGTTTGTAGCTCCCTTTACCTCCACGAGATAAGGGGCACTAGCTGAAATAAAGTCGAACTCTCCATCAAGTCCTTTGCCAACTCCGTCCATTTGGCTGATGGCTCGAGCTACAAATGCGTACTCAGCTGGGAGCGTGAAGAAGCTCATCACTTCGAGATCTTCGCTCTTTGTGGGGCTCTTCGTAGTCGCTTCACTCGCCGTGTCCGCGTACGTAGTATTGTTGGATTCAGCCCCGTTTGTCGCGATACTCTCGGCCTCTACCTTCTCCTTATTTTCCAAAACTAGCTTAGCACGAGGATTTCTCCTCACCTTGGCGTTTAGGCCAGCCTTGCGTTGGTTCACCTTGACCTTCCCCGTCTCAAAATTATTCCGAACCTTCCGCTCAACCTTCTCCAAATCAGCTCCTTCTTTTAGTACTCCCATTCGACTGAATGCATTTACGCAATTCTTTGCGTCCATGTCAACAATCCCTTCAATCACATCGAGAATACCACCTGCTTGCTCTTCCGACAGGGAGCAGGCCTGGCCAAAATCATAGAATACGAGGCGAGGAGGCAATCCTTCCCTGGCCTCCACGCCTAAATTTCCGGGATGGGGATCGGTTGAGAAGAAGCGATTTGCGCACAATTGCCTAAGATAGGACCGCGCTAGAGACTCAGCTAGGTCTTCTTTATCGTCCTCTGTTACTCCGGCCTCGCTCAGTGCTTTAGTGTCTGTGATCTTGATAGAAGGAACATATTCCATGACAAGAATCTTTTCCGAACTAAGGTCTTGGTACGTGTAGGGCGTGCGGAGCCAATCTGCGGCTGAAGACAGAGGCTCTCCATCCGTCGACGTAGAGTTCGACTCTATTTTCGTGCCTCCAAGTCCTATTCCAAAATCGGCAGCAAACCCAGCGGCATTGTCGGCCTCATCGCGGTAGTCAATTTCTCTGTAGAGAATCACCTCTGCATCCGAAAAGATTTCGTTCCAGCTTTGCCCTACTCCGCCTACGTTGCCGATCATCCCTCCAAATTTGTCGACTCCACTGGCAATTTTGTGCATCAATGCCAGATCTCGATCATAAATATCTCTTAGACGCGAACGCTGAATCTTGATCGCCACCATCTCATCCTTGCCCCTAATTTTGGCCCGATGGACTTGTCCCAAACTTGCCGCCGCTAGGGGGATATCATCGAATGCCTCAAACGTTGCCTCAAATGCTTCCTTACCTCCTGGCATCGCCTCGTGGACAAGAGCAAGGGCTTCGGCCCCCGACTTGGCTGGGACACGATCCTGCAGAATCTCCATGGGTCGGATCCACTCTTCCGGCAAAAGATTTTCACGGCAGGAAAGGATCTGACCCATTTTGATGTACAGCGGCCCAAGGCGAAGCAGCCCATCGGCGAACATGATGCCCGACTCCGAGGAGAGCGCCGAAGCCTTCCGACCAAACCAATTCGTCGACTCGACTGAATCACTTTTATCACCAGCCGCCTTCTTTCCTTTGCTTCCCGGCAGCATTTTCAGCAGCCGGGCCGCAACGAGGTACGGCGTAATTCTCATGCAGAGTGCCATGAGCGCTCTGCCTCTCGCGGCAGGTTTGTCGGCGTATCGACCCCACTCGGAAGTGGCGTCCGCAGCCTGTCTCCTCCGAGTAAGGATGGCATCGCGGACTGACGCGACTGCAATAATGGTCGCAGCCACAATGACGAGGGGACGGACGGCATCCTTCGGTCTGCGGATGCCGGAAAAGAGAGTAGTGGCCGGATTAGCAGCGGTGGCCAGTGCTGGAAGCGGAGCGAGCAAGCACCGAAGAGCCGGGAGCAGGAGAAGAGCTCTGCGGGCAGCTCTACTCTTCTGTGACGGCCCTCGTCGCCCAACGACCACCTGATGAAATAGAGGTGACGTCGACGCAATCAGCGTGGCAGGCAGCAACGCGGGGTTTGGCCGATTACTATCTTTCATTCCTGAACGAGGGATCGATGCGCTTGCAGCCAGAGAAATTCGTTGCGAATGGCGGGCCGGCACAAACGCCGTTGATGCTGTCCCACCCAAGATCAAGACAATTGCGGCAAGGAGGAGTACTCTCATACTGTCGAAGGTCCGCATGACGATTCGTTCTCTCAGCTGTCACCAGAAATATATCAATGGACAATCCTTCTTTCATTTATATCTATCTTACAGTGTTCTCCTTTTTCATCTCTCACCTCTGATCTCGTCGCACCTTGCTACTTCAAGAGGCATTTTCTCGTGATAAATTTGAGGGGGCACGAAAAATGAAGAGAAGAATTGAGGATGACGTCACATTGCCTGGTGGTACTATAGACCTAACCCTGATAAACATACGGCGACACACGCCATGAACGAGCAGCTTCCGGCTTCCGGCACTCGAGCTCGAACTCTTTTCTTAAACCGAAAGTCCATATAGAAGTACTTAGAAAACCCTTTTCGTCCGTCCGGCGCGGCCGGGTGGACGGAGTCGTTATGCGGCCTGGAGGATCGATCCGAAAAAAGATATCTGTACTTATCTGTACTCGTTCGCATACGTTATTGAAGGTAGTACTAAGTATTAGTCACAAACAAACAGTGTATGCGTAAATGAAAGACATTGCCATTGGCATTACGACACGGAATCGCGCCATCATCGCAGCTTTGAATTCACATCAAACGGACTTGCTGAGAGAGTCTTGAATCCACCCCCCAGAGGCGTCCGATACCCAAACACCATACAGACTCTCTGTTTGTAGTTAGAACTCGCTCCATAGGCGAAGAGGGACAAGCTCCTTCGTTGCTGCTGGTATTAAGTGGACGTTTGCTTTGCCTCTGCCTCCTACACCAACAGACAAAATGACGATGCTTCGCCTCGTCATCGGCCGTCATGGCCTTGGATCAGCCATTCGTGTTAATCCTTGCCTCTCGTCGCGCTTCGCCCGGTCTTCAGCAGGTAGCTCACTGCTCTTCCGGACAAAGACTGACGACGCCAAGCCTGAGGAGCCACCCAAGGGCATCCCGTATTCCAAGCTCACAATCGGCGTTCCTAAGGAGACGTTCCCCCTAGAACGCCGTGTTGCGGCCACACCGGAGGTGAGTCGATAGAACTAGGTTCCACGTTCTTGACCTCTATAGTCATTTTGAAGGGGAAATGGGCTGCTTCCATCCAAAATGTTTTGTATGTCATTGTCTCAGCAGTCCCGAATCCTTTTTTTCATATCTCGGCATAAAATTCACCATGGTCTCATCCAATCCAACTTTCCGCTTCTCCAATACTTCTCCAATGATATGCAGAGCGTATCCAAGCTGGTCAAACCAGGATTCACTGTCCTTATTGAAGAGGGAGCCGGTGTATCATCCTACTTCAACGATGCTGACTACGCGGAGGCCGGAGCCACGATCGTTCCCGCCGACGAAATATGGAAGTCATCTGACATTGTCATGAAGCTCCGCCCCCCGACCACCACGCAGGCATCCGCTCTCGAGGATAGGACGCTAATCTCCTACCTCTATCCTGGCCAGAACAATGATCTCGTAAAGCAGCTAGAGGACCAGAGAGCGACTGCGTTCGCAATGGATTGCATCCCTCGCACTCTCAGCCGTGGTCAGACGTACGACGCCCTGTCCTCTCAAGCCAACATTGCCGGTTACCGCGCCGTCGTGGAGGCCTCCAATGAGTTCGGGCGTTTCTTTGCCGGTCAGATGACCGCCGCTGGAAAGGTCCCCCCCGCCAAAGTTCTCGTCCTGGGCACAGGCGTCGCTGGTCTAGCCGCCATCCAGACCGCCAAGAACATGGGTGCCATTGTGAGGGCCTTCGATGTTCGCCCCGTCACCAAGGAGCAGGTCGAGGCGATGGGTGGCCAATTTCTTGAGGTGGACTTCAAGGAGGATGGCAGTGGATCCGGAGGCTACGCCAAGGAGATGAGCCCCGAATGGCACCAGGCGGCCGCCGACATGCTCAGCAAGCAGTGCGAGGAGGTGGACATCATTATCACCACCGCCCTGATCCCTGGAAGACAAGCGCCAAAGATGATTACAAAGGCAATGGTTGACAAGATGAAGGCTGGTAGCGTTACAGTCGATCTCGCCGCTGAGGCTGGCGGTAACATCGAAACCACTGTGATGGATGAGAAGTTCATAACAGACAACGGGGTTACCTGCATCGGCTACACCGATTTACCCAGTCGTCTCCCAACCACAAGCAGTTCCCTCTACGCAAACAACATTTCAAAGTTCCTGCTTTCCATTGGACCACAGACCACCAAGACAAAGGAATATTTCCACATCGATCACGAGGATGAAGCTGTGCGCGGCATGGTTGTTCTCGAGAAGGGGAAGATGTTGTGGCCTGCACCTCAACGCCCACCTCCGCCGCCCAAGGAAGAAAAAGCAGCCGAGGTCCCTGTGGAGATCGATTATCGGGCCCCGTACGTGCAGGGTGCAAAGACCGCTAGTTATGGGGCTGCAGGTCTTCTCGGAATGGGGATGATTTCTCCCGACCCAGCCTTCTCTGCACTGCTCACTACCTTTGCCTTGTCGAATATTATTGGAGTCCAGGTGGTCCTTGGCGTTACGCATGCTCTTCATAGCCCTCTCATGGCTGTCACTAACGCCATCAGTGGAACGACCGCCCTCGGCGGTATGCATCTCATGGCCAACAGCACGAACGCGGCAGTGACTGCTCTCGGTGCTGCAGCGACAACGCTTTCGACCGTAAACATTGTTGGCGGTTTTGTCATTACAACGAAGATGCTTGATATGTTCAAGCGTCCTGACGACCCACCGGAGTATTATCACCTGTACGGCATTCCCGCAATCGGTGCTGTCACCGCTTACGGGATCGGCAAGGCTTCCGGTAATTTTCCCCAAATTGACTCTGCTGCTGCCACCCTGTCGAGTCTTCTCTGTATCGGTGGAATTGGTGGCCTTGCCTCTCAGTCTACTGCTAGGCTTGGTGCCGTTTCCGGCCAAGCTGGAGTTGCCTTTGCTGTGGCCTCTACTCTCGGGCACCTCTCACCAAGCATCGGAAGCACTGCCGCGATTGGTACGATGATGGCTGCTGGTGGAGCTGCTGGTCACTACATTGGTAATCGTGTTGAACCAACATCCCTCCCCCAGACTGTTGCAGCGTTCCATTCTCTTGTCGGCGTAGCTGCCAGTGCCGCTGCTGTGGGCGAGTACGTCAACCACGATTCTGTAGCTTCTCTTGATAAGGTCCACCTCTCGACCATCTACCTCGCATCCATTATTGGTAGCGTCACCGCAACTGGCTCCCTTGTCGCATTTGGTAAGCTCGATGGTAGGATGGACTCGGCGGCCATGCAGCATCCCGCTCGTGATCGTATCAACGCGGGTCTTGGCGCAGCCACTCTTGGCGCCGGTGCAGTTTTCATGGGAGGTCCAGAGATTGGCACCGGTCTTGCCGCTCTTGGGGGTGCTCTCGGAACCAGTGGCGCCCTGGGCTGGCACATGACCGCTTCCATCGGTGGTGCCGACATGCCTGTCGTTATTACTGTGCTTAATAGTTATTCCGGCTGGGCCCTCTGCGCCGAGGGCTTTATGCTCGACATGCCTGTTCTCACGACGATCGGAGCCCTTATCGGGTGCAGTGGAGCGGCCCTCACCAAAATCATGTGCGATGCGATGAACCGAGATATTCTCAGCGTCATCCTTGGCGGCTATGGCACGAAGGGGACTGGTGGAGGAGAGGCCATGAAGTTCGAAGGCGAATCGACCATGACAACTGTCGACGAAACCATCAATCTCATGGCAGAGGCGGAGAGCATCATCGTAGTCCCAGGGTATGGTCTCGCCGTTGCCAAGGGTCAGTACCCCTTGAAGGAAATGGTCGAGACGCTCCGTGCCGCTGGGAAGACCGTTCGGTTCGCCATCCACCCTGTCGCAGGCAGAATGCCCGGCCAGCTAAATGTGCTGCTCGCTGAGGCAGGCGTCCCCTATGACATTGTCGAGGAGCTTGAGGAGATCAACGATGACTTCGACGAGACGGACATCGCCCTCGTCATCGGCGCCAACGACACCGTCAACTCTGCCGCCGAGGATGATCCTAACTCTGAGATCGCCGGCATGCCAGTCCTCCGTGTGTGGAACGCGAAGCAGGTGATCGTGATGAAGCGCAGCCTCGCTGCTGGCTACGCTGGCGTCGATAACCCTGTTTTCCTCAAGGACAACACGGACATGCTTCTGGGCGATGCAAAGGACACATGCGAGAAGCTCGCCGTGGGCGTGAAGGGCCTATACGACAAATGAGTGGACACGTTTACGAATAAGTGGTATACATTTTTGGAATACTATAGATATATTCTCAAGTTAACGATAAAAGATTGATTTAGATTATTTATGATGTGAACACAGGTGCGTTCATGTGTGTGATTTAAGCCAAGCTCCCGCGATAACAGTCTTTGAAGGAGCGAAAAAGCATCCTATAAATGTTCCGCCCGATGTTGAATCAGAAAGGTACTTCTGGAAGTCACCAAAAGCGTTTACAAGCCGAAGGGGTTGTCATCAGATCCATTCTTTCTCCCCCTCCTCCCCGGTTTTTTGTTCATCATCAGGTCCATAATATTAGGCATGATGAGCTCCTCCCCCTTCTTCTTCCGGATAGGAGTTGGATCGAGCTCGCCTGTCACGATGCCTACGGCCACCCGGCCGCCTAGCAGCACCAGGCCAAGCCCGATGACGAATGCGAACCCGCTCGCAAGACTGAAAAGCCCCATGACGACATTTCGGAAGACCCCTGAGAGGCGGGTGAGGGTGTATATATCAGTATCTACGGGATTTTTGGCGAACACTTCTGCGATGAAGTTAGTTGATGTCCACAAGCCGAAGGCGAAGCCCCAGGAGACCAGACCTGAGCCCCCAGCTACAAGGGGGTTGATCCCATTGAGGTCCTTAGCCTCCTCGATCGATCTTTGCCGTTCCTCCTCAGTCTTCTCAGACTTGAAGGCTTGCCTCACCCTCTTCGATAGCTTTGACTTCCCACCGGCCTTCTCGGCCTCGGCCGCCGCCGCCAGTTCCGACTCTAGGCGGGCGTTGACAGTGTTAGTGGCAGCGGAAGCGTCCTCCGAGGCCGATCCCAAAGCACCCTCGGCCTCTTCGCTGCCCCTGAGCTCGATATCCTTCGTGGTAGGCTCGATGGCAGCAGCGGTGATGGTGGGGCGGATGTCGTCGGATAGGTCGCCGGTACTCTTGTCCCCCCCCTCGGTTAGCCGCAGGGGTTGGCGCGGCCGCCTCGCGGCAGGTCGACGATCTAGGGGGGTCAATTGCTGCGGCCGAGACCGGGGGCCAACGAAGGCCGAGGAGGGGGCTGCCGTCAGGGACGCCACGGCTGCTACGGCGACGATACGACGGCACTTAGACCGAGACATCATGGTCAGAAGTTGCTTTTCTGTTGGTTGTATAGGTTGGGGTGGCTTCAGGGTTGAGGGCTGAGGGCGTGACATCCCGGCATACGTCACGTTTTTAGAACAGTACACAAGCCTCCACATGAAGCAGTATCGCTGTGCTTACTAGCTGTCGTAGTAGATTAGGTATGCATACGGTTACAAGTACTCTAGCTAGTAGATGTACGTACACACGTACGAATAGCTAATACCTACTATGGCATAGTACTGCATACTACTAGTAGGAGTAGTAATACTACTACTCTAGGAGAGTACGAGCTCGTAGCTACGCTCGTAGTATGCATACTCTAGTACTAGCTAGTATATATGCATACCACAACATATTATGCATACGAACATCACACTCTAGCTAGTACATGATGTATTACTCTACTAGCTCGTAGTATGCAATACAGTATAGTATCTAAGTTAGGTGCGTGTGTGCATACCGCCCATCAGAATGCACTCGACTGTTAAGACTATCTACATTGATTCGATCTACTAGATAAGGCATGTATAGCTAGACCATGTAAGTGCCCCCCCCCTCCATCCCCTGCCCGGCCCATGGGCAGAAAAAAGGTGCCCACGCAGGCCATCATTCCTCGACAAACATTCGTTCCGAGACCGTCTGATGCTTCATCCTTGCCTCGCGCTTCGCCCAGTAGATGTCCTCGTGATCGATCCCTACCACGTCCTCGACCGACTTCTGCCCGTTCTGCACCATGAGGTCTGCGAGCTCCCCCCTCACCCGGCTGACCAGTCCCGGTCCCTCGTATACCATCATGGAGTACAGCTGGACGAGGCTGGCCCCCGCTCTCAGCTTCTCGTACGCGTCCTGGCCGCTCCCCACCCCCCCCCACCCCCACGATGGGGACATTCCCACCGGTGAGACGGTAGAACCTCCGGATGCACTCAGTCGACATGTCCCTAATGGGTGCCCCAGACAGCCCCCCCGCCTCTCCCCGGTGCTCCGACCGGAGCGAGGCGGGGCGGGACGTGCTGGTGTTGGACACGACGACGCCGTCCACCCCGACCTCGGCGACGACGGCCGCGATGTCCTCCAGCTCCCGGTCGGTCACGTCGGGGGCGATCTTGACCAGGAGGGGGACATGCTTGCTCCCAGCCGCGACCGTGGAAAGGGCATCCCGCTCGGAGAGGGCCGCCCCCAGCAGGCGGAGGAGGGGCTCCCTCCTCTGCAGCCCCCTGAGGCCGGGAGTGTTGGGGCTCGAGATGTTCACCACGAGGTAGTCGGCGTACGGGCCGAGTTGGCGGATCCCCCTGCAGTAGTCAGCCACCTCGTCGTCGCTGGTCTTGTTCTTGCCCAGGTTGACCCCCAGGACGCCGACGGGCGTGTCTCCGTCTCCGTCGCCGTCCCCTCCCGCCAGCGCCGCCCCGGCAGCAGCCCAGATCCAGCCGGCCACCTCCAACGCTGCCGCTGCGGCGGCTGAACCGCCTCCATCGCTCTCACCCTCGCCCTCGCTCTCGCTCTCGCCCTGAATCTGCAGCGCCCCGTCCATGCGGCGGAAGGCCCTTAGGTTTTCCTCCACGGCGTCCAGCCCCTTCGAGTTGAAGCCGTACCTGTTGATGACGGCCCTGTCCTCGGTGAGGCGGAACAGGCGCGGCTTGGGATTGCCCGGTTGGGGCAGGGGGGTTACGCTCCCCAGCTCGACGGACCCGAAGCCCATGTCCATCAGGCCCCGGATGGCGACGCCGTCCTTGTCGAAGCCTGCGGCCAGCCCTATGGGGTTGGGGAAGTTCGGCCCGCCCCCGCCTAGGGGGGACGATGCCATGCGCACCCTCCACTCGGATCCCCCCACCGGGCGGCGCCGGGGCGCCCAGCCGAGCCTCGCAGCCTCGACGGAGAGCTCGTGCGCCACCTCCGGTCCCAGCAGCCTCCTGGCCAGGGGAAGGGCGGCGCGGTCCGACAGGTCGTGGTAGAACCGCGACGAGCGGCCCTCGGTGGGCAGGTGGGTGGTGGCCTCGACGGCGGCCGCAGTTGCGGTCGCCGCAGCGGCCGTCCTCATGGCCCCGCGGCGGAGGCTGCGGAGCATCGAAATTTGCGGCGCGGGGGGAGGGGTGGGGGGGACGAGCTGATGTGGGTTGCGGTGCGACGTGACGCGATGCGATGCGATGCGGGATGATGGGAGGTGATGGATGTAAAGTGTGATGGCAACTTGAGATTGTTTGGGGGTGGCCATGCAGAATGGAGAACTGAACTCCGGCAGGAATTCAAAATGTCTCTCCATTCGAGTCCGGATATTCATATTACTCGATAGTATATACTCTACGAGTCGTAGTAATATACTCTAAAGTATGCATTATGCATATATAATATACTCGTATGTATGTATAATATGCATACAACTTCCTACTACTACTAGCTAGTAGTAGCTAGTACGGCTACTATGCATAGCTAGTACGAGTAAGTATGATACGATACTACGAGCTCGTGGTTCTAACAGGTCTAGGGTTGATATCAAGCAAGGCTGGAATCACGACTTGGAGAAATTATTTACTCCCTAGTAGTAGCTAGTCAATCACTTCATTCACGACTGACGACCGATGACAACTCTTCTTTCATGGCCAGAGTTGAATACCTTAATTTCCCGAGGATGTGCTTCCGTGGAGGATGCTTGATGTGCGATCTTTTTCGCAATATCGCAATTTTCCTGCCAGCCTCCGTTCGCGAATCGCGGATGGGTCCGACCTTGGTGACACATGACACATCGACATCCGCCGGTGGACGAACATACGCCCTCCCCCCACCCCAACGAGACCTCCCCCCCCCCCCACCCCCCCCGCACCCCCCCCCCCCCCCCCCCTCTCCGCCCCCCAGCTGGACCGCCGCCGGTCACACGACCGCGTACGAGTTCATGATCTTCGGGGGCTGGTATCTGGTCCTGATCTTCTGCTGCGTCCTGCCGGTGTACTGCGCCTTCCGGCGCTCGGAGGCCGCGAGCGACGCCGAGGAGGCGGTCCGGGCGGGATCCCCCGCCTGGTTCCGGGGGATCGCCACGGAGCTGGAGGGGAGGCGGAGGGCGACAGCGGCGGTGGCGCCCCCGGCCGGGGGGGGGAGAAGGCGGCGGCGTGGTCCTGTTCCAAGGGAGGCGCGCGGACGGGAGCCCCCTCTTCCTGGTAGCCGAGGGCGACGGGACGGACTCGGGGGCGGGGGCGGTGGCCTCCGCGGCACCGCATTTCCGCGGCCTGCCTAGTACGCTCGGAATCTCCATCTCGGGCGTGGCGTGGTCGTTTCCCATGGCGCAGGGCCAGGGAGAGCGGCAGCACGAGGGGAGGATCCCGGTCCTTTCCAAAGTAGTGGCGAACTCTACCATGACGGTCAGAGAGAGCGATCTGATTCCGATCTCAGACGCGACCGCCGCAGTGGAAGGAGGGGACCGATCCGTGCCAGAGCCGTCAGGTGGAAGACAAGACACGGACACGGGGGCGGGTAACGTCAGTGCAGGGGGTAGCGAGGCTGAAGGCGAAGCAGGAGAAGGAGGTTTTGGCATGTTGAGACTTCGAACACCGGGCGCTCCTTCCTTGACCGACGTGGAGGAAGGCCGATCGACTGGCGAGCGCAACGGCCATATCGTCCCGGGTTCCTGTGTCATTTGCCTTTGCCCGTACGAAGTAGGGGACGACGTCACTTGGTCAACCGATGGCTCGAGGTGCCCTCACGCATTCCACTTTGACTGCATTGTGACTTGGCTTTCGAAGAAGGAGGAACCTTTGTGCCCATGCTGCCGACAGGACTTTGTCAGCGGGGATATGTTAGTACGGCACTTCTTGCCCCGTTTTAAGGAAGGAGACAACGAGATCTCCGGGGAGAACCAGGAGTAGCTAGCTAGTACAACGACTTTAGAAAGAATCGTTAAATTCCGGTGTCTCAGAAAGTATGAGATGATGAATATATATATGTATGTCACATCAACTTGGCTGCATTGCCTATGGCTGACGCAAGTTCGATCTCCCATTCTGTATTGATGTCATTTGATTCCTAAAAGAACGAACGCATAGCTACTCCCCTCCCCGTATATATACATACATATATATAATACTAGCTCAAATCGACTTGGACTGAGTCCTCTCAATCGCGGATTCATTTCGATATTTCAGTTCCAGCATCAGATCGGTTCTTGCTTTCTCCATCTTGAAAATAGTGACTTTATTCTCCTCGACCGAGGCATTGAACGAGGCAACCTCGGCCGAGCCCAACCCCAACTCCAACTCTTCCTCGGCCGAGGCATCATTAGTGCTACAAGGTCGTACCCCGACGGCGCCCAGAGCCGCCTATGAGGAGGCTTTTTTGCTCCTTCTGGCGTGCCGTTGGGAAGGATCGCATCAACAGTAAGGCCCACCTCCGCATCGGGCATGGTAAAGTAGTGGAAGATGGTATCACCTTTCGAGCTGGTCGACTCCTTGCTGTTTCCGCTCTCCTGGTCGGGAAGACTCACCTCCACCGCCTCAAGCTCGATCGTCTCGGCCCCGACGACCTCGTAGGAGGTGGCGATCATGGTCCAGAACGAAACCGAGGCAGGGGCCTTGGTCCAACCCGCCTTCCAAGCCCCGAAGCAGTACGTGCCTACTGCCAGTGCCTCTACTAGGCCGTACAGGACAGGAACACCCATGGCCTCCGAGAGGTCATTGCCGTCGAACATGGTGAGGGCGACTGAGGTGGCAATGCCCACGTTCTGGTAGCAGCACTCAATACTGACGCTAACCCTCTCGGGCTTTTCCAGCTGAACGAAGCTGGTGAGGACGTTGGCCATGATCAGGCCCAGGACGCAGGGTGCAGCGATGCTGACGTAGTACGACCAATGATGCTGCCACAGCTTCGAGGCGTCCTCTCCGCCGCTGCTGGACATGACAGAGGAGAAGACTACAAGGGCAAGGCCGGCGAAGTTGCCCACCCGGTTTACGTTCTTGTTAAAGCGGTGGGACTTGACCTTCGCCGAGGCGAAGAGTCCGAGCCCAATGGCCGAGATCACCACGACCAGGGCGGTGAAGAGGGATCCCCAGTCCAGGTTGGACACCACGTCGTCATTGTAGGAGAAGCGCGTGTACAGGAGCAGATTGAGGGGGAGCATGACGACAGATAGCAAGGTCGAGATAGCTGTCATAGTGACCGACAGAGCCAGGTCCGCATTGAAGAGAGAGCACCACCTGCGGGAGTAGGGATGAACACAAATGGAAATGGGTGAGCGAAGGGCGAACGGCAAATATGCGAGCGTTTGCTGCACCTGCAACCATACTGACACAAACCAAAATAATTCTCCAATGCGGTCCGAATCCGAGAAAGAAACTCACCAGTTTGAATAGCTCCCGCCCGGACTCGACGTAACGACGAGCAGGGTGACCCCGCTAGCGTGGGAAAGGCCGAGAGACCTGACGACAATGAAGCCGAGGGCGGGCAAGACGAGGAACTGTAGCACTACTCCCGTGAGGATGGCGTCCCGATTTTGTATCTGTCTGGCCATCGACCGGGTATCAACGGTGGCCGACATCCCAAACACCAGGGAGAAGAGTAGGGCAGATCCCATGATGTCTATCAGTCCCAACATGGTTGCCGTCGGGGTTGCGCTCGTCGGCTATGCGTGCAGTAGGGTTTTACAGCACCAATGCCACACGACTGGCGCTGGATCTACGCGGCGCGACTCGACTGGCTCCTCTACGGCTGGATCTCTTTATGAATCGAGGGATAGAGTTTTGCGCGACAACAAGAGTGCTTGAAAGTTATTGTGTCGAGGCGTCAGAAACGTGCCGAGGCGAATAGAGTGGTTGAGCTCGAACGCCAAATAATAATTAATTGTTGAGTCTGAAGTTGCCTCAGTAGCAAGTAGCAAGCTGCAGCAGAGGGACGGAGTTGAAGGTTGCTTGCTAAGCTCGTACCAGCTACTAGAGTAGTAGTTCATACTCCTAGAGTACTCCTAGAGTATGCATACATACTAGCTAGAGTAGTAAATAATGTAGTACATGCATGTAATTCATTGCATTCGTGCATGCATGTACGACTCGTAGTAAAGGGGCATGAAATAAGCGAGCGAGGCGCATGTGGGTCCCTTCTACGCTCCGTGGGTTATAAACAGAATGGTTATTCTTTATACAATTTAAAAGGCTTATATAAATAAGAATACTCTAGTACTACTAGACTACGCTCGTAGAGTAGTTCCTGCAATTTATTGTTATTAGGGCTAGGTTAGATCATCCCGCGCCGCCGAAGGGATCTCCCCGATTTCGATTTCGATTTCGATTTCGATTTCGATTTCGATTTCGATTTTCCAATTGCATTGGATGGATTTCGGAGAGGTCAGAGCCCGTCCCGCCAACACACGCTCCTGAAATTTCCCCTCACATCACAAGTGCGCACATGCTCACGCCCTGGGATATATAGCACATTAGGCCAACAAAAGAAAATAAGAACGCCACTCTAAGTTTATAGGATCCTTGTCCCCTAGCGGTATACTGATCAGTGGAGCACTGCATCCGCGCTAGGCAGGTACATCTGCATATAGTAGCAGTTGCAATGTCACGGCAAGCTGTTCCCCTTTCCTATGTGCGCCGAATTTGACCCAGCATGCGTGTGCTTTCTTCAGATATAATATGCCCAGTTCAGTGCTACTGGTAGCCATGAAGAACATGCCGGCCCTTTCACATGCAAGTGCTTCCTCTTGACAAAATCTGTGGTTGCTAGCGAATTGAATTGCTGCTTGGTAGGCTCTTGTTGCTTCGGCCACGTCTCCATCAATTAAAGCGATTTCTGCACACAGCAACTCCACCTTGCTTTGGAAGTTCCATGCGAGCGTATGGTTGCAGTAAAGCTTCATTGTCTGCAATGCATCATCAGCGATCTCCCTCCACTGGCCTTTCTTGTGAATCTGAGATGGTAAACGACAAGCCGACGCGGCAACTAAACCTTTGTAAAACGTTTCTGCGACTATCACCATGCCTCGATTCGGTCTTTGCTCTGCTGCTTCGACGTAAGAGCCAAACATTTTTACGGCCAGTTCGTTCTCGTTAAAGATAGCGGACAAAATCATAGCACAAAGGTAATGATTCATCAGTAAGAAATTCTTGCGCGAACTTTGCCCAATTTTCCCGCCTTGTCCATCCATGAAAGCAATAACATGTTCATGCATTGCTAACTCTGCCGGATCTTCAATCGACAAGTCGTGGAGGTTGAGCATTGTCTGGAGCAGTGGGCGAAGAAAGATCGAGATCATTCTCTTGCTTCCAATTTCCTCCATAAACTTCAGTGCCGTCCTCGTCCTTTCAATCGTAGGAGCGAGATTACTTCCGGAAAAGAAAGAAAGCCAACATTCGGAAGCGATGGCTTCGCATGCATACTCAACATTGCCAGTTGCCAAAGCAATATCGTACGCGATCTTGAGCGACTCTACATTGGCCTGCATCGGCTGCATAATGGGATTGATATATGAGTACACAATAGAATAGACGCGGGGAAGAACCTCTCTTGCATTCAATCGTTCCACAATTGAGACGGCAGCCCTACCGCACTGACTTGCCCGAGCTACACCGTGCTTCGATTCGTTTGTGAGCTTTTTCATGAACGAAAGGGCGCCAAAGGAGGCACAAGCAACAGCAGATTCTTTGCAGAGACCGTATTTGAGAGTGAGCCGGATCATCCTGCTGATCACAAGCGCTCCAACCAATTGAAATTGTCCGTCTTGATGACAATACGGCAGCACAACGTTCATGAAGTCCATAGCCGCGCATTTATTCTCGTCCTCCATAACGGGAAGAGCACTGATGCTCTCGATGGTATCCCACGAAAGCATTTTATTGGTATGCCTATATTCTGCGAATACATACTCAGGGTCCGGCTGCATAACAAAATATTCACCGAGGAGAGAAAGTGCTTTAAAAGCATAAGAGAGTGATGTAGTGTACATCCCTCTCACGCCAAAGCTGTTTGTAAGCACAAAGTACACACACAATTTATCAGGAAGTGATCTCGCATGTTCCAGCACATTTTTCGCCGTGGTTTCAAGCCCCTTCGTTTCACCCGAGACGAATTGTGTCAGAACGCAGTTAGAGTAAAGCTTCAGGCTAAGTTGGTAGTGGGTAATCCAATGGTCAACGCCCAACAGCTCGATCCCTTGGCGAAAGTAGACCAAAGCTTGTGAAAAAAGAGTCGAGTTCATAGCCTTTGTTCCCGCTCTCAGAAATATTTCTTCCGCGAGCTGATACCTTTTGGTATCGTCCGTCACGAGGCTCAAACCTCGGCGAAGCTGGTCGGCGACAGTGAACACAAATCCTCCAAGGGCATCATGATCAGAATTTGACAGGATAGTTTGGCCTATTTTCAAATGAAGAATTTTCAACTCTTCGGCAGACATGAGTGAGTAGGCCGCAGACTGGAGCTGGTAATGCGAGAAAGAAAACTTTGTGTCGGATTTACACAGAATTCCCTCGCTGACAGCTAAATCGAGATGGCGCAACATCCGTTCCATGCATTGGTCGCCTTCTAACCTAGACTTGAAAGCAAGCCTCACTACGTGCTCCTCGCAATCCGCACCAAAACAAGATACGACTTTTACAGTCTCGACAACGTCAGGATCCAATTTCAGCAGCCTTTCTTTCACCAATTCAACGGCATTGTCATTCATTTCAATTGCCTGAATACGTTCGAGATACCACTGCCATCTTTTTTTTGCAAACGAATATTGGAGTAATCCATCCGCTTCGAGCGACTGGAGAAACTGAATGACATAATAGGCATTTCCACCTGTCTTATTGTGAATGAGATCCGCCAACGGCTGCGTTTGCTGCGGCGACTGTAGCAAAAGATCACTGACCATTTCGTTCACACTTTCCCGTTTTATTATTCCAACCTCAATTTCGGTGAAATTCACTCCTGATTTCACAATACGCATCCTCTCTAATGCCAAAGGGTGATCCAACGTGACCTCATTATCGCGGTAGCACCCGACTATGAGCAACGACTGGGATTCCTCGTCGTTGACAATTATTCGAATGAACTCTAAAGATGCTTGATCAGCCCAATGAAGGTCGTCCAAAAATAAAACTAGCGGATGGGATTGGGTTGCGACCGTCTGGACGAAAATGCGCAGGAAGAACATGAGCTGGTTCAGAACCTGCCGGGATGGAGCTATGACTTGAGCTAGTTCAGCTCCGTCGATTATTTTTGCGAGGCTCGGAATTAAGTTCACCAGCACCTTGCCATTTGTTCCAATTGCGTCCGAAATCTGCTTCTTTCTCTCTTCGATGATCTCAGTACCAAATCCTGAATTTTCCATCAAGAGCATGTCACAATACTTGCCTAACGCCGTGCTAATAGCGAAAAGAGGCCTTGCCGTCTTCTGCACGTCGTATTTGCCCGATACAAAGTATCCCACATTCCTTGCTGACATCAATGAGCGCATTTGCTCAACCAACGCCGATTTGCCGGTTCCAGACTTACCCGAGACGAGAATGAATTCGCACGTCGCATCTTCTACGACCCGTTCGAAGCCACTGAACAGTTGCTTTATCTCTGTCCTTCTGCCATACAAGTTGTTTACGAGGAAATGCAATTTGCCATCTTCTGCGTTGGCTCCATCGGCGCCGGCGAAGTAAGCACCATATAGGTGCCGTTCAGGATCTAAAGTCATTAGCCTGAGCTCTGTCTCAACCTCATCAATGGAAGAATACAGCGCCAAACCGCTTGGTCCGTTCCTTCCTTCCAAAAGATTTGTAATGAGATCGCATATCGCACCAGGGAATCCAAAGTCTCTCAGAGGAGTGTATCCACAATCGTATTGCCGCGTCCTTTCCCTCTTGACGGATCGCATGCCGATTCTATTATCGCTGCTACCGCTCCTCGCATCAATCTCCGGGGGATAGCCTGTGAAGTGTTGGTACAGTGCAAAGCCCAAGGAGAAAAGCTCGTCGGGGGAGTCGGCGACTGCGGATCCCCCCGGAACCAGCCTCATCCGCCCCGACGCCCGGACAAGGTCCCACGCCAGCCGGATTTTATCGATCAAGGGCTGAGCCCCGACCGCCATCACGCTCGAAGTCTCCTGCGAGGTCTCGTCTGTGTCGTCTTCTTTGTGGTATCCCATTAGGTTTAGTGCCTCAAGATCTTCCTTGCAGAGGTCACTGTGCTCGACCGCGCCCTGCTCATCGAAGAAGCCCCCCAATACCGTTCCCACACCAAGACAGGGGCCGATGCTAGCGAGGGGAACGTCTCCCGGCACCGGATCGGAGGCTGGGTTGAGCGGGCGGGAGGACAGGAAAGTTTCGATGGTTGTCTGGTCGTCCAAATTCCCTTGGTCCCCGCCCTGATCCGACGGGGGAGGACCCCAGTTTCCATCAGAATAGCGGCGGGCGCACCGGAAGACAAGACTACGGCCGGATGGTGCGCAGGGGGCGACGGCGACATGTCGTCGGAAGCGCTTTGGGAACCCGGCGACAAGGTGCCGTGGGATGCCGGCTCGAGCGCTGGGAGGGGTATGCCCTCGCGGAACTTGATCCCCCCCCCCCCCCTCGACGTTGACCAGGCCCTTATGCTCGCAGCTTCTGGTCCAGTGCTGCAGGCTGGCCGCCCCCGAGTGCTTCCTCCCAAACTTCTTGATCTGCTCCTTTACATCCAGAGGCATGTAGGGGCAAGAGGAGAAGTGGTACCTCTGCCAGTTCCGGACCGCCTGGTTGACGAGGCCGATGTTCTTGGGATACGTTACGGCGCCATTGGGCCTCTCGAGACTGGGAATATGGGCGCAGTGGATGCAGCGGAGGCCGACGCGGCCGATGGCGAGGGGCGAGAGGGTCCCGCCCTTTCGCTGCCTAGCGGCGGAGTCTTCGGGCGTGGCGCAAAAATATTCGAGCTGGGAGCGGATGATGCACAGCTGACCCGAGAGGAACTCGGCATCGGACGGGTCGCCGACGAGGACGCCACGGTGCGGGCGCGGAGGCGAAGGAGGAGACAGAGGCGGGGACGGCGCCGAGGACAAGGCGGCGTTGACGCTGGATTCGGATTCGGCATGGCCGGGGGAGGCCGCGATTTTGGCCTTGCGCCTTCCGCCTGCGCTTCCGGTGACGGTTCGTCCCATCATGCGCTTGCCGGCGTCGGGTGTGGGTATTGATCAAAACTCGGACTTTGAGTCTCTGTCACCTCCTATTTCTTTTTCTCAAGATTATCTCGTCCGTCATGCTTACGAGCTCGTAATACATAGTAAGTAGTAATATTATATAATATTACTAATACTAGTCTAGTATTTGAAATCCCTATGATACGCACCGTACTAGTAGGTATCGATGACCACTAGAAGTTTGAGCGAGTGACGTCATGACAATTAAAAGACAACGCGCCTAGTTAATGCTGACTGAAAGCTAACGCTTCTGGCCGCATGCGATACTCTTGAGACAATCTAGATTTACATGACCTCGCAACACGTGAATTTATCAGTTTATCAGACCCATACCCTATGGGCTACTACGACCCACACCCGATGGGATAAAAAGGATCTCAATGCACTTGTTGGTCGATCCCGAGAGTGTCAAGCGATGGAAATGGCCGAAGCCACCACCATCGTCGTTGAGACGATAAGACGATAAGTCGACTTGAAAAGTCGCACGCGAAGTCGACTCGCAAAGTCGCACGGGAAACCATGAGAAGTCGCGATGACTGTCTCACATGATACGTAATTTCGTACAGATACGCGGGGGTACATATGGCGATGCAAGCCACCCATGTACGAATGTGAGGAATATTGATCCCGTCTTTCTTTTGGAATACGAGCTCGTAGAGAATTAATTTCTTTCGAAGACCTCCTCGACTCTGAAAAGTGGTCTTTCCGCATTTTGAAGAAGATATAAACGTTTACAATTTTTTTCCAAGATTAAGACTGAATGATTAAATTAAAATAATATTAATTAACCACGACCAACCGTTTTACGTATAATATTGGTAACACAAATTCTAGTAAAATTGGTAGTACGTACGAGCTCGTATTTTGTTAGACAAAAAAATGTTCCAATCTGACTCTACGAGTACTAGAGTAGTATTATTATTTCTTCTCGATTTCTCACGACTCGTCTCTAATTTCAAATCACGACTGATTCGCCTTGAAGTGCGACTTGCCACCATTCCTTTTTTTCATATGCACACCTCACACCTCACACCTCACTCACGGTCCCAAGAGGCGAGAGATCCGAAGAAGGCCGCCCGACGCACGCGCGCAACAATGGACGACACAGAAGGCGATGGCGCGGGTGGCGCTTCTGCCCCTGCCCCGGCTGAAGAGCAGGGCGCCACCAGCCAGCCCCGACCCCAGCCCCCGAATGGCCGCCGCCGCCCCCTCCCCGTGGATCGATCGTGGATCTCCAGCCTCCTCGCGGCCCATGCGCACACCCTCGATCCCGAGTGGCCGA